>Ga0190275_10000848_pt1 | contig 24243 bp, 24 predicted proteins | sample Popmic550T_FD_133745 | JGI IMG/M metagenome (GOLD analysis project Ga0190275, IMG submission 133745) | Populus adjacent soil microbial communities from riparian zone of Yellowstone River, Montana, USA - 550 T | ecosystem: Environmental > Terrestrial > Soil > Riparian zone > Trees stand | place...
GTTCAAGAGGGTAGGTCTACACTACATCACATTTCCAATTCTGCCCGATCAAAACAAAGTACTTCGTTTTTGTTCTGACCTCAATTTCGATGTTTTCAGCTCAATACTGACGAACTTCGGCTAGGTTTGATCCGGAATCGGATCTGGGTTCTGGATTTGACCGTTTCCAGCCGGAAAGCATAGCCGCGAATAAGCCGTTTGTTGATCGCATCACCGAGCTTGCCAAGAGGAAAAATGCTACGACGGCGCAGCTTTCCCTTGCATGGCTGCTGGCTTAGAAGCCGTTCATCGTCCCGATCCCCGGAACGGGCAAGGTCAAGCACCTTCAGGAGAACATCGAATCCACCAAACTTGTACTTACCACAGAAGACCTGAAAGAGATCGCCAGCGCTCTGTCCGAGTTCAAGGTGCATGGCGGCCGTATGAACGCACAACAGATGAAGGTAGTAGAGCAGTAGGCTGATCTCGCAAGACCGTTGACAGATAAGTGCCGATTTTTGTGCCTCGGCCGACTTCGAGAGTGTTTGCCGAATGCCTTCGCGTTATCGGTCCTTACCTTGCTAATTGAAGGAACCTACAGCAGGTCAGTGGTTAGAGTGTTTCTCATCGCTGATGCGAAAAACGGAGGCCGCGTCGCGCTCGGGAGCCGCTGGCCGTAGAATCTACTGCTCTGTTCGTCCCTGCCGAGATCGCGTTGCAGTGAACCAGGGGTAAAGCAGCGGGAGCACATACAGCGTGAGTATCGTCGCGGTGATCAACCCACCTATAACCACGGTAGCCAGCGGCCGTTGAACCTCAGCGCCCGTGGCCGTAGAAACCGCCATGGGAATGAAGCCAAGACTCGCAACCAGTGCCGTCATCAACACAGGCCTCAGACGCAAGGAAGCGCCATCCAGCAGCGCGTCTTCCATGCCAAGCCCGTCGTCCCGCAGCTTATTGATATAGCTCACCATCACGACGCCGTTCAAAACCGCGACACCGAAGAGCGCAATGAAGCCGATGGATGCCGATACATTCAGATTCAGCCCGCGCAACCACAACGCGGCGATACCGCCGACCAGTGCAAACGGCACGTTCATCAAAATCAGAGTGGCTTGGCCCGCCGACCCGAACGCAGCATACAGCAGCCCGAAGATGATAAACACCGAAATCGGCAATACAATCATGAATCGTTGACTCGCCCGCTCCTGGTTTTCAAATTGACCGCCCCAGTCAATGTCATATCCCGCAGGGAGGGCAAGTCGGGCGTTGATCTGTTTCTGCGCCTCTTCCACAAAGCTGCCCAGGTCGCGTCCGCGAACGTTCGCTTGCACAATGATGCGCCGCTGCGCGCTTTCGCGCGATACAACCTCCGGACCGCGCTCGACCGTGAGACGAGCCACTTGATTGAGCCGCACCTGCTCCTGTGCGGAAGACTGCAGAAGCAGATTGCCCATCGCCTCCACGTCCTCGCGGTAAGCCGCGGGCAGGCGCACGGAAATGGGGAAGCGGCGCTGCCCCTCTACCATCTCCGAAACCCGCTCGCCGCCCGTCGCGGAATCCACCACGTCTTGAACATCCGTGACATTCAAGCCGTATCGCGCCAGAGCCCCACGGTCCACCTCAACCTTCAATTCGGAGACTCCGGAGAGCACTTCCGCCTGCGTATCGGCAGCACCAGGAATCGAAGACAGAATCCGCAGCGCCTCAGCGGCAAGACGCTCGAGAACTTCCGAGTCCTCACCAAAGATCTTTACTGCAACGTCGGCCTTGATGCCGGAAACCACTTCATCAAGGCGCATTGCCATAGGCTGCGTGAAGTTGTACTCCACTCCCGGAATGCCGCCGAGACGTCGCGACATCGCCTGAATCAGATCCTGCTTGTCGTGCGCGGTCACCCACTCCTCGCGCGGCTTCAGCAGGATGTAAACATCCGCCTCGTAGATTCCCATCGCCTCGGTTGCTAAGTCCGGCCGACCCAGTTTGGTCACCACACTGCGAACTTCGGGAAAGCGGAGAACGGTCTTCTCGATCGCATTGCTCACGTTCACCGATTCCGTCAATCCAATCCCCGGCAGCTTGCGTGTAGTGATAAGGATGGAGCCTTCGTCCAGCTTCGGCATGAACTCCGTACCGATGAACGCGACAGACCCGACAGCCACCGCCACAGAAGCCGTCGCAGCAGCAAGAACAAGGGGTCGTGTCCGTAGCGCCCGTACCAAGGAGCGCCGGTATCCATTACGCAGGCGTGCGAACCAGCCCTCTTCTTTTTCGGAGATTGGTCCCTTCAACGCGAAGCTGGCAAGAACCGGCACCACCGTCAGCGCCAAGATGAGAGACCCGACCAGGAGCGAGCATACGGTTATTGCCATCGGCCGGAACATTCGACCTTCCAGATCCTGCAGCGTGAAAATCGGCAGGTAAACGGCAATAATGATCGCAACCGCGAACACAATCGGCCGAGCCACCTCATGAGCGGCCTCTCGAATCACCTCAAGTCGACTGCGCTTCTGATCGTGAGCCAGACGCCGCACCGAATTCTCCATCATCACCACCGCGCCATCCACAACCATCCCGAAGTCGATCGCGCCGAGGCTCATGAGATTCGCGGACACGCCAAAAGCCGCCATGCCGAGAAACCCGAAGAGCATGGATATCGGAATCACACAGGCGACTATCAGCGCCGCGCGCACATTCCCCAGAAACACAAGCAGGACCACGAGCACCAGCAAGCCCGCTTCAATCAAATTGCGTGTAACGGTTCGTATTGTTCCATTGATCACTTCCGACTGGTCGTAGAACGGAACGATACGGACGCCCTCGGGCAGCCTCAGCGTCGCGAGTCGCTCCTTAACGCGATCGATCACACGGAGACCGTTCTCGCCTTTCAGCATGATGGTCATGCCCGAGACAGTCTCGCCCTTGCCATCCCGCAACACCGCTCCCTGACGCGGCACGGAGCCCACGTGAACGCGAGCCACATCGCGCACTAGCACAGGCGTACCGGCGTGAGCGGAAAGAACTATGCGGTCGATGTCTTCAATTTCCTCCGTGCGACCAAGCCCACGAACTGTGTACTGTTCGGCCGCATGCTCGATGAATCCGCCTCCGAAGTTGCGATTGTTGTCGCGTAGCCGTTCAAATACATCTCGAATCGTCAGGCCATACCGGCGAAGGCTGATGGGATCCAGTTCCACGGTGTACTGGCGCGTCTCGCCGCCCCAACTGTTCACCTCGTTAACCCCGGGGACAGTTCGAAGCTGAAAGCGTATCTGCCAATCGTGGAGCGTCTTTCGATCCATCAACGACTGAGGACCCTCTACCGTGTACTGATACACCTCGCCGAACGCAGTAGCGACCGGTCCGAGCGAGGGCTCCAAACCCACAGGCAATCGAGAGCGAACTTCCTGCACGCGTTCGTTCACCATCTGCCTCGCGAACCACGTGTTAACGTCGTCGTCGAAAATGATAGTGACGGTGGACAGCCCGAGCTTGGAGATCGATCGCACTCCCTGCGTGGACGGCAGTCCCATCACCGCGCTCTCAATAGGAAATGTGACCGACTGTTCGACTTCGGATGGACTCAATCCCGGGCACTCGGTGATGATGACAACCTGATTGTTGGTCAGATCGGGAAATGCGTCGATCGGAATACGGAATGCGACAAACAGACTGCCCGAGATCATCAGCGCAAGCAATGCCAAGGTAAGCCAGCGATTGTCGAGTGCGAAATCGATAATCCGGTTCAGCATCGGCGCGCTAGTTTCCGGATTCCTTCATCGCTTGCGTCTTCAGCAGATACGCTCCGCTGACGACAACCGTATCGCCCGGTCGCAGACCCGATAGCACCTGCACTCGACCCGCATTCTTGCCCCCGATAGTCACTTCCTTAGGGCTAAACGAATCGCCTTCTGCTGGGACGAAAACGACGTGCTTGCCGTTCAATTCCTGCACGGAGGACTCGGGAACCTGAAGCACTCGGCGTGTGTCGCTGGTCTCGAAGTCGGCTGTCGCAAACATGTCGGGCTTCAGCAGCCCCCCGTCGTTCGGAAGCAGGACGCGAACCTGCAAAGTTCTCGTCTGCGGATCCAGACGCTCCCCGAGCCGCAGTACCTTACCCGCGAACTTCCGGTCCGGAAAAGCTCGAACGGTCACGTTGACACGTTGTCCAGGCCGCACCCGTGACATGTCTGCCTCGTTCACCGCCGCGATGAACCACAATGACGTGAGATCGGCAACGGTGAAGACGGGATCGCCAGCCGAAACTACGGTACCTGCCGTGGCTTTTCGTTCCATCAGCGTGCCGGAAGCCGGCGACTTGATGGTCAAGCCATCACCTCCAGCCTCATGCTTGTGACCGACCCTCGATTCCAACGCGACTTCCAGGTAGTCAGTTAAGTGAAACTCGGCTTTGTCGACCTCAGCCTGCGCCGCCGCCACACTGTTGGTTGTACTCAGATACATGGCTTCCGCGGCCTCCAGTTGCTCGCGCGAAGCAGCGCGAAGCTGGAACAACCTCCGGGTGCGATCGCGAACGGCTCTCGCCTGTTCCTCCAACACCTTCTGCTTGGCCACTTCTGCTTTCGCTTGGCGCAAGCTGGCGCGCGCGTCATGTACGTCGTGACTGTGCAGGATGGCCATCACTTGCCCGGAACGAACCTGGTCTCCAACACGCACCGGGACCGAAGTAATCTTGCCGTCTGTCATCGCTCCCACGGTCCAACTCGCGTCCTCATTCACCTGCAATTGGCCGGTCGCTGCCACGAAAGTACCCATCGGCGCTTCCTCAGCCACGGCCAGCGTGACGTTGAGATCCTTTCTGACGGAATCGTCCATCGCGATACGTGCGCCCGACCTGGCAGGAGACTCAGCCTCTGAACGAGAAGACGATGCTGTGCGATTGGACGAGGAGCACGAGCACAGACATGCGCATGCAAGCAGTAAAAGGAGGTGTGGTGTGTTCAAGGCAATATCCCCGTGGCCGCTTGCAGATTCACCAAAGCCAACCGATACTCAGTCAGGCTTCGAACAAGCAGCAACTGCATCTGCAGCCCAGCGCGCTCTGCGTCAAGGAGTCGCAGCAGGTCACTCGCGCCTTCGCGGTACACGGCTCGAGCAATCTGAACCGTGTCATCCGCTCGAGACCTCATGCGCGGCAAAGTGTCGGTGACTAGAACCAGCTTCTGGTTGTATTCGCTCTGGGCCGCGGCAATGTCGATTCGCGCAGCTTGTTCGACCGCCCGAAGATCCAATTCCGCCGCCTTCCCTTCCGCCAGAGTGGCAGCAATCGCGCCCTGGTTGCGATTGCGGAACGGTAGGGAAATCTGCACGCCGCCAATCATTGTGTTGTACCCCATCGAGCGCTTATAGCCGAAAAGGACCTCGGTGTCCGGCCGGGCATTTATCCGCTCGACGCGCACATCGGCGCTGACGTGCTGAACTACTTGTCGCGCGAGCCGCAAATCCCGCCGGCTTTCGAGCGCCTCCTCCGGGTTTGGCGCAACGAAGGGCCGTGTATCGGACAGGTCTCCCGTGAGAATGACACTCGCCTGCTCCTGTTCGCCCATTTCACGGAACAACTGCAACCGCAAGCGCCGAACGTCCTGCTCGGCATTCTGAAACTGAACCGCAATCTGCCCGCTCTCGAGTTCGATGCGGATCAGGTCCGACTCCGCAAGGGCGCCTTCCCGCACCCGATCGCGGTGATACTGCACAATCTGGTCGAAGTTCCGCAGCGTTTCCTGCAGCAGGTCGCGCGTACGCTCCGCACCGACTGCCTGCCAATATGCGATTGCCACGCTCTGCGCGATCCGAGTCCGCAGCAAATCTGCCTCAGCCTCACGCCGTCGGATCAGTTCGGCCGAGACATGCACCCGGCTGTCACGCTTTCCGGGAGCCTCCAGGACCTGCGACGCATACACGAAGTTATCCGCCTCCTGCGAAAAGCGGAACGGTGCGGTAGTCCCTCCCAACCTCGTGTTTTCGGCTTGCAGGAACAACCGTGGATTAGGGCGGAGCCCGGCTTGCAGCTGCATGCCTTGCGCTGCCTCAACCCGCGCCTGCCCAGCCGCCAAAGTCGGATGCGATTGCATCGCACGCTTCACCGCCTGATCTGGCGCAAGATTAGTCACTTGCTGACCGTGAGCACAAGCCGCGAGCGCAACAAGCAAAAAGCGTTTCATGCAACGGAGGAAAATGGGCTCTGGAGCCCCATCTGCAGCGTACTCAATGAAAGATGAACACAAGATAAACGCGAGGGGACTAGCTGGCGGCGACTGGCCGACGCGCATGCGGATGGGGAAGCCGCACGCGGAACGTTGCTCCATCCGGCGAGCTCGAGACTGAAATAGTTCCGCCGTGCAGACCGGTGATCCACCTGGCTATTGCCAGACCTAGCCCGGCGCCGCTGCCCGCCCCCGCATGGCGCCGTGAGCGCGCCTTGTCGCTGCGGTAAAAACGTTCGAAGATTAAGTTCCCGTCCGCCTGCGGGATGCCAGGGCCGGTGTCAGTGACTTCAATCTCATATCCGTCTTCTCGTTGGGCGAGTCGCAGGCTGACTTGCCCGCCTTCCGGCGTGTACTTTACAGCGTTGTCCAGCAGGATGAGCATCAATTGCCGGAGCAATCCTTCGTCGCCGCGGAAGTTCATGTCCTCGCCGTCCCGGAAATCCTTCAAATCGATGTTCTTGCCGCGCGCCAGCATTCTTGCGGCTCGCAGCGCCTCTTCAGCGATGTCGTTCAGGTACACAGGCTCCACCGCTGGCTGATACGCGCCGGCGTCCGCCTGCGCAAGAACAAACATATCCTCCACAATTCGTTTCAACCGGCGGAGTTGCTCCTCAATCAGCGAGAGCGCATCCAGTAACTCCGTGCGGTCCCGATCGGGATTCTTCAGCGTCACTTGGGCCGCCGTGAGAGCAACCGACAACGGTGTGCGTAGCTCGTGGGAGGCGTCAGCCATAAAGCGCTGCTGATTCCCAAATGCCTGCTCTAAACGGTCGAGCAGAGAATTGAAGGTTTCGGTTAAACGTCCGAACTCATCACGCGGGTTGGCGATCGGAAGATGCTCATTCAAGTTCGCGGAAGAAACACGTTCCACAGCCGCCGCCATGTCGGCGACTGGCTGAAGGCTCTTGCGGGCCATCAGGTATCCCCCGATAGCCGAAAGCAGCACGAACAGCGGAACGGACAAGAGCAGAGCACGCCGCAAATTCGCCAAATCCGATTCCATATCCTCCGTCGATTCGTTGACCGTCACCTGATACGTTGCCCCGATGAAAGGAACCGGCGCTTGCGCTGTCAGGATTCGATATTCGCGGCCGTCCTGAAGAAACGCGCGGGTCCCGGGTTGGCGCCGTAAAGCATGTGGAATATCCGCGGCCTCGCGTCCGAGTAGCCCCGGCTTTTGGGCAACAAGCCGATCGTTGTGCCAGATCGCTACGGCCGTGCGGGGAAAGGATGTCTGGTGCATAGTGCGGAGCACTTCCCGAACGTTTGCCTCACCTTTTTCACGGCCGCCATGCTCCTCGATCTCATGATTTAAAGCAAGCTCAGTGATCTGCGCGGCGGATCGCAGTTCGGCTTCGAGTTGGGCGAGCAGCAATCGCGCCGACAGCGCGTACACTCCGGTCGAAAACAGCAGCAGCACTACGGTCATCGCCGCAATGTTCCAGAGCGTGAGCCGTGCGCGTACAGTGTTAATCCGCATCGGGTTCTCCCGCCGAAAGTTGATACCCCTCACCCCGCCGAGTGTGGATCAGCCGGACCGCATGCCCCGCATCCACTTTTCGTCGCAGCCGCTGCACATAAACTTCGATGAGATTCGAAGTGGGATCGTACGTTTCGTCCCACACATGCTCGGAAATCTCGGCCCGTCCGACCACTGCTCCTTCGCGCCACGCGAGGTATTCGAGCAGGGCATATTCTTTCGCCGTCAGCGCTATGGGCTCTTCCGCGCGTATTACCTTCCGCTGGTGCGTATCGATCGAAAGATCCGCGATCTGCAGCACCGGTCCATTCAATCGCGGCCTCCTGCGCAGCAGCGCATGAACTCGCGCGAGCAGTTCTCCAAGATCGAACGGCTTAATCAGGTAATCATCGGCGCCGGCGTTTAAACCATCGATACGGTCCGGCACCCGATCGCGAGCAGTGAGCATCAGAATCGGGATATCGCTTCCCCGTACGCGTAGTTCCCGGCATACCTCCAAGCCGTCCTTCCCCGGAAGCATGACATCAAGGATGATCAGGTCATAGGGGTTGACGTAAGCCTTGTGCAGCGCAGCGCCACCGTCTGCCGCGAGATCCACGGCGAAAGCTTGCTCCCGCAGGCCCTTGCAAAGCACGCGGCCGCCGTCTGGATCGTCCTCTACAACTAGAATGCGCATTTGACGATCTTTCTTCCAGACTACTGTATGAGCCCGGTTGGAAGGCCGAGTTCTCGTTGGGCCGAAGAAGGCGGGATGCCGCTGCCCTCCAGCAAAATGTGCTCCGAACGATAACACCGATGAAATTCGCTATGTCGTAGATGTGGCGACGTGGATCGATGCTGGGAAGTCGGCGAGTATGCCGGAACATTCGATTTGACTCAGTACTCTGAAAACATTTGACTGATGACGGAAAGGTCCTGACTTTTCGTCAAGGCCAACATCAAGAGAATGCGCGCCTTCTGCGGATTCAAAGTATCCGCAGGGATCATTCCCATTTTATCGAATTCGGGATAACTGACCACGCGACCGCTCCCTGTTCGATTCGAGCGCACCAGGACCGGGCGTTTTGCCGGGTCGGGATCCAGAAGCTCGTTTAGTGTTTCTGCTTCGCCGCTTGAAAGAAGGCCGGCGCCCGTTCCGGCAAACACAATACCTCTGACGCCGCCAGAAACGAGCGCACGAATCACAAGCGGACTGGGCTGCACATAAGAATAAACAATCTCCACGGAAGGAAGATCCTTGAATCCCCTCACATCAAATTCGGTGAGATCGAGATTTCGACCCACCGTTTGGATCTCCTCCCGTCCAGTTCACCGTCACCCCCTTATTACGTCGATGGTCGGAGTCGCCGATGAATTCGTCCATACGAGAGAAGTGCCAGACTGTCACTAACCAAAAAGATCCGGTTCCGGGAACGGCAGCGCCGGGACCGGTGACGGTGAAAACTCCCGCCCGTCAACAATGGAGGTAGGGCGGTGGCCGGTTGAAGCAGGTAAGCAAGGGAATTGCTTGGCAACGCCCTTCTAGTAATTGTGCGCTCACCCGTTAGCCCGCACACAACCAGCGAAGCGCCGGAATCTACGCCAGGAGCCGGAACCGCTAAGAGCAGGCCCGAAATAACAGGAAAGCTTGAGTAGGAGCAGGGGCCTACCGGGTTGATGTCGAACAGTGGACCAAGTCCGAGCGCGCCTGGTGGAACCATTCACACGTGTGAACTTAGCTAAGCCGGTATCTGCATGGGAAATGGCATTGCCGTTTAGGATCCGAGGGCGTTCGCGCCCCTTGGATGCGGACATCCTGATCAGCCCTATGGTAAGCACGGGCTTGGCGTATAGCTCCGCAGCACGGGTTACCGAGATCGCGGGATGCGCAGGCGTGCAGACGCGTCCATTGGTGGCCGCCCGGATCGTTACGGAGTTACTAACGGTGCTGCCGATCTTAAACATCATTGATAATGCGCAGCCCGAAACTCCAGCCGGCACCCTGGTCTCCAGCGTTCGCTGCGTTCGAGGGGCTCACGATGGTGTTCCGCAAGTGGCGATCGCATCACCGAGACGAGATTGCGAGACCGTGAACACACCAAATGCGCTTCGTACGACTTTGAAACGAAAAAGTGAACTGGTTCTGCCGTTGTAAGTGACCGTGACAGTAGCATCGCCTAATGGTGTATTCGTAGGAAGGATCGCGGCAACCTGCGTTGCTCCCGCGTAGTACATGATCGCGTCAACCGCAGTGGCCCCGAAATTGATTCGCACCGAGGTGCCGCCAATGGCTGTCGTAAATGGAAACGCACTCGCGACGAGGGACCCAGTGATCGAACTGGTGAGCGCAAGTACGGCGCAAAGCACGCGCATGATGGTCAATCATAACTGAAGATACGTGAACGCCTCCTTGCGCAACGGGATCGTCGCTGGAAGCGCAGCGCCGGGGAGATCTTCGCAAATTGCGAGTTACTGGGCGGTTCGCGGCATAACTACCCAGCCAACTCATTCGGGCTAATGTTGTAATGTGAATCCGGATGGCAAAGCTGCCTCAAGATCGATTTGTTCTCCGGTGATGGGGTGGCGGAATTTCAGATATTGCGCATGCAGGAAATAGCCTCCATCCCCCGGCAAACCGGGGAGATGTTCCAGAGGTTGACCGGTTGAACCGTACAGAGGATCGCCTACCAAGGGATGGCCGATGGATGCTAGATGGATCCGGATTTGATGAGGGCGCCCCGAATGCAGGCTCACCTCAAAGGTTGTGGTGCTAGTGCCGCGTGAGATCACGTTCGCCAATGACTTTGACGGCTTGCCATTCGGGTTGGCGGCCCACACGGAACCGATGAGTGGGTGCGGTACGAGGCCGATAGGTGTGAGAATTTCGTACCTGTCGTGCTGTGCAACATTTTGAGCCAGCGCCCGGTAGACCTTTTGAATTCCTGGTGTGTTCCAATTTGCGAATAGATTAGAGGCCGCCTGCGGTGTTTTGGCGAAGAGGACGATGCCGGTGGTGGCTCGGCCCAACCGGTGGACAGGGTTTGCGTTTGGGGTTTGCTTTTGCACCAGGCGCAGGAGCGTATTCTCCATGAAGCCCCCGCCGGGAATGGTGGGCAGCCCACCGGGTTTGTTGACGGCCAGCAGATGGGGGTCTTCAAACAGGACTTCGAAGTTCTGAGGGCAGTCTGGTTCGATCCAGGCTGGGCGGTTCCAGACAAGCCTCTCGCCTGAAGTGAGCGATTCGCTTCCGGTGGCGATGTCGCCATTGAGCGTGACTTCGCCGTTGTTCAGTTTTTGTTGCCAGGATTGTGGAGTCGAGTGGGGATAAAGGCTTGCCAAATGGGAGAACAGAGTCTGTCCATGGTATTTGCTGCTGATGATTGTTGCGTAGGCATAGCCCCGGTTGAGCATCTAGTTTGAGTGTAGGATAAGGCATTTGCAGCGTGGCGACCCGAACGACTCTTGCGGTCCAATCGCTTCGCAGACAGGCTTTGACTTTTCCCACGTGCTATGGAACGCGCCGTATGCTGCGGGCGGGCTACGGTGGTAAGCCGCCCTGTTCTCACACCGTCGATGAGGGCATTATCTAATTTTTGTATTCCAGAACATCTCCAGGCTGGCATTGGAGAGCCTTGCAGATTCCTTCCAACGTCGATAACCGGATCGCTTTTGCCTTGCCGTTTTTCAAGACGGAGATATTGGCCATAGTGATGCCGACCTTGTCGGCTAGCTCGGTGACGCTCATCTTCCGCTTGGCCAGCATTACGTCGATGTTGATGATGATCGGCATGCTGATTTCGGTTATACCGTTAAGTCGTTCTCGGACTTCAGCTCTACCGCGCTCTGCAAGGTTCTTTCCGCTACTGCCGCGGCGGTGGCGACGATTGTAGAGACGAACATCAGTAGAAGTCCCATCATGACGCCGCCGGCGATGTCATCCTGACCGCGCCTCATTAGGAAGAAGTAGGCTTCTGCTCCCAACAGAAAACCGACGAGAGACAGCGCACAGTACTTGATCGTCCGCAATGCTTTGACTGAGCGTTGCGAGAAGACTTCACCGCTTCCTACATATCCCAGAAGCTTGAATGCCTGGTAGAGTGCAACAAAAAATGCAATGGATGCGGTGTACGCATACGTCAAAAATGGATCGTTGAAGTAAATCTGAAAGAGGGTGGCGTGCGCGTTCCTCCCTTCAAGGTGTGGTTCCCAAAGTAGAAGAGCAAGAGAACCAATGCCAAGGAGCACGATGACCACTTGGAGAAAAATGGTTGAGCCTTTTCTCATAGCAGCAATTGTGAAGCCTTATATATCGTTTGTCAATATATTTTGATTGAGAAACGAGAATTGTTTAGTTTAGGCGCACCTCGTTATGAATTCGGACCTCTCATCAGGAGCGGTAAGTCTCTATCTTCGCCAGCTTCCTGTTTGGCCGCGCTTCGCTCAGTGAACAAAGTCGCCGTTCTGACCTATGAAGGGATACAATCATTCGACCAATAGAAGCACGGAGACCAGGAACAATGGCGATACGATCGGCTTTAATCACTGGGACCAGCAAGGGAATCGGCTACGAAACGGCGCTTGCGTTCGCGCGTGCCGGATATCACGTGCATGCGACGATGCGCAATCTATCAAGTTCGCCTGCGTTATCTGAAATGGCCGCCCAAGAGACGTTGCCGATCAGCGTGACCGCAATGGACGTGGACAGTGATGAATCGGTGCAAGCGGGCATCGCTGCCATTCAGTCGCAGCATGGCCCCGTGGATGTGCTGGTGAACAATGCGGGGATCGAGTGCTTTGGCTCAATTGAAGAGCTGTCCATTGAGGATTTTCGGACAGTGATGGAGACCAACTACTTTGGCGTCTTGCGCTGCATCAAGGCTGTAGTACCGCAGATGCGAGAGCGCCGGACAGGAACAATTATCAATATCAGCTCAGTGGCGGGAACGTTCAGCCATCCACCAGCGACACCGTATTCCGCCTCGAAATGGGCCGTGGAGGCCTTGAGCGAAGGTCTCGCCTGCGAGATGAAAGCTTTCGGCGTGCGTGTCGCGCTCGTTGAGCCGGGGATCATTGACACCGCCATGGCGCATAGGATCAGCAGAATCGGGAAGTCGGCATATCCGCACGCAGGACGTATCGCAGCCTTGTTCTCCGCAACTCTGACTGACGCACCAGTACCGCCGAGCGTTGTGGCGCAGAAGGTTCTTGAAATCGCCACAAGCGACAGCTGGCAATTTCGGCATCCGGTCGGGCCTGACGCTATGACATTGATCATGTGGCGGAAGGGGATGACGGACGAACAGTGGGTAGATCTCCATTCTGCGGATGAACAGACTTTTCGGCGACTCATGGATTCGCCACAGGCGCCCGCAGATCGATGATCGTCCCGGGTTGTGGCTTTGTGGAACTCCCGGGTCTTGAAGTCGAGCCGGATTACTTCTGTTGAGTCGTTAGTGTGACGCGTAAGGGGATGTCGGTGCTCTCGAACTTTCGCCCAGTCCCGCATTATTTGCCATTCAGTTCCAGGGATTCGGGATGCTTGGTCGAGCGTCTGCGCATTTTCCAGACGATGACGACGATTAGAAAAACGAAGAGTATAGATGCAAGCAGGATCTGCCACAGTTCGAGGCGTGAGGGCTGGATAGGGTCGAAGCTGATCGAAGCACTTTCTTGCACAACCGTATTGTACGGCTCGATCCACTCCTTTGAGGTTGGCTTTGGACCTCCATCGAATCACTCGCGGTCAAGTATCGGGATCCCGGTCCGGATCCGCGACAGATTCTGTCAACCGAATGGCGTCGCGCCTAAGCACGAATTCCGCATCCCTCGTCGGGTGGGTCCACCGTCGCAACCACCCTACTTTCGGAGGCGATCCAACGGTTGTTGCGAGCGCGTAGAAGTCGTCCGTGCTTACTCACCCTTCTTGCTTGGCGAACGCCCCGATCTCTCTGTCTGACAACCATCCGTTCGCAGTCTGCGCATCACCGTCTGGGACGTCCTAAGCCGGCTCGCGGCGGGTATGTCTGAGCGGGAGATTCTTGACGATTATCCGGAGCTTGAATCAGCGGACTTTCGCCGAGCGTTTGCCCGGCTCGATGGTGATCCGCTCAATCATGGTTTGAGAAGATCACCCAATCTCCTTAGCTCACGTGCACTGAAGCATCCGCGCGTTCGGATTACCCCGGGAAGTCGGCATCGCGCATGCATTGGCTTATGTCGTCACGCCGGGATTCGCCGCAAGCCGCAACGGTATGTACGCTGTATGTGATCTTAATGATGCGACTGGTTCGAACCTTCTACAATGAGTGAAGGTATGCTGAAACTCGACCGCATCACCCGAAGTCCGGACGTTATGGCCGGCAAGCCGTGTATACGGGGTATGCGCGTAACTGTCGGAACAGTTGTGGGACTGGTTGCTTCCGGTCGCCCGGACGCAGAGATTTTGGCAGCATATCCCTACCTTGAAGAAGACGATATCCGCCAAGCCCTTGCTTACGCTGCCTGGCGGGTCGAGGAGATCGAGATTCCACTATCTGCGGCATGAGAATTCTGGTCGACATGAATCTCAGCCCGCTGTGGATTCCTTTCCTGCAGCAGCATGGGTTTGAGGCGACTCACTGGTCGTCGATCGGAGCAGCATCCGCTGCCGATGCCGAAATCATGGACCATGCCAGAGCGCATGGGTTGGTTATCTTTACGCATGATCTTGATTTCGGAATGCTACTCGCTATGAGGGGCAGCGATGGGCCGAGCGTGGTTCAAATCCGAACGCAGGATGTGCTTCCTGCCGCTGTAGGGTCGCTGATTGTGAATGCTCTGAACGATGCGCGCCTCCACTTGGAGGCTGGTGCGCTTGTCACGATTGACCCGATGCAGCGCCGGATCCGGCTCTTGCCGATTCGGCCGTAGACCATCTTCGCACTCATCCGGCCGATTACTCCTGACAAGTCCTCATGGTTGTATCGCGAGTGCTCCGGTGACCTGAGACTTCCTGTTCCAAACCGAGCCGGCGATGGCTAACGCACCAGCGATGACCCGTGCTCCTTACCGGATGCCTTAACGTCGTTCGCCAGCTTGAACGCGCGGTTCGCCAGAACTTTGTGAACTGCGGGCGCCTGAAAAGGCATGATGGGTTCAGGCTCATAAAGCGCAAGACCTTGGATGGCGCCTAGACGCGCCCTCTTTATGGCCGGATGCAGTGTTTGGCTCGGCAATCGTTGGAGAACGTAAATGTGAGAATGACTGTGAGAAGACGCGTGAGCGATCTACAAACGTCGCCTAAACCGCCCGTCGCGAAGGAGTTCGACGACAGGATCGCCCTGCGTTATCCGGGTGCCGGAAAGATCTTCCTGATCTGGACGGTGATTGGGGTTTTGACGTCCTTGCGGTACCAGTTGCAACGGCCCTCCAACTCGGAGATCGGGGATGTGGCGTTCATAGCGGCGTTCACAGCCTTGTACTACCCGTGGATTGCTCTCACACCCTTTGTTTTCCGGGTTGAGAAGAGGCTCCCATTAGACGGCGCCAACTGGTTGCGGAATTTCGGTTTGCTCACAATCCTCAGCGTGCCGATCTGTTTGCTGGCGTCGCCGTTGATGTCAAGTATATTCAGCGGAGTTCTTTCGGTCATGGAGCCGAACTTCACGTCGCAGGTACCGGGATTCTGGTTGCGCCACTTCCCGATGGCACAGGTTCTGTATTGGTGCAGCGTGGCGGGCGGATATTTCGTCCGAAGCCAGTTTCAGTTGAGAGTACAGGAGAAGCGATCTGCTCAATTGGCGCTGGAGAAAGCGCAACTCGAAGCCGGCCTAAAGCAGGCGCAGCTCGACGTTCTGCGGGCGCGTCTGAACCCGCATTTTCTGTTCAACAGCCTGCAGAACATCTCGGTGATGACCAAACAGGATCCGCAGACCGCCAGTCGGATGCTGGCTCGTCTCGGAGACCTCCTGCGCGCCGTGCTTCGGCAGGATTCGGAACCGGAGAGCACCCTGTACGAAGAGATCGAACTCACCCGAGCTTACGCAGCAATTGAGCAGATGCGGTTTGGCGACCGTCTCGACGTACGTTTCGCCATCGCACCGGAGGTGCTGCAAGCCATGTTGCCCTGTTTTCTGTTGCAGCCTCTGATCGAGAACGCCATCATTCACGGACTCCGCGGAACCGGCAAGACAGGAATCATTGGCATATCTGCGGCCACAGATGGCCGCGATCTGGTGGTAACCATCACTGATAACGGTATCGGCGCGCCCGAAGAGGCTCTTACCGGTAAAAAGATGGGAGTTGGACTTGGATCGACACTCGAGCGCCTAGCGACCCTGTACCCGGAACGCCAGACATTATCAATGCGACGACCCGCTGAGGGCGGTACGGAGGTTCGAATCGCAATCCCGCTTCGTTTCGCGGACGATCAAGGTCCATCGACTCACGATGAACAGCCTGCGATTGCTGATCGTTGATGACGAGCCGCTGATCCGCAGCGGCATACGGCATGACTTGTCCGGCATGCAAGGGGTAGAGGTCGCGGGCGAATGTGGGTCTGTCGGTGAAGCCGTTGATGCGATTCGCTCCGGCCGCTTCGATCTGGTCCTGCTTGACGTGCAGATGCCGGATGGTACCGGTTTCGATGTGATTCGGGAAGTCGGGCCGCAGCAGATGCCGGCCGTGGTGTTCGTCACCGCCTACGACAAGTACGCGATACAGGCATTCGATGTGAATGCAGTGGACTATCTCCTCAAGCCCTTTGACGACCTCAGATTGAGGGAGAGTATCGAGCGTGCTCGCGAGCGCATGTCACGGCCCTCAGACGTGATGCGGCATCTGGAAGCTCTGCTTGAAGCACGGGGGGACAAGTGGGCGCAACGCTTGGTTGTAAGAACGGGTGACCGTTTCGATTTCGTGCCGGTGGACTCGATTGACTGGATCGAATCGGCCAATAACTACACCATGCTGCACTGCCGTTCGAAGGACTACCTCTATGGTGAAACCATGACGGCGTTGGAACGGTTGCTTGATCCCGGCATATTCCTTCGCGTGCATCGTTCGCATATCGTCAACCTGGCGCGAATAACAGGCGTAAACGCCATTACCGGCGGTGTCTACGAACTTGAGTTGCAGGGCGGGAGAAGGGTCGGCACAGGTCGGCAATACAGTGACCGTATTCGCAAGCTGCTCAAAGCTGGCAGTTAATCGACTTTCAATCCGACCCGCGCGCGTGCATTTGACCCATTCCGTGGTGTCGTTCGCAAGCGTGGACAAGCAGTTCGCCAAAAGCGTGATGCCGGTAATACCCGATCCAGGCGACTATGCAGTAGTAGGGGCGCGCGTGATGAGTGCATCGCTCATCAGCCTTCCTGTCGCGACTGGAGCAGCCGAGCAGAAGGAGTCAGATCAATGAAGAACATAGCGAAGGTTGTTGGGATCCTGCTGACGTTATCGGTTACCTTGCTCGTTGGCGAGGACTGGCCCGGTATTTATGGGCCGCGCAGGGATCACAGCTCACAGCAGAAGCGTCTGCTGCGGACGTGGCCGGAAGAAGGTCTGAAAGTGCTCTGGACCGTACCGATGGGCGCCGGTTTCGGCGGACCTGCGATCAGCGGCGGAAACGTTTATCTGCTGGATCGTGACGAGGCGGTGGGCGACAAACTGCGCGTGCTGAATGTGGCGAGTGGGAAAGAACTCTGGACGTACGCCTACAACGCGCCAGGCAGATTCATGTTCGCGGGTTCCCGCGCCACCCCGACCGTAGACGGCGGGCACGTGTACACCGTAGGACCCATGGGTGATCTACACGCAATCAGCATCAAGACGCGCAAGCCCGCTTGGACGAAGAACATCTGGAAGGACTTCGGCGGCGGGGCTGATCTGCCACGCTGGGGAATCGTGCAGCACCCCTTCATTTACGGCGATCTGCTGATCGTGGCGCCGCAGACCCCCGAGGTTGGTGTGGTGGCATACGACAAAGTCAGCGGAGAGATCAAATGGAAGTCCGCGGCTCTGTCCGGCACTGCGGGATATGTAACCCCTTCCATCGCTAAAGTGGGCGGAGAGGACCAACTTGTCATGGTTACCGCTGCCGTCGGCCGAGGCCGGAACGCGAAAGGCGGCAGCGTCAACGGTCTCGATCCACGTAGTGGCAAGCTGCTGTGGACCTACACCAACTTCCAGAACATCATTCCGGTGGCGCAGCCTGTGGACGCCGGTCTGGGTCGTATTCTCATCGCGGGGGCGTACGGCGCCGGCAGCGCGATGATCAAAGTGGACAAGAAGGAGGACGGCACTTACGCCGTCTCCGAATTGTTCAAAAATCCGGACTTCGGAGCCCACACTCAGCCGCCGGTGCTGCACGAAGGGCACTTCTACTCTCACTACACAATCAACGAACGAAGCGATGGGCTCGTCGCCATGAGCATGGACGGCCAGGTCACATGGAAAACGGGCCAGCACCCGCCCTTCGTCCGCGGTGGTTTGATTCTGGCGGATGGGTTGCTGCTGATGACGGACGGTAACACGAAGCTGTATCTCGTGGAGCCGAACCCCACTGCGTTCAAGCCGCTCACAAGCGCCGTGATTCTCGACTCAGGCGACAACTGGGCGCCTCTTGCGCTGGTTGACGGCAAGCTATTCGTACGAGGACAAAAGGAACTGAAAGCTCTGCAAGTGGCGCAGTGAAGGTCCGCCTGCCGCAATCGGGCTGGACAAAACCGACAACACGTAGAAGAGGCTCTGATCGAATGAAACTACTTCTTCTAGGACTTTCGTTGCTGATCGCCAGCGTGCAGGCGTCGTCCGCACAAAACAGACAGGCAGCATCACTCGCTGCCAGCCGCACGAAAACGGAACAGGAGATCGTTGATCTGTCGAAACAAAAGTGGCTTTGGATGGCAGAGCGCAATGTAGATGCTCTCGAACCTCTATTCCATGAACAAGCCGTCTTCGTCCACATGGGCGGAAATATGTCGAGGAGCGTGGAACTGGACGTCATAAAGAGCGGAACAATTCACTACAAGCAGGCGGATATCCAGGATGTGTCCGTGCGGATCATTGGTACAACGGCCATCGTCTTGAGCAGGATTCGTCTCCTGGCCGTGGTTGGCGGCAACGAGGTCACCAATCCGTTCATGGTCACTGAGGTGTATCTGCAACAAGGCAGGACCTGGAAGTTGCTTCAGTTGTCGTTCAGCAGGCTTGCCGGCCAATAGTTAAACGCGAATTGCGATGATTGCACGCGCGACCGCTTTGCTTCTCTCGCTACTGATGAATCTCATGAGCGCACACGCGCAGTCCGGACGTCCGCGTGGTCATCTGACGGCTCAGAGCACGATAGGAGACATTTTAGGTCATCCGGCCTTCGCCGGATTCAGTCAACTGCTACTGCCCTGGGACGATAGGACTTACGAAAAGAACCTGTCACTGACGCGTATCGGATCGCTACTTCCGTATCACACACACGTGGATCCGCAGACCGTGACGAGCGCATTGAACAGCATGATCGACTATGCTGCTGGCGGCAAGACCGTGTTCTACCGCTTCTACACCGGATCGCAGACGCAGCAACAGCCTGCGCGCAGGAATACGGGGCTGTTCTTCTATCGTGGAAAACCTGGCGCATCCTTCGCGGTAATTGCCCCGGGAGGCGGGTTCTCCTACGTCGGTTCCCTTCATGAAGGATTTCCGTATGCAGAGGCGCTCAGCAGAAAGGGATGCAACGCGTTCGTGCTGAAGTATCGCGCAGGGCATGGTGAAACAGTTGCTACCGAGGATCTGGCTGCTGCTGTTTCCTGGATTATTCGTAACGCGAAGACTCTTAGTGTCAGCACGACCGGCTACTCTCTATGGGGCAGTTCGGCTGGAGCGAGGATGGCCGCTGCCATCGGTTCGCACGGCGCCGCAAAGTACGGCGGAGGCGAGTTTCCCAAACCGTCAGCGGTTGTAATGCTGTACACCGCCCATTCGGATTACTCGTCCGCCGAGCCTCCGACGTTTGTTGTCGTGGGTGAGCAGGACGGGATTGCCCAGCCGGCCAGCATGGAAAAGAGGATCGAAGCGTTGCGCAAAACCGGCGCCACGGTCGAGTATCGCAAGTACAAGAATCTCGGTCATGGTTTCGGGCTCGGCAAGGGTACCAGTGCCGAGGGTTGGGTGTTTGAAGCCCTTCGATTCTGGGAGGAGTCTAATGCGAAAACGACGACTCGGTAAGAGTGATTTGGAAGTCTCGGCTCTTAGCCTGGGCTGCATGGGCATGACCGGCGTCTACAGTACAGCGGGCGATCGACGAGAAATGATTGCATTGCCGGAGTGCCGTCGACCACGGCGTGACGTTCTTCGATACGGCAGAAGCGTACGGACCCTTCGCCAACGAAGAGCTCATCGGGGAAGCGCTTGCTCCGGTCCGCGAGTAGGTCGTAATCGCGACCAAATTCGGCTTCGACATCGCTCCGGACGGGATTCGGCGCAGTGGCACGAACAGCCAACCCGAGCACATCCGTAAGGTCGCGGAAGCCTCGCTACGGCGTTTGAAGACCGACGTAGTTGATCTCTTCTACCAACACCGCGTCGACCCCGCCCTGCCGATTGAAGATGGCGCAGGCGCAGTGAAGCAGCTTATCGAAAGGCAAGGTTAAGCATTTTGGACTATCGGAAGCGTCGGCAAAGACGATCCGCCGCGCTTACGCTGTTCAACCCGAGTGCGGTTCAAAGCGAATGCTCGCTTTGGTGGCGCGAGCCCGAGCAGGATGTGCTGCCCACGTGCGAGGAACTCGGCATCGGCTTTGTTCCGTTCAGCCCGCTCGGCGCGGGATTCCTCACCGGAAAGATCGACGAGAACACGAAGTTCGAAGGCTCTGACTTCCGCAACTTCGTTCCGCGTTTCTCGCCTGAGGTGCGCAAAGCGAACTTGGTCTTTGTGGATCTGCTCCGTAACATCGCAGCCGGAAGGAAGCGAGCCTTGCGCAGATTGCCGTCGCCTGGCTGCTCGAGCAAAAGCGTGGATGGTTCCCATTCCGGGCACGACGAAGCTGCACAGGCTGGAAGAGAACATCGGTGCTGCGGATGGCGAGCTGACCGCAGACGATTTGCGCGAGATTGAGGATGCCTCCGCCGGAATAGCGATGCAGGGAGAACGGCTCCCTCTGGCGGCCTTGAACATGATCGATCGCTGGGGACTTCTAGACATGAGACTGCTTGCTGTCACGACCATATCGCTGATCTTTGTTGCCTCCGCATCGGCCCAGGATTCCCCGATCGGCGCGGTCCGATTCCGCAATCGCCGTCTCACGAGCATTTGGAGTAGCCTTGGTGCCCGACACGGCTGGGTGATCAATCGCGAGCTAGGACTAGGGTCTGCGATGTAGGCGGACATCCACGGACAGCAGAGTGCGGTACAGAACTTCCGCACCATTAGCGACGTCTTCGGGCGGAGTATACTCGCGCGGAGAATGAGAGATGCCCCCGCGGCTCGGTACGAAGATCATGCCGATCGGGGCTAGCCGGGCAATCTGCTGCGCGTCGTGTCCCGCGCCGCTGGGCAGGTCGAGAGTCGATAGGCCAGCCGCCCGCGCAGCGGCGCGAATGTCATTTTGAATCGCAGCATCTGTGAGCGCGGGCTCATTTCCTTGTGTAGCCTCGCAGCGGATGCTCACCCTCTCCTCCTGACTGATCTGTTCGAAGCGCTTTTCGATCCGCGACCAGATGCGAAGAACTTTTTGTTTGTCCAAATCGCGTAGCTCGACCGGAAATTCCGCGCTGCCGGCGACAATGTTGCGAGCACCGGGCTGGGCGCGAATGTAGCCTACGGTTCCGACCTGTTGACCGGGTGCCGAGCGGACTTCTTCGCGCACAATCAGCGCAGCGCGCGACGCGGCGGCCAACGCGTCCTGTCTCCGATTCATCGGGGTAGTGCCAGCGTGGTTCGCGAAACCGATAGCCTTGCAAGCCCAAAAATGCATGCCCACGATGCCCCGCACTACACCAATCTGAGTTTTGGATTCATCAAGTACGCCGCCCTGCTCAATGTGCAGTTCGAGGTATGCTGCAAGCGAGTTCGCGGGAATCAACGCGTCGCCCAATCGTGCTGGGTCCTGACCATAACGCCGCAGCCAGTCGCCAAGCGTTTTTCCTTCATCGTCCTTGCGGTCCAGCACGTCGGAGGGAAGCAAACCGGCGGCCGCACTAGACCCCAGCAGACCACGACCGAACTGATACCCTTCCTCGTTCGTCCAAATCACCATTTCTAGCGGATGTCGAGTCTCGATTTTCGCCTCATTCAGTGCACGCATGACCTCGAGCGCACCCAGAGAGCCCACGTCGCCGTCGAAGTTCCCGCCCTGAGGCACAGAATCGATGTGCGAACCGAATAGAAGAGTAGGCAGCGATTCCGTCCCGGCGCGCCGGCCAAAGATGTTCCCGGCAGCATCCATACGGACGCTGAGGCCACTCTCGCGCATCTGCTGCATAAGCCAGGCACGCGCGGCGAGATCGGATTCCGAAAACCCGACACGCGTGACACCGGCCTCGAAGCCGGCTCCAGTGGGACGCCCAAACTCGGACAGCTTTTCTAACGTTGACCAAAGGCGCTGCTGGTTTACATGCCGGACTGGGGACTGGGCAGGCGCAACAACGGACGCGAGCAACAACACGATGACGATGCTTAGCAAGTACGACTTCATAGTGGCACTGATCTGGAATTTTAGCCTAGACACAATCGGACCGATGAGGTCTGATTATTGGAAATTTGGCACAAACCGACTTATCGGTCCTGATCGGACCAACTTCAGACGGGGGCTGAGGCAGTTGAACGCCCGGCTGTTCTACCATGGCCCGAACCGGGAATCGTGAATGACGATTCCCCGTGCGGACAACTCGTCCAGCAAGCTTGTCACCGCCGCAGACGGTTCATCGTCTCCCGGTATGACGACTGCCCATTTCAGGTTCTCCCGGAACTCTCGGGAGATGATATGCCACTGATTGAGGGGAGGTGGGGTTGTGGCGCCGATTTGAATGACGGACCAGTGCCGAACGAGCGCCAAGGCAACATCCCGGCCCGGCAATGGACCGCGCACGATGAAGTGATTGTTGCCATGCGCCACAATACCGACCATGACGAACTCACGCCTCCAGGCGAGGATCGAGAGTCGGATAACCGATCGCAAAATGGTACACCACTTGTCCCTTCTCGGGCGCCAGCTTGAGATAACGGTGCACGTCTTCATCATAGAAGGCTCCGATGCCAGTCGCTCCCAGCCCGAGCGCTTGTGCGGCGAGATACAACCGCTGACCGATGGCCCCTGCCTCGAAATGGACATAGCGATAACCACGTTCACCATGAACACGTGTGGCGCGATCGAGATCCCCGATCATCGAAAGCGCCGCGCAGGCGTTGCCCGCGAGATCTTGCCCTAGACTCAAACCGGCGGCCGCAACGCGCTGGTCGCCACGCACAATCTGCTCCAGTTCGCTGCCTTCCGCCCAGAGCCTGTACACGCCAGGTTCCAGTCCGTCCACGCGATGCGCGTATATATACAGCTGGATGAAACCGGCGCCGGCAAAATCGGCTAAAAGCGGGCGCATCGCTGAAGCAAGGATGGCGGAGAGCTGAGGCAATGACATCAATTGCGTTCCACCCATAAAGTCGAGTGCCGATCGCCGCTGCCGCACTACTTCGCTAAAGGGGCGCCGAGATAGGGCTGGAGACGGTAACTTGATCTCGCCCGAGCCATATCGAGCCGGCTCGGCGGCAGAAATGCTGCGACACGCCCGGCCGTGCAACTTCGTAGCGCTGTGAATTGCGTCAATCTGCGGATAGGAGACTACTTCGCTCGAGAGTTGATTCGCGTGTCCGCCGTACCAAACCGCTTCGCAGCTGTCTTGCTGGCGCTTTGGAATCGTCCTGCCACGCAGCTCGATGATGAGCATTGGCCATTCATCTTCGTGTAGGCGAATAGACCGTGTAACTTCGTCATCCGAGAAATCACCGGTGGCATAGCTGTCGCATCCCATCGCGCGGGCGGCGAGGGCTAAGGACTGCCAGGCGTGCCCTATGTCGTGTAAGCAGTAGCGATATGCGCGGTCACGGTACTTCCAGGCTTCGCGCCACACGATGCTGGTCAGGACAAACACGATTGGTGCGGTGCTGCCGCCTAACTGCATCTCGAGTTTGCTCGTTGCCCGCTGTTCGACCATGTGGGCGGACGGACGGTAATGATACAGCCCATCGGGCCACCCAAACACATCGCGCGTGATGAAGTGGAACTCCGTCGGGTGTAGATTCCCGGAAGAAGGGTTCACGCGCAAAGCATACCGGTATCCGGTGGACGGAACGCGCTTCGACGCGCTAATCGATGCGGAATAGAAGAGTATTTGCGAAAGGAACGTTGATCCGTCAATGGCAACTGTTTCGCCAAAGGCGCCTCCAAGCACTTCGAGCGCCGGCGCGTTTGGAGCGGGTGGATCCGATGGCAGGTCTAGGACGGGCGCGCCCTCGTAGTGACGGAACGGATCGGGCATGTTCGCCCAGTCGAGCGGCTGGCGGGCTTGCCGCAAAGATCCTCGGGTGTGTTTGGTGGATTCGTGATATTCTCGCCA
>Ga0190275_10000849_pt1 | contig 24227 bp, 13 predicted proteins | sample Popmic550T_FD_133745 | JGI IMG/M metagenome (GOLD analysis project Ga0190275, IMG submission 133745) | Populus adjacent soil microbial communities from riparian zone of Yellowstone River, Montana, USA - 550 T | ecosystem: Environmental > Terrestrial > Soil > Riparian zone > Trees stand | place...
CTACATCGAGGAGAACCAGAAGGTCTCGCTCAACACCACCTTCCCCAGCCCAGCTGTCGGAATTGACCGGGCGGACCAGCGCCTGGGCCGTGACGGGATGTACAACGACCATGGCCGTACCGGCGCTGGCGTTCATGTGTACATCCTCGACACCGGCATCAACTCGCAACATACCGAGTTTACCGGTCGGCTGAACGGAGGTTTCACGGCCATCACGGACGGCCGAGGCACGGAGGACTGCCATGGTCACGGCACCCACGTCGCCAGCACAGCCGCCGGCACCGTCTACGGAATGGCCAAGCATGCCACGATCCACCCAGTGCGTGTGCTGGCCTGTGATGGGTTTGGATCCTGGGCCGGAATCATTGCCGGCGTGGATTTCGTCCGCAACGATTGTCTCAAGCAGAAAACACCCTGTGTAGCCAATATGAGCCTGGGAGGGGGGCGCGTCGCGGCGGTGAACGCGGCGGTAGCCAACGCGGTGGACTCGGGGGTCACCTTCGTGGTCGCCGCAGCCAATGCGAACCAGGATGCATGCTTCACGTCGCCAGCGGGTGAGCCCAAGGCCATCACCGTTGGCGCCGTTGACAACGAAGACAAGCGGGCTGGGTTCTCCAACTGGGGGGCGTGTGTGGACCTCTTTGCCCCTGGCGTCGACATCCTTGGGGCCTGGATCGGCGGCACCACCGCGACGCGGATCATCAGTGGCACGTCCATGGCGAGTCCGCATGTGGCGGGGGCCGCAGCCCAGTACCTGAGCTCCAACCCTGGCGCCACACCCGCGCAGATCGAAGCCGCGATCAAGGGCTCGGTGAGCCTCGACTGCGTGGGCGACCCCAAGGGCTCACCCAACGCGTTGCTGTTCACTGACCTGAACCAAGGCAACTACTACTGCAGCAACCAGCCCGGGAGCTGTCAGGGCTTGTGCGGTGGCGCCGGGAACGGCTGCTTCTGCGATCCAAGCTGCGAGATCTACAACGACTGCTGTGCCGACTATGCCCAGGTGTGCAGGTGACCTGAGTCACGGCTTCACGTGGGCGAGTCAGAAACCCGAACAGAGCGAGGAAGCAATATGATTCGAGTGCGACGCCATCTGGTCAGCGTCCTGAGCGGCGCTTGTCTGGCCATGTTGTTTGCATGCAAGTCGGACCTCCAGGAGGAGCAGCAGGCCTCCACCGGCTACAGCGAACAGGGGCTCGAGGAGCCCGGAAGGCTGTCCAAGCCCGAGTGGGAGACGTATATGGCCGATCAGTCCTATCTCCACGGCCTCACCTCGCCGGACGTCCGCGTCCGCCTGAACCTGGCGGATCCCAGGCAACACCGGTTTGCCATGGCGCGGCTCAAGCTCGCGGGCAAGACGCCCATCAACTCGCCGTACCTCTTCGAGGCCATGGAGAAGCGGCGCCAGACGCACCTGGCCCGGGGGTATCAGGCCGGCCTCCTGCCCGCGAAGGAGATGGGGATCCTGTCCACGGCGGATCGCCAGGAGATGCACCTGATCGAGATGGCCAGCCTTGGTGAGACCACCGCTGCCGCCAATGACGGTATAGGCACTGCGAGCTCCACGTTCCCCGGCGGCGCCTATTATACCTATGCCGACGTCAGCTACACCGACGTGAGCGGTCGTCCGCTGGGTAGCCTCGCGTGGCGCGAGGAGTTCGATGATGGGAGCAACGTCACCATCAGCGCGACGGGCGATCTGAGCAGGACCAACCTCCGTCGGTACAGGGTTGCGTCCTACAAGCTCGAAGACTCGGCAGCGGGATTCACGGACTCGTACGTCTACACCGAGGTGGGCTCGGCGAACCAAGCCGGCGTCGCGGAAGTACCCCGCCTGACGGGGCTTGTGGTCGAGGCCCCGCTGGATATCGCGTTCAACGACAATCGCATCTCCGTGTGCTTGAACCGCACCTGGACCCAGGACTGCGACTATGATCTCACGGGCACTCCGCAAGCCATCAAGCTGCCGCTGAAGGGCTCGATCACGATCGCCAGCAACCATCTTCTTGACACAACGACCATCAATCAGATCAAGACGGATCTGAACAACAACGTTGATCGCCCCGATGCGGGGCACGTCAAGCTGATCCTCACCAATGTAGGCGGCGGTTGCGATGTGACCAACAACAACACCCTGGAAGCAAAGATGGGGCAGTTCTGGAACCAGGTCGCGTGGACTGCGAACAAGAAGACCTTCAGCTGGGACCTCACAGGAGCCTTCGCCGCGTACTTCGACGACGGCTGCCGACAGGTGCAGGATGAAGCCAAGCTGACCGTGTTCGTCGTGCTGCCCCTCGTCGATGGCACGGGGACGCGGTATCGCTCCACCATCACACTGAGCAATGATCCGAATGCGCTGCGGCCAGACTACGTCTTCAAGCGCATCGAGATCACCAATAGCTGCCTGGCCGCGGGGACCGAGATCGAGCTGGCGGCCGGCGAGTCGGGGCCTATCGAGTCGCTGAAGGCGGGCGACCGGGTGTTCAATCCGTATCACCCCTCGCTCACGGTCATGGACACGGCCGCCGGCTTCGAGACTGTTCCGATGGTTCGCATCCGTGATGAGGCCGGCCGCTCGCTGCTGATGACCGAGATGCATCCCATCCAGGTAGCGGCTCGCGGCATGGTCCAGGCCAAGGCCTTGAAGACAGGTGACAGGGTCATGACCCGGACCGGACCCAGCAAGCTCGTCAAGGTGAGCCGCGAGGCCTATGACGGCAAGGTTTACAACGTCAAGGTCGGCTCGGACGCCGAGAAGACTGCACTCGCAGAGGATCAGACTGTGGTGTACGCCAACGGCTTCATGGTGGGTGACGGGCAGATCCAGAGCAAGTACGAGGCCATCGCCATGACCCAGAAGGAAGGCCCCGTGCTCGCCAGACTGCCTGGCAAGTGGCATCGCGACTACCTGATGTCCACTCAGGGTCAGTAGAGGGTCTTCGGTCCCTCAGTACGCTCTGCCTCAGGCAGTGGCTGGCCACCCGGCAGGGGACTGTCGGGTGGCTGTGCCCGCCTTCCATTGGCTGAACATGAGATCTGAACCGTTTCACACCGATCAACGTGATGGAGTGAGTCCGATGCAGACGCGCAGCATGTTCTTCCTGTCGTGGGTCGTCGCGGTGGCAACGGCGTGTACCGAGGCCGACCTGCCCAGGCTTGAGAGGCAAGTCCAGAGCGGGGTCATCGGGACCAGGGCCGAGCGTCAGCTCATGGCGAGTCGGCAACAGGTGAAGCCGTCAGGAGCGGGCTCGCTCACCTCGGCCAGGGATATGGCTCAGGCCCTGGGCCTTCCAGCAGAGAGGGTGACGGGAGCCCAGCTCACGAGCCCGGATCCTGAGGCAGCGCTGATACTCCCCGAGTTTGGCCTCATCCAGCCGCGGGAAGGCAATTCACTGGTGGTGCTGAGCACAGGCCTCATCAATCTCGACCATCTGCCCGAGCCGGGCAGCGACCTTCTGAGCGCGGGCGTTCATGATGACGCGGTGACCCTGCAGGTCACGGTCAATGTGCCCCCTGGCTTGAATCGCTTGTCTTTTGACTACAATTTCCTTAGCGCCGAGTCACCCGACTATGTCGGCTCCGAGTACAACGACGAGTTCACCGTGCAGGTGACGGATGCCCGAGGAGCTCGTGAGGCCGCTCGGGCTTCGGTGAACAGCTCCTTCTTCTTCGACGTATCGGCAACGCGCGGAGGGGGGACCGGATTCGATTTGCTGATGGCCGATGATCCGGCCGGGCCGGATTGGTTTCAGAATGGCCCTCCAGCGGGCGTTCCCTTGTTTCCAGACGCAGGAATCACTGACTTCCAGACGATCAACGTCGAGGTCGAGAGCGGAGGACCGGTCACGCTCAAGTTCGACATTCGCGACCGTGGGGACGGGATCCTGGATTCCACGGTGGTTCTTGACAACATCACCTTCTCGAGCATGGAGGTGCTTGACCCGAACCCGAGCCTGATGGATGCGTTCCGGGGCACCGTGAAGACCGATCCCACGGCTCTCGCGTTGGAAGGAAGGAATGTGCAAGAGGTGGCGGCTGACGGCGTCACCCAGGTCCTCCTGCGAGTCAACGTGCCCGGTCCCGGCGAGATGCGGTTCTCGCTGCTTGGCGCGCACGCCCCAGCGGACGGCGGCCTCAGTGCGGTCGGTCGTGCCGACCGGAGTGACTCGATCACCGTGAATGTCCAGCAAGCAGCACCGGGGCAGTACTACGCGTTTGCCCTGTACATGAGCCCCGAGGACTTTGACACCGGCGGCGACGCGGAGGCCAGGAGCAGGAACGTCCGCATTGAGACTCAATACACCCCCACCAGTGGTGCCGGTTTTGGGGATACATATAATGTGACCATTGTCCGGCCGCCCGTGGTGATCGTGCACGACATCTGGTCCAGTTGTGCATTCTGGGACGGAGACACGAGCATCTACCGCCACAACATCTTCACCCCGACCTGTGCTGACTATTCAGCTACCAACTCCAGCAGCCTTGAGCGGAACAGTGCTGTCGTCCCGGACGCGGTGTTCGAAGCCCTGGAGGAGCTGCGTCGCGGTGGGACTGCCGTCACGCAGGTGGATGTCATCGCCCATGGTATGGGCGGACTCTTGACTCGAAAGTATGCCGACTGGCCCAACTATCGGCGCTTCACCAACTTCAATGGGGGCGACCTCAACCGGCTCATTGCCATGAACACCCCCCATGTGGGTACGCGCATGGCGGACAGGATCGTGGAACTGCGTGAGGAACTCCAGGAATGTGACCTGGACACATGGGCGGACGTCAAGGCCGAGTTGCTGGACCCCCACGGCATTTCGATCGAAGTCGCCGGTGGCAGCGCGATTGATGACCTCAAGACCAACAGCGAGGTCATCAACAGTATCGGGAGGACCCAGGTCCCGTCACATCTCCTGGTGAGCCGCGGTGGGAGGGCCCTGGAAGACACAATCTCCAGGCAGATGCTTCTCGACAGCATCAGGACTTTGTATTCGAAGCTGGAGTTCCTGCATCCGGCTGCACGAACTCTGCCCCCGTCGCAGAGGAGAAAGCTCATCCTGGGGCCGCAAAGCAAGGTCTTCTGCTCCAAGACCCATGGGGATGGTGTCGTCATGACCGATGATCATGACTTGTTCGTGACCGAGGCAGATCAGAAAGGCGGTGTCGCGGAGCCTGATGCGATAAGTTATTTTGATGTGGACCCATTGCTTGAGAACTCTGAGCACTTCAGGGTTCCGCACAACCCTGCGCACAAAGACAAACTCGTCGAACTGCTCAACAGCCCGATCAACGGTGGAAAGTTTACTCCCTCCATCCCGAGCCCAGGCACTGTTGAGAGGGTCAACCACTGCGCAGAGATTCCGTCAGCTCCAACCTGTCGGGGCCTTGCGAAGCAGAGCGCGGCTGGGCTCACCAGTGCCCCGTTGCCTCCGCTCGCCAGACTGAGGGTCGTTTCGCCGGGAGCGGGTACGCCCGTGTCGCCGGGAAGCACCGTGCCAGTGGTCGTGGAAGCCTCTGGGGGATTTCAGCCCGCGGTTGTGAGCATCACCGGAGCTGAGAGGTCGGTCTTCCTCGAGGCACCCCCGTTCACGGCCGAGTTCCCGATTCCAGCGCAGGCCATCGGGAAAGTGGAGCTCCGTGCATTCGGTATCGATGAGGAGGGCCGGATGCGGGTCTCGGAGCTGGTCCTCCTGCCCGTGGCTTCATCGGCGAAGTTGACCTCTATCGAGATCCTCAACGGGGATGCCACCCTTCGGGGGCCTGGCTCGACGCGTCGGCTGCAGGTGCTTGGCCACTATGACGACGGAGTCACGAGGAACATCTCATCACCTGGCCTCGGCACCGTGTACTCGAGCTCGAATTCGAACGTTGCCAGGGTGACGAGCGATGGGAGCCTGACGGCGACGGGGTCGGGCCTTGCCACGGTCGTGGTGCGCAACGGTGCGGTTTTCACCAGCATCACCGTGACGGTAGGCGACAACAGCTTCGGCCGCTGCATCGAGGTTCGTCTCGGTGACTACAACCTCTTCGTCCTCGAGGACTACACCCAGGGGCACGACGTCCAGGGCCAGGTGGCTGCGGGTGGCAACATCGCCCTCCAGGACTTCTCGATCGGAGCGGTGCTGCCGGACACAGACACTGATCGCGTGCTGGTGGCCGGTGGTGACGTCACACTCTCCAGAGGCGGCGTCTGGGGTGACACGTGGTATGGCCGCCAGCTCGTCTCCGACCCGTCCGTCACCTTCTGGCGTGGCACTGCATCTCACGGGACCCCTCTCGACTTTGCCGCCCGCGGCAGCGCGCTGCGAACCCTCTCCTCTGAGCTCGCAGCCCTCCCTACCAACGGGACCACGACGGTCGAATCCTGGGGCGGGCTCCTGCTGCGCGGCACCGCGGCCCGCGTGAATGTCTTCGATGTGGACGCCAACGCCCTCACCGGTACCAGACATCTCTCCATCGAGGCCCCCGCGAACTCCTTTGTGATCATCAACGTTCGCGGTACCTCGGCGACTCTCTCCAACCTCGGCCAGGCCTTCGGCGGTGGCATCGACGAGCGCGGCGTCCTCTTCAACTTCCCGGACGCCACCGTCCTCACCGCCTCCGGCTACGGCCTCTACGGAACGGTGCTGGCCCCCCAGGCTCACGTCCACTTCAATAATGGGAGCTGGGACGGCGGCATCTACGCTCGCTCACTGACGGGCAACGCCGAGGGGCACCTCCGTCCCTTGCGCGATATGGACATCTGCCTGTGAGCCCGCAGTCCTATGGGGGCTCGTGGCGGAACGCCTCCAGCTTGAGGCCGTGGTGGGAGAGCCAGCGGTAGACCTGCTTGCGCGAGCGAGACATCGCGCGGGCCACGTCGGCTACCACTCCACGGTGGAGCCGCAGCAGCTCTTCGAGCTGGGCTCGATCGGGAGGTGGCTCGCGCTCCTCGGCGTTCTCGGCTTCTGCCGGAGCCGGGGGAGGAGTCTCGCGGGGAGGAGAGAGCTGGAAGCGGAGCGAGTCCTCTATCAGCTCCAAGCGGTAGGGGCCCACTCCTGCGAGGATGCGCAGCTGCTTGGCCAGGGTGAGCACCTCGCGCACGTTATACGGCCAGGGGTGCAGCAAGAGCCGCTCCACCAGGTCTGCTTCCAGCTCGAGGACTGGAGCGCCCGGAGATCCCAGCGCATGAGCGAGGAGCAAGAGCACATCTTCGCGACGTTTCCTCAGGGGAGGCAGGTGGACCGGGAATTCGGCCAGGCGCGCGTAGAGATCCCCTCGGAATCCCTGCCCGGCGACGGCAGCCTTCAGGTCGCGGTTGGTGGCGGCAACCAGGCGCACATCGCAGGGGTGAGGCGTGGTGGCACCCACGGCGAGGACCGTACGCTCCTGGAGCACCCGCAGGAGCTTGGGCTGCAAGGACGCAGGCAGCTCTCCCACCTCGTCCAGGAAGAGGGTGCCCCCGTCCGCGGCGCGGAACAGTCCCGGGCGAGCCACCGCCCCGGTGAAGACTCCCGCCAGGTTCCCGAAGAGCAGGCTCTCCGCCAGGCTCTCGGGGATGGCGCCACAGTTGACCGCGAGGAAGGGCCCTCTGCGCCCAGACAGCGTGTGCACGGCGCGTGCGGCCACCTCTTTTCCACAGCCGCTCTCGCTGAGGAGCAGGACGGTCGCGTCGCTCGGCGCCACCTGGGCAAGCAGGGCCCGCAGTCGACGCGTCGCCGCCGATGTTCCGAGCAGCTCGGGCACCTGCCCGTCCCCGAGCTCCTCGGGCTCCATGCTCACCACCAGGAACGAGTCCCCCACCTCAATCACGTCGCCTTCCCTCAGGACGGCCTCCGTGACGCGCTGCCCATTGACGCAGGTGCCGTTGCGACTGCCCTCGTCCACAAGGAGCAGCTCTCCCAGTGGGTCCCTATGGACAGTGGCGTGCTTGCGAGAGGCCTGTGGGTCTCTGGGCAACGCAATCCCATGCGCCGCCTCACGGCCGATCACGAGGCCCTCACGCCCGGGGGCGTAACGCCGCGGTGGGAGCAGGATCTCTCCCCCCGAGAAGACCAGGACCAGGGAGGCTGTGGCGGCGGAGCGTGTGACGCGGACGGGGGGCTTCTTCGTAGTGGTGTTCACAACGCACAAGCCGGGGGAGACTCGCGGGAAGGAGTGGCGGCGAGTGACTGGCGCCGTGCCGAGAGGGTGGGCAAGCCGGTCGCCTCGCGCAGCGCGTCGGGAGGCTGTGCAGGTTCCACCCGGTGGGACGGACGCGTCTTTGGGAGTGAAGCTCGCTCCAGGCGCCGGAGGAGCTCCGCCACCTCCAGCATGCGCGGCCGGCGAGAGGGGGCCTTGGCCAGCATGCGCCCGAGCAGCGTGCGGAGCTCCCCGGGGAGCGATACCTGTTCGGGGAGCGGAGGAGGTTCCTGGAACAGGTGTTGCCGCATGACGGCCGTCGACTGCCCGCGAAAGGGTGGCCCATGCGAGACCAGCTCATACAACAGGATGCCAAGCGCGTAGACGTCGGCCTGGCCGTCGATGTCTTCACTCCCCGCACACTGCTCCGGTGCCATATAGGCCGCAGTCCCCAGCACGTCTCCCTCTGCGGTGAGCGAGGGGGCAGTGCCCACGAACCGGGCCAGGCCGAAGTCGAGCAGCCTCACCCGCTCGCCACCCTCCACCTCCTCATCAGGGACGAGCATCACGTTCTCAGGCTTGAGATCCCGGTGGACGATGCCGCGCGCGTGAGCTGCGGCAAGCGTGGTGGCGATCTGCCTTGCAATGCGGGAGGTGCTTCGGAGCCCCAGGCGAGTGCCTTGCTGCATCAGCCGGGTCCGGAGCAGCTCGCCCTCGACAAGCTCCATGAGGATGTACGGCGCACCTGTCGGGAGCTGGCCGAAGTCGAAGATGCGGACCATGCCGGGGTGTTGCACGAGGCTCACCGCCCGGGCTTCCTGAAGGAGCCGTGGGTACGTCGAGGTCGGGTCCCCCGTGCTCTGGAGGACCTTCACGGCCGCACGCTGACCGATGACCTCATGGAGCGCCTCGTACACCACGCCCATGCCGCCGCGAGCCAGCTCCCGCGTGATGCGGTACTGGCCGACGAGTGTCTTCAGGAGTGGATCCGGGTAGACCTCCATCGCACCTCTCGTGGGGCTGTCGCGACCCTGGGGCATCCAGGGTCCAGGCACGGGAGAAGACGGAGGGCGCGGCGAATCTTCACGGCACCCTGAATTTCTTGGACTGATGCGTCTGCGGGACATCCTCCCGCGTGAACTGGCCCTGGCGGTGTATAGAGCCCTGCACTCGCAGGAGGTGGGGCGGAAGTCGAGCCTCCATCGGGAAGGGCCGGTAGGGTCCGGTCCCGTCGCCCAGTTGTCCGTGGGAGTTGTAGCCCCAAGCTCGGACGGTGCCATCACTGCGGAGCGCCAGCGAGTGGGAGGTACCTCCGGCCAGAGCGGTGATGCTGTCCAGCCCAGGCACCTGCACGGGCGTGAGGCTATCCGTCATCGTCCCATCGCCGAGCTGCCCATACTCGTTGCCACCCCAGGCCCAGACGGTGCCATTGCTGCGCAGCGCCAGCGACTGGAATTTGCCCGCAGTCATGGCTGTGACGTGGGTCAGTCCAGTCACCTGCACCGGGGTGTTTCGCTGGGTGGTCGTTCCATCCCCCAGTTGTCCGTGGGAGTTGTAGCCCCAAGCCCAGGCGGTGCCATCGCTTCGGAGTGCCAGCGAGCGAAAGTTGCCTGCGGCAATGGCGGTGACGCTGGTCAGCCCTGATACTTGCACTGGTGTCCAGCGGTTCGTAGTCGTTCCATCGCCCAGTTGGCCGTAGAAGTTGTAGCCCCAAGCCCAGGCGGTGCCATCATTTCGGAGTGCCAACGAGTAGTTGAAGCCTGCCTTGATGGCGATGACGCTGGTCAGCCCTGACACTTGTATAGGTGTCCGGTAGCCATTGGTCGTTCCATTGCCCAGTTGGCCGTGTTCGTTGCCGCCCCAAGCCCAGACGGTGCCATCACCACGGAGTGCCAGCGAGTGGGAATCGCCTGCAGCAATGGCGGTGACGCTGGTCAACCCAGTAACCTGCACCGGAGTGAGGCGCTGGGCAGTTGTCCCATCGCCCAGCATGCCGTAGAAACCGTTGGCGCCCCAAGCCCAGGCGGTGCCATCATTTCGGAGTGCCATCGAGTGGGTCATACCTGCGGCGATGGCAGTGATGCTGGTCAGCCCAGCCACCTGCACGGGGGTGAGGCGAGGGTCTGTCGTTCCATCGCCCAGTTGGCCATTGTCATTGTTGCCCCAAGCCCAGACGGTGCGATCACCACGGAGTGCCAGCGACTGGGAGTGGCTTGCAGCCATCGCGGTGACGTTGTTGAGCCCAGACACGTCGGTAGCGGTAGTGCGGTAGAGGGGGAGTCCATTGCCAAGTTGGCCGTAGTCGTTGGCACCCCACGTCCACAGGGTGCCATCGCTGCGCAGCGCGAGTGAACTGTTGCCACCTGCGGCCATGACGGTGACACTGGTCAGCCCTGGCATCTGCACGGGGGTGAGGCGAGGGTCTGTCGTTCCATCGCCCAGTTGCCCTTGATCATTGTTGCCCCAGACCCAGACGGTGCCATCGCTGTGTAGCGCCATCGAGTGGGCGCCACCTGCGCTGATGGCAGTGACGCTGGTCAGCCCTGACACTTGCCCGGGTTTAAAGTGGCCCGTAGTCGTTCCATCGCCCAGTTGGCCGTAATCGTTGTCGCCCCAAGCCCAGACGGTGCCATCGCTGCGCAGCGCCACTGAGTGAGAGGCGCCTGCGGTAATGGCGATAATGTTGGTCAATCCTGATGTCTGAGTGGGGGTGGCGTGGCTATCGCCCAATTGGCCACCTAAGCTGCGGCCCCAAGCCCAGACGGTGCCATCGCTGCGCAGCGCCACTGAGTGAGAAGCGCCTGCGGATATAGCAGTGATGCTGGTTAACCCAGGCACTTGCACGGGGAGGGAGCGGTTGATCCACGTTCCATCGCCCAGTTGGCCGTATTCGTTGTCGCCCCAGCTCCAGACGGTGCCATCACTGTGCAGCGCCAGTGAATGCTGGGAGCCAGCAGCAAGGGTAGTGACGTTGGTCAACCCTGGCACTTGCAAGGGGGAGTGGCGAGTAGTCGTCGTTCCATCGCCCAGCTGGCCGGAATCGTTATAGCCCCAAGACCAGACGGTGCCGTCACCCTGCAGAGCCAGCGAGTGGGCGTTACCAGCGGCCATGGCAGTGACGATGGTCAGCCCAGGGACTTGCGCGGGAGTATGGCGGGGGGGAATCGGTCCAGCGCCCAGTAGGCCCATGGGGCCCTCCCCCAGTTGGCCCTTGCTGTTATCGCCCCAGGTCCAGACGGTGCCATCACCACGCAGAGCCAGCGAGTGATTGCCACCGGTCGTGATAGTCGGAGGCGGGCAGGGATTGGCGGTGAAAGCAAAGGACTTGGAGACAGTGAGCGCGCCGTCATCACGGACCGTGACAGTCACTGTGACTGTGGAATCCCCTGGCACACATGAGGGAGGTGTCCACGACACGGTGCTGGTGGTTCCTGTGCTCGATGGGCTCCCGAGCGTGTCGGCACTGGCCTCCCACGTGAACGTGAGCTGGCTCGTCTCCGCATCCTGTGCTGTGACATCGAATATGACAGGATCAGAGTTCAGCACCTGGGTGGCGGACTGCGAGCTTTGCGTGATGACTGGAGCTGTATTTGTTGGAGGGTCTGGTTGGTCCGGAGGGTCCGGAGGGTCCGGGGGGGGCGGAGCGATATCGATGCCGCAGCTCGACGGGTTGCGCTGACAGAGCTTCTTCTCAGCCTCCGCGAAGTCCATGCACCCAGACGCCCAGCACAGCAGAGCACCCACCAGCAGCAAGCGCTGAAGCCAGGTCATCACCGCCACCTTCCATGGAAGACAGCCAGCGTGCCGTTCGTCCCCACGCCGAACTCAATGGGCGAGTCCGGCTCGCCCATTCCATACAAGCCCACAGCCAGACCCAGCCCCACGAGGCCGGCGCCCATGAGGCTAAACCCCACTTTCTGATAGGTGCTTCCGTGTGAGGCACTCCTCTTCACGTCCGAGAGCGTCGCGAGGCTCGGATCGGCCGATTCCAGCCGCGAGTACTCCTTCTTGGCGAGGCCCCAGAAAATCCCGCCCGTGATCATCAGTGCTCCTCCAGCGCTGGCAGGGACGAGCACGCGAGTGCTGAGTGCTCCCTTTCCGTAGACCCCTGCAGCACTTACGCCAGGGGTTGCCTCCACCGTGAGCGATGTATCTTGCTGGATGTGTGGCGAGTTGTTCACCACAACCTCCGGTGTCACCACCACCGAGATCGAGGGCGGTGCAGTTGGCGTCTCTGCCTGGCGCGGTTCCTGCGTAGAAGGGGTCTTGGTGGTCACAGCGCCGGCTGGCATAGGACTGGGCGGAGTCGCCGCTGTTGGCGCTTTCTGGCGGGATGGAGGCTTCGCGACAGTCAGTGCCGCATCTACGGCCTCGAACTGCTGTCGGATCTTGGGAGACACCTCTAGCGGAAGCGGGGCCCCCGGCCGCAAGAGCAGAGCCTCCTTGAAGGCCGCGGAGGCTTCTGCCTTCCTCCCCAGCTCACCAAGGAGGATGCCCTTGAAGAGATAAATGAAGACGAGCTCTTCCTGCGTACGGGCACGCTGCTGGGCGCTGTGAAGCTCCACCAGTGCGCGCTCGTACTCAAGGTCTTCATACTGGTTGCGTGCCTCCTGGATATAGGCTTTCGCCAGCCTCTGGCCTTGAGCCGCTGCGGACAGGTGGAGAAGAAGCACGCTCAGCCCTGTCAGGGCGCTCCAACGGCTCCAGGATGATGGTCCCACGTGGTGCATGGATGCCTCGTGTCAGTCCACGCCCCCGTCAGTCGCGCCTACCTCGAGCGAGATGACAGAGGGATGGGATGGATAGGTTCACCCGGCTGGCAGGCCTGGGTCAGGATTCGAAACCGTCGCGGAGCCCCGACGGGCCCGGCGGTTTGGTGTCGCCGCCCACCTCGATGGAGTTCGTCTGCGGGGGTGAGTCACTTTGCGCCGGAGTGCCACGGGGCTCCGGCCCTTGATGGATGGGCCGTGGCACGTCTTTGTGAGTCCCCACAGCCGGAAAAATTCGGAATCGAGGTATCAGACCCTTCATGTGCTCTCCCTGTGTCTCGCTTTGCACTGCACTGAAGCAGACGGAGCACGCGGCGGATCTTCACGGCACCTGGAATTCTTTTTTGAATGTGACAGGCAGAGTCCTCCTGGCCTGCTTCAATCATGGAAGTGAAAACAGAACCAGGGCTGTACCACTTCAGTGGTACATGATTCCCATCCGGATTGAGCACAGCCCATGTGCTTGAGCCTGCAAGAGGTGCTGAACTTCGGAGTGGTTGTCCTCATCGGAGAGAGACACGTCTTGGGTGAACAAGTCGGTCGATATCAGTTGGTCCGGAAGCTCGCGACAGGCGGAATGGCGGAGGTCTTTCTGGCCAAGGCCGAATGGCCCATGGGGCTCAAGAAGACGCTGGTGCTCAAGCGCATCCTCCCGCATCTCGTAGGGGAGCCTGGCTTCGTCGAGATGTTTCTCTCTGAAGCCACGCTGGCGGCCCAGCTCAGCCACCCCCACATCGTCCAGATCTTCGAGTTCGGCGAGTCCCATGGCCAGTACTTCCTCGCCATGGAGCACATCGACGGGCCTAGCCTGCACGTGCTCATTCAGCGCGCCCACGCGAGGGGCCTGGCCCCGCCGCCCGCACTGTGTGCACGGCTGGTCGCCAGCGCGTGCGAGGGGCTGTCCTTCGCGCATGATTTCGCCGACCCGGAGACAGGCCAGCCGCTGGGGCTTATCCACCGCGACCTCAGTCCAGACAACATCCTCTTGTCGCGGCAAGGGGCCCTGAAGGTCGTGGACTTTGGTCTCGCCAAGGCAGCGGGGCAACGCCACCGGACGAAGACGGGCATCATCAAAGGCAAGCTGCCGTACATGTCTCCTGAGCAGGTGCGTGCCCAGGTTCTGGATCGGCGTGCGGATGTGTATGCGCTGGGTACAGTCCTCTACGAGCTGCTCACGGGCTCAAAGCCGTTCAACGCGCCGACGGAGGCCAGTCTCATGCGGGCCATCCTCTTCGAGCCCCTGGTGCCCGCAGTGAAGCGTCGGCCCGATCTACCCAAGGCCATGCAGGAGATCCTCGAAGTGGCGCTTGCCAAGGATCGCGAGCGTCGCTACCCGGACTGCCCCCGCTTTCAGGCGGCGCTGGAGGACTTCATCCTCTCGCAAGGCAAGCCCGTGGCAGTTCACCAGGTGGCCCGGTTCATCGCCCAGGTCTCCAGCGGAAGCGGCGAACCCCTCCCCAGGTCCCCGCCGGGCGGGTCCACCTCCAAGGGCCAAGAGAAGCTGCGCTGGGCCCGCACAGGTGCGGTGCTCCCACTCCTGGCTCTCTTCATTCTGGGATGTGGGCTTCTGGTCTGGAGGATGAACTCCCGCCGGGCGCCGGAGCTGCCTGCTCCCGCGGGGAGGCCCACTCCCATGGAGGTCCTCTCCGGCCAGCCTTCCGTGGTGGGAAAGGGCGCCGTTGAGTTTCGGGTCCGGCCCTATGCCACCATCTTCCTCGATGGGAACAGGCTCGGAGAGACGCCGCTCACTCCGATTGAGGCGCCCGCGGGCCTCTACACCGTGAAGGTCGTCAACGCCGAGCTTGGCAAGACAGTGACCCGGAGCATCCAGGTGAGTGCGGGGCAGACCACGCTCGTCGCGGTCAACCTGTTCAAGGAGTGAAGTGCGCTCCTCCCAGGTTCCGCGGATCATTCAAAGACGAGGACGTCGGCGACCCAGCTCTCGGGCTCGCGTTCGAGCCATGCGCGCCGCTCAGCTGCAACGGCGGACACGGGGGATTCGCCCCTGCGAATGTGGGCCAGGACCGCATCGAAGAAGCGCACCGCCTCGAGATCCGGGACATCCTCCGGTGAAGCCACCACCGCGCTGGCACCGGCTCTGAGGAACGCTGTAGGGAGTCCCCACGCCTCGTGCACTCGATTCGCCAGCTGGCCGGCGCGACAGTCCGCCAGCAGGACGAGCGGGTGGCGCCGGAGCGGGTGGGCGCGGATCGCTTCCGCCGTGAGCGCCCACTTCCCATCCCCATCCGGCGAGAGCGCGAGCACGGGCGCGTCCGAGAGGCTCGTGTCGGAGAGGGCGTGGACATGGAACTGCAGCTCGGTTGCGTCCGTGAGCTCCGTGAGGACGCGCCTGGGATTCGCCTCGTCCCCGTGCAGGCTTGTGACCTGGGGGCCACGCGAACCCTCGGGGAGCTCCCAGTCCGCGAGCGGGGGGAGCTTGAGCTCTTGGGGAGCCTTGGCCCCGGTCACGATCACACGCCGCGCCGTCCCTGAGGCCTCCGGCATCCGAGCGCTCGGGACAACGTCGTAGCTCCAGGCCCACTCCGGTGGCAGCAGGCGGGGCGTGCCGGTGAGGGGAGGCTGCGCCAGCACGCGGATCACAGGACAGCCCGCCAGCAGCTCCAGGAGCCGGGGAGAGAGGAGGGGAGCACCTGTCCCGATGGGGAAACGCTCCGCGTAGTCCCCGGCCAGATCGCCTGAGGGACCGCGGACCGCCACCGCCAGCCGCAGGTCGTCGCGCGCAATGGCAACCATGCACGCGCCGGGAGGCTCTCCGTCTCCCAGCTCCTCGACCAGGAGGGGCGCCATGCGGTCAAACGCCCCTCGTCGCGCAGCGTCCACCAGGAGCATGGTGTACGCGTAGGAGCGCACCTTCGCCGCCGTTACATCCTCGGGAAGGCGCGCAGCCTCCTGAATGACGGCGCGGAGAAGTTGTTCGCCGCGTGCAGGGTTGCGGTCCATGTCGAGCCGCGCCTCGGCCCAGTCCGCGTAGAGCCGCGCTCCCTTCGCGACATCGCGTCGGTGGCGCAGTCCTTCGCTCTCGTGGCGAAGCGCCTTCTCGGAGAGAACGGGCAGCCCCATTCTGTGCAGATCGAGGTGGACGATGAGCCCGGTCAACGACAGGGGGGAGGAGCACGTGGGGGCCGCCGCCGCCTCTCTCCTCGCATCCTCGGGGCGCCCCTCCTTGACGTACAGCGCGGCCAGACTCAGCCGGGTATCGCGGTCTGTCTCGCAGTGCTCCGCCGAGCCCCCAAGGATTGCCTCCTCATAGTAGGCCCGGGCTTGGGCAAAGCTGCCTCGCAGCCGTTCGATCTCGCCGAGCTGCCCGGCGAGCCATGACATGTTCCCCCACTCGTTCTCACTGCGTGCTCGCTTGAGCGCTGCCTCGGCATGAACCCGCGCTGGCTGGAGCCGGTGAGCCGACAGATGCAGCTTCAGCAGCTCGATCTCGAGCATCATGCAGCGGTACGGAACGCGCCTGGCATCGCACTGCTCGAAGAGGTCATAGAGGAGTCGCTCGCCTCGGGCACTCTCGCCGGTGCGGAGCAGCGCCTTTGCCTCCTCGGTGCGCGCGTACAGGTCGATCCAGAGCGAGCCGTCCGCCTTGGCCGTGCGACGGAGCTCGTCCAGATGTTTCTCCGTGCGCCTCGTGTGAACGATCGCGCCCAGGATGAGATCGTCGGCGCCCGCCCTCCGGGCCTGCTCGATCCAGCGCCGCCACCCCGCATCGTCGAGCCTGCTTCGATGGCGGACAAAGTCCAGGTAGTCTGCCAAGAGCGGGCGACGGGCCTCGAGCGGCCATGAGCGGGCCTGTGAGAGTGCCCCTGAGAGCTCGTTGCTACCGTGGGTGCGGTCCAGCTCCTGTGCGAGGAGGGCGAGCTCATCCAGCCGCTCTCGGGACGGCGCCAGGCGCAGGGCCTGCTGAAAGAAGACGCGCGTCATCCCAGGGAAGCGGCGCGCCACCTCCGGTGGGAGCGGAGGCCCGCCTTCGATCATCTTGTCGCCGGCCTGGCGTGCCGCCCACCACGCGGCTCTCAGCTCGGTGCTCTGCTCTCTGAGTTTGTTGGCGCGTGCCTGGGCCTCCTGGCCCCACTCAGGGTCGCTGGGAGCCCCGCGAGCGAAGGACTCGGCCGCGGCCAGGGTCAGCCCCAGCTCGCGCAGGACCAATCCCCGGTTCCAGAGCGCTTGCCGGTGATCCGGCACACGGCGGAGCACGTCGTCCAGGATGACCAGCGCGTCTTCAAGGCGACCGTCGAGCAGGCTCAGGAGCGCGCGGTCGCTGTCCACGTCAGGAGTGCGCGGGGTGCGCTCCAGGTACTCTGCGGCGTGCCTGTAGTCCCCGGCGAGGAGGTATGCGCTCGCCACACCGCGAGAATCCCCGCGCTGCGACAGCTCCGCGATCCGCTCGGGGGGCGTGACATCACGGGCCGCGCCTGTTTCTCCGCGAGCAACGTCGTACGGGCGATAACGATCCGCCGCGGGGTACGTGAGGCGGCCCTCGATCGCGCGCCGCTCGGCAAGCACGAGGAGTGGCGCGGGGGCATGCTGGGGATCTCCTGGGCGGCTGGCCAGGTACACCAGGGCCATGGCCGCCGCTGCCGCCGCGGAGAGGGCTGCCACGAGCACTCTGCGCCGCTGGGGCCGCAGCCGGGGGACGCGAACTTCCCGTGCGCTCCGCACCCGCTCCTCGACAGCGCGCAGCTGCGTGTCCGTCTCCAGGTCCTCCTGGCAGCGCGGGCACCCCGTCAGGTGAGCGAGGAACGCCTGCTCCTCACTCGGGGACAGCAGCCCTTCGACATATTCATCTGCCCTTCCGCAGACACTCAAGGCTCGCTCCCCCGGCTCTGGGCCAGCAGCAGTTCTCGGAGCTTCCTGCGCGCGCGCAAGAGGCGTGTTCCCACGGTCCCACCGGGGATCTTCAGGGTCTTGGCAATGAGCGCGTAGTCCCATCCCTCCAGCGCATGCAAGCGGTAGCAGTCTCGCACGTCCTCGGGAAGGCGCTCGACGGCAGCGCGCAGTTGTTCCTCGGTGATGGTGCCCCACACGGGGGCAGGCTCGAGGGGCGGCTCCGGTACGTCCACTTCATCAAGCGACGCTCTCAGCGGCTCGCTGCTGCGCTGCCGAACGAGATCCACGAAGGTCCTCTTGAGGATCGTGAGGAGCCACGGGAGCGGCTGAGCGTGGTTGCGGAGTGTCCCATAGTGACGCAGCGCCCGCACGTGGACCTCCTGCACCAGATCATCGGGATCGAAGTGCCCGCGGCAGAGCTGCCGGGCTCGCCTCTCCAGAACGCCACGGTATTCGGCAACCAGCTCCTCGAAGGGCTTGGCCCCTGGAGCACGCGGGGGCGTGGAGCCGTCTCGTGCCTCGGCTGCAGCATAGGCATAGGGGTACTGGACTGGATCTGATCGCTCTTCAGGGCTGATAACCGGTGGATCCTTTGGATCTTCAGGCCCCTGACTCATTAGGGCGCACATAGCACGTGGGCCCCGTAGCGCGCGAGCCATGTATCAGCAATGGCGGTGCCAATGCCTCTCAGAACGTTCGCTGTAGCCTAGTGGCCCGTTCTTCCGAGTGTCACAGGTCTCGTCACGTCCCCAGGGGGCCGGGCTGTCACATGTGACCGCCCGCGTGCGGTTCCACTCTTCAGTGCACCGGGCCCACGAGCGCCACGACTTCCTCGGCACAGCCCCAGGACAGGGTGACGCCCGCGCCGCCGTGGCCGTAGTTGTGGATGACCCGGTGCTCTCCCACGCGCTCCTCTTCGAGGCGAACGGTGGGGCGGCCCGGCCTCAGGCCCACCTTGTGCTCCAGCACCTGGAACCGCGCTCCCGAGGGCAACAGCCGCCGGCAGCGCTCGAGGATCGCCTCGCCCTTCGCTGGATCGGGCACGAGCGAGTCGTTCCCGTCCTCGGCCGTCCCGCCCAAGATGCAGTCCGCGGAGCGGGAGATGACGTAGCCGATCCCTCGGACTTCGCTCTCGTCGACGATGAAGCCTGCTACGGGGGGCGGGGCCACGCGCAGCACCTCGCCTCGGATAGGGAAGAGCGAGTCATCCCCCACCAGCGAGCGTGCCCCCAGGCCCGTGCAGTTCACCACCACGGGAGCCTCTCGCCATACCTCGTCCAGCGAGCGCACTTCGCGCTGGAGGATGCGGCCGCCCCGCTCCCGGAAGCGAGCCTGGAGAAACGGTAGGTAGCGCGGCATCTCGATGATCGGCGCCTCGAATGAGTAGCCGTGGGAGAACCCCGGTACCAGCTCCTCGGCCGTGGCCGCGCGCAGGCTGGGCACGCACGGCGCCCACCAGGGCTCGGGGGGGGCCTCGTTGAAGAGCTCCACGCCGCGCACCACCTGGATCCCTGCCTCGGGGCGTGCCGCCAGCTCACACAGCACATTGAACGTGCGCCGGGCCCAGGCCGTCACCCGATCCTGTGGGAAGGCCCGGTACGGGCCCCAGACGGCCGCTGCCACATCCGAGGTGGTGTGGGGCGGCAGCTCGCGCGCCCGGATCTCCACGGTGTGGCCGGCCTCGAGCAGCCGGATACCGCATGAGAGCCCCGAGACGCCACACCCCAGGACGATGACGTGCATGGCAGCTCCTGGCTCACTCCGCCCGTCGATCCTCAGCCCGACGGCGGCGATCGGCCTCGGCGGGGCTCTCAGGAGGCACCAGCGCTTGTGGCCCGCGGCCGATCAGATCCTTGCGCCCCGCCTGCTCCAACGCCTCGCGCGCCAGCGGCCAGTGCTCGGGGTTCCAGTAGAGCAGCAGCGCCTTCTGCAGCTTCTTCTCCCGCAGTCCCCGCGCCGTGTACACCGGCTCCATCTTCAGCGGATCGATCCCTGTGTAGTACATGGCCGTGGCCATCGCCATCGGGGTGGGGATGAAGTCCTGCACCTGGCGCGGCCGCTTCCCGTTCTTCTTCAGCCACAGCGCCAGCTCCACCATGTCCTCCAGCATCGAGCCCGGGTGCCCGCTGATGAAGTAGGGAATGTCGTACTGCTCCTTGCCCGCCTCCTCGCTCGCGCAGGCGAACAGGGTCTGGAAGCGCTCGAAGCTCTCGATGCCCGGCTTCTTCATCTTCTCCAGCACCCGCTTCGACACGTGCTCCGGCGCCACCGAGAGCTGTCCGCCCACGTGGTGCGCCGCCAGCTCCTTCACGTACTCGGGCGAGCGCTCGGCCAGGTCGTACCGCACCCCGCTGGCGATGAAGACGTGCTTCACGCCCTCCTCCTGGCGCACCTCGCGCATCAGCTCGATCAGCGGGCCGTGGTCCGTCTGCAGGTTCTCGCACACCCCCGGGTGCACGCAGGACAGCTTGCGGCACTTGCTCTCGATTGCCTCGCTCTTGCACTTGAGCTTGTACATGTTCGCCGTGGGGCCACCCAGATCCGTGATCGTCCCCCGGAAGTCCCCCATCCGCCGCAGCGCACGCACCTCGCGCAGCACGCTCTCCGCCGAGCGGCTCTGGATGACGCGGCCCTCGTGCTCGGTGATGGAGCAGAACGTGCATCCGCCGAAGCAGCCCCGCATCAGCACGATGGAGTGCTTCACCGTCTCGTAGGCGGGGATGCCCTCCTTGTACATGGGGTGGGGGACCCGATTGAACGGCAGGTCATACATCTCATCCATGGCCACCGAGCCCTCCCCGGTGCCCACCCCGTCATCCAGCGGCCGCGCGGGCGGGTTCATGTAGATGGCCCGGTTGCCATGGCGCTGCACCTGGGGCCGCGCGTTGCCCGGGTTCGTCTCCATCTGGAAGTCCCGGGACATCACCGCGAAGGCGCGCTTGTCCGCCACCACCTCCTCGTAGGAGGGGAGCACCACCGTCTTGCGATCGGCAGCCCGCCGCGCCGGATCCGCCTCGTGCGCCTTCGTCTCCGCGTCGTTGATGATGTACGCCGTACCGCGCACGTCCCGGAGCTGATCGATGCGCTCGCCCCGGCGCATCCTGTCTGCCACCTCCCACACCGGGCGCTCGCCCATGCCAAAGATGAGCAGGTCCGCCTTGGCGTCGAAGAGGATGGAGCGGCGCACCTTGTCGCTCCAGTAGTCGTAGTGGGCGATGCGCCGCAGCGACGCCTCGATCCCTCCCAGGACGACGGGCACCTCCGGGTACGCCTCGCGGCAGCGCTGGGCGTAGACGATGGTGGCTCGATCCGGCCGGCAGTTCGTCTGCCCGCCGGGGCTGTACTGATCCTCCGAGCGGTTCTTCTTCTGCGCAGTGAGCCGGTTGAGCATCGAATCCAGGTTGCCGGCGGCCACCCCGAAGAAGAGCCGCGGCTTGCCCAGCACCTTGAAGGGCTCGGCCGAGTGCCAGTCGGGCTGGGCGATGATGCCCACCTTGAAGCCTCGCCCCTCGAGGAAGCGGGCAATCAGCACGGGCCCGAACGCGGGGTGGTCCACGTACGCGTCCCCGCTGACGATGATGATGTCGAGCTGCTCCCAACCTCGGGCCTGCATGTCGGCGCGAGTCGTGGGGAGGAAGGGATGGGGGTAGCGAGCGAGCGTGGCCATGGTGTGCACCTTCTCCCCTAGTCTCTCTCTGAGAGGAGAAGCAACCTTCGCTAACACCTACACCTGCGCTTTTGATACCGGGAGCAACACCGGAACACGGGCGTGGGCACGCCTGGTACCCCCCACAGCAGGCGCGCTGCTGGCCCGGCAGCGCTGAAGGCCTGGAGGTCCATGCCCTATGATGAAGCGAACCTCGATTCTCCTGGTGCTGACGGCGGAGCTGGTGCTCGCCGGGTGCAAGAGCTCGGGTGAGGCTGCCCCTGAGGGCACCATGCGGGAGCAGTTCTCCGCGCTGGAGCGCCGCGACTCGGGTGTGGAGGTGGTGGCGCGCCTGGACGCCCCTCCAGGGAACATTGCCATCTGCCCCCAGGGACGTGTCTTCCTGAGCCAGCACCCCTTTGGTGCTCCCACTGTCGCAGTCGTGGAGCTGATGCCCGGCGGAGCCACTCGCCCGTACCCCACGGAGGTGTGGGCCAGGGCGCCCGGTGCGGATGGGGTGGGCCTGCAGACCGTCATCGGCGTGGAGTGCGACAAGAACGGCGTGCTGTGGCTGCTCGATAATGGCAAGGGCGGTGGCGAGGGCGCGAAGCTGGTGGCGTGGGACACGCGCGACGAGCGCCTCGTCCGGACCTACCCCCTCACCGCGGCCGCCGTGCCCAACTCCTTCATCCAGGATCTGGTGGTGGACCCGGACCGGGGGGCCGCCGTCCTGGCCGACATGGGCCGGGGAGATCTCATCGGCCAGAACATGCCCGGCTTCATCGTGGTCGACCTGAAGAGCGGTGAGGTCCGGCGGGTCCTCCAGGGTCACCCGAGCCTCAACCCGGAGGAGGTTCCGATGGTGGTGGAGGGCCGCTCCCTCACGGTCTCCGATCCGCAGGGTCGTCCCGTCGAGCCGCGGCTGGGACTCAACCCCATCGCGCTCGATCCCGCGGGCGAGTGGGTCTACTTCGGCGCGATGAACGGCCGCACCGTGTGGCGGGTGAAGCTGTCCGAGCTGGTGGATCCGGCTCTCTCGGCGGAGGAGCTGGGCAGGCGCGTCTCCCGCTATGGGGAGAAGGCGGTCAGTGACGGCATCTCCGTCGACTCCGTGGGGAACGTCTACGTCACCGACCTGGGCGAGGGGGCCATCGGCGTGACGTCTGCGGATGGCAGCTACCGTGTGGCCGTGAAGGATCCCCTGCTGAGCTGGCCGGATGGGCTGAGCTACGGGCCCGATGGGTACTTCTACGCCACGGTGAACCAGCTCCACCGCCACGCTGTGCTCAACCAGGGCCAGGCCGCCACCCAGCCGCCCTTCCTGGTGGTGCGCTTCCGGCCGCTGGCGCCGAGCGCTGTGGGTCGCTGAAGTCCGGTGGGTGGCTGGAGCCAACGGACGCAGCCTTGAGGGGGGCACTCCCTCGGCGGAGGTCGGCGCAAACCTGTCATACAAGCAGACAGGTTTGAGCGGACGGAGCCTCAAGCGGGGCCTCTGTCGGCCGAGGTCGGCCCAAACCTGTCATACAAGCAGACAGGTCTGAGCGGACGGCGCCCCAGGCGGGGGGCCCCTGTCGGCCGAGGTTGGCGCAAACCTGTCATACAAGCGGACAGGTTCGAGCGGACCGAGCCCAGCGGGGCCTCCCTGTCGGCTGAGCTCAGAGCAAACCTGTCATACAACTGGACAGGTTCGGGGGGGCCGCACCCGGCCAGCGAGGGGAGCGATGCTGGAAGCGGGCGCCGTTCTGCCTTATGTGTAGGGCGGCTTGCTCCCCTGCATGACATGACAGGCGAACCTCCTCCTCGGCCCCCACGTTTTTCCTTTCTCTCCGATGCTTGCGTGGCCCTGGTGGCGCTGGTCGGGGTGACGTCCTGTGGCGGGAAGGAGGGCTCAGGGCTCGAGCGCGTGCAGCGGGACGGGGTGCTCCGCTGGGGCGCGGATGCGCAAGGCGGTGAGCCCTATGCCATGGAGGACCCAGACCGTCCGGGGCAATACCGGGCTTCGAGGTGGAGCTGGCCGACGCCCTGGCCCGTGAGCCGGGTGTGCGCGCTGAGCTCGTCCAGAACGACTGGTCCAGCCTGATCCCCACGCTGGAGCGTGGCGGCTCATTCGATGTGGCCCTGAATGGCATGGAGATCACCCCCGCGCGCGCCGGCCGGGTGCTCTTCACGCGCCCCTACTACCTCTTCAACCTCCGGCTGATGGCGCGGCAGGACGACACCTCCGTCACCGGGCTCGAGTCGCTGCGCGCGCGCCGAGTAGGAACGCTCTCCAACTCCCAGGCGTGGGAGCTGCTGCTGCGCAGCGGGGCCCAGGCCGTCCCTTACGAGGGCGTCCAGGAGCCGTACATCGATCTGGAGCAGGGCCGCCTGGACGCGGTGCTGATGGACGACATCATCGCCCAGCGCTACGGCATGCCGCGCCAGGGGCTGCGCGTGGTGGGCGACGTGGGCGAGGGCTACTACGCCATCGCCGTACGGGTATTGGTGCTCCACGGAGGGCACATCATCGAGGAAGGGGCCCCGGGCGCGGTGCTCGCGAACCCGCGGCACGAGCGGACCCGTGCCTTCCTCGGGCTCGGGTACGCCGCCGCCAGCTGAGCTCTCCGGAGAGCGGGGCGCTGCCCAGGTCAGCTCGAGACGCGCGCGGCGCCTCCGACATGGGCAGGAGCGGACCTTGGGTGCTACTGCGCCGCCAGCACCGAGGCCAGCCGCCGCATGCCCTCATCGATCAGCTCGGGCGGACGGTTGGAGAAGTTCAGGCGGATGCACTCGCTCCGGGGGTTGGCCGCGAAGAACGGGCTGCCCGGTACGAAAGCCACCTTCTGCTCGATGGCGCGCGGGAGGATGTCCTCGCCCCGCATGCCACGCGGCAGCTC
>Ga0190275_10000850_pt1 | contig 24187 bp, 14 predicted proteins | sample Popmic550T_FD_133745 | JGI IMG/M metagenome (GOLD analysis project Ga0190275, IMG submission 133745) | Populus adjacent soil microbial communities from riparian zone of Yellowstone River, Montana, USA - 550 T | ecosystem: Environmental > Terrestrial > Soil > Riparian zone > Trees stand | place...
GCACGGCGAGGAGGCGGCCGCGATTCCGGTCGACCCGATCTCCACCGAGGCGCCGCTGTACGAACGGCCGATGGCGCGGCCGGCCTACGCCGACTCGATTGCGCCGGTGCTCGAGCGCACGCGCGAACAGGATGGCGACCGCACCGACACGCTGGTCCGCCTGCTCGCCTCGCCGAATCTCTGCTCGAAGCACTGGATCTGGGATCAGTACGACACGACGGTGCGGACGAACACCGTCGCCGGTCCGGAGAAGCGCGACGCGGCGGTGGTGCGGGTGAAGGATACCGGCCGCGCGCTGGCGATGACGTCGGATGTGAATCCGCTCTACTGCTATCTCGATCCGTATGAAGGCGGCAAGCAGGCTGTGGCCGAGGCGGCGAGGAACGTCGCCGTGTCGGGAGCGCGGCCGGTGGCGATCACCGACTGCCTGAACTTCGGCTCGCCCGAGCGGCCGGAGATCATGTGGCAATTCGCGGAGTGCATCCGAGGGATCAGCGATGCCTGCCTCGCGCTCGACACGCCGGTCGTCTCCGGCAACGTGTCGTTCTATAACGAGACCGAGGGGCGGGCTGTGTATCCGACGCCGAGCGTGGGGATGGTCGGGATCATGGAGAGCGACCGCGACGGCTGCGGCCTCGCCTTCGCCGACGCCGGCCTGGAGGTGATCCTCCTCGGCGAGACGCGCGATGAGCTGGGCGGCAGCGAATGGCAGCAGATGTATGCCGCAGACGCACTCGCCGCCTCACCGCGCGTCGACCTGGAGCGCGAAAAGGCACTGGTCGACCTGTTGCTCGAGCTGCACGGCGAGAAACTGTTCCGCAGCGCGCACGACCTCTCGAACGGCGGCCTCGGCATCGCGCTGGCGGAGATGTCGACCGGCGGCATCGGCTGCCATGTGGACCTGGCGGGCCACGCCGACGGCCTCGACGCCACCGGTCTGCTGTTCAGCGAATCGCAGGCGCGCGTGCTGGTGGCTTGTAATACGGAGAACCGCGAGCGCGTGCTCGCCGCCGCGGGGAAGCATGGCGTGCAGGCACAGCGGATCGGCCACACGGCTCACGGAACGTTTCTGATTGAACGCAACGGCGTTCCGCTGGTGCGCGTGGCTGCACAGGAGTTGGCACGCGTGTGGCGGACGTCGTTCTCCCTGTTGCTTGGCGGCGACACCATTGACAACGTGCTGCGCGGGGTGGGGGAAGAAGCGTTGGACGTGATGGCGCATTAGGGATGGGGCCCTATTTGTCCCATAGGTCCTTTAGGTCCTATTGAACCTGGTCGCGGAGTTCCTCCAGGTGCACCGCGGCAATCACTGAACCTTCGGTAAAGCTAGTCGCAAATCCCAGTGCGGTCCGCCCTTCCACCAATGCGGTGCGCATCTGCGCGAGTTGCAGCCCCAGGACAATGCTCCCGAGGGCGGGTGTGGGGGCGAACGAGAACGCGCTCAGTCCCGCGGCGGTGCGGACGGCGTTGATCGCAGACCGGAGTTGCGTGACGTGCACGAGCTTCACCTTCACGCCGGGAAGCGCCGCGTCGCTGAACATCACCGTCGTGGCGAAATCGGGGGCGCTGAGCGAGATCGTCTCGTTTGCGCCGTTGCGCGCCAGCACCTGGTACAGATGCGTCGTCGTGGCGGCGCGGCCGGTGTCGGTCCAGTTCAGCGCCGTCACGGTCGTCGCCAGCGCGTAGGCGCCGTCGCCGACGCGACGGTAGACGTCGTACGACACCGCGCCGGTCACCGGCGTCCAGCTCACCGCGATGCTGGTCGTGCTCAGCGCGGTGGCGGTGACGATCGCGGCGTCGGGCGGAGCGACGGTCACGTCGACCGTATCGGAAGTCGTTAGGTAATTCGTGTCGCCGCTGTACTCCACCGTCAGCGTGTGCGCCCCGGCGGCCAGAGGTCCGATGGTGAAGGAAACGGATTCGGCGGCCGGCTTCGTCCCGTACACCGTCGCCCCTTCGCGCAGGGTGATCGTGCCGGCCGGAGGTGCGGCCTGGGAGTACTCGCGCGCCAGCGAGGCCGAAACCGTCACCGTGGCGCCGCTCGCCACCGTCGAGGGTGCGGAGGCGCTCAGCGCGATCGTCCCTTTCGCGATCGTGATCGTGGTCGTGGTTGTAACAGGAGCAAAGTACGCGTCGCCGCTGTACTCGACGTCGAGCAGGTGCGTTCCGGCCTCCAGAACCACCGCCGGTCCGGAAAACTCGTTGGCCAGCTCGTAGCCAAGCAGGACGCCGTTCTCCCGGACCGTGAAACTGCCCCCCGGCGTGTACCCGGTCTCGGAGACCGCCCCGTAGACGACGGCCAGCGGGCTGCCTGTGTACGTCGTCTCGCCGGAGAACGTGTCGAAGGTCATGGCCAAGTCCGCCCAGGCATCCTTCCCGGTCAGGCGGACGGTGACGGTTTGGCAGTTGACCGTCACCACGTCGTCGGTGCCATTGCCATCCAAATCGGCGAGCGCGAAGCCGTAGGGGTACGGGCCCCGCAGCTTCGTCGTTTCGGCGAAACCGCCATTCCCGTCGCCGCGGAACATCATGCTGTACGAGACCATGTCGCGCGCCCCGTCGCCGTCCAAGTCGGCTGCCGCCGGCTGGACTCCGGGCCCGTCCTCGGCGGCGATCTGCCGGGCCGGCCCGATCGTCATGCTGCCCGGCACCCCGGGCAGGATGGTCAGCGTCGGGTACTTCCACAGCAGCAGATCGCTCGCGCCGTCGCCGTTCATGTCGAAATGCTCGACGGTTTGCTGACCCCTCTGGATCACAACCCCGGGGGAGGTGAAGGCCGCACCGGCCGCGCCATAATGGATGGTCGCGGTGCCTACGTCGTCGCTCAGGTAGTCGGGATCGCCGTCGGCATTGAAATCAGCAACCGAGCCGTACCCGGGGAGGTCGGGCTGGATGGCGGCGCCGAATCCGCCCGCACCGTTGCCGGGATAGATCCGGGGCCCGTCCGGGGAGGGAATGAGGACATCGTCGTGACCGTCGTCGTCGAAATCGTCGACGAACATCCGGCTGGCGCCGCTCGTGTCGGTACACGGAGTGGCGGTGAACGTGCCGGCGCCGGCGCCGAGGAAGACGCAGAGCTTCCCACCGTTGTCGACGATGAGGTCCATCTGCGTGTCGCCGTTCAGGTCACGGGGGACCATGCGGTAGCCCTCGTAGGTCGCGGGCGTGTCGATCGGCGCCCCGAACGTCCCGTCGCCGAGCGAGGGCAGCACCGTCAGAAAGTTCCACGGCGGCCCGATGACGGCGCTCCTCATGGTGATGATGTCCAGTTTCCCGTCGCCGGTGACGTCCGCCGCCGCGACCGGCCTGGCGCCGCAGGAGGCGTCGGTGAACGGGTAGGAGGCGTTCGCGCGGAACGTCCCGTCGCCGTTGCCAAGGGCGATGCCCTCGGTGCTGACTCCAGGTCCGAGGATCGTCGTGCCGGTGAGGTCGACGTGGCCGTCGCCGTCGAAATCGCTCACGAGCGCTCCGGTGGCCTCATAACCGCGTACGGCGCCGAACGTGGCCCCGCCGTTGTTGAGCATGGTCATCACCCGCTCGCTGTACTCAGCGAGCAGGTCCGCGCGCCCGTCGCCGTCCAGATCGGCGGCCACGAGCCGCTGCATCGCCGCCGGGAAGGTATGAGTCGCCCCATCGGTGAACGTGCCGTCGCCGTTGCCGAGAAGGATGCGTGAGTCAGTAGCGACGTCCAGGTCCCCGCCGCCGTCGAAGTCGGCGAGGGCGATGAACGCGGTCGTGCCGATCGTCGTACGCGCCGACCACGTCCCTCCGGACTGTGCCAGCCGCAGACCGAGCTGATTGCCCACAAGGGAAAAGACATCGGCCGATTCGTCGCCGTTGGCGTCCCCTAGCTCGAAGGTGCTCGAAGAGTCGGTCGTCGTCACCGGCGCCGCGAATCCGCCGGCGCCGTTGCCCGCAAACACGCACAGGCCGGACACGACGACGTCCGCATGACCATCGCCGGTGACGTCGGCCATGCGCGCGACGGTGAAGGTGCTCGCCGCCGCGGTCAGCGTCGCACCGGCGGTGAGTCCTCCGGCCACACCGCTCAGCAGGACGCGCCCGCTGTTCGCGCCGTTCTTGTAGAGCAGATCGGCCCGGCCGTCGCCGTTGACGTCGCCTGCTGTCAGGAATGTCTGCAGCGAGAGGCCGGAAGTCGAGGTCGAGACCGGCGCGGCGAACGTGCCGTCGCCGTTCGCGCGGTAGACCAGCAGCGCGCTGCCGGTGAACCGCAGCCAGTCGGTGTCGCCGTCGCCATCGAAGTCCGCCACCGTCACGAGTACCGAGAGGTGCATGTCCTTCGGCCGCAGCACCTCGCGTACGAGCACCGTCCGCGCGAAGAGACTTTCCGAGCATAGGAGGAGCAGGAGAAGGGAGACGAGAGGACGGGGCATGTGGTAATTCTAACCACATTTCCGCATCTCCACATGGCACCGCGTACCGCGCGGCTCGATGCGCACGTCGGCGTCGATGAATCTGCGGATGGTCTCGATGTTCGTGGTCGTGTGCGTCGACGGCTTGATGGTGGTGAACTCCCCGCCTGCACCAGCGGCCATCGGCAGCAGGAGCTGGTCGGCGAGGTGTTCGCCGACGGCGGCATTCGAGGCGAGGTAGCGGCGGAGCTCGTCGACGGCGCGGCCGGCCACGTCTTCCGCGCGCACGCCGCGCTGGCCGAAGCCGGTCACGACCTCGGTCACGTGCTCGCACTCCAGCTCGATCGTCACGACATTCCCCGGTCCGAGGGAGCCGGTGAGGGTGTGCGCCTGCAGCGACTCCGGCGGCCAGCCGGTCTTCTGCTCCACCACCGCGATCTCCCGGCGGGCGATGTCGTACGGCAGGTTCGCTACGACGGCGCGCGCACGCCGGCCGACGATGGCACCGCGCTCGACCAGCTCGAGCGCGCCGAGCTTGCGGGCCGGCTCGATCGACACCACCAGCCGTCCGCCGCCCGCGGGATAGAAGCCCGGCCGCTCGAGCGTCGCCTCGACCTTCGCCCCCATCCGCCCGAGGAGCGGGAGAAAGGAGCGGGTCAGGAAGTCGAACGACGGCGCCGCCGGATTGTGCGTCCCCCCTTCGAGCTCGATGATCGACGGCTCCGGCGCAATGAGTAGCGGCACGAGGATGGTCTGGAGCACGAGCGTCGTGCTGCCGGCCGTGCCGATGGCGAACGCGTACTTGCCGCCGCGCAGCGTCCGCGGCACGAACGTCAGCTCCTGCGATCCCGGCTCCGCCCCGTCGACCTGCGCCTCCCCGACCGCCGCCGCCGCGGCGACGCTGGTGAGGTGCTGCCGCAGCAGGCCGGGCGTCTTCCGCGCCGCGCGAATGTGTGTGATGCGGAACGGCTCGCCGGTGATGAGCGAGAGCGCCAGCGAGGTGCGGAGGATCTGCCCTCCGCCCTCGCCGAAAGAACCGTCGATTTCAATCATGGTTTGCCGCCCTATCCCTTTACGCACACCACCTGACGGAGCGTGTGCACCACGTCCACCAGGTCCTTCTGGGCCTCCATCACCGCTTCGATCGGCTTGTAGGCGGCCGGGGTCTCGTCGATGACTTCGGCGTCCTTGCGGCACTCCACGCCCTCAGTCGCCTTCACGTGGTCCGCCACCGAGAAGCGGCGCTTCGCCTCGGCGCGCGACATGGAACGGCCCGCTCCGTGGCTGCAGCTATGGAAGCTCTCCGGGTTTCCCTTCCCGCGCACGATGAACGACTTCGCTCCCATGCTTCCCGGGATGATGCCGAAGTCGCCCTCCCTCGCCCGCACCGCCCCCTTGCGGGTCACGAACACGTTCTCGCCGTAGTGGTTCTCGACCGAGACGTAGTTGTGGTGGCAGTTGACGACATCCTCCGTCACCTCGAACGGCGGGAGCGAGCTCACGCCGCGCACGGCCGCCACGACCGCCTCCATCATCAGCCGGCGGTTCCACATCGCGAAGTCCTGCGCCCAGTGCACCGCCTCGACGTAGTCGTCGAAGTGCTGCGTCCCCTGCGGCAGGTAGGCGAGATTCGCGTCCGGCAGGTTGATGTAAAAGCGCTCCATGTCCTTCTTGGCCAGCTCGATGAAATACGACCCGATCCGGTTCCCGACGCCGCGCGACCCGCTGTGCAGGAGGAACCAGACCTGCTGCTCCTCGTCGAGGCAGACCTCGATGAAATGGTTCCCCGTGCCGAGCGTGCCGAGGTGATTCAGGTCATTGCCGCGTCCAAGCTTCGGATGCTTCTCGCGGATCGCGTCGTAGCGCGGCTTCAGCTCCTCCCACACCTCGTTCTGCCGCGACGGCGAATTGCGCCACGCGCCGCGGTCGTTGCGTCCGCCGTTGTCGGTGCGGCCGTGCGGGACGGCGCGCTCGATCGCCGAGCGGATCTCCTTCAGGTCGTCCGGAAGCTGGGACGCGTTCAGGGTCGTCCGGGCGGCCATCATCCCGCAGCCGATGTCGACCCCGACCGCCGCCGGGATGATCGCCTTCTTCGTCGGAATGACGCTGCCGACCGTGGCCCCCATCCCCCAGTGCACGTCGGGCATCGCGGCGATCCACTTGTAGATGAACGGGAGCTGGGCCACGTTGAGGAGCTGCTGCTTTGCCGCATCCTCGACCGCCACGCCGCGCGTCCAGGCCTTGATCGGAAATCCGCTCTCGCCGGTGATGACCTCGTAATTCATGTCTGCCTCCTGACTCTTCTCATGGCGAGCGCGATGCCACAAAGCTAAGTCTTTGATTTCAATACGATTGTCCGGAATCGTGCCTGCCAGCCACAGCGACAATCCTATCGCAGGTGATACGGATTTATAATCCAGGCGAGATGAAGAAGGTCGTGGTCCTCGGCTTCATCGGTCCGCAGCTCGACTCCGGAGCCGGGGCCGCGCGCTGGTCGAAATGGCGTCCCAGCGTCGCGCTCTGCCAGCACGAAGACCTCGTCGTGCACCGTTTCGAGCTCCTCACCTCGAAGAAATACGAGAAGCTCGCCCATCAGGTCGCCGCCGACATCGCCACGGTCTCGCCCGAGACGACGGTGAACATCCGCGACTTCGAGCTGCAGAACCCGTGGGATTTCGAGGAGGTGTACGCCGCACTCCACGACCTCGCCCGCACCTACACGTTCGACCCGGAGCAGGAGGAGTACCTCGTCCACATCACCACCGGCACGCACGTCGTGCAGATCTGTCTCTTCCTCCTCACCGAGTCGCGCCATTTCCCCGGCCGGCTGCTGCAGACTTCACCCGGCGGGCAGAATCCGGTCCCCGGGACGTACTCGATCGTCGACCTCGACCTCTCGCGCTACGACCGCCTCGCCTCCCGCTTCCACGCCGAGCGCGACGAGGCGCTGTCGTTCCTCAAGTCGGGCATCGAGACGCGCAACGAGCGCTTCAACCGGCTGATCGACCGGATCGAGCAGGTGGCGATCCACTCGCGCGAGCCGCTCCTCCTCACCGGCCCCACCGGCGCCGGCAAGTCGCGCCTGGCCCGCCGCATTTACGAGCTGAAGAAGTCGCGGCATCAGATCGAAGGGGATTTCGTGGAGGTGAACTGCGCGACGATCCGTGGCGAGGGGGCGATGTCGGCGCTGTTCGGGCACGTGCGGGGCTCGTTCACGGGGGCGATGCGCGACCGGCCCGGCCATCTTCGCGCTGCGCATCGCGGACTGCTCTTTCTCGACGAGATCGGCGAGCTCGGGCTCGAGGAGCAGGCGATGCTGCTCCGCGCGGTCGAGGAGAAGGTGTTCTTCCCTCTTGGCAGCGACCGCGAGGTGCGCAGCGATTTTCTCCTGATCGCCGGCACGAACCGCGACCTCGGCGAGATGGTCCGCGAGCGCCGTTTCCGCGACGATCTCCTTGCGCGCGTGAATCTCTGGACGTTCCAGCTCCCCGGCCTCCGCGAGCGGCCGGAAGACATCGAGCCGAACCTGAACTTCGAGCTCGAACAGTTCGCCCGGCGCAATGGCGCCCGGGTGACGCTGAACAAGGAGGCTCGCGACCGCTTTCTCCGCTTCGCCTCCGCCGGCGATGCCGAGTGGCGCGCAAACTTCCGCGACCTGAACGGCGCAGTTGTGCGGATGGCGACCCTGGCGCGCGGCGGCCGCATTACCGCGGAGGACGTGGAGGAGGAGATCGCGCGGCTGCGGGCGAGCTGGGGCGGCACCGAAGGTGTACGGGTCTCGGTCCTGGCCGGGCTGATGGACGAGGAGGCACTCGCGGCGCTCGATCCGTTCGACCGGGTGCAGCTGGAGCATGTGGTCGAGGTTTCGCGGCGTGCCCGTTCCCTGTCGGATGCAGGCCGCGCGCTGTTCATCGCCTCGCGCCAGAAGCGGAAGAGCGTGAACGACGCGGACCGGCTCCGGAAGTATCTCGGCCGGTTCGGAATCGAGTGGAGTGCGCTGCAGCGTTGACGGAGGTGGGTTACGATCTCTATATGCCCATTGCTCCCGATCCGAACGCGCGCGTGATGCAGATCCTTTTCCACGAGAACGCCGTCGCGGAGATCCGTTTTGCCGACGGCCGCGAGGTGGTCTTCAACGGTACGATGGCGGTGGAGCTGCGCGAGGCGATGCAGGTCGCCGTGATGCACTGTTTCTCCAAGAAGCGCCGCGGCAGTTCCGGGCCTAATTCTTCGGCCAATTAGGATTGGTGCGTTCCCCCACCCACGAGAGGCCTCCGGCGGGCGGGCCCGGCCCGCGGCGTTTGTTTTCGCTCGGACCGCGTTCAGCGCGACCAGCGCGCGTTCAGCCTATGGCAACCAACGCTGCGGGCCGGGCCCGCCCGCCGGAGGCCCCCCGTGGGTGGGGGAAACGCACAAACCTAATGAGCCGCGAGAACCACGCCGCGGCATTCGCCGAGGCTGATGCGGGGGAGACCTTCGCGCTCGCAGAAGCCGCGGAGAATCACCTCGTCGCCGTCCTCCAGAAACCTGCGCGTCTCGCCGGACGGCAGCTCGATCGGCTCCGTCCCCTTCCAGGTACGCTCGAGCAGGCAGCCGCGTGACTCCTTGTCGGGGCCGGAGATCGTCCCGCTCGCGAGCAGATCGCCCGGGAGGAGATTGCAGCCATTCGACGAGTGATGGGCGACCAGTTGCGCGACCGTCCAGTACATATCGCGGAAATTGCCGCGGCTGAGGCGAACCGGCTCGACCATCTTCGCCGTCCGCAGCCACACCTCGACCGTGATGTCGAAACCGATGTTGTCCTGCAAATACGGCAGCGGCTCCGGATCCCCCCCGGCGCGCACGAACGCGGTCGTGCGGTATAGCTCCAGCGCGTCGATCGTCACGATCCACGGTGAGATCGACGTCGCGAAATTCTTCGCCAGGAACGGCCCCAGCGGCTGATACTCCCACGTCTGGATATCGCGCGCCGACCAGTCGTTCACCAGGCAGAACCCGAAAACGTGGTCCAGCGCCTCGGCCACGGGGATGCTCTCGCCGAGCGCGTTCCCCTTGCCGATCACCACTCCGAGCTCCATCTCGTAATCGAGTCGCTTCGAAGGCCCGAACAGCGGCGGCGTATTCGCGTCATCGCGCGTCTGCCCGTGCGGCCGGCGGACCGCGGTACCGCTCACCACGATCGACGAGGCGCGGCCGTGGTAGCCGATCGGGATCCACTTGTAATTCGGCAGCAACGGATTGTCCGGCCGGAACATCGACCCGACGTTCGTGGCGTGATACACGCTCGCGTAAAAGTCCGTGTAATCGCCGACCCGCATCGGCAGCAGCATCTCCGCGCCGGCCACCGGGAAGGAGTGTTTATCCGCGCTGCCGTTCCGCAGCAGATCCGCGGTGCGCTCGCGCACCGCGCGCGACGTCGCGCGGCCTTTGGCCATCAGCCCGTTCAGCAGCGGCTCGCGCAGCGTGGGCTCATCGACGAGACCCGCAAGCTCGTGCAGGTCGACGATGCGATCTTCGAAAGCGGTGCAAATGTGCGGCGCGCCGTTACGGCGAACTACGCCGAAAGGAAGGTTCTCGATGGGAAAGTCAGACATGCGCCGGGCAGTCTAACTGCTGGGGCACCGATAGGACCTATAGGACCTATGGGACGAATAGGACAAACGGGCTCGCATCGGTCCTATCAGTCCTATAGGTCTTATCAGTCCTATTGCCCCCTACCGCATCCGGTCCAGAATCTGCCCCACCCGATCCCGGGTCTCCCCCGCCGCCAGCCCCTCGAACGTCGCGGCCACGCTTTCGCGCATGCTTTGCTTTTCCGTGGCGTCGGCCCCGCGGAACTTGCTCGACATGACGTACGACACCAGCGAGAACTTCGTGGCCGAGAGGCTGGCCAGCTCCTCGAGATCGCGCAGGAGGCGCTCGATCGGGCGGGCTTCCAGGTCCTTCACGAACGACTCCATCTCCGAAAACGTCCGTGCGTCGATGCCGCGAATCACAACCGAAGATGCGCTCATGCTCCATTCTCCTTCTTCACTCTGGCGACGCCGGGAACCCCTTCAATCGAAAAGATGCTGTAGAGCTGTTCCCAGCCTGCGATGGTCATAGTCTTGCCGTCCGGGGCGATGCCGAACGACTCCGTGGCGCGCTCGCGGTCGAAGCCACCGAAAACCCGCCGCGTGGCCGTCGTGTCCTGCCCCGGGACAAAGTCCTGCACGAACACGCCGTTGGTTCCGTCTTCATTCTGGCCGAGGAACGCGATCGTCCTGCTGTCCGGCAGCCAGCGTGTACGGCCGAGGATGGCGGTGGTGCGTTTTGTCGCCCGGGCCGGGATGGTGAAGCCCATGTCTTTTCCGTCGGAGACGCGGGCCACCCGCATCTGCGCGCGCGGCGTCCGGCCGTCCACGATGTACGCGACATACTGGCCATCGGGAGAAACCTCGGGGATCGCGGTCCGGGCGTTCACGAGGTGCGTGGCCTGGCTGCCGTCCTGGCGGACCTTCCAGATCCCCGGGCTCTTTTCATTGAAGGAGTTGTAGAGCACCCAGCCGTCTTTCGTCGCGGTCGGGTTCTCTGCGTCGACTCCGTCCTTCGAGATCTGCTTCGCCTCGCTGCCGTCGGCGTTCGCGATCCAGATCTCCAGGTTCCCGCTGCGGCCTGAGCTCCAGACGATCTTCTTCCCATCCGGCGTGAACCCCGGGTCCCAGTCCTCCGCGCCGTCATCAGTCACGCGTCGCACGGTGCCGTTATTCGCGGCGATCCACAGGTCGAGGTTGCCGCTGCGGTTCGAGGAGAAGAGCACCTCCTTGCCGTCGGGCGAATACGACGGCTGGCGGTCGCTCGAGTTGCCGCGGGTGATCCAGCGGTCGGCTGCCCCGCCGACCTCGCGCAGGTTGTCGCGCGGGCTGCGGACGTCGAGCACGAGCTTGCCGTCGTCGAGGATGTCGAGCACCACGCCGTTGTGCGACGTCCAGCCGATGACCTCGACCACGTCGTCGACCACGTGGTGGCGCATCACTTTCGCGCTGCTGCCGACCACCGCCTCGACCGATTCGGCGCGCACGTAGATCACGTGCTCGTTCCCGGCCCACACCACCGACGACACTTCCCCCGGTTTCGCCGGGGTGGAGAGGCGCTTCGGCGCACCGCCGTTCGGGTCGAGGATCAGCACCGTCTGGACAACCCGTCCCGCCTCGGCCGCCACGACGGCGATGCGCTTGCCGTCCGGCGACCAGCGGGGAAGGATGGTGCCGACGCCGGTGCGCGCCAGCTCGCGCGCGCCCGAGCCGTCGGCGTTCGCGAGAAAGACCGCGCTGCGCCCCGCGCCATTCTCGATCACGTTGCGGGTGAGGGCGAGCTTCGCCCCGTCGGGCGAAAGATCGGCGCTGGTGACGTCGTCGAGAATGCGCCGCGGCTCGCCGCCGACCACCGGGATGCGCCAGAGCGCTCCGACGCGATTGTCCGGGTCGGCGCCGCCGTGAATGTAGAGCACCGCCGAGCCGTCGGGCGTGAAGCGGGGGAAGTCGTCGATGCCCGGCGTCAGAGCGACCTCGCTGCCGCCCACCATCTGCTTGAGCCAGATCCGCTGCACGCCGTCGCGCGTCGAGGTAAACGCCATCAGCTTGCCGTCGGGAGAAACGGCCGGCGAGTAGTCGTTGCCGGAGTACGTCAGATAGCGCTCCGAGGTGATGACCCGCGGCTCCGGACGCCGCGCCCACGCCGTGATCAGCGAGCCGGCAAACAGCGCGAATACGATCGCGGCGGCGACCGGCCAGCGGCGGCGCATCCGATGCGAGAGGGTCTCTTTCTCCCGGATCGGCGTTACCGTGCCGGCCTCGGAGAAGTGATCCCGCAGGTACTGCAGGTCGCGCGCGAGATCGCGCGTCGACACGTACCGGTCCTCGGGATCTTTCGAGAGGCAGCGGTCGACGATCCAGCGCAGCGGCGCCGGGATCTGCGCCGCGATCACCGACAGCGGAGGCGGCTCGTCGCGCACCACCATGAACAGCGTCTCCACGCCGCTCGCGCCGTCGAAGGCGCGGTTGCCGGTCAGCATCTCGTAGAGGATCGAGCCGAACGCGAACTGGTCCGAGCGATAGTCGATCTCCCCGGCCCGGGCCTGCTCGGGCGACATGTAGCCGTACGTCCCGACCAGCGTGCCCGGCTCGGAGATGTTCTGGTCGCTGTTCACGTCGAGCGACTTCGCCAGGCCGAAGTCGAGGATCTTCACCACCCCTTCCGAGGTGATCATGATGTTCTCGGGCTTCAGGTCGCGATGCACCAGCCCGCGCTTGTGCGCCGCCGCCAGGCCGTCCGCAAGCTGCGCCGCGATCTGCAGCGCCTTGCGCACCGGCATCGCCGCGCCGCGCATCAACTCCCGCAGCGTGCTGCCGTCGACATACTCCATGGCCATGAACGCGCGGCGCGAATCGTCGCGGCCGACTTCATAGATCGTGACGATGTTCGGATGGTTCAGCGACGAGGCGGTGCGGGCCTCGTTGCGCAGGCGCGCCAGGTGTTCGGCATCCGCGGCGAGATGCGCCGGGAGAAGCTTGATCGCCACCGGACGTCCGAGCTCGTCGTCCTGCGCGAGAAACACTTCACCCATCCCGCCCGCCCCGAGTTGCCGGACCGTGCGATAGGGGCCGATGCAGTCTGCGGCTGCTGCGATCGCCATCTTGGTATTCCCTCTCTGCTGAAGCTGTAACAGAGCTTACGCGTGCGCGACGAAATCGTTCGTCACACTCGCGTGAGAAATGTTGCGAAACGATGTCAGGTCAGCAGTTGGAGGGCCTGCAGGTCACTGATCGGTTCCTCGAACGAGCAGGAACCGAAGGAGATGGCGAATTTGCGCCTCATCACGCCGAGCGCGGCCGTGGTGACGCGATGCCCGCGCCATGCCGCGCCGGCGTCGTCGAACGAGAACGCATAAACGTCTTCCTCGCCCAGGATCTCGTCCGCGTGCTCGAGCAGCGCCGCGGCCATGAAGACATTCAGGAACCCATGCATCGTCCCCGTCGGCGCGTCCGGAGCGTAGGTAAGCGGTTTGAGGCACCGCAACGGATGATGCAGTCCAGCCGTTGCCTTGAACGCAACCCCCGCTGCCTTGCACGCGCGCAGAAACTCGGCCACATTGGGGATCGCCGGGAAAGTGTCGGGGGTAATGCCGCCGGTGCGGATTTTGGCGCGCAGGCCGTGGCGGGCCAGCGGCTCCAGCAGAGCAGGGTTCGTAATCTCCACGTAGACGGTCCGGCCTTCCGCGGTGGTGACGATGCGCTCCACATCCGCCACCGTCGCGGCCTTCACCTCGTCGATGCCGAGCACGCTCAGCGGAAACTCCTCCGGCACCTCCCCCACCCGCTCCGCCGGCACCACGAATTTCCCCAGCATCCAGGCGTACTCCTCCTCGCGGTAGCGGGCGTAATTGCGCACCGCGTCCTGCATCGAGAGCGCGGCCGGCGGGAAGAGCCCCGCGTAATCGATCAGCCCCTCGAGCAGCGCGCGCAGCGACTTGGCGGTCATTCGGGCTTGAAGTTCTTCCGCAGCCCCTGCCAGCAGCGCCAGTAATCGCGCTGCAGCAGCGGCGTCTCCAGGGCGAAGCGGGTCGGCTTGATCAGGAACCGCGTCTCGAACATGAACGCCAGCGTCTCGTCGAGATACCGCGGCTCCAGCTTCGCCGTCGACGCCGCGTCGAACGTCGCCGCGTCGGGACCGTGGCCCGACATGCAGTTGTGCAGACTCCCCGCGCCGGGGACGAAGCCCTCCGCCTTGGCGTCGTACGTCCCGAAGATCAGCCCCATGTACTCGTTCATCACATTGCGATGAAAGTACGGCGGGCGGAACGTGTTCTCCGCCACCATCCACCGCGGCGGAAAGATCACGAAATCGCAGTTCGCCGTCCCGGGCGTGTCCGACGGCGACGTGAGCACGGTGAAGATCGACGGATCGGGATGGTCGAAGGAGACCGTGTTGATGACGTTGAAGCGCGACAGGTCGTACTTGTACGGCGCGTAATTGCCGTGCCACGCCACGACGTCGAGCGGCGAGTGATCGATCCTCGCCGTCCAGAGCCGCCCGCCGAACTTCGCCACCAGCTCGAAATCGCCCTCGACATCCTCGTACGCCGCCACCGGCGTCAGAAAATCGCGCGGATTCGCGAGGCCGTTCGAGCCGATCGGCCCGAGATCCGGGAGGCGGAACAGCGCCCCGAAGTTCTCGAGGACGTAGCCGCGGGCGTCGGTGTTGACCACCACGCGGAACTTCGTCCCCCGCGGGATCACCGCGATCTCCCCCGGCTTCACTTCCAGAATACCGAGCTCCGTCCGGACCACGATCGCCCCGCGTTCCGGAACGAGCAGCAGCTCCCCGTCCGCGTCGTAAAAGTAGCGCCCTTCCATCGAGCGATTGGCGGCGTAGAGATGGATCCCGACGCCCGTATTGGTCGTCGAATCGCCATTCCCCGCGATCGTCACCAGGCCATCCACCCAATCCGCCGGTTCCGACGGAATCGGCAACGGATCCCACCGGAGCTGCGCCGGAGGCGTCGGCACCTCATCGAACGGAGTCCCGCGCAGCAGCCGGTGCTCGAGCGGCGCAAACGGCTCATGCAGCACACTCGGCCGGATCCGATACAACCACGACCGCCGCTGCATCCCCCGCGGCACCGTAAACGGCGACCCGGAGAACTGCTCGGCATACAGCCCGTGCTTCACCTTCTGCGGCGAGTTCCCGCGCTCCGGCAGAGTGCCTTCGATGGCCTCGGTCGCGAATTCGTTGCCAAAACCGGAGTTGTACATTGGTTTAAGAAAACTCCCCCTCCCTGTCATCCTGAGCCTCAGGAACTGCCCCACGAAGCGGAGAGCACGGCGGCGAAGGACCTGGGTGGGAGGGGGAGGGATGAGTGTGCCTCGCTCCCCCTCCCACCAGGTCCTTCGCCGCCGTGCTTCCCGTTCTTGCGGACATTCCTGCGGCTCAGGATGACAGAAGAGGCGAAATCAAAGATTGCCTCTCCTTGCCTGCTCCCTCTCGATACTCTCGAACAGCGCCCTGAAGTTCCCCTTGCCGAACCCGCGGGCCCCCTTGCGCTGGATGATCTCGAAAAACACCGTCGGGCGATCCTGCACCGGCTTGGTGAAGATCTGGAGGAGATACCCCTCCTCATCGCGGTCCACCAGCACGCCGAGGTCCTTGATCGCCGCCATCGGCTCGTCGATCTCCCCGACCCGCGACGGGAGCTCGTCGTAATAGCTGTCTGGGACCCGCAGGAACTCCACCCCGTTGTCGCGCAGCTTCCCAACCGTCTCGATGATGTCCCCGCAGAGCAGCGCCACATGCTGCACCCCCGGCCCGTAATACGCCTCCAGGTACTCCTGGATCTGGCTCTTCCGTTTCCCCTCGGCCGGCTCATTGATCGGGAACTTCACCACCCGGTTGTCGTCGCTCATCACGATCGACATCAGCGCCGAATACTCCGTGTTGATGTCCTTGTCGTCGAACGTGATGTAGCGCGAGAAGCCCATCACCCGGCTGTAAAACTCGCACCAGGTCGCCATCGCCCCCAGCTCCACGTTCCCGACCATGTGATCCACCGCCGCGATCCCCACCGGCTCCCCCGCGACCTCCGCCGCGACAAATCCCGGCAGAAACGCCCCGTCGTACCCCGGGTAGCTGACGAACGAATGCACCGTATCCCCATACGTCCTGATCGTCGCCCGCCGGATCGACCCCCGCTCGTCGGACACATCATGCGGCTCCACGATCCCCTCCGCCCCCCGCCGCACCGCCTCCGCGTACGCAAAATCGGCATCTTCGACCAGCAGCGCGATATCCCGCACCCCATCCCCATGCCGCCGGATGTGATCGCTCGCCGCATGCTTCGGATCGAACGGAGTCGAGAGCACGAACCGCACCCTCCCCTGCCCCATCACGTAGGACGCAAACTCCCGGTTCCCCGTCTCCAACCCCGAGTACGCCACCTGCGAAAACCCGAACGCCTTCCGATAGTAAAACGCCGCCTGCTTGGCGTTGCCTACCCAGAACTCGACATGATGGACGCGCTTCAGGCGGAGAGGGTTCCCGCCGGACTCGGCAACTTCGCGAAGGGTGGGGGTAGGGGTGGTGATGGTCATGGTGGTCTGCTCCTATGCGTCTCTTCTGCCGGTGTTTATCACAACCAGGGAAAGAATCGTCCGGTTCCTGGATCTCCACTCGCCTGGCGTCGTTTCATCCCGGGCGGGGCGATCACGTCAGAGCCGCCGAAGGCGGCAAAAGATCTGTAGCCTCGGCCTTCAGGCCGGGGAACGATGCGCGAGCGATCAGGCGAGCCCGCGTAGCGGGCGACAGGATAGGTCTCCGCGAGTGCTTCTGTTCTGTCGCCCGCTTCGCGGGCTGGCGATTGACCTGCATGATGCCCGCCCTGAAGGGCGGGCCTACAGATCTTGCGCCGCCTTCGGCGGCTCGCGGAAACGCGTTCTTGCGCACGATCACGGCGTCGCCGCCGAGGTACACTCGGTGCATGACGAGCGTCCAGTTGTCGGAGCTGGGCCCCACAGTCGCCGATGCCATTCGCAACGGCGAGACCGTGGAGGTACGCGACGGTGACCACGTCGTCGCCCACATCGTTCCTGTTCAGAAGCGGACGCCAGAAGAACGAATCGACGGGCTGACGCGTGAAGGAAGATAAGGAAGCTACGGACGCGAAGAGGCGAGGCTCTGAGTTGATCCATGCGCGGACGCCGTCTTGTCGTTGTTACCGCACTGGCGCTGATCCTCGGCGGAGGAAGCAGCGAGAGACCTGAGCAGAGCGCAGCGCAGGAATCGGGTGATCTTGCAGCGCAATTCTACTCAGAAGGTGTCTGTGACGATGACGCGCTCCTGATCTTTCGAGCCCTGGCGGCGGCGGACCACGCGTTGCGCATCGACCCGCAGGACGCCGAAGCGCTCAGGCATCGGAGGGACGCCCTCGAGGCGCTTCATTTGTCGGGTTACGGCGTCGTGGATCAAAGCGCACGGCTCAGAGTCGGACCGGCATTACGAGTCGCCGCGCAGCGCGGCGACGAGGCCGAAGTTGTTCGACTCGTACGTCAATTTCCAGAGGACGCAAGGACTTGGGCGGAAGGGCAGTCGCTCGCCGAGTGGGCTTACGGAGTTCGCAGCGGACAGCGGGATTCCGCGACACGCGAGCTCGACGTCGCGCGCGCCGTCGGCAGGGCACTGCTGTCGACGTCCGGCGAAGCGCTCGTTGCCGAGGCGGTGCGTGCCATCGACGACGCAATCACGTCGAACGACCATCAGCGAGTCACTGTTTTGGCTGAGGCACACGAACAATATGAGGAGGCAGCCAGACGTCGAAGATATACATGGCCCCGTGAGGTAGCCTTCGCCCTCGACGAAGCTGTCCGCGGCTTCGAACGCGGGCGCAGTCCAATGCAATGGGCCGCACGCATTGCCGGGCTGAATGTCGAGCCGCCGCCGTCTTCCATGATCCAAATCCTCGGTCATCGGATCTTCCGCACCGATCCTCCTGAATTCCTCGCCCTTCGAGCGAAGCTGCACTGGCACGAATCGCTTCATCTCGCGAAACGTGGTGATTTCACCGGCGCGACCCGTGCGTGCCTGCGCGCCATCGATCTGTTCGAAGGATTGGGCGAACACCGCAACGTCGGCATCCTTCGCAACATCGAAGCAAACTTTCTCGGAATGATGAGCGATCGAGTCGCAAGCTGGCGGATGAGGAGATCAGCACTGGCTTCGGCAGAAGCGGGTGACCCACTACTAGCCGAAGAGATCCTTCGTTCCGCAACGCGTGACGCCATCACGATGCGGGAGTGGGACATCGCAAGGTCGCTCGCAAGTCTTCTGATCGACGTGAAGGTGCCGCCCAAGCATTTGCGAAATAGCATGCTGCGTACGGAAGCGCTCCTCATGCGAGCCATCGCCGCATGGAACCAGAGCCACGTCACCAATGCAGCACACGATCTCAGTCGGGCTCGGGCGTCGGTTGCCGCTGCCGGCCAGAACCTCGACTTCATGCGCGAATGGGTCGACGCAATCGAAGCGGCAATCAAGAGAGGAAAAGCTCCTCCGCAATGGGGCGAAGCGTTGGCCTTGCATTCCGCACGCGAGGCATCAGAGCGAAGCGCGCTCGATCTCACGACCTCCGTCTACGAGCTGTCGAACCTGACACCGTTCGGCCACCTCCGCGACACGTTCAGCGATGAGACCTACGATGAGTTGCTCGACCTCCTCGATCGCCACGGTCTTGCCGCCTCAGCCTTCACTTTGAATGAGACTCGGCGGACGCATCTCCTGCTTGCCAGGATGGGGTACGGCGATCGGACCTTCATAGGGGTCAAGGAAATCCGAAAGATCCTTCCTCCACGCACCGCGATCCTTGCGTTTGCTTCACTCGAGGACCGGCTGCTGATCTTCACAATCGACGACGCAGGCTTTCGCCTCACGCGGAATGCCGTCACACGCGACGAGCTCGCGCGCCGCGTCGCAGCATTCACGGCAGAGATGGCGAACGGTGGTGATGCACGGAGCGCCGCTCAGGACCTTTATCAAACGCTCTTCGGGCCGCTGAACGACGTCGACACGCTGGTCATCGTTCCCGACGAGACGCTCGCTCCCATCCCGTTCGCGGCGCTCGTGCATCCGGCGACCGGGAGATATCTAGCGGAAGACATGGCCGTCGTGATCGCGCCGAGCGCGGGCGTCTTCGCGCAGCTCGCATCGACACCACGGCCTCCGCTCCGGTCCGCGCTGGTCGTCGGTGATCCGGCATTCGACCACGACGAGCATCCGCTCCTGCCTCGCCTCCCGGCCGCCGCGGGGGAGGCGCGGACAATCGCGCGCATGTACCCTTCGCAGCTTCTGCTCGGCGAAGAGGCGAGCGCCACCTCGTTTCTCGAACGGATCTCCGAGGCGGACGTGGCGCATGTCGCGGCGCATGCCGACATCGACGCTCGTGACCCGATGCGCTCGGGGATCGTGATGGCCAAAGGCAGGCTCTCGATCCGCGACATCGTGGCGCAGCGCGTCAAACCCGGATCGGTGGCGGTCCTGGTCGGATGCCGCACCGCGGAACGGAACGGCGACTCGGACGTAAGCAGTCTCGTGCTCGCGTTTCTGGCGGCCGGAAGCCGCTCCAGCGTCGGAGCGCTGTGGAACGTGGAGGATGCCGTGACGCGCCATTTCTCGGTGCGGCTCCACGAGCTGCTGAGAGAAGGCGTGAAGGTTTCGGAGGCGGTGCGCCAAACGCAGGTCGAGATGCTGCGTTCGTCCGATCCCGCGCAGCGCGACGTCCGCGCCTGGGCCGGGTTTCAGGTGTACGGCGGCGACTGAATTTCCGTGCTCTAATCCTCGTTACCACCACGGCACACACCTATGTTCGACAAGTTCCACGAAGAGTGCGGTGTTTTTGGCGTCCTCGGCAGGCCGGACGCGGCGAATCTCGTGTATCTCGGGCTGTACGCGTTGCAGCACCGCGGGCAGGAAAGCGCCGGAATCGCCTCGGTGGCGCCGGGCGGGCGGATTCTCTCGGAAAAAGAGATGGGGCACGTCGCGGATGTGTTCACGGCGGAGCGGATTGCGCGGCTTCCGGGGGATACGGCGATCGGGCATGTGCGGTACTCCACGGCGGGGGGGTCGATGCTGTGCAATGCGCAGCCGATCGTGGCTCATACGAGCAAGGGGCCGATCGCGGTGGCGCACAACGGGAATCTGGTGAATGGGGATGCGCTCCGGAGCCAGTTGGAGGCGGAGGGGGCGATCTTCAACTCGACGGCGGACAGCGAGATGATCGTGCATCTGATCGCCCGGTCGAAGGCCGCCGACGCGGAGGGGGCGTTTCTGGATGCCCTGTCGCGGCTCGAGGGGGCGTATGCGGTCGCGCTGCTGACGCCGGACCGGATCTTTGCCGCCCGCGATCCGCATGGGTTCCGGCCACTCGTGCTCGGGCGGCTGGAGGAGTCGTACGCGGTGTCGTCGGAGACCTGCGCGTTCGATCTGATCAGTGCGGAGACGGTGCGGGAGATCGGTGCGGGTGAGGTGCTGGTCATCGAGCGCGACTCGGCCGGGAAGCCGGAGGTCCGGGTGATCCGGCAGGCCCGCGGGGCGCGGGAGGCGCGCTGCATTTTCGAGCATGTCTACTTTGCGCGGCCGGATTCGGTCGTGTTCGGCAACAGCGTCGCCGAGACCCGGCAGCGCTTCGGGAAGCAGCCCGCCCCGGAGCCTCCGGTGGGGGCCGACATGGTCGTGCCCGTTCCCGATTCCGGCGTCTTTGCCGCGCTCGGCTATGCGCTCGAGTCGGGCATTCCGTTCCAGTACGGGCTGGTGCGCAATCACTACGTCGGCCGGACGTTCATCGAGCCGAAGCAGACCATCCGCAGTTTCGGGGTGAAGGTGAAGCTGAACCCGGTCCGGGAGCTGGTGGCCGGCAAGCGGATCGTGCTTATCGACGACTCGATCGTGCGCGGTACGACTTCCAAGAAAATCGTGCGCATGCTGAAGGACGCCGGCGCGGCGGAGGTGCACATGCGCATCTCCTCGCCGCCGACCTCCTGGCCCTGCTACTACGGCATCGACACGCCGGAGCGGACGCAGCTCATCGGCGCCTCGCATTCGATCGACGAGATCCGGTCGTTCATCGAGGCCGACTCGCTCGGGTACCTGAGCGAGGACGGGATGCTGGAGGCCGTCCGGAAGGACGACGACCCGCGCCAGCTCTACTGCACCGCCTGCTTCACCGGAAAGTATCCGGTGACGCTGGGCGCGGTGCAGCAGAGCGAGGAGCCGGCGGTCAGCGTTTCCTGCTGAAGTCGGCGTCGCGGTCGTCCGCTACGACCTGCTGACGGGCGTTGTCCTGACGCGCGAGTTGCGGTACTTCGTTCGTCCGCGGCACGTCGGCGACGACGTCGTTGCCGATGCGGTCGTCGATCAGCTCGTCGAACAAGGCCCGGTAGTGGAGCATCGCCTGACGGAGATCTTCGGTCGACGCGCTTCCGGGCGTCCCGTCGATGACCTTGTGGCCGGCCCGGTAGTGCTCGATCACCGAGGGATGCGTGACCGAGAGATCTGCGGCGTGACGGCCGAAGTCACCCATCGGATAGCCGCGTACCCGCATGATGTCGGCGACCAGCTCGTCCGCCTCGACCACGGCCGTGGTGGGGCGCTCGATGAAGTGCTGTTCGACGCGCTGCCAGTCGGACCGGAAGCGAACGCGGTCGGCTGCCGACAGCGGCACGATGCTGTACTTGTTGACCTGCTCGGTGCGTGCAAGGAGCTCCTGCTCCGCCCGCTTCCTGCTTCCCGCCTCGCTGACGGCGTGGTCGTATTCGTTTCCGAACTTGCCGCGCAGAGACTCGGTTCGCGACAGGCGGGCGCGGCGCGCGACCATCGCGAAGACGACGATCAACGCCAGCGCTCCCAGCGCAATCCAGATCCAAAGTGGGTCGATAGACATAGAACCCTCCTGGGATGTGGAGCGCAAAGGATGTGCCTTGGAGAGGAGCTACATCGACAGCCGCGGTTCCCGCGCGGTCAGGTTCCGCCGATCGACCAGCATCCTTCCCACATCCTCGGGGCTACCGGGGCGGCTGAAGTAGTAGCCCTGGGCTTCGTCGCACTCTTTGCTGCGGAGGAAAGCGAACTGTTCGGCGGTCTCGACGCCCTCGGCGACCACGCGCAGGCGAAGACTGCGGGCCATGCCGATCATCGCCGTCACGATGGCGGCATCGCCGTCGTTGGTAGCGAGGTCGTTGACGAAGGCGCGATCGATCTTCACCGAGGTGATCGGGAAGCGCTTCAGGTAGTTGAGCGATGAGTAGCCCATCCCGAAGTCGTCGATGGAGATGCCGACGCCGATGTTCCGCAGCGCGCGCAGCACCTCCACGGTCGCCTCGGCGTTCTGCATGGCGGTGGTCTCGGTGATCTCCAGTTCCAGAGAGGAAGCCGAAAGGCCCGTATCGCCGAGGGCGCTGCGGACCATGTCGACCAGGTCATGCTGGAGAAACTGCCGGGCGGAGAGGTTGACCGCCACGCGGATCGGCCCCGAGCCGCGGTCGTGCCAGTCGCGCATCTGCCGGCAGGCGGTGCGCAGCACCCACTCGCCGAGCGGCACGATGAGCCGCGTCTCCTCGGCGATCGGGATGAACGAGGCCGGGAGGACCATCCCGCGCACCGGGTCGTTCCAGCGGACCAGCGCCTCGACGCCGATGGTCCGGCCGGTGACGAGGTTGATCTGCGGCTGGTAGGCGAGCAGCAACTGTTCTTCGTGCACCGCGCTGCGCAGCCGGCTCTCGACGGCGAGCCGCTCCAGGGCACGCTTCTTCATCTCGTCGGTGCAGAGCTGGTAAGTGTTCCGCCCCTCTTCCTTGGCGCGGTACATGGCGCTGTCGGCGTTGCGGAGCAGCGTCTCGGGGTCGATGCCGTCGGCGGGATAGAGGGCGATGCCGATGCTGGCCGAGACCATGATCGGCATGCCGTTGATGGTCATCGGCTCCTGCACGGCGTCGAGGATTTTCTGGGCGACGTTGACCGCATCCTCGGCCTGGCGGAGCTCGGAGAGGATGATCGTGAATTCGTCGCCGCCGAGGCGGGCCACCGTGTCGTCGTCGCGGACGCATTCGCGGAGGCGGCGGGCCATCTCCAGCAACAGCTCGTCGCCGGCCGTATGGCCGAGCGTGTCGTTGATCGACTTGAAGTGATCGAGGTCGATGAACATCACCGCCACCGGCTTGCTGCTCCGCTTCGCCCGCGTGAGGCCGTGGCGGAGGCGGTCGGTGAACAGCTTGCGGTTCGGGAGGTGGGTGAGGACGTCGTGATAGGCGTGGAACTCGATCTGCTCTTCCGCGCGCTTCCGGTCGCTGATGTCGACGACGGTGGCGTGGACGACGCCCGACTGCGCGTCGCCGACGAGCACGAGGTTCTCGAGTACCCAAAGGGCGCGGCGGTCGGCGCGGCGCAGCTCGATCTCGACGCTGTTGAGCGTGCGCACGCTGCGCAGCAGCGCGGTCAGCTCCTCGGCCTCGCTCGCGTTCGCGTACACCTCGGACATCAGCCGGCCGACCAGGTCCGGGCGGCGGTAGCCGAGCATCGTGGCGAACGTGGTGTTGCAGTCGAGGATGACGCCGTCGAGCCGGCTGACGCAGACGCCGGCAGCGTTCTGTTCGAAGAGGAGGCGGTAGCGGATCTCGGACTCGCGCAGCGCGGCTTCGGCGGCGAAGCGCGCGGTGACGTCGCGGAAGCTCCAGACGCGGATGGTCTCTTCGTCGATGTGCCGTCCGATCGAGTAACGCTCGAAATGGCGGCCGTCCTTCAGCTCCAACAGGTCGAAACTCTCCGCATCCGGCCGGGCAATCAGCGTTTCGATCGTCCGCACGAACTCCTCAGGGGAGAGGAGTTGTCCGGTCAAATGCCGCAGCGCCCGCCGGTCGTCGCCGGTGTTCATCAGCTCCTGCGGAATGCGCCACATCTCGAGGAAGCGCTGGTTGTAGGAGACGATGCGGCCGCTGTCGCCGAGGACCAGGATGCCGTCGGCGGTGGAGTCGAGCGTCGACTGCAGCAGCGTCACCGCCTGCAACACCTCCCGCTCGGCGCGCTTGCGATCGCGGATGTCACGGCCGATGATCACCGCGCCGGCCGGCACGCCGTCGTGGACCACCGGCGCGATGGAGAGGGTCAGGTCGACCCGCTCGCCGGTCGCGGTGGCGAAGACGTATTCGTCATTGCGCAGCGAGCGGCGTTGCAGCTTCGACGTCAGCTCGTTCTCGTGCGCCAGCAGCTCGTCGATCTTCTTGCCGGCCAGCTCGTTCTCC
>Ga0190275_10000851_pt1 | contig 24184 bp, 16 predicted proteins | sample Popmic550T_FD_133745 | JGI IMG/M metagenome (GOLD analysis project Ga0190275, IMG submission 133745) | Populus adjacent soil microbial communities from riparian zone of Yellowstone River, Montana, USA - 550 T | ecosystem: Environmental > Terrestrial > Soil > Riparian zone > Trees stand | place...
AAACCACACGGCCAGCAGCCGCACCCGATCGGGCCCGGCGGGCCCTCGACCCCGGCCGCCGCTCACTGACTCGCTTCTGGATCCATTCATCGGCAGTCTCCTCACAAATCCGATGGTAGACCCTACGGAGTGCTCCCGGGCAGGAAGTAGAGTGTCTCGAAACGCAAAACGCTCCAAGACGGGACGTGTCGGATACGCGCCCGTCATCGCGGCCGCCCTCCCGGGTCCGGTGCTTCGTCCTTCCTCGGCCGTGGTCCGCACTACGACTGCGGCGACGATGGCTCCCGTCGGCTCGGCATCCGGCCGTATGGTCATGACGAGATCCGCGATCCGGACGGGTGTCGATCGCGCTGCGATGGCCGGTGGCGCCATTCAGGTGGCATCCTCACGCGCCTTGATGCCGGTTGCTTCCACCCGCATGGCAGTCCAGCCCACCAGAGTGGCTCCTTCTGCCACAGCGATGGCTTGCAGTCGCGCTCCCGTGGAAAATCGGGCCACTCCAGTGCGTGAAAGTCCCACCGCAATGGCGTGTGCTCCCACTCGAATGGCGAAAGTCGCCACTTCAGTGGCAACTCCTGCCACTCGAGTGGCAGCTCTTGCCACCGAAGTGTGCGATCGAGCCAACGAAGTGGCTGGTTCTCGCATTCAAGTGGCAATGTTTATCAACGGTGTGGGAGATCGAGCCAACTCAGTGGCTACTTCTCGCGATCGAGTGGCAACTCCTGCCACTGAAGCGGGACACCTGCGCCACGCGAGTGGCAAGTGCTGCCATCGGAGTGGCAACTCTTGCCACCGTTGTCGTTCAGACTGCGCCTATTGCTCCAAGCCTGACCTCGCGGAAGGATACAAGTTGTTCGTTTCTGACCGTCTTCACCACTATTGGTGGCCAGCCGCCCGTCGGCGTTGTTACAGACGACATCAATCACAATAAAGTTGTTACGGGGAGCAGGGCAGGGGTCAGGGCTTCGCTTTTCTGCGAAGAACGAAGCTCTGACCCCATGCCGCTGCCGCTCCTGATAGTGCATCCACTTGTTTCCGCGATCGCCTTTCTCCGTCGTCACGGAAAGAACCTCGACGATGAGCGAAGGGTTCGTGATCGTGGTGTGTGCGGCGTCGTCGGGGTCGTATTCGAGCGGACCGCACACCATGGACGCGTCCGGATACGTGGCGCGGCCGGTCGCGACGACGCGGACTCTCATGTCCGATTTGAAAACCGTGCAGCCGGGCCCACGAGTCGTTCCGAGTGCGATGACGATGTTTGCCGCGAGCGCGCTGTGCCGCGCCGTGCCGCCCGACATCGCCAGAATCTCGCCGCCATCGAACTCGTGTTTGATCTCGCTCTCGCGCTCGAGGGCGAGGTAGTCCCCGAAGGTGTAATCGTGATGCGACTGCGGCAGAGAGGCTGTCATCGCAACTTCAAAGGATAACTCGTGTTGCCGCGGTCGCGATGAGCTGAGTGCCTGTCCCCGACACGCGCCGATTTGTCATCCTGAGCGCTTTCACAGCGCGGGGCGCTGAACCTGAGACAATGTCGCCAGCCCCCCTTCGGGGTGAACTCCGCGATGACGACTAGATTCTGATCGTGCCGAAGACGTGCGCAAGCGTCTGCTCATAGAACGCTAGCGGCACATGAACGAAATCGAAGTACGAGACGAGGTCATCGAAGAGGACCTTCACCGCAGTGGGCAGCTCACTCCGCAGAAATGGGAGAGCCACCTCCATCGTGCTGGCGACGTGATCGCCCGCGGGTTTGCTCAGCAGGTCGAGGACGGCCAACCACCGGTTCGACCAGTCGGCTCCGCCGAGGGGTCGTCCCTTCGCGTTGTGGAGCACGATCTGGACGCGTACGGTCCAGTTCTCTTTCGGAGCGCCCACCACGGGAGCATAGCTGCGGAGATACGCGAGTGACCGGATCGTTTCGCCGAGAAGGACTTCGATGGAAATGCCGCCCCGCTTCAACGTCGGGAGGGTTGTCAGGTAGTAGAACTCGGTTTGATTCGAGGCAGCCCAGTACGAATAGCCGCTGGTCTCCGAAAACTCGGTCCAGACGCTGCCCGGCGCTTCGCGGTTCAATCGAAACCGTTCGCCATCCGGAATGCGGCCGATGTTCGAGTCGAGACCGGCGATCTCCGCTTTCTGGAGCAACGTCTTGAGGCTGGCGGCGGGAAACTCCGGCAATGGAAAGCCGATTGCCGCGCATAGCTCGAAACAGACGGCTTCCTTACCGGCGGCGGAAAGAGCGCGCTTCCGGTGAAGCGCTGCCCAAGACGACGTGTAGTTGTCGCGGATGTGGGCCTGGTACCGATTCACGTTTTCGACGAAACGAATGGCCGTCGTGTCCGGGCGAGCAGGCCCTGAGCCGGCGGCATCGACCGAGGCCACCATCGAGACCGCCGCCGACAGGCGTACATGCAGATGCTCGGCCGTCGGCCGGGAGGCGGGATCCTTGCGCAGGCACTCCTCGACGAGGTCGGAAACATGCACCGGAATGGCCATCACCCCCGCGAGCGGTTTCGGCTCCGACTGCAGAATGGCAGCGAAGAGCGCCGGTTGCGTCTCGCCCGAGAACGGTCGTACGCCGGTCAGCATCTCGTAGAACAGCACTCCGAACGCGAAGACGTCGGTGGCCGGCGAGAGCGCCCCTCCGGTCAACTGCTCGGGAGCCATGTAGCTCGGCGTGCCGAGCAGTGTCCCCTCCTTGGTGAGGGCGAGCTGCGTCCGGTCTTCCGGTTGTGCGAGAAATGCCTTTCCAAGACCGAAATCGAGAATGACAGCAACGCCGTCGGGACGGACCCTGATGTTGTGAGGCTTCAGATCGCGATGCACGATCCCGGCTGCGTGCGCCGCCGAAAGACCGGAGGCGATCTGTCCTGCGATGTCGATCGAACGGGTGAGCGGCAGTTTCCCAACGAGCGCGTCGAGATCATTCCCTTCGACGTAGTCCTGGATCAGCATCGGCGCGCCGTCGACGTACTGCAGGTCGTGAATGATGACGATATTCGCGCTCCGCAGCCGCGCCGCCGAGCGCGCTTCCCGCTCGAGGCGTTGCTGCCCGGCCGCATCGTTGCGTCCCGCGGAGAGGCGTTTGAGCACCACATGACGGTCGAGATGTTCGTCCCACGCGAGAAGGACGTCACCCATCCCGCCGCCGCGAAGCCTCTTCACGATGAGGAAGTGGAGGAGACGCTGCCCGGGGTGGACGGTGTCCGACGGCATGCGGCTGTTTTGGTCTCGCCTGCCGGCGTAGCTTCGCCGGCCTTCTCGGCCAACAGTGGCAAGGTCGTGTTGAGAGAGGCGGTCCGGAGAGCAACTGAGATCGTCGGATCGAGAAAGGTGTCGCGGGCAATTTCGACGGCGCGATCACGAAAAATTTTGTCATCGACGCGCGTCTGCACATCGGCAGCAAGCGCGGCAACGCGCCTCAGGACGTCGTCGCGAGCAAGCCCCGGTTTGAGCGTCCACGTGACGTCGTCTCCGAACGGGTGCGACATGCGTGAAATGTTAGAACACCATCGGAAGACTTGCTCGGCGCGCTATGACTGCCACTGCGACGCTTCGAGTCCCCGCCGGTCCGCCTACACGCACCTCTTCAGATACGCCGCCGTCCTGCTCTTCCCCACCTTCGCCACGTCGCACGGCGGCCCTGCCGCCACCACCCGCCCGCCCTCGTCCCCCGCGCCGGGGCCGATGTCCAGGACCCAGTCGGAGTTGGCCACCACCCGCATTTCGTGTTCGACGAGGATGACGGTGTTGCCGGCGGCGACGAGGCGGTCGAGTTGGGCCATGAGTTTGACGACGTCGGCCGGGTGGAGGCCGGTGGTGGGCTCGTCGAGGACGTACAGCGTGTTGCCGCGTTGCATGCGTTGGAGCTCGGTGGCGAGTTTGATGCGCTGGGCTTCGCCGCCGGAGAGCTCGGTGGCGGGCTGGCCGAGGCGGAGATAGCCGAGGCCGACTTCGCGGAGGACGTCGAGGGCGCGGCGAACGGGGGGCTCTTCTGCGAAGAAGTCGGAGGCGGCGTCGACGGTGAGGGCGAGGACCTGGGCGATGTTTTTGCCGCGGTAGTCGATCTCCAATGTTTTGACATTGTAGCGGGAGCCGTGGCAGGTGGGGCAGGGGGAGTAGACGCTGGGGAGGAAGAGCAGCTCGACCATGACGAAGCCTTCTCCCTCGCACGTCTCGCAGCGTCCTTTGGCGACGTTGAAGGAGAAGCGGCCGGCGTCGTAGCGGCGGGCGCGGGCGGTCTTGGTGGCGGCGAAGAGTTTGCGCACGTGGTCGAAGAGGCCGGTGTAGGTGGCGAGGTTGGAGCGCGGGGTGCGTCCGATGGGTCGCTGGTCGACGCGCACGAGCCGCTTGATCGCTTCGATCCCGGCGACGATCCGGCCTTCAGTCGGGACGACGTCGTCGGCATCTTCCTCGGCGTCGAGCTCGTGGCCGAGGTGTCCGGCGACGAGCTCGACGAGCGACTGGCTGACGAGGCTCGACTTGCCGGAGCCGGAGACGCCGGTGACGGTGGTGAGGACGCCGAGGGGAAAGTCGACGGCGAGGTTGTGCAGGTTGTTGCGCGTCACACCCTCCAGACGCAGCCACCCCGTGGGAGCGCGCGGCTCGCGCGGTGGAACGTGGTCGTCCGCGAAGAGGTGGATGCGCGTCTGCGATCCCTGCACGTCGCGCAGACCTTCGGGCGGGCCGCTGTAGAGAATCTCTCCGCCCCCTTCTCCGGCTGCGGGGCCGACGTCGACGATCCAGTCGGCGCGGCGGATGACGTCGAGGTCGTGCTCGACGACGAAGAGCGAGTTCCCCGAGGCCTTCAGCCGGTCGAGTGCGTTGAGCAGCGCCTCGGTGTCGGCGGGATGCAGGCCCGCCGACGGCTCGTCGAGCACGTAGACGACGCCGAAGAGGTTCGAGCGCACCGCCGTCGCCAGCCGGAGTCGTTGCAACTCGCCGGGCGAGAGAGTCGGTGTGCTGCGCTCGAGCGACAGATAGCCGAGGCCGAGGTCGAGGGCGACGTCGAGGCGGGCGATGAAGTCCTCGGCGATCCGCTCGGCGACGAGGGCCTTCTCCGGATGATGGTCCTTGACCATCTTCTTCTCCGCGGGCGACGTCCCGGCGGCGTACGGACGGAGGATCGAGGCGAGCCGCTTCATCGGCAGCGCGGACATCTCGGCGATGTCGAAGCCGGCGAACTTGATGGAGAGTGCTTCCGGCCGCAGGCGCTTGCCGTGACAGTTCGGGCAGTCGGCGCTGATCAGATACTGCGACACGCGCTTGCGAATCAGCGCGCTCTGTGTCGTGGCGAACGCATGGAGGACGTAACGCTTCGCGCTCGTGAACGTGCCCATGTAATTCGGCTCTTCTTTGCGTTTCAGTGCGCGTTTCGTCTCCTCAGGCGTGTAGCCGGGATAGACGGGCACGGTCGGCTGGTCTTCGGTGAAGAGGATCCAGTCGCGCTCTTTCTTCGGCAGGTCGCGCCAGGGGCGGTCGACGTCGTAGCCGAGGGTCACCAGGATGTCGCGCAGGTTCTGTCCGTGCCACGCCGGCGGCCAGGCGGCGACTGCGCGCTCGCGGATGGTGAGCGAGTGGTCGGGCACCATCGACTGCTCGGTGACGGTGAAGACGCGGCCGACGCCGTGGCACTCGGGACAGGCTCCCTCGGGGGTGTTCGGCGAGAACGACTCGGCGTAGAGGATCGTCTGGCCGGGCGGATAGTCGCCGGCGCGCGAGTAGAGCATGCGCAGGAGGTTGGAGAGCGTGGTCACGCTGCCAACGGAGGAGCGGGTGGTGGGGGTACCGCGCTGCTGCTGGAGGGCGACCGCGGGCGGGAGGCCGGTGATGTCGTCGACGTCGGGGATGCCCATCTGGTCGAACAGCCGCCGCGCGTATGGCGCGACCGATTCGAGGTACCGCCGCTGGGCCTCGGCGTACAGTGTCCCGAACGCCAGCGACGATTTGCCCGAGCCGGAGACGCCGGTGAAGACGACCAGCGCGTCGCGGGGGATGTCGACGTCGAGGTTCTTGAGGTTGTGCTCGCGCGCGCCGCGAACGTGCACGAACCCTTCTTTTTTCGCCACGCGCGGGACGGTTTCACGATGAGTGCCGTGCTGAGTGCAGTTCTGCGGGTGTTCGCCGACACCGCCCATGGCACATACGTCGTATCCTCCTCCTGCAGATGCGCACTGCCGGCCGTTATTCGATCGCCGTCCTGGGGACGGTCATTGCGTTTCTGCTGACGGCGGCGCTGGCGGAGCTGATGGCTCCGATGCGGCTGTTTTTCTTCTGGTGTGCGGTGCTGGCGGCGGCGGTGATCGGGGGGAGCGGGCCGGCGCTGCTGGCGGTGGCGTTGTCGTTGATCGGGTCGGCGGTGCTGATCTTCGAGCCGATCGGCTCGATCCGCGTGGCGAATCCCGTGGACATCCTGCGGATGACGATGTTCGCGGCGTTTTCGGGTGCGATCAGCTACGCGGTCGCGGCGCGGCGGAAGGCGGAGCAGCGCGCGGCCGCCCTGGCGGACCGGGCGGCGTTCATCAACCGGGCCAGCGAGGCGCTCTCTTCGTCGCTCGGCACCGAGGCCACGATGCGCAATCTCGCGCAGCTGTGCATCCCCGCCATCGCCGATTCGTGCGCGGTCGATCTCGGCACGGACGAGAACTACGAGCGCATTTTCATCGAGCACGTCGATCGCTCGCGCGTGGAGCTGATCCGGGAGCTCGATCGCCGGGTGCGTACGCTGCCGGGAAATCCGGTCGTCAAGGCCCTCGAGAGCGGACAGCCGCAGCTCATCGAAGACGCCTCGGCTTTACCCGCCGAGGCAGATCCCGAGGCAGTGCAGATGGCGCGCGAGCTCCGGCTGCACTCGCTCCTCGTCGCCCCGCTGAAGGCGCGCGGAAGGACGATCGGGGCGCTGATGGTGGTCTACAACGATTCGAGCCGGCGGTATACGACCGAAGACGTGACGCTGGTCGAGGAACTGGCCCGCCGCGCAGCGATGGCGCTCGACAACGCCCGCCTCTTCGAGACCGCCGAGGCGGCGAACCGCGCCAAGGACGAGTTCCTGGCCACCCTGTCGCACGAGCTCCGCACGCCGCTGACGGCGATCTCGGGATGGGCGCACATGCTCCAGGTCGGAATCCAGGACGAGGACACGCGGGCGCTGGCTGTAGGAACGATCCTCAGCAGCGCGAAAACGCAGGGGGAGCTGATCGACGACCTGCTCGATCTCTCCAGGGTCGTGGCCGGCAATCTCCACATGGACATCGTCAGCGTCGACCTGACGAAAGTGATCGAAGAGGTGAGCGACGCGGTGCATCCGGCGGCCGACGCGAAGGGCATCGCCGTCTCGATCGATCGCCCGCCGGAGAAGATCTTTGTCCGCGGGGACGAGCGGCGCCTGCGCCAGATCGTCTGGAACCTGCTCTCGAATGCGGTGAAGTTCACGGAGCCGGACGGCAGCGTGAAGGTGGCGATCTCCCGCGGGACGGCGCGCGCGTGCGTCGACGTGGTCGATACCGGCCGCGGGATCGAACCGTCGTTTCTTCCCTATGTGTTCGACCGCTTCCGGCAGGCCGACAGCAGTACTTCGCGCGTTTATGGAGGGCTGGGCCTCGGCCTGGCGGTCGTGCGGCACCTGGTCGAGCTGCATGGCGGGACGGTCCGCGGGGCGAGTGAGGGCCTCGGCAAAGGGGCCACATTCTCGTTCGAGTTGCCGCTGGCGCGCGAAGATGAAGCCACCTGAGAATGAGCCGTGCCCAGCCGCTGTTGGAGCGGGCACGTTTTTCGTTAGATGAAAGGACGGAGGCGAACTTTTCGGGGACGCCTGACGTAGAGCTGAAAGCATGGCAACGCAACCGCTTCCCGTACCGCGCTCCATCGACCGCATCGCGACGCTGCAGAACAACGTCGAGAAAGTCATCCGCGGCAAGTCCGAGGTGGTGCAGTTCTGCATCGCCGCGCTGCTGGCCAAAGGGCACATCCTGCTCGAAGACATCCCGGGAGTCGGCAAGACGACGCTCGCGCACGCCCTGGCGCGCTCGATGTCGCTCTCGTTCCAGCGCATCCAGTTCACCAGCGACCTCCTCCCTTCGGACATCGTCGGGGTGACGATCTACAACCAGGACCACCAGGAGTTCGAGTTCGTCTCCGGGCCGATCTTTACGCACGTCCTGCTGGCCGACGAGATCAACCGCGCCACCCCGAAGTCGCAGTCGGCGCTGCTGGAGGCGATGAGTGAGGGGACGATCACCATCGAGAAGCGGCGCATGGCGCTGCCCGACCCGTTCCTGGTCATCGCCACGCAGAACCCGATCGAGCACGTCGGCACGTACCCGCTGCCGGAATCGCAGCTCGACCGCTTCCTGATGAAGCTGACCATCGGCTACCCGAGCGCGAGCGACGAGAAGCAGCTCCTGCGCACGGGCGGCGGGCAGGATGCGCTCGATCATCTCGAGCCGGTGCTCGACGGCGACGAAGTGCGCGACCTGCAGGCGCGCGTGTCGGACGTGCACGTGAGCGACGCGCTGGTCGAGTATCTGATGCTGGTCGTGCAGACGACCCGCATGCATCCGGAGGTGGCCCTCGGCGTCTCGACCCGTGGTGCGTTGACGTACTTCAAGGCCTGCCAGGCGCTGGCGATGGTCTGCGGCCGCGATTTCGTGATCCCGGAGGACGTGAAGCGCCTCGCCGCTCCCGTCCTGTCCCACCGTATCGTGATGAAGGACCGCCGCATGACCCACGCCGACCACACCCCGGAAGCGCGGTTCATCCAGCGGATGGTCAACGAGATCGCAGTGCCGAGGTGAGGAACGAGGTATGGGGTATGAGGCATGAGTAGGTGGCCGGGCATGCACTCACTCATGCCTCATACCTCGTACCTCATACCCCTTTAACCGCAGACATGGCTTCATTTGAATTCAACGGCGTCGTACGGCTGACGAAGGTCGGGATGACGTACATCTTCGCGACGGTGATTCTGGCCGTGGCGGCGATCAATACCGGCAATAACGCGATCTATCTCGCGGTGTCGCTGATGCTCGGCTGCCTGCTGCTCTCGGGGATCGCCTCGAAGGGGGGGCTGAAGCATCTCGAGGTGGAGATCCGCGACATCGACGACGCCTGGGCGGGGAAGCCGGCCGGCGGGATGTTGCGCCTGCGGAATCATTCGCGGATCTGGAACGTGCGCGACGTGGTGCTGACTTCGGAAGCGTTCGCGTCGCCGGTGCTGGTCGCGATGATCGCCCGGAAGAGCGACGTGCTGATCTCGGCGCGGTTCCTCTTCCCGCGGCGCGGGCTGGCGCACGTCAACGCCGTCGACTCGTACACCCGCTATCCGTTCGGTTTCTTTCTCAAGAAGCGGCGCCTGCGGGTGAGCAGCGAAGTGGTGGTTTATCCGCACCTGCTGCCGGAGGAGGTCGCGCGGGAGCGCTTCCGTCCGGTGACGGGGGAGCAGAGCACGTCGACGCGTCCGGGTCCGGGGAGCGAGATCCACTCGTTCCGCGAGTACGCGCCGGGCGACTCGCTCCGCCAGGTGCATTGGAAGAAGTCGGCGAGCCTCGGCCGCTGGATCATGAAGCAGCACGAGGCGGACGCCGACCAGTCGGTGCATGTCGTCGTCGATCCGTACAAGCCGCGCGAGACGACGGACGACGAGTTCGAGCAGATGATCGCCACCGCCGCGACGTTCATCTACGACGCCGCCCGCCGCGGGCTGGACGTCACGCTGTCGCTGCCGCGGGTGACGATCCGGGCGCGCGAGTCGGAGTCGGCCGCGCCGATCTTCCGGGCGCTGGCACTGCTCGAGCCGGCCTTCGAGCCGCTGCACCAGGTGTTCGACCGCCACGCCGTCGTCTTTTCGGTCTTGGGGAGACGCCATGACGCGAAAAGCGCGTGAGATCGAGACGCTGCTGCTGACCGGCTTCGCCGCCGTGCCGCTGTACGTCACGCAGGCCATCAGCTGGATGCCGGTCGCCGCCTTCCACACCTTCCTGGCGGCGATCATCCTGCGGGTGGCGCTCGGAAAAGGGCCGGACCTGATCCCCGGGCGGGTAATACGGTGGCTCGCCATCGCGTACATGCCGTTCTACTTCATCGACTGGCGGATGCTCTCCGGTACGGCCATCGAGGCCTCGACGCACCTGGTGCTGTTCATCGCCATCTATCAGCCGACCGAGGCGATGCAGCGGCCGAATCAGGCGCAGCGGATGCTGACCACGACCCTGATCTTCGTCGCCAGCCTGGCGACGTCGACGCACATCACGGTGATGATCTTCGTGGTCCTCTTCGCATTCCTGATGTTCCGGCAGATGATGTACGTGAGCCACATCGAGACGGTGCGCTCGATCGCGCAGCCGTACGCGGAACCGCCGTCCGGACGCGCCGCGGCGTTCTACCTCGCCGGCGCGATCGCCATCGGCGGGATGCTCTTCCCGCTGCTGCCGCGCCTCCGCACTCCGATGATTCACGGCTTCTCCGGCGACCTGGCGGGCAGCTCCACGTCGCTCACGGAGACCATCGACCTGAACGCGCCGCGCACCGGGAGCACGGGCGACACGACGGTCGTCGCGCGCGTCTGGATGGACCAGGAGGCGCGCTCGTTTTTCGCTCCCATCCGCTTGCGCGGCGTGATCTACGACAGGTACCGCGACGGTCAGTGGGAGCAAACGCTGCGCGGCCTGCGCGAAGTGCCGTCGAGCTTCGGCTCCGCGGAACTGGCCAAGCCGGGCGGGGTGGAGCGCGAGGCCATCGTCCAGCAACGGACCATGCGCGGGAAGATCTTCCTGCCGGTGGGTACCTATGCGGTCAGCAACCTCCCGACGCGCCTGTATGAGGGGCCGTCGCGCGAGGCGTACTTTGCGTATCACGAAGGGGCGATGAACCTGCGCGTGCGCATGGCCTGGTCCGCGGAGCCTCTGCAGCTCCGGCGCGTGACGCCGATCGACTACCCGGCCAGCCCGGAGGTGATCGCGCTCGCGCAGCGGATCGTCGGCAATGAGCAGCGTCCGGAGGTGCGGGCGCAGATGGTCGAGCAGTACCTGCTCCGCAATTACAGATACGTCGCCAATCCTGCCGATCTCGGGAAGGCGATGTCGATCGACGAGTTCCTGCTCCGCGAGCGGAAGGGCGATTGCCAGTACTTTGCGGCCGGCATGGTCGCGCTGCTGAGCACTCTCGAAGTGCCGGCCCGCATCGCCGGCGGCTTCTATGCCGGGCGCCTGAATCCGCTGACCGGCTACTACACGATCCGCCGCGAGGACGCGCACGCCTGGACGGAAGTGTGGGACGGGTCGCGCTGGCAGACGTTCGACGCCACTCCTGCTTCGGAGCGTCCGGGGGCGCGCGGCGTCAGCCTGTTGCGCGAGTATTTCGCGGCGATCGCCGACTCGCTGAACTTCATCTGGGACCGCTACATCCTCACGTTCGGCCTTGCCGACCAGCTTTCGCTGTTCGAGGACATCATCGCTGGCGTCCGCGTCCGCTTCGCCCGGCTGCGCACGGCCACCGCCCAGGATTTCAGCGAGATTGGCTCCCCGGCGTACCTGAGCATGCTGGCCGTGCTCCTCGCCCTCGGCGCCGTGGCGATGTTCTTCACCCGCCGCCGCCGTCCCCTCTTCGACACCCTGGCCCGCCACCTCGAGCGGCACGGGATCAGGGTGAACGAGTCGATGACGATCGAAGAAGCACTTCGCACCCTCCGCGATACCCACCCCGAGGCCGCGCGCGAGCTCGAACCGCTGGCCGCACTGTACGAGGAGGAGCGGTTCTCGGCGAGGGTAGATCGGAAGCGGGCGAGAGTGATCCGGCAGCGGTTGGCGGAGTTGAAGGGGTGAGGGTGAGCCCCGCGTAGAATAGGCGCATATGGAACGCAGCCTGGAAGAAGTCGCCTCGGAAGTGCTCCGGATGAGCGTGGAGTCACGCGCGGCGCTTGCAAAGCGTCTGCTCGACAGCCTCGACGACTTGACACCCGAGGAGACCCAGCGGCTATGGGTCGAGGAGGCCGCTCGACGCTATCAGCAGCTCAAAGCAGGCACCGCGACGGCGATCGCCTCTGAGGAAGTTTTCGCGCGCCTGGATGCCAGACCGCGCTCGAGGAGGAGCGGTTCTCGGCGAGGGTCGATAGGAAGAGGGCGAGGGTGATCCGGCAGCGGTTGGCGGAGTTGAAGGTGTGAGGGGACTCTGTTCTGTCACCCGCTACGCGGGCTTACATCCTGGCTCGCTCATAAACCCGGCGTAAACGCCGGGCCTACAGATCTTTCGCCGCCTTCGGCGGCTGGGGTCCCGTGCTGCCGCAGGCAGCAGAAGATCTGTAGCCTCGGCCTTCAGGCCGAGGTACGGCGACGCCTGAATTCGAGTCCGCGAAGCGGGCGACAGAGAAGAGAACTGCCTCTACTTCACCCCCGGCAATCGCCTCGGATTTCTCATCAACTCCACCATCTCCCGCACCGCCCGCTCCAATCCCACCAGCGCCGCCCGGGAGATGATCGAGTGGCCGATGTTCAGCTCCTCGATCTCGGGGACGGTGGCGATGGCGTCGATGTTCCGGTAGGTGAGGCCGTGGCCGGCCAGGACGACGAGACCGAGTTTCTTGCCGGCGCGGGCGGCGGTGGCGATCTTTTCGAGCTCGTTCTGCCAGTTGCCGCCGGAGGTCCGCTGGGCGAAGGCGTCGGCGAATTTGCCGGTGTTGATCTCGATCTTCGGGGCGCGGAGCTTGTGGCACTGGCGGATCTGCTCGAGGTCGGGGTCGACGAAGATCGAGACGTCGATGCGGGCGTCGACCAACTGGGCCACGACCTTCTCGACGTTCCCCGAGTGCAGCACCACGTCGAGGCCCCCCTCGGTCGTGATCTCGTCCTTCCGCTCCGGGACGAGCGTCACCTGGTGCGGCTTGATCGTCTGGGCTATGCGGACCATCTCGGTCGTGCCGGCCATCTCGACGTTCAGGTGGGTGGTGACGGTCTTCCGGAGCAGCTCGAGGTCGCGGTCCTGGATGTGGCGCCGGTCGCCGCGCAGGTGGACGGTGATGCCCTGCGCGCCGGCGAGCTCGCAGAGGATCGCCGCCGCCACCGGATCCGGCTCGTCCGCCTTCCGCGCTTCACGGATCGTGGCGATGTGGTCGATGTTGACTGCCAGGCGCATGGGTTAAGGTTAGCAGGGTGCAGCAGCGTCATAGGCGGGGTGTCATAGCAGCGATCGCGGTGGTGTTGATCGCCGCCGGATCGTTCGTCGTCTACGGCCGCGGGATCTGGTACCCGCTGTTCCTGCAGATCCGCGGCGTGCGGACGGTTGCCGACGTCCTCACCATCTACGGCCCCGACGCGCGCAAGCGGCTCGCGCCGCATTTCCGGCGCGCCGGAGTGTCGTACCCGCCGAAGCGCATTGCGATACTCGTGTTCAAAGAGGAGCGCCGCCTTACGCTGTGGGCCGCAAACGCCGACGGCCGGTGGCGATTCATTCGGCACTATCCGATTCTCGCCGCCAGCGGCCACGCCGGCCCGAAACTGCGCGAAGGGGACTACCAGGTGCCGGAAGGCGTCTACCGCATCGAGCATCTCAACCCGAACAGCAGCTACCACCTGTCGATGAAGGTCAGCTACCCGAACGAATTCGACCGCCAGAAGGCGAAGCTCGACGGCCGCACGCGCCTCGGCGGCGATATCTTCATCCACGGCAACCGCGTCTCGATCGGCTGCGTGGCGGTCGGGGACCCGGCGATCGAAGAGCTCTTCACCCTCGTCGCCGAGACAGGCCACCCGCGCGTCCATCTCGTGATCGCCCCGAACGATCTCCGCACCGCCGGCCCGATCTTCCACGAAGACGCCCCGCGCTGGGCCGGAGAACTCTACCGCACCGTCAAAGCCGCGCTCGTCCCTTTCCCCGTCACCTCCGAGTCGAACGCCTCGGTCGACGTTACCGGCTGGTCGAAGGCGAAGGTGAAGCCGATCTCGAAATCGGCACCCTAGCCGGCCGTTTCGCGCCTACCGGAATCAGCCGCCGGGTGTCTTTCGACCAGCGCCGGACGTCGCTGGTCAGGCGCGCTCCAGACTCGGTGACGAAGCGGTGGAACTCTGTCGTGCTCAGCTCGGCCAGCAGTGCCAGCGCGCAGTGCGTGTCGATGAACAGCGCCGAGATCGGGCAGGGGGTGAGGGAGAGGAGCCGGGCGACGACTTTCGCCTTCCGCGCACCGACCGTGACGCCGACGACGCCGGCACCCGCTCTGGTCTTGCGGTGGCGGCTGGCGACGTCGGCGAAGTCGCTCGGCTGGGCCGCCAGGATCCGCTGATTGATCCGCCGCAGGAACTGCTGCAGCTGCGCGTCGTCCTTTCCCTCGAGCGAGGCGATGAGGTGACCGGCGATGTCTCCAACCACCATGCCGTTGGCGCAGTAGCGGAGCAGGGTCTGATTTTCCGCGTCGTTGAGCCAGACGCCGAGGAAGTGGAAGGTGTCGGTGTACGAATCGGCCGAGCCGAAGCCGGTGATGATGGTGTCCATCTTCGTGATGCGCGCGTCGCTGTGTACGTCGATGATGCCGTTGTACTTGCGCGGCTTGGTGGGGTCGTCGCTCGGGAGCTCGCCGAAAATCTGGAGATACGACGCGTGCCGGCCGAGGAACGTCCGGATGCCGCGGAAGACCTCCGGATCGTTCGCGAACTCCGCCGGGACGAAGCCCGGAACGTTGAGCGGAACCTGCTCGGCGCGGCCGCCGAGACGCGACGCGAGCTGAGTCACGTGGCGGTTGCTGTTGACGTAGGCCGAGCCGAGCCGGTGACGGCGGGAGTCCTGCGGATGGAAGTCGATGTCGCCGAAGAGGCTGATCACCGACAGCCGGGCGTCCGTGAGCTCGGCCGGCAGGGGACGCATGGCGTCGATGGTGAGCTTCACGCTGGTGCCCCAGTTCACGCCGATGGTGTGATCGGCGCCGTCGAAAAGGCAGCGGCAAAGCTCATCCGCGGCGCGGGAGGCGGCGGCGCGCAGCGAGACGTATTCGGCGTCGCGGTACTGCCGGTGCTCGGCGCTGTCTTCGGCGGCCCGGGTGGAGTAGCGCTCGAACATCGCCCGCGGCGAGGGGGTGATGTGCAGGGAGAGGAGGTCGAGCTCCAGGCTCTCGGTGAGCACCTTGCGGAGGGCAGCGGTCAGCGTTTCGTCGTGGACGAAGTCGCGCGCCTCCTGCAGCAACGGGTCGACCGTGAGATGGGGGCGGTACTCGATGTAGCGGTATTGCTCCGCATGCTCGAGCATCCTCTGCACGCTGCTCGTCGGAAGCGACATCACCTCGGCGATGTCCTGCGGCAGCCATCCCTCGCAGTAGAGCGCCGCGGCCTTCTGCAGGTCCGCCGGTTCGTAGGAACGTTCGGCCATGACAGACTCCTATCCTCGGAGGCGCTGGGTCGCCTCGCGCAAAAGACGTTGAACGGTGAGCGCGTGCCGCAGCCCGGTCTGCGGCGGCTCGTCGAGGTCGTTCAGGAAGAGATAGGCGGCGTGTACGAACGATCGCAGCCAGCCGCCGATGGTCCCGCCTTTCGGAAATTCGCTGTACGGGGAGAAGTCGCCGCGGGTGCGGACGATCGTGCTCTCGCCCGCGGTGGAGGAGAAGACTTCGACCGTCTCCGGCTCATCGGTCGAGAAGCGCAGGCCGCCGCGCTCGCAGCGGATCTCGAGCTCCAGCAGCTCGGCCGCGCCGGCAGAGATCCGGCTGGCGGTGACGCTGCCGACGGCGCCACTGGCCCGGTCGCGGCAGAGGGCGATGGTGCAGAGATCGGACGCGACGCCGTCGAACCCGCGGCTCTGCCGGGCCTCGACGACTTCCAGCTCCTCGCCGAGAAACGCCGCGATCAGGCTCAGGGCGTGCGAGCCGAGGTCGATCATCGCCCCGCCTTCCGGCGCGGGACGGAGCCGTACGGCGCGCGCGCCGCGGTAGCCGGCGTCGAGATAGCCGGAGTGGAGATAGCGCGCCTGAAAGTGGACCGGAGGGCCGAAGTCGCGCTCGCGCCACAGCTGGTGCGCATACCGCGCCGGGCTGCTCCGCAGGAACTGGAAGCCGGCGGTGATACGCACGCCCGGCGCGAAGGAAAGCTCCCCGGCGGCGATGGCGCGCTCTTCCTCTTCCGTGACGCAGAGAGGTTTTTCGATGTAGACCCGGCGCAGGCCGGGCATCGACGCCGCGAGTTGCAGGTGGGCGAAGTGCCGGGCGTTCGGGCTGAGGATGTAGAGCGTGTCGACGTCGGTGCGGGCCGCGAGGGCCTCGATCGGCACCGCCGCGGCGAATCCGTGGCGTGCGGCAAACGACGTCCTGTGCTCCTCGGTCGGCGAGGTCACGGCCACGAGCTCGACCGGCGGCGCGTCGCGGTAGAACGAGGGCAGGGCGCGCAGCGCGTAGGCTTGATACGCCGCCACTCCTCCCGCGCCGATGAACGCAATCCCGCGTCGCTCCAAATGAGCCTCCTACAGGCGGATGAGCACCTTCAGTGTCTGGGCGACGTCCGGATGGTTCACGCCGCCGGGCGACAGGAGCGTCTCGACGGCCGGACCCGGATATCGCAGTGTCGTCTCGCGAGGTGGCTCGAGGCGCGCGGTCGTGCCGTGGAGTCCCTCGATCCGGACGTTCTGTACGCGCCGGTAGTGGCTCGCGTAGTGGAGCCGCAGCTCCCGGATCGAGCGCATGACGTCATCCAGGATATAGCCGCTCGAGCCGATCAGGTGGATGCGGCCGTTCCCGGAGTCGTAGTCTTTGAGGACCGACTGCTCTCGCCGGTGGATCAGCTCGAGGTCCTTCGCCTGAAACTCCGGGTCCTTCCCTTCCTGTTCGCTGGTATTGATCCCGGAGAACAGCAGCAGCGTGCCGCCGTAGTCGGTGGCGCGGATGGCGTCCATCGCCGCCTGGAAGTTGCTGGAGGCGACGAAGGTGACGGCGTTGGAGCAGCCGGGCGGCAGCTTCTCGACGACCTCGAAGCCCGGCCAGCGCTCCACGATCGCGCGACGGCTGGCATTCGGCTCGACGATGCGGATCGGCAGCGTCTTCCAGTTGCGCCGCACGGCGAGTGCGGTCAGCATGCCCATCGGTCCGGCCCCATAGATCGTGAACGCTCCCTTCGGCAGCGCGGAGCCGGCCGGCGCGTCCTCGAGCCGGCGCAGCTCGATTCGGATACGGAAGAGCGCACGCAGCACGCAGGCGAGCGGCTCGACCAGCGGCAGGGCGTCGTCCGGGAAGTCGGGTCCGGCGGGGAGTACGCACTGGTAGGGGAAGGCCATCAGATTGGCCATGCTCCCGTGCAGGTGAAACCCGAGATGCTCCATGTTGCCGCAGAGGTTGGACATATAACGTTGACAGTCGGAGCAGCCGCCGCAACTCAGATGCGGGAGCACCACCACTTTCTCGCCCGCCGCCAGTTCCGCGGACCAGGGACCGGGATCGACGATGTACCCGCCCCCCTCGTGGCCGAGGGCGTAACCGGAGAGGGTGGCGTGCTTCTTCTTCGCCAGCACGCGGCGGTCGGACTGGCAGATGCTGGCCCGGGTGATCCGGACGAGCACGTTGGCGTCGACCCGCCGGTCGTGAAAGCTGGTCTTCGGAGTCTTCTGCTGTGGCAACACCCAGAAGCGCGGATCGATCTTTCCGAAGACGCGCTTTTTCCCCGTGGTGTCCTTTCTCGGCCTCTTCGGCGGTGAGGAGAGAATCGTGTTCGGACGCACCATGGGCTGGAACTCTTTCTGTCCCCTCACGGCCTGCGCCTGCACCACTTGCCCGGCCTCCGGAAGACCGTAGACGCCGCGGAGCATCCGCTCGAGGGTGAGCTGCCGGCCGGGTCCGAGCGTCGCCTGGGCCAAGGCCCGGTCGCGCAGGGTGGTGTCCATCACCGCCAGGCGGGCAGTCCCCGGGATCAGGATGCCGGTGAGGAACTCGAGGCCGGCGACGCGCTGGTCTGCGGCCTCGCAGTACTCGCTGTCGCGCGGAACCATCACCACCCGCGGCCCGCACGCGGCCGGATAGACGAGCAGGTTGTACGGCTGCTGCCACTCGTTCATCCGCCGGTGGAGGTCGGCGATCGTCGTGGCCAGCGCCTTCTCGTTGTCGTTCTCCACCACCAGGGCATAGAACCCCACTCCCGCGTGCCGCGAAATGGCGGTGCCGTTTTTCGCGGTGCCGATCTGCCACGGAGCGACCGCGTCGGGAGGAAGGGGGACGTGGTGCGCCGGCACGCAGTTGATGTGGAGGTGCGCCACGGAGCGGCCGGTTCCGGGAAAGGCATTGACGTAGCACGCCCACGGGGTCTCGGCCGTTCCGGCCGGTACGACGTCTTCCGCCCTGCGCATGCGCAACTTGGAGAAGCCGGAGCGCGCCATGCTCAGGGCCAGCAGCACGTCGTTCGCGCTGACGTCGAGACGGTGCTCCCGCTTCGGGGCAGGGGTGAACAGCAGTTGTCCCTCGACGATGGGGTTGTTGTTGCGGATGACGAGGTACTGCTCGCCCTGGAAGGTCAGCCGCCGTACGGCGTTGCCGGCGGCCATGCCGCAGAAGGGGCAGCTGCCCGGGTGAAGAGGGTGCTTGCGGCCGCTTCGCTTCTCGTTATGGACGTAGTAGTCGCCCCATCCCTGCCCCTTACCCAGCCTCCGGTACGGGCGAATCGTCCCCACATACTTGTGCAGGGCGCTCATGGGTGTCTGACCTCAGAAAAAGACTACACCTTTCCGGATATCGGTGCCAGTCGGAGGCGGCCTGGACCGGGGTAACGGAACGGCCTGAGCCGCGCCTGCCCCCGGGAACGAATCTCAGCCGTTACTCGTTCTCGTTCCGCGCTCTTTGCGCTCATCCCATGCTCTACCGTTTTGAAAACGTTGAAAAAAGCTACGGTCCGCACGATGTCCTGAAAGGGGCGACGTGGCAGCACAATCCCGGGGAGCACGTCGGCCTGGTCGGCCGCAACGGCGCCGGGAAGACGACCCTTTTCCGCCTGCTCCTCAAGCAGGAGGAGGTCGACCGGGGTCAGATCATCCGCTCGTCGGGGCTGACCTTCGGGCACGTCGGCCAGCATCTGAATGCCGAGCCGGGCGCGACGCTGTTCGAGTTCGTCGAGACCGCATTCGCCGAGGTGCTGCGCATCGAGAAAAAGATGCGGACCATCGAGCACGACCTGGCCGACACCTCGAAGAGCGAGGCTGAGCACGAGCGGCTGCTCGAAAAGTACGCGGAGCTGCAGCACGACTACGAGCACGCGGACGGCTACACGCTGCACGCGGAAGTCGAGCGGGTCCTCGGCGGGGTCGGCTTCCACGACAAGAACGAGTGGGACCGCCCGATCGCGGAGTTCAGCGGTGGTCAGCAGAACCGGGCCATGCTCGCGCGGGTGCTGCTGACGAAGGTCGACCTGCTGCTCCTCGACGAGCCGACGAACCATCTCGACCTCAAGGGGATCGAGTTCCTCGAAGAGTTCCTGCAGGACTTCAAGGGGAGCTACCTGCTGATCTCCCACGACCGGACGTTCCTCAACCGCACCGTCTCGAAGATCGTCGAGCTGGCGCACGGGAAGCTGGTCGAGTACCACGGCAACTACGAAAAGTTCCTCCAGCTCCGCGGCGAGCGGCTGGAGAAGATGGCCAAGGACTACGAGCGGCAGCAGGAGTACATCGCCGAGACGCAGGACTTCATCCGCCGCAACCTGGCCGGCCAGAAGACGAAGCAGGCGAAGTCGCGCCGGAAGATGCTGGACAAGCTGGACGAGTTCGAGCGGCCGGAGACGGACGAGACGCTGGCGAAGTTCAATCTCGACGGCGGTGCACGCTCCGGCGCGATCGCCCTGACCGCGGATCGCGTCGCCGCCGGCTACGCGGCCAGGCGCGTCGTGGAGAACTTCAGCATCCAGATCCGCCGCGGCGAGCGTTACGCGATCATGGGGCCGAACGGTTCCGGCAAGTCGACCTTGCTGAAGACGTTCGCCGGCCGGATCGCGCCGCTGGCCGGCTCGGTGACGTACGGGCACAACGTGCAGGTCGGCTACTACGATCAGACCCTCGGCGACCTGAAGCCGAACGGCCGGGTGATCGACGAGGTGTGGGATCTCAACACCATGCAGACCGAGGAAGAAGCGCGGTCCTACCTGGCGCGGTTCTCCTTCTTCAACGATGACGTCTTCAAGAAGACGCGCGACCTTTCGGGCGGCGAGAAGGGACGGCTGGCGCTGGCGAAGATCATGTACGTCGGCGGCAACGTGATGCTGCTCGACGAGCCGACCAACCACCTCGACGTCTACACCCGCGAGGCGCTGGAGGAGGCGCTGGAGAACTTCACCGGCGCGCTGATCGTGGTCTCGCACGACCGCTACTTCGTCGACCGCGTCGCCGAGAACATCCTCGTCGTCGAAGACGGCCAGGCCGACGCCTACGCCGGCAATTACAGCGAGCTGGTGGCGCGCTTCAAGGAAGGGGCGGCCGTCCCCGAGAAGGTGGAGATCGCCCGCGCCCAGCCGGTGCTGCCGAAGAAGGAAGACCCGCCGCCGAAAGTCATCGTCGACCGCACCGAGCAGAAGCAGCGCGCGAAGCGGATCAGGAAGATCGACGAAGAGATCGCCGCCCTCGAGGCGCGCATCGCCGCCGCAGAAGGAGAGCGCGAGCGCAACGACCTGCTGCTCTGCTCCCAGGAAGTCTTCCGCGACGGCGACCGCTCGAAGAAGATCCAGCAGCAGAACCACGACCTGAAGGCGATGATCGATCTGCTGTACGGCAAGTGGGAAGTGCTGGCGAAGGAGAAGGAAGAGCTGGAGATGGCGACGACGTGACGTGGCATACTCGCGGGATGGTGCGCGTCCTGGTTTGCCTCCTCCTGCTCGGTGTCACTCTCTTCGGCGGTCCCGCGGCCTCGGCGGAGTGCGCGCAACTGGCGTCGAACTTCGACCCGGCGCAACCCATCGGCAATTTCTATACGGCGTTCGATTTCGCGCTCGCCGATTTCAATCGTGACGAGATCGTCGACGCTGCAGCAATTGCCGGTGGAAGACTCACCATTGCCATGGGGACGCCGTTCGGCTCCTTTCAGGCGAGCGCCTCGTACGCAACCGCCGGCGGGTCGCTCAGCGTGGCCGCGGCGGACTTCAACGGGGACGGCTGGCCGGACGTCGCCGTCACCACGCAGAAGCAGTTTCTCCAGATCTTCATGAACCGCGGCGATGCCACGTTCACGCAGTCCGACCGGGCGACGACGTTCTTCACCCGCGCGGTTCGTACCGCCGACGTCAATCGCGACGGGATACCAGACCTCGTGGTCGCGGGCTCCGCCGACGTCGTGGGGGCGTTCATCAGCAACGGTGACGGAACGTTTCGCGCGATGCCGGCGGCAGTCGGGACGAACGACACACGGTTCCTCGCCGTGGCGGACTTTAACGGGGACGGCCTGGTCGATGCAGCCGTCGCGGGCGGTGTGCTGCTGGGCAACGGGGAGGGATCGTTCGCGACGGCAATCCCGTTTCTCCCGGCACCGGCCGCACCGTCCACCCCATTCGCGGCAGGGGATCTGAACGGCGACGGCCGCGCCGACATCGTTGCGGGCGATGCTGCAGGGGTTTCGATCTATCTCGCCGGGGCGAACGGCACGATGGAGAAGGCTGCTTCCGTCGGACGGCAGGCAGGCGGGATTGCGATCGGTGACATAGACCGTGACGGCACGCCGGATGTGATCCTGTCGCGGTCGGCGATCATCCACGCCGGCCCCGGTGGCGATTGGACCGCCCCGGTCGTGGCAGAGGGAATGCCGCTTTCGCCTTTCATCGCGTTGGCAGACAGGAACGGTGACGGGGTTCCGGATCTGATCTCCGCATCGCAGCGGCTCCAGGTGTACTTCAACCGCTGTGGCGGTTCGGTGGGCTCCCTGATGTCTTCACACCTTTCGAGCTTTGCCGGTCGGGAGATCGTGTTCGAGTACCTGCACTCTTCCTCCGAAGGGACCGTCACGTTCCGCGCCGGAGACATGGTGCTCGGCGTCGACGCTGATTTCATGTTTCCTTACCGGCTGACGACCGCGTTCGCCCATCCGGGCGACTACGTCGTGACCGCCGTCCACCACGAATCCGGCAGTGAAGATGACACGGCTGCCATGCGTTTCCGCGTCTACTCCGGCCCGTCGACACTCTCGATCGACGCCTCCGCCGTTCGGGCCGATACGGATTCGATGTGGCGCGTCCGAGTCGACGGCCCGCCCGACAGTCCTGCCTACGGCGCCTCCTCGGGTGAGGTGACTCTCGTATTCAACGGCGTGCCCTATGGATTCAAGGCGCCCGTCTCCGGAGGTGTGGCGACGTTTCCGGCCATCAACGGTTCCGCGGGGACGTGGCATGTGCGCGCCATCTATTCAGGCGGCACGCTATGGCCGCCGGGGGAAACCGAAGTGACGATCACCATCGAACCAAAGCGACCCAAGAGCCGCGCGGTTCGAAAGTAGAAACAGTGATGGAGGAGCAAAGGCAGGCTTCCATCATCGCCATCGGGTCCGAGATGCTGGGGCCCATTCGTGTCGACACGAACTCCCTGAAGATCACCGCCGCGTTGGAGAGCTTCGGCATCCCTGTGGTGCGCAAGTCCGTGGTGGGCGATCTACTCGCTGACCTCGTCGCGGAGATCCGCTACGGATTCGACCGCGCGGACATCCTCGTCATCACCGGCGGCCTCGGGCCGACGGAGGATGACCTGACACGCGAGGCGCTGGCGGAGACGTTCGGGCTGACGATGCAGCTCGACCAGGCGATCGTCGACACCATCGCGGCCCGGTTTGCCGCGCGCGGCTGGGTCATGCCGGAGGTGAACCGGAAGCAGGGGAACGTGTTCGCCGGCCAGACGACGCTGCTCAACGACCGCGGCACCGCGCCGGGGTTCCACATCGAGACCGGCGGCAGGCACGTCTGGGTCTTTCCCGGCGTGCCGCACGAGCTGGAATGGATGCTCGGGAAGTACTTCACGCCGTGGCTGGCGGAAGTCTGCGGCGGGCGTCCCCGGCAGCGGCGCGTGCTGAAGATCGCGGGGATGACCGAGTCGGGAGTCGAGGAGAAGCTCAGGCCGTATTACGAGCGGCATCCGGGAGAGCTGGTGACGATCCTCGCCAGCGGCGGGCAGATCGAGGTCCATCTCAGCTCCGACGCGCCGGAATTCATCACCACCCGGGAAGCGGAGATCCGCGAGATCTTCGCCGAGAAGCTCTTCGGTGTGGACGACGACTCGCTGGAGAGCGTCGTCGGCGCGCTGCTGACGGCGCGCGGCCAGACCGTGTCGACCGCGGAGTCGTGCACCGGCGGCCTGCTCGGCTCGCGCATCACCGATATCTCCGGCAGCTCCGCCTATTACCTCGGCGGAGGCGTCTGCTACACCGCAGCCGCAAAGACGGCCATCGCCGGCGTCGATCCAGAGTTGATTGCGGCGCACGGCGAGGTATCGGAAGAAGTGGCGACGGCGCTTGCAAAAGGAATCCGCGAGCGCTTCGGCACTACCTGGGGCGTCGGCATCACCGGCATCGCCGGTCCCACCGGCGGCTCGCCGGACAAACCGGTCGGCACCGTCCACGTCGCCGTCGCCGGCCCGCACGGCGAAAAGCACCGCAAGCTGCTCTGGCAAGGACCGAGGACGATCGTGAAGTGGTACTCCACGCAGCAGGCGCTGGATCTGCTGCGGCGAAGCATCTTGCGCGATGCACACGAATAGCGCACATTGTGTGGATGAAGCGGACGAACGTGGTTCTGGATGAGAAGCTGCTGGAGAGGGCACGGAAGGTATTGGGTGAGAAGACCTACTCGGCAACCATCACGAAGGCGCTAGAGAAGGTAGTGCGCCAAGCCGACTTCTGGGCTGCGTACGACGAGCTCAAGGAACTGGCGAAAGAAGGGCCGATCTTCGATCCGCAATGGCTGGCTGAAAATTATCCGCAATCTGCTGAGAAGCCACGGAAGCGGCGCGTCTCGGCCGATGAGCATCGCCTGTCCCGGAAGCGCAACTAGTCGTGGTGCTCGTTGATTCGAGCGTGTTGATCCCTGGTCGAGCATGAGAGGCTCGACTTGCGCGATGTCCTTCCGCCGGATATTCCTCCCGCCGTCTGCCCAATTGCCGCGCAGGAGGTCTTGCGTGGTGCACGCAATTTCCAGCGGTATGCATATTTGCGGCGCATGCTCATGCGCGCGGAGATGCTCGATGATCCGACGCCATTGAGTCGTTTTGAAGAAGCCGCCGGGCT
>Ga0190275_10000852_pt1 | contig 24169 bp, 16 predicted proteins | sample Popmic550T_FD_133745 | JGI IMG/M metagenome (GOLD analysis project Ga0190275, IMG submission 133745) | Populus adjacent soil microbial communities from riparian zone of Yellowstone River, Montana, USA - 550 T | ecosystem: Environmental > Terrestrial > Soil > Riparian zone > Trees stand | place...
AGGAGAAACCCGAGGCGAGCATGGATCTCCTTGAATACCCGTTCTGCGATCGTCGTCTCACGGTCATCCAACTCGACCTTGCGCAGGAAATTGTCGATGTCGCCGATGCACGAGTTCGTGAGATCGAAGATGTTTTTGCCGCCGAGCGTTACCGCCAACGACTGCGGCATCAGGCGGGCCCCTTTGCACGAAGGACACGGCACCTCGCGGAAGTACTGCTCGTAGCGCTCGCGCGCGTAGTCCGAATCCGTTTCGTCCCGCCGGCGCTCCAACCAGGAGATGACACCTTCGAACGTCGTCCAGTACGCCCTAATGCGGTTGTAACGATTGCGATATCGAACGTGGATCTCTTTGTCCTCCGAGCCGTACAGGATGATGTCCTGTGCCTTCTGGGACAACTTGTGGAATGGGACGTTCGTCTTGAACTTGAATGCCGACGACACCGACTGCAGCAGCTTGTCGAAGTACTCCATCGTCCGGCTCGACCACGGAGCGATCGCACCTTCGTCGATCGACAGCTCCGGGTTAGGGATGACGAGGTCGATGTCGACCTCGAGGTGAGTGCCGAGACCGTCACACCGTTCGCACGCGCCGTAAGGCGAGTTGAAGGAGAAGTTCCGCGGCGCCAACTCGTCGAATGACAAGCCACAGAACGTGCAAGCGAAGAACTGGCTGAACAAGATGTCCTCGGCCTTGTCGTCGACCAAGTCGATGGCAGCCACCCCATCGGCAAGCTTGAGGGCCGTCTCGATCGAGTCCGTCAGGCGGCTCTCGATCCCCTCCTTGATGACCAACCGGTCGACGATCACATCGATGTCGTGCTGCTCGTACCGGGCCAGCCGGATCTTCTCGCTGAGCTCCCGCACCTCGCCGTCGATCCGGGCCCGGACGAACCCCTTGCGAGCCAACTCCTCTAGATCCTTGGTGAACTCACCCTTGCGCGAGCGAACCACCGGTGCGAGAACCTGGAACCTCGTCCCGGCCGGGAGCTCGAGGACCTGATCGACGATCTGCTCCGGCGTTTGACGAGCGATCGGTCGTCCACAGTTATGACAGTGCGGTCGCCCGATGCGGGCATAGAGCAGTCTCAGATAGTCGTAGATCTCGGTGATCGTGCCGACGGTCGAACGAGGGTTCCGAGAGGCGGACTTCTGATCGATCGAGATTGCCGGCGACAGTCCTTCAATGAAGTCCACGTCCGGCTTGTCCATCTGACCGAGGAACTGGCGGGCGTAGGACGACAGTGATTCGACGTACCGACGCTGCCCCTCTGCATAGATCGTGTCGAAGGCGAGCGACGACTTGCCCGAGCCCGAAAGTCCCGTGAACACGATAAGGGAATCCCTGGGCAGCTCGAGGTTGACGTTCTTGAGGTTGTGCTCGCGGGCACCCCTGACGACCAGTCGGCCGGAGGAGCCCTTCGTTTCGGACGTGGGAGGCATGGACGATTCAGATTAAACGACGCGGTTGTAATTAGGGTTTGCTGATCTTGAAGACGTCGCCGGAGAAATCCAGCAGGTAGAGGTTGCCTTGCTGATCGAAGGTGACGTCGATCGGGGCTCCCCCAATGGTGAAGACGCTCTGGGCGGTGACTTTCGTGCCGGACTCGTCGAGTTCGACCTGGATGACGTCGTGACCCCTGATCTCGGTCCCGAAGAGGTTGCCCCACTCCGCCACGAACAGGTCGTTCTCGTACTCATCTCCCCAGGCATCGGATTCCTGGAAGGCGGCGCCGTCGGCCGATACATGCAGCCCGAAACTTGCCTCGGGCAATGGGACCTTCTTCTTCGGACAAGGCCCGAACTTCTTCATGGTGCGCGGGTTCGGGTTGTTGTACGGCTTCAGGTTGCCCTTCTTAACGATGTTGTAGAGGCAGGACGGGAATCCGAAGTCGTCGAGTCTGGGCTTCCCCTTACGGCGGTCGTTCATATCGGTCATATAGAGGAGGTCGTCGGAGTTCTCGCGCCCCTCCTCGTCGCCCTCTTCCTCCGCACGTCGAGCGTCGTCCAAGCCGTTCATCGGGATCCAGAGCTGCGTGGGATCGAAGGGCGAGAACACGACGTCGTACACGTTCCGCATGCCCGTCGCCACCAAGGTCTTCTTGAGGGGAAGCTTCTTGATCGAGAGGTTCTTGGCATCCGGATCCAATCTAATGACAGACCCCGACCATGGAACTACTTCGGGATTACCGCCTTCGACCCCGTCGTCGGTCGCGTTCCCGTTGGTGACATAGAGCATGCCGTCGGGCCCGATCGCCATCCCGTTCGTGTTGTGCCGTCCGTTGGGAAGGTCACCGATGAGAAGAGTCTTCTTTTCGGCCACACCATCCTTGTCTTTGTCCTCGAGACGCCACACGCGGCCGTAAGGCCGGGATCCATACGGGCCCTCCTTGGTGGTCGAGTCGGCGACGAATACCGTTCCGTCGTCTGTAGCCAGCACGCCGAGCGGAGACGAGAACCCCTCGGCGAAGGTCTCCGGTGGACCACCGCTTCCCTGAACGTCGTCGACGACGCTGATGCGACCGTTGACGTAGTCGGCGATGTAGAGCCGGGGCGGAGCTTCCGGATCGCGCGTGTCGGGACCGAGATCCAATCCGGTACCGGCGCCACCGGCGGTCGCGTAATGCGTGATGACGAAGCCTGCGGGAACCTGAGGCAGAGTTGACGATCCGTCCGCAGTTGCTGCGCCGACCGGGGTCCCGGCTAGAAGAACGAATGCGAGGCCAGCGACGGCTTTCCTCACGGGGCGGCTACTAAGCGGCCTTTCATGCCCGGATGAAGCGTGCAATAGAACGTGTACGCCTGGCCCGCCTTGAGATTCTCCAGACCCAGCACCGGTGTCTGATCGAGACCGATCAACTGGCTCCAGAACAGCGGGCACTTCTTCTTCGGGAAGTCGCGGCACCACGGCATCTTCTTCTTTGCATAGACGCCGTCGGCGATCGCGTCGTGCACGACGTTGTGCTTCTCGATATCGAAGTTGTAATAGGTGATCTTTGCTCCCGGCTGAACGACTACGGCGGCCGACGCGTAGCCTCCGAACTTGGCGCCCGGGCCTGAAACGACGGGCATGCCCTCGGCCACGGCCGATGACGAGGCGGGGGCCGCGCCGATGAGCATCAGGAGAGCCACGAACGGCAGTAGAAGTCTTTTCATCGTGAGATCGCCCCCATCGTCCGGTCCATCACTCAGTGGTTCGCCGGAACCGTGTTCGGTCCTTCTGGATATGCCGGGTTTCTACCGCTTTCGCAGGCGTCCCAAACGGAAATTCACCTGTGGGATCGACACGCTCGATGCTTCGCCCTGAGGGCAATTCGACGAAACCTGAAGCCCGAACAGAACCGTCAGCTTCCCTTTGCGAGGCCATTTCCAGAGCTTGGCCCGAAGGACCCCGCCCTGGGCCGCAGCCGGTCCTTGCAACGAGCGGTACCCGATGCTCTCGCCGCGCTGCCTGACGGTGATCGTCAACCACGTGTAGCCATCCGCTTCGAAGTCCCCGTATCGGGCCGTGATGTGGCGGATGCGTCTTTTCTTGAGCTTTTGAACCACCTTGAAGTTGGCCCACGCGGCGTGGGAGTCCGGGCAACCGACCGGCCCCGGCTCGGGGTAGAGACGGACGATCGATATGCGACCGCTATCGGGGTCGGCCTGGATCTCGTTGAACTCGTCGCCTCCGGTAGGTCCCATCTTGTACGGAGGCTTCTTTTGGATCACTTGCCGCTTTGCCTGCTGGCCCCCGGCAGGGGTCGCTACGAGACCCGAGGCCACCAGTCCCAGAACCAATGAGACCGATGCCAACCTCCGCAACAGCTTGGCCGCTAGGGGGACCAAGGATTCGCCCATAGCTCGTGGAGAACTCCCCTGTTCGTCCGCTCTCCGTAAACGGAGTTCGACGCCATCGGGGACCGGAGCAAAGCGCCGGAGCCGGTCAGGTACTGCTGGTCGCGGAACTCCTGTACGTCGTCGCATTTGAGCTCGTTGATCCGCGTGTCTTCGACCCGATAAGCCTCTACTGCATTCCAGCCGAGGATGCGGTTACGGATCGAACGCTCTGGGTGAGCCTTTCCGTCCGTCGGCCATTTGTTTACCCGCGGGTGCTTGCGCACGTAGGTCGACCGGGCCAGTGCGTTGTGTCGTGGGTCCCATGCATCGCCGTCCAGCCCGTGCGGCAGGTTGTAGAGCTCTTTACCCTTTTCGGAGAACTGGAAGTTGCGGAGAGCGACGATCTCTGAGTGAGGAGATCCGAACCACAAACTGTCGGTCCCCCAGCAGATCCTGAGCGGACCGACGTACTTGATCATCTTGCCGAGGTAATGGGAGGCATCTCGCGTGTTCTGCATGACGCTGCGCCAGACAGAACCGGTCTCGGCATAGACGTTGGGGACGTTCCCATGCTCGAGCCCGGCGGGGATGAACTTCGTGGCATCCCACCCGTTCTCTCTCAACGATTTTACGAGGCAATCGGTCCCACGGTCGGCGGAGTTCACCTTGTTATCACCCGCATACTCGTGCTGAGCATCGCCGTCGTATCCCGAGTGATAGATGAGGAACTTCACCTTCGGGAACTGGCGGGCGGCCGGTCCGACGTCTCTGGGACTGGCACACCGCTGATCGAATGCCGGGAGGGCAAAGCCCTTGTGCACCGCGATGATCGGGGGCATGTTGTATTCCTCGGACACCTTCTGCACCTGGTCACAGAACTGCAGCCCGACATGGTCGTCCATGTACCAGCCGCTCTGATACGGAACGTCTCCCCAGGCCGTGTAGATCTTCCAACCCCGGATCTTGTCGCCGTACATCTCTTTGTTGAGGCGCATCTGCTCGAATTCTTCCTGCATGAAGATCGGATCGACCCCGGTTCCCCCGGGAGTAGACGAGTAGCCCCGGTTCGGCATCACGAACGCGTGCATGTACGACCGGGTTGTGCCCGACAACTCCTTGATCGTGTCCAGTGTGAGAGCGGCTTCAGCGACCGGCAGCGGCTGGTTGTTCGGGTCCGCGGGAACGGCCGAAAGGATCGTCATGTTGGTGGCCGAGTCGAGGAAGAGCTCTTTCATGTAGTGGAACCGTCCCAGGTTCTCGATCGGGTCGACCTCGCGGCCCCCCCGGAACGGTGTATCGCTGGGCCAGTAGGGGTCGGGATCGACAGAACCGCCAACGCCTCCGGCCTGAGGCCAGATAGCGGCGAAGAATGCTTCGATCGCTGGATTCGTAGCACGCCAGGTCCCATTCGGGTCAACGTGATGACTCTGAACGTCGAACACGAACTCACCGGGCGGATTGCCGAGCTGCGCCCCTGGGAATTCGAGGTCACAGGCCTGGTTCGTCAGCGTGTTGTGCGCGTTGACCTGATAACCACCCCACGTGGTGCCGGTGATCTGATTGATCGCCCACAGTCCAACAGAGAACGCCGCCGCGCTACGAACGAAGTCCCGCCGGCTCATGTTGAGGATCCGGCGCGCCTTCTCGGTCTCGCGCTCCGCCAGCGCCATGATCGCCAGTTGGTCGGGCGTTGGATCGCCCGGCAAGTATTCGCCGTTGGAACATGGGAGGACGTCTACCGGCAGTCCTTCCCATGGGTCGGGGAACGATTTCTTCCAGGTGATCACGCGTCCGCCCTCCTCCGCTGTTTCGTCAGCCTGGCGAGGATAGCTACTTGACCACCCGGATGGCACCTCGCATACCGGGATGGATCCGACAGAAGAACGAATACGTCCCGGTCTCCGACGGAGTGAAGTCCCAGTACAGCCCGTCCTGCAGAGCCTCCTCGGTCGACTTGTCGTCGTCACCGATCTGGCCGCTGGCCGGCGAGAAGAAGACTCCGTATCCAACCTCGGTCGAGTCGAAATCCATCTTGTCACCCGGACCCGTCGACCCATTGGGCGTGGGGTAATCCACTCCGGTCATCCCGGTACACGGTTCCTTGCATCGGGTGACCGTGTGCCAGATGTTGAGGAACGTATCCGTGTTCCAGAACCTGACCGTGTCGCCCCTCTTCACCAGAGGGACACCGTTCTCGTAGATCATCGAGATATCTGCAGGACCATAGGTGAAGCCGGGCATTGGTATATCGGACATCAGTTGGCCATCCTTCTTCGGCAGGGCCATGCAGTCATCTTTGCCGCAGCCGCCGAAGAATTGCGCCTCGCGCATCGCTCCGTGCGTGATCTGTCCGCGTAGACAAAGTGTCTTGTTCGCACCGGTCAGCTGGGGTTTGCATCCGGTCTCGTAAGGGATCCCCTTGGGATGCATGGTCCCGACCGGCGCACGAGCGTCGAGCTTGACGTTGTCGTCGAATACGTCGACACCCGGATCCCCGTGCGGGTCCTTGGGCGCGACCCACGCCATGACGATCCCCATGTTCTCGTACCAGGACGCGTACTCCGATTCGTAAACCGAGTTGAGTCGAAGGATGTCGCCCTTCTTGATATTCACCTTCCAGTCAACCTGAGAGCCCGTTCCCGTCATCGAGAAGTTCCAGCTGTTCCAGTCCTTCGTCTTAGCGACACGATCGGGGTTCTTCTTGTCGAAGTACACGGCATCGGAGATATGGATCATCTTCTCCTTGCCCTTGCGGACGAGGCTGACCTCGTCGCGTATCCCGCCCGGATGTAAGTGACCTCCCATGAGGATCAATGTGCCGGCCATGTCTTCGGTGACTTTCCAGTCGGCACCCTCGAGCTTTATGGGTTTGCCTTGTTGCGGCGTGTCGCCGCCGTAGACATCGTGACGGGCGCAGTTCTCGTCGGGCCACGAGCACTCCATGATCCCGAGCTTCTTGTTGTAGTGGCCGAAGCCTTTCTGCGAGTTGTAGACGGGATTGCCGCTCGTCTCGGGCGCGCCCTTGGCGATCCTCTCGCTTTGCACGTCCAGCCAGACCGGTTTCGTCGGGACCATTCCGAGCTTCTCCGCGTCTTCGTCAGCCACGAAGTCGATGTCGTAGGTGATCCAGACTTCTGTCGGCTGGGTAACGGCGCTGTGCACCATGTACAGGAGCAACCACTGGTCCTGCGCGCCGACGTGCATGCCATAGCCCTTGGGCCAGAAACCGATCGTCTTCTCTTCACCCGATGCGAAGAAAGGACCATTGCCGTAGGACTCGCCCGCGTTCAACCACGTGCCGTGATGCAGGTGAACAGTGTGGATCGGGGGCGGCTCGCCCGTGGCGTCCACGAGGTCGGGCTTGAAACGAGTGATGAGCCCGTCGTACGCAGGCTTCTCGATGGTCACGGGTCCGATCAGGACGTCGTTCTGTCCGGGCTTCACGGTGATCGGTCCGTAAGTGAATTTGATGCGCTTGCACTTGTCGCCGGCTTGCGCGCTGGCAGTGGCCTTCCAGCCGTGCCGCTCGTAAGGAGTCTCGGCCTTACAAGGCGCGCCCGGCACCTCCTTGATGAACGCGGGATCGGGTGTGGGCGGAACCTGAGCGAACGCAGGCATCACCGCCATGAGCATCAGAAGTAGTGGTGAAAGTGAGATCGCTATCCGGCGCATCAGAACCCCCGTCCGTTCGTGTGCATCCGCTGGCTCGACTTGCTAATTGCTCTTGCTAGTACCCGTTTCGCCCATATTCGCACCTATTCCTCCCCGATTGCCAAGATTGCCTTCTCTAAAAGCTCGATCACCCGCCTGACCGTGGTGGCCACAGCCTCGAGAGGTGCCTCGCGATTTATCTGCACCCGCAGCTCACGGCCCAGGAGGGGGGCGAGCTCTTCGTGTATCTGGGGGGCGGCGGCGACCAAAGGAACCTGCAGATCGGCGTAGTCCTCGGCATAGATCCGAGCGACCAGCTTCTCAGCCCGCCCCACTTCGCCATGGCGGAGGACGTCCGCCAACAACGCCAAGCGAAACTCGATGCGGTTGAGCGCTTCACGAGCGGTCGGGGTTTCTCTGAGGATCGCCCCTCCGGCGCTTGCCAGGTCGGCTCGGAGCCGGTCAACCACTCCAGCCACCTCCGCTACCGGAGATGGAACCTCGGGGGCGTGCGGCCCCGGCACCATGCCCGCGAGCTCTCGGCTCGCGGCGGTCACGAATTCCGCCCCCGACTCGGCCTGCGCCACAAGTCCTTCTGCCATCCTGTCGAGCTGTCTCAGGAAGCCGTACGCGTCCTGATACTCGGGAAGCAGAGTCACGCGAGACCCGTCTACTGCTCGTGAGTACTTGACCAACGCTGCCCGCGCCAGGGCTGCGAGCACGGAGGCCTGGTAGGCGGGGGACGCTGCGGCAGCCCCGACACATGCCGTGATCGAGTCCTGCCCGAGTCGCGTGGCTGCTTCGAACGCGGCATTTACGTCGGCGGGGGCACTGCGCTCGCGGAGAACCGATGCCGCCCGCCCCAATGACCGGGCCATCTCGGCTCCCAGCCCATGCTCGAGCAGATCCTCGTAGATGTCGGGAAGGACCTCCATAAGTGGATGGCCGGCATGGAGCAGGGCACCCGGAAGGTCTCCCGTGAGATAGAGCTCCAACGAGACCCGGTAGTGACCCGGGATCTCGGCGATCGAGCGGCCGAATGCGATCGCACGGGGACCGAACTCGGGACGGGCTTCGAGTGGCATGGCCCCTTTCGTTTTAGACATTTGCCCTGTTTGGCAGGATTAGGGTGGATCCGACCGAAGTTATATACAGCGGATCCGGCGTCGGAGGAGGCGTAATGTCGCGACGAATCGCCATCGTTCTCGTGTTCGGCTTGCTAGCGGGCTCGTTGATCGGCGGCCCGGGTGCTGAAGCAGCCAAGAAAAAGAAGAAGGTCGCGGCCCGAGTGGGCACCTTCTCGCAACCGATCGCCGAGCTTCCGTTGTTCGCGAAGCGGCCCCCCCAGGACAGCAAGGAGTCCGTCAAATCTCCATCCGGAGTTTCGATGGTGATGCTCCCGGACGGCAGAGTCGTTTACTGGGGTGGATTGGAGAACCTCGAAGACGGTCAGTACCCGCTGCCCGCCGATGCCCCCAACCAAGTCGTCAGCAGTCGCACCCGCATCCTCGACCTAACCAAGAAGTCTCCGACGTGGACGGTTCCCGATCCTCAAGACTCCGGTAAGCACGTTCTGTTCTGCGCCGACCAACGATTGTTGATCGACGGCCGTTTGCTTGCCGTGGGCGGCACGGTATGGGAAGCAGATCCGGTTGAGAACCCCGCGGGGGAACCGGCCGGCACCGGCGAGTTGTTCGGCTCGAACGCGACGCGCTTCTTCAACTACGACTCGAAGCCCGGGTGGGAATTCAACAAAGACTTCATGCACTACCCCCGCTGGTACCCCACCTTGATCACGCTCCCGAGTGGGAAGTTGCTGACCGTGTCGGGCGTCGAGCGCCTCCTTTACAACGACAAGGGGCTCAACGTTCATCAGACGGAGATATTCGATCCGGCGACAAATAAATGGACGGAGAACGGGGCTGAGGGTGAGGTCTCGCTACCTCTCTTCGCGCGACTGCACCTCCTTCCGGATGGCACCGTCTTCTACTCGGCGGTGGGTCAGATGTGGGGACCCTTCGGTCAGGCATACGACGAAGCTCTGTGGATGAGTCACAAGATCTATGACCCCAAGAGCAACACATGGGTGACGTCCGGCTCCGGCGCGTACGGCGCACGAAGCGGCGCATTCTCGGTGATGTTGCAGCTCAAGCCGCCGTACACGGAAGCGAGGATCCTCGTCGGTGGCGGCACGCTCGGCACCTCGCCCGGTTCCTACCTGGCCACCGACCTGACTGAGATCATCACGGTCAAGGACGGGGTCTCGACGAGCCTCCCAGCCGAACCGATGAACAATCCCCGGTGGTATTCCAGCGGTGTCCTGCTTCCGACCGGAAGAGTGCTCGCCTTCTCGGGAGCAGACAAAGACGAGGTGATCGCTCCGGCAAGCGAGACACCGGTGAAACAGGCCGAGCTGTGGACGGGAAGCAAATGGAAGCCTCTCGGAGAAGCCGGTCGCATCCGCACGTACCACAACTCAGCGATGCTGCTGGCGGATGGAAGTGTTCTGGTCGGTGGTCACGCCCCCATCAACGACGGTTACGGAGCGACGGGGAACGCCGATCCGCCCACCGGAACCAACAACCTCAAGGACCCATCGTTCGAGATCTACAAGCCGCCGTACCTCTTCCGCGGCAAGCGACCCAAGATCACGAAGGTGCAGAAAGGGATCGCGTGGGGCCAGGACTTCGAAGTCGGGGTCTCTCGCTCGGACAACATCAAGAAGGTCGCCCTCGTTCACCTGCCCAGCGTTACGCACATCACCGATCCCGACATGCGCTCGGTCGTGCTCGACTTCGAAGCACGGGGTCCACGCAAGCTCCGGGTGAGCGCTCCTCCGTCGGGCAACGTTGCTCCGCCGGGCTACTACTACCTCTTCGTGATGAAAAAGAACGGCAAGAAGAACGTGATCCCCTCGAAAGCGCGGGTGGTAACCGTCGACGCGCAACCCACCGGGGGCCGCGCTCCTGCTCCGATGGGCATGTAACTTCACTGAATGCGAAGTAAGGGAGCGGCGGTCCTGGCTACCGCCGCTCTTTTCTTTTCTGCGACGCCGATCGCCTCCGCTCATGAAGAGTCGGCTCTCCACGCTCTGTCCGTGATCGATGCGGTCACCCCCCAGGTCCCGGGATTGTCTTTCCGAGTGATACAGATAACTCAGCCCGTCCTGTTCGCTCGCAACCACACCGGTCGAACCCTGACCGTTTTCGGGGAGAAGGGCGAACCCTTCCTGCGTCTGAGGGATGGCCGTGTCGAGACGAACCTCCACTCCTCGCTCACCTACACCTCCAGGGACCCGATGGGCCCTCATGGAGCCGCCCCCACCGATCTAAACCCTGCCGGTAAACCCGACTGGAGCCTGCTAAGTCGTCGTGACAGCTGGTCGTGGTTCGATCCGCGCATCCGGTTCGCCGGATCCGATCAACACACGTGGGAGGTTCGGGCGAAGCTAGGGAACCAAGACGTTGCGATCACTGGAAGCTTCGAGTCATTGACCGGCCACGGCCATTTCGCTACTCAGCTCGAACCACCGCGCGACGTATCGAATCTCGAGATTCGGCTGTTGGACGGCTTGGTTCCGGCCGTCTACGTGCGCAACGACACACGAAAGACGCTGCGCGTGTCCGGGCGGCACGGGGAACCCTTCCTCGAGATCGGGCCCCGGGGGGTCTTTGCGAACCTGAGGTCGCCCGATTACTACTTGGGCGGCAATCAAACGGTGAGGAACGTTCCTCGATCGGCCGATCCAGAGGCTCGCCCTCAGTGGGAAAGGCTCTCCGAGGTCCCGATCTGGTCATGGCTCGAATTTCGGGCTCGGCTACCGGCTCAGGCGCACCAGCGTTCCACGCTCGGCAGCGAACGCAAGGTGATCCTGACCTGGATCACCCCGATGGTCTTAGGGGAAGAGCGATTACCCCTGAAAGGAAGCGTCGTGTGGAACCCTCCGCGCCGGCAGTCATCCGAAGGAGAGCGTTCCTCGACAACAACCGTGTGGCTGTCCGCGATCGGCGGTGTGTTGATCGTCGTGGGCGCCGCCCTGCTCGCGCGCCGTCGACGGTTGTCTGCGGGTTAGAGCGGAAAGATCAACGGGAAGAAACTCCGAGCGAAGCTACGCGCCTTCTTCTCGCACGACTCGGTCTTGTCCTTGCGGTTGCTGAGAACACACTTGTCTCTACCGGGCCCGCCATTGAAATTGTTGACTCCCTCGCCGCCGATAAGGACGTCGTCGCCTGCTTCGCCCTTCAGCTTGTCGTCACCCTTTTCGCCCCACATCTTGTCAGCGCCAGCGCCACCGGTAACGGTGTCCTCATTCCCGCCCGCGTGCACCTTGTCGGCGCCATCCTGCCCGGCGACCTTGTCGGAGCCGCCGCCGCCTTCCACACGATCTCCCCCACCACCGCCTTGGATGGAGTCGTTACCGCCGCCACCGTCGATCGTGTCGGGGCCGGCGGCTGCTTGTGCCGCTTCGAACCCATTGCCGCTGCTCGTCGGGGGAGTGGCCCGGTCGTCGCCGATGATCTTGTCGTGACCAGCACCACCGGTCAGCGAATCAGCGCCGGACCCCCCGATGATCGTGTCGTCGCCGCTGCCGCCGACCAACACATCCTTACCTTCGTTGCCGTTCAACGTGTCGTTGCCCTCGCCACCGAAGATCTTGTCGTCGCCGCCCTGGCCGTCGATGACATCATCGCCCGAACCGCCGTAGATCACATCGTTGCCGGGCGTTCCCTGAAGGGTGTCGTTACCGGATGAGCCGCATACGGCGGAGGGATCGGCCGCGCACTCTGGAGGCTCACCCGGATCCGGCGATGGCCCCGCCCCCGGAAGACCCACGGCAGACTCCGGTGCCTCGTTGCCGAGGAAGTCGTCGACGGCATCGAACGCCACGTGACACCCAACCGGATCCGTCATTGCCCCCGCGTCGAACTGCGCTACCACGCTGTTACCGACGGTGTTCTGCGTGTCCTCGGCGTCCCACAGGATGCCGTCCGCCTTGAACAGACCGAACTGCGCAACGGTTATCGAGCCTTCGTCGACGGTCTCGTCGAACAGGAACGTCACGAAACCATCGCGCTGGTCGGTGATGTTGCACGACTCGAGGTCGGGAGCATCGGTCAAACCGGGGCCGAACGATCCACCGCTTAGTTGAGTGTGGCCAAGGGTGTTCCCCAATGTGGGATCGCCGGCATCGTCGGCCGCACCCGTATCTACGCTTGCCTGGACTAGCTCGAGATCGGCGGCTTCTTCGATACCGTCGAACTCACACTCGATCTCTTCGTTGTCGGCATCGCACCCGCCCGATACTCCGAAGAACTGGGTCCCGTCCTCGGTGATCACATGGAATGCGTCTTCGGTCGCGATCGTGACGTCTTCATCGAAGGTGAACGTCACCTGGTCGTCACCGGTTCGTTCGGCGTCCACTAGATCCGGGCTATCGGTGCTTCCCGAGCCTTCACTCTCGTACTCCGTACAGGGACCCGCTTTGGCATCGGAGGCCTCGGCACATACGTTGTTTCCGCCGGAATCGACGAACACGAACTCAACGTTATCCACACCCGCACCGATGAACCCGATCGTTACCTCGTCGTCGTCACAATCCACGAGCGTGTCGCCGTCTTCACGCCCATTGATCCCCCCCTGGCCGGGCTGCCGGTAGAACCCGAACGAACCGATGAAACTTAATGGGGGGGGCCCTCCAGCCGGGCAATCGACGTTCTGATCGAACATGTAGGTGATCTCGTCGGCGGCGTCGTCCTCGTCGAAGTCCACGAGGTTGGGAGCGCTCGTCTTTGCGTCACCGCCCTTGGCAACACTGCCGGTAAGGGCTGCGGCCCCCCCAACGTTGCCCGCATCCGTGATGTCCTCGACCGCGCCGGCAGCCACCGTCCCGATGGTTAGCTCTCTGTCGGGCAACGCCGCGTTGAATGTGACCGAGACGCAATTGTCCCGCGCCTCGGTGCTGACGTTGTCGCCCACGAGCTCGATCGCACTGTCGTAACCGCGCAGGGTGAACCTGTCCGCTACGAAGGGATCCGGTCCGGTCACCGCCTCGTCGAAGCAGAAATCGGTTCGGTTGCCATCGATTTCAACCGAAACGAGATCGGGTCCACTCGTCGTATAGGGCGAGTGGCTGGATCCGATATGGGCATCCGCTCCCGCAACCGCCAAGGATGCAACCAAGACCCCGAGGACGCAGATAGCCAGCGCCCTCGTCCATAGCGCACGGGTCATCGACGTCCGACTCTAACGGTGGGCGATTTGGCTCCCTTGCAACGGACGGTTCCGTCGCCAACGGTGACCTGCTTTGGTGCGATCGATGCGAAGAACTTCCCCTTGGCGCGGCGCGCCGGCACCCTGAAACGTCCGGCCTCGTTCGTCGTTGCAGAGCCGACCTTCTTGGTGAAGCCGGACTTCGTCTTCTTCACGGTGACCTTTCGGCCGGACAGGCATCCGGCTTGAGGAGAGGATGCAGCGCCGGAGAAGGCACCTCGTTTCTTCGAGTACTTCATGCTCAGCGTGGTGTTCGCGGTTGAATCGCCGCCGCCGCCGGTCGGGGAAGAGGTCGTTGCCGTGGTCTGGGTCGCTTGGAAGCCCACCGACGATTCGGGCGCCGCATTGCCCAACTCGTCGGCCACGGCATCGAAGAGCACCAGGCATCCGACGGCCCCTTCGACCTCTGCCGATGAGAAATCCACGGTGGCGGAGTTTCCCGACACGGAGCTGACCCCGTCGCCGCCACTGCTGTCTCCCGAACCGTTAAAGACGCCGAACTTGTCGGCTTCGGCGGAACCGGCATCCACCGGTTCGTCGAAGACGAAGGTCGCCTTGGCGTCGCTCTCGTCAACATCGCATGACTCGAGATCCGGACCATCGCTGAAGCCCGGAGCGTGGCCGGAGGTCGCCATCGAAGCATCCCCGATCGAGCTGCACTCCCCGTCACCGTCGGCGTCCACCGCGCACTCTCCGACCCCCGCGAGCACGATCTCGCCATCTCCGGCGTCATCGATCGCAGGGAACTCGCATGTAACTTCATCGCCGTTCTCTATCTCGCAGCTGTCGGCCTCTGGCGCAAATTTGGTGCCGTCCTCCGCTGCCACTTGGAACCGGCCTTCATCCGGATCGCCGGTTATGTCCTCGTCGAACGAGAACGTGACGTTCTCGCCATTCCGCTCGGCGTCCTCCAGATCGGGGTCGTCCGTGTCATCGCCTTCCGACTCCCATCCGATGCAAGCGGTAGCGGGAGCTTTGGCACACGGTTCATTACCGTTCGACGGGTCGACGAAGACACGAGCGATGTCTTCCACCGGATCGGCGAACTCGATCACGGCCTCGTCGTTGTCACAGTCGCTGACTCCGGTACCGTAGAAAGTCGAGCTGGTGCCTTCGTCCTTGTAGTAACCGAAGGCGGACGCCCCCATCGCCGCGCAATTCATCCCCTCGTCAAGCGTGAACTCGATCGAATCGATCTTGAAACTCCGTGCCAGATTCGGCGCGTCGGTGATACCTGGACCGTTATCAACCTTGCTGTCGGAGAGAGAGGCCGAAGAGACCACATTGCCTTTGCCTTGATCGTCCACCACCGCAGCGGTGAGAACCACGCCGATAGTGAACTGTTCGGTCGGCCTCGCGTCATCGAAGTCAACCTGCACACATTTGGCATCTTCATTATCGATATCGGCATCGTCGCCGACTGCCACCGTTGCACTGTTGTAACCCCGCATACCGAACTTGCCCGGAGCAAGCTGTTGCGGACCGGCGATCACCTCGTCGAAGCAGAAATCGACGTCATTGCCATCGAGGGAGACGGATCGAAGATCTGGGGCTTCCGTGGTGAAAGGCGAATGTGAGGCTCCGATATGGGCGCTGGCCATCCCCACGAGCGCAGCCGCGACGAGAACGACCGTACTGAAGAGCGCGAGCCACTTCACCATGTGCTTTTTCACGTCCATTCCCCCCTCGGCTTTCGGTAACTGCCGTTACGGATCAGAAACTTCTCGCTTCTTCGAAGGAAAGGACCGACTCAACGGGTGCGGTCAAGGGGTGGGCCGGCGCTGCCGCGGTGCCTTCGCATGAAACGAGATTCTCGGCTAACCAACAATTGTCTGAACCATCGCCACCATCGGTCTTGTCGTTACCAGGACCCCCTCCGATGAAGTCGTTACCGTTGCCGCCGTTCAATTGATCGTTGCCGCCCAATCCGTAGAGGAAGTTATTTGCACCGTCGCCGAGCAAGACGTCGGCGAATTCCGTTCCTTCAACCGACTCGATGCCCTTAAGGGTGTCGGCGCCCGATCCCGTGGCCGTCCCGGCCGCTAGATCTACCTGCACGCCGGAGGTGCCGCCGGCGAGGGCAGCATCGTCGTAGTTCCCTGCCCCCCCGTCGTAGATGTCGTTGCCCGTGAATCCCTGCATGATGTCGTCACCGTTCCCCGCGAGGAATTCGTCATCGCCGAGGCCTCCAAGCAACGCGTTCGAGGCGAAGTTCCCCACGATCCGGTTCGGAGCCACGAGACTCCCCCATGCCCCCTCGACGCCTGCGAAACCATCGTTCCCGAATCCGGTTGCCCGCTGGCTGGACAGATCGATGGTCATCGGTTGGTCTGCGAGCCAGTAGAGGACGAAATCGAAGCCTGTGCCCGCTTCCACATGGTCGTCTCCCGGCCCGGAAATGAACAGGTTGTCGTTCTCGTCTCCTGCGATGAAGTCGTTGAACGGGCTATCGGTCGACCCCTCGATGCCGGTGAAGGTGTCGGTTTCACTTCCACTAGTAGTGATGCCTTGGTCGATGTTCACGTTCACCGCAGTCTCGGAGAAAAGGTAAAAGAGCATGTCGATCCCCTCGCCGCCTTCGATCGAATCGTTGCCTGCCCCCGGCGCGATGAGGTCGACACTGGGGCCGGCATCCACACGGTCGTTGCCGGCGCCGGCATCAAATGTCTCGCTGTTCTTGCCGCCTGTGATGTGGTCGTCGAACGCTGTCCCACCGACGCCCTCGAGCGCGATCAGTACGTCGGTGCCTTCTCCCGTCGCCCGACCCGTGGTCAGGTTCGCCGTCACGGCCGATTTCGAGAAGAAATAGTCCACGATGTCACTGCCGCCGCCGCCGTTGACCCGGTCGTTGCCCGGACCCGAGTACAGGACGTCGTTGTCTCCGTCTCCGAAGATCTTGTCGCTCCCTCCTTGACCATTCACGGAATCGAAACCCGGCCCCCCACAGACCACGTCGTTGCCACCCTTGCCGAAGATCATGTCGTTTCCGCCCCGACCGACGATCACATCGCGGCCTTTCGTCCCCTGGATGGTTTCATCGCGCGAGGTCCCGACGATCGTTGCTTTGACTCCGTGGCACTTCGCGGTGGCTGCTTGAGCGACCGGTGCCAGGGTCGGCACCACGAGTAGCAGCATTGCTGCCGCAACGCCCGCCAGTCGTCGTTTCATGTGGTCCCCTCTTAGTTGTTCGAGAACACCTAGAACTCTAAAGAGGTTGGGACCCGGGTCCTAGGGCTTTTGGGCTATTTCGTTAGCGTGTTGGGCACTCGAATCACCCCATATAGCCTGATTGCGATGAAGGATCTCTCGACCTACCGTGCCGAATTCCCGGTGCTCGACCGGCGTACCTACCTGATCTCAGCGTCGCTCGGTCCGCTGTCCAACCGCAGCCGAGAGCTCGCCCTTGAGCATCTGGAACTGTGGGGTTCCCTCGGCCCTGAGGAGCTGTGGTTCGAGCACGCGTTCCCCCGCTTGCAGCAATGCAGGGCGCGGTTCGCCCGGCTGATCGGCGCGGATGACACTGAAGTCGCCGTCATCAGCTCCGTTTCGGCGGGGCTGGCCGCCATCGCTTCTTGCCTGGACCTGAAGGCACGTCCCGGGATCGTCCTCTCGCAGATGGATTTCCCGACGAATCACCATGTCTGGAGAGCACACGAGCGCGTGGGGGCCGAGCTGTCGGTCGTACCGACACCAGACGGCATACGTGTGGATCCTGAGGAGTACGTAGCCCGAACCAGCGAGCGAACCTCTCTCGTGAACGTGAACCGTCTGCTGTTCGAATCGTCGTTCGTCGTCGACCTCGAGCCGATAGTGGAGGCTGCTCACGAAGCCGGAGCCCTCACCGTCGCGGACGATTTCCACGGCACCGGCATCGTCCCCATCGATGTGCGCGCGACCGGTGTCGATCTACTAGTCACCGGCGCATTGAAGTGGCTCTGCGGGGGCCAAGGTATCGCCTTCCTGTACTGCAAGCGTGAGCTGATCGAGAAACTCGAACCCCTGGTAGTGGGTTGGTTCGGCGTAAAGGATCAGTTCGACTTCGACCGCACCAGATTGCGTTTGAGGGACGACGCCCGGCGCTTCGAGACCGGGACCCTTCCCTTGCCCCAGGCGTGGACCGCTGCCGGAGGGCTGGAGATCATCCTAGAAGTGGGGGTCGATCGGATCCGAGAGCGGAACCAGCAACTGACCAGCAGGGTGATCGCCGCGGCCGATGACATCGGCCTGGACGTGATGACGCCGAGAGAGAACGAGCAACGCGGCGGTTTGGTGCGCGTGCGCATCCCGGGCGGTCGCGACAAGGCCGAGAAAGTGCTGCACCGCCTGTTCGAGCGAGACGTGGTTCTCGACTCTCGAGCCGACTGCTTGCGCATCTCCCCTCACTTCTTCAACAACGAGGGAGACATCGATCATTGCTTCGAGGAGCTCAAGGCAGCCATCGGCGACCTAGGTCTGTAGGGCCCACCGGCCCCGAATGAACCGGGTCCCGGTTGTCAACGATCGGACCATCAACCAGCTCGTCGCCGCGATCGTCAGCCCCTCGACCCCCCAACCGCGCTCCAAAGACAACAAGCTGATGGCTACGTAGACCAATGACGACGCGACCATGGCAGCGGCCAGAAAACGGGTGTCCGAGGCGCCGATCAGGATCCCATCGAGAGTGAACGCTACGGCCGATAGCGGCTGCACGATCGCAACCCAGAGGAGGAGAGATCCGGCGAGGGTGATGACACGACCGTCGTCGGTGAACAACCGAGCCACCCACCGAGAGCTCACCCCAAGCACCACGAAAAGAAGCACGCCGAGGATGACGCCCATGCGCATAAGGCGCCGGCCGACACTCACCGCTTCCGCTGTGTTGACGGCTCCAAGGAAGCGGCCGACCATCGCCTGGGCGGCGATCGCCAACGAATCCAGGGTGAACGCGAGCAGCAGGAAGACCTGCATCGCTATCTGCCAGGCGGCCAGCGTCACCTCGCCCATCCGAGCCGCTACCGCGGTTGCCACGGTCATCGCGGCCAGTAGCGCGCCCGTTCGAACGACCAGATCCAGCCCGACGCGAATGAGACCACGAATGACGGCCATGTCCGGCACCCAGCGGGCAAAGGTCATCCTCCTGCGCAGAAGGATGACGAAAGCGACGGCGACACCGCCCTGTCCGATCACGGTTGCCAAAGCAGATCCCTCAACCCCGAGATCTGCTGGATAGATCAACACGTAGTTCAGCAGGGTGTTCACCAGCAAACCGGCGCCGAGAACGAACATCGGTGTTCGCGTGTCCTGCATCCCGCGCATCCATCCCTGGCCCACTTGCCCGATCAGTACGGGAATGGCAGCTAGGGCCCTGATCCTCAGATAAGGCTCTGCGTATACGGCCACGTTGTCCGACGCTCCGAACGCACGAACGATCGGGCCTGCGAAGACGACCCCGATCACCATCACCGCGGCCCCCAGCACCACCGCCAGGAAGAGGGCCTGCACCCCGGTCGTATCCGCGCCGGGCCGGTCCCCTGCACCGAATGCCCGCGCCACTCGCGGGGTCACCCCGAATGCAAGGAAAGAGAAGATCCAGAAGGAAGCGGTGAAGGCGGCAGTGCCGATCGCCAGCGCGGCCAGCTGGGACACACCGAGATGGCCCACGAAGGCGGTGTCGATGAGCGAGTAGAGAGGGTCGGCCGCCAGCGCGGCCAGAGCCGGAATGGCCAGCCGGAAGATCTCGCGATCGTGTCGCCGTTCTTTCCTATTCAAAGTGCCCTCATAGGTACCTCAGTTAGGAAAGAAGGGTTAGCCGACTTCGCGCAACTCCCGTTTCAGGTCTGCGATCTCGTCCCGGATGCGAGCCGCGTACTCGAAACGCAGGTCCTCGGCCGCCATGTGCATCTCTTCCTCAAGCTGGAGGATCAAGCGCTTGAGATCGTCGGGGCTCCCTCCGATGGGATCTCGCCTCCGGCTCTTGGACTTGGTCGGGACGGGGGCCGTGTCCCTCTTGCGCCCGAAGCCCCCGATCAAGATGTCGCTCACCGCCTTGCGGATGGACTGCGGGTCGATCCCGTGGGTCACGTTGTAATCGAGCTGGATCTTCCGGCGTCGCTGGGTCTCGGAGATTGCCGATCGCATCGAATCCGTCACCTCGTCGGCGTACATCACCACCTGTCCGTCGACGTTTCGAGCGGCGCGACCGATGGTCTGGATGAGTGACGTCTGCGACCTCAGGTAACCCTCCTTGTCGGCATCGAGGATCGCTACCAAGGAAACCTCGGGGAGGTCGAGGCCCTCACGCAGCAGGTTGATACCGACGAGCACGTCGAACTCCCCTAAGCGGAGGTCCCGGAGGATCTCGATGCGCTGAACCGTGTCGATATCCGCGTGGAGATATCGGACCCGGATCCCCGACTCGAGCAAGTAGTCGGTGAGGTCTTCCGCCATCTTCTTCGTGAGGGTTGTGACCAGAACCCTTTGATCCTTCTCGGTTCTCTTACGTATCTCTTCCATGAGGTCGTCGATCTGGCCCTTCGTCGGCCGGATGACGACTTCGGGATCGACGAGCCCGGTGGGCCGCACTAGTTGCTCGATCGGAGCACCGGAGTTGCGAAGTTCAAAGGGGCCCGGGGTGGCGCTCATAAAGACGATCTGGCCGACCTTCTCGAGGAACTCGTCGAACCTCAGCGGCCGGTTGTCCATCGCACTGGGAAGACGGAAGCCATGTTCGACCAAGGTCAGCTTGCGCGACCGGTCGCCCTCGTACATGCCGTTGAGCTGCGGAACCGTGACGTGCGACTCGTCGATCACGACCAGCATGTCGTCGGGGAAGTAGTCGATCAGCGTGTTGGGCTTTGTCCCCGGCTCGCGGCCCTCGATATGCCGCGCATAGTTCTCGATCCCGGAGCAGAACCCGACCTCGCGCATCATCTCGAGGTCGTACTGGGTACGCATACGCAGTCGCTGAGCCTCGAGCAACTTGTTCTCGCTCTCGAGAACCTTGAGGCGGTCGGCGAGCTCTCCCTCGATCTGACCGATGGCCCGCTTCATGTTTTCGCGCGAGGCCACGTAGTGAGAAGCCGGATAGATCGTTACGTGATCGAGCTCGCGGATGATCTCGCCGGTCAGGGGGTCGAGCTCGATCAGCCGGTCGACTTCGTCACCGAACAACTCGATCCGGATGGCGCGCTCCTCGTACGCGGGGAACACCTCGATCACGTCGCCCCGGACGCGGAACTTTCCACGGATGAAGTTGAGATCGTTGCGCTCGTACTGGATATCGACGAGCTTCTGGAGGATGTAGTCGCGGTCTGCACTGCCGCCGCGAGCAACGTCGACCACCTGCTTGAGATACTCCTCCGGCGAGCCCAATCCGAAGATGCAAGAAACGCTTGCAACGATCAGGACGTCCCGGCGATGTTGCAAAGCGCTGGTGGCCGAGTGCCTCAGGCGTTCGATCTCGTCGTTGATCGACGAATCCTTCTCGATGTAGGTGTCGGTCGACGGGACGTAGGCCTCGGGCTGGTAGTAGTCGTAATAGGAAACGAAGTACTCGACCGCGCTCTTCGGAAAGAACTGCTTGAACTCATTGCAGAGCTGGGCGGCGAGCGATTTGTTCGGGGCTATCACCAAGGTGGGCCGCTGGAGCGGCTCGAGGGCCCAAGCCATCGTGGCGGTCTTGCCCGTACCGGTGGCGCCCAACAGAGTCGTGAAACGCTCGCCCGTTTGGACGCGCTGCGCGATCCCGGCGATGGCGGCAGGCTGGTCCCCGGCAGGGGCGAAATCGGCTTCAACCTTGAAATCTGGCATGTGGAGGGAGTTTAGAAGGGGGGTGAGACGACTTGAAATCTAGGTCCGCACGAACGCCGAACGTCTCGACGTTCGGCGAAAACTAAGCGCCGTCGGCCCTCGGGATCGTGAAGCCCATGGTCGTGCCCTTCCCCTGCTCCGACTCGACCCAGACCCGGCCCCCCATCGCTTCCACGATGCCCCGGGTGATGAACAGCCCGAGTCCGGTCCCCTTCTTCACCCAGGCCGGTTTCGGCAACATCGCGAACTTCTCGAAGATGCGGTCGACGTCCTCCCCCGAGATCCCGATGCCCTGGTCGGTCACGGACACCGACACCTGGTCGCCATCGGGCACGGCCCCCACCGTGATCATCGTTCCCTCCGGGGAGTAGCGGGTGGCGTTCGTTAGAAGGTTGATCAGGACCTGGTGCAAACGGTCGCGGTCGGCCAGGATCTTCGGGATGTCGTCGGGGACCTCTATCTGCACCAGATGGTCGGCCCGCAACGAACCATGGGTTTGCACCAGCGCCTCGGTGAACTCCTTGAGCTCCACGGGCTCGAGGTCGTATTTGACGGTCCCGGCTTCCATACGACTCAGGTCGAGTAGATCGCTAACCATCCGGGAAAGGCGTTCGACTTCTCGGACGATGGTGGAGATGATCTGGATCTTCTTCTCTTCATCGATCTTGTCCGCGTTGTCCCTCAAGGTGTACCCGAAGCCCATCACGGTGGTCATGGGTCCTCTTAATTCATGCGCGAGCATCGAGATGAACTCCGAGCGAGTTCGATCGACCTCGCGCAGCTCCGACATCAGACCGCGTTCACGGTCGCGCGCCTGCATCGCCTCGATAACGCTGCCGACCTGCGCTCCCAGCAACGAGAGAAGGCGGACGTCTTCGTTGCGGAAGAAACCTTTGCGCGCATTGATGGCCTTGAGGATCCCGATCGGCCGGGGGCCGGTGGTCAAGGGGATGGCAGCAAGGGTCTTGATGCCGAGGATCTCGCGGAAATGCGAGCTGACCCATGCATCGTTGACGGCGTCGTTCGACGAGAGGGGTGTGTTCGTTCGGAAAACCGTGCCGGCGAGCGACGGCTCCGACAGGGGCACTCGCAGAGCTTCTACTTCCTTCTCGTTGAGTCCGTACACCGGCTCGCGTGCGATCAGAGCGTTCTCGACGGGGTCGTAGAGGAGGATCGCTGCTTTCTCGCAATCCACCGCTTCGGTCACGATCCGCACCGACTCAGAGATCACGTACTCGAGAGAGTCGGATGTCGTCAACAAGCGGGAGAGGCGCTGAAGACTTTCTAGTTCTTGGACCTGGCGTTCCAGGGTGGTCATCAACCGCGAGTTCTCGATGGTGAGCGCAGCGCGGTCGGCAAGGATGCTTATCAACCTGATGTCCGACTGCGTGAACGCCCCTCGTTCCGAATGGACGGCCGTCAGCACCCCGAGGACGTTGTCGCCCAAAGTGAGAGGAGCGCCAGCGATATGCCGTGCCTTCATCGCCACGGCGAGCGCGTTGCCGTCGGGGTCCCCGGAGATGTCGTTGGAGTACTCGGCATTGCGCGATGTATAGACGCGGCGGACGAGTCCACAATCGCTGAGGTTCATCGTGGTGTCGTCCTTGGGATCCTGGAAGTGAACGTTCATCTCGTTCGCTTCCTCGTCGAAGAGGAAGAGAGCCGGATTCCGGCAGGACACGAGATCGGAGACGAGCCTCAGGATCTCATTGACGATCGCCGGCATGTCGCCCCGGACATTGCTGAGGGCGGCTACCCGGTAAAGGGCCGTGAGCTCGTCTAACCGTGGCTGGTCGATGGGCCCTCCGTTATCGCTCATGGCTGAATCTTCGCTATCACCCCAGGAAGTTCCTCCAACGACGCGATGGTAGGGCATCCACCGGCGCCAGCCGTCCCGACCCGATCGATCAGCACTGCGTGCATCCCGACGCTTCGAGCCGGTTCGACATCGAATCTCAACGAATCTCCGATATGAACGGCCTTGCCGGGGGCGACCGAAGCCTTGTCCAACGCGAGCTCGTATATCCGCGGGTCCGGCTTCTCGACGCCCTCGAGACCGGAGATCACTGCCACCTCGAAGACGTGGCCGATCTCGAGCTCGACCAACATCGTCTCGAGCCAACCCTCGAAGTTGGATATCAATCCCAGCCTGTACCCGTCACTCCGCAATCGTTCGAGGGCCGGCTGCACGTCGTCGAAGAGTTTGTAGGAACGACTATCTGAGAACACCGCGTACAGCTCGGTGGCGAGCTCTTCATCGAGACCGAGCTCGGACAAGAGACGTCTGTAGAGAAACGTCCAGAATTCCAGAGAAGCTTCCGCGGACAATGACGCTTCCTTGACACCCGAATCCTCGGCCACTTCGATCAGGTGGGGGCCGAGACGGCCCTGCGCCTCTTTCACCTGAGCCGGCTCGACGTTGTGGCCATGTCGCCCGACGGTCTGAGCGAAGAGCTCGGGAAACGACGGGTAGGGATGAAGGATCGTTTCGCCCGCATCGAAGAAGACGATCTCGATCAACGGTCCCCCATCCTCATTCGGAGATCGGCATAAACGCGCTCGGCTTCAGCGGCGAGGTCATCCAGGGTTCCGCTGTTACGAACCACGATGTCTGCATGCTCGAGCAACGTCGCGTCGTC
>Ga0190275_10000853_pt1 | contig 24146 bp, 21 predicted proteins | sample Popmic550T_FD_133745 | JGI IMG/M metagenome (GOLD analysis project Ga0190275, IMG submission 133745) | Populus adjacent soil microbial communities from riparian zone of Yellowstone River, Montana, USA - 550 T | ecosystem: Environmental > Terrestrial > Soil > Riparian zone > Trees stand | place...
CAGGGTGACCAGCGGCTTGGTGAACACGAAGAGGGCCAGCAGGTCGATCAGCGTGGTCAGGCCGAGGGTGAACGCGAAGCCCTTCACGCTGCCGACCGCGAGCACGTACAGCACCAGCGCGGCGAGCAGCGAGATCGAGTCGGCCGCGATGATGGTGTGCTTGGCGCGGGCCCAGCCGGTCTCCACCGAGGAGCGCAGGCTGCGGCCCTCGCGGACCTCGTCCCGCAGTCGCTCGAAGTAGATGACAAACGAGTCCGCGGTGATACCGATGGCGACGATCAGACCCGCGATACCGGCCAGGGTCAGGGTGAAGCCCATCGTCTTGCCGAGCAGCACGACAGCGGCGTACGTGAGTGCCGCGGCGACGGCCAGCGACAGCACCACGACGAGGCCGAGGCCGCGGTAGTACAGGAACGAGAAAAGGATGACCAGGCCGAGACCGATCAGACCCGCGGTGATACCGGCCGACAGCTGGTCACCACCGAGCTGCGGGGAGATCGTGTTGACCTCGGAGACGTCGAACGAGACCGGCAGCGCGCCGTACTTCAGCACGTTGGCCAGGTCGCGCGCCTCGCTCTCGCCGAACGAACCGGTGATCTCGGCCTGGCCGCCCGGGATCGGCGCGCTCACGCTCGGGCTCGAGATGGTCTCGCCGTCCAGCACGATCGCGAACAGGTTCCCGCCCTGCGGACGCTGCGAGATCGCCGTGGTGGCCTTGAGGAACTTCTCGCCACCCTCGCCGGTGAACTTCAGGTTGACCTGCCACTGGAAGCCGCCCTGCGGGATGCCCGCGGTGGCGTCGGACAGGTCGGTGCCGTTGAGGATCGCGGGCCCGAGCAGGTACTTCGTGGCCTTGTCGCGGCTGCAGGAGAACAGCGGCTTGGCCGGGTCGTCGGCCGGAGCGTCCTTGTCACAGGTATAGGCCGCGAAGGCCGCCTGGACGGCTGCGTCCGGCTGGTAGCTCAGCGGGTCGCCGTTGGTGGCCGGCGGCGTTGCCGCCGGAGTCGACGGCACCGGGGTGCTCGGCTTCACCGACGGGGTCGGCTTCGGCGTCGGGGTCGGCGTCGCGGCACCGAGCACGCTGGACCAGGCCCGGCCGTTCGGCGTGGCCGACGGGGTCGGCTTGATCGTGGTGCTGGGCTTGATCGTGGTGCTGGGCTTCGGCGTCGTGCCCGGCTTCGGCGTGGTCGACGGCTTGCCGCTCGGGGTCGCGGACGGCGGCGTGGTCGGCACCGGAGCGCCGGCCTGCATGTCGTACACCACCCGGAAGTACAGCAGCGCGGTTTGGCCGACCTGCTTGACCAGACTGTCCTGGTTGGCGCCCGGCACGGCCACGGTGATGTGGTCGGAACCGGCCGTGGCGATCTCGGCCTCACCGACACCGGCACCGTTCACCCGCTGCGAGATGATGTTCTTCGCCTCGGACAGCTGCTCCGCGGTCACATTGCCGCCGCCGGCCAGGGACTTGGCCGTCAGCGTGATGGTGGTACCACCGCGCAGATCCAGGCCGAGCTTGGGTTCCCAGGTCTTGGACAGCGCCATGATCCCGAACAACAGGACCAGGACGACTCCCAAGACGATCAGGTTCCTCCCGGGGCGGGATGTCGTCGTCGTTGCCACGTCAGATTCTTCCTTGCGCTACTGGGAGCGCACGAGCATCACTGGGATGCTCGCGCGCCGCACGCCGTCAGGAGGGGTTGATCAGTTCTCGGTGTGCGTGGGGGGCAGCTTGGACTTGTCCTGCACCTTGCCCTTGTCGGCACCGGCGTCCGGCACCTCCACGGCGTCCTTCGTGTCCACGTCGTCCTTGACCTCGACCGGCGCGTCCACGGTCTCGTCAGCGGCCTCATCCGCCGGCTCGTCCGCAGCCTCGTCCACCGGCTCCTCCGGGATGACCCGGCCGATCGCGGCCTTCACGAACTGGACCAGCACGCCGTCGGAGATCTCCAGCGTCACGTACTCGTCGTCGACCTCTTCGACGATGCCGACCTGGCCGCTGGTGGTGATCACCTTCGTCCCGGGCTGCAGCGCGGCGACCGTGTCGGCCTGCTTCTGCCGCTGCTTGCGCTGGGTGCGGCTCATGAACCAGATCATCCCGACGATCAGGATCAGCGGGAGCAGAAGGGTGATGCCCCCTCCGCCGGAGGAAGCCATCGGTGCGGCGATCAAAACCATCGGGACTCAAAATCCTTCGTCGAGAGTACGGGTGCCCGGCACGCTCTGCTCAAGCGCGCAGATCGCAGCGGGATGGTCCGAGATCGGGCCACCGGGGAGTCTAACCCTGGGCGGCAACAAGTACCGCATGACACCGGGTCACGTTTGCGTTACTCGTTCCCTTATTCGTCGTCGGTGTCGAAAAGCGTGTCCGCGAAGGTCGCGCCCTTCGGGACCGCCAGGCCGAGGTGCCGCCAGGCCGCCGGAGTGGCGACGCGGCCGCGCGGCGTCCGGGCCAGGTAGCCCGACCGGACCAGGAATGGTTCGGCCACTTCCTCCACGGTCTCACGTTCCTCGCCGACCGCAACCGCCAGCGTCGAAAGTCCCACCGGACCACCGCCGAACCGCCGGCAGAGCGCGTCCAGGACCGACCGGTCCAGCCGGTCCAGGCCCATCCGGTCCACCTCGTACAACTCCAGCGCAGCCTTCGACAGCGCGATGGTCACGATGCCGTCGGCCCGTACCTCCGCGTAGTCGCGGACCCGGCGCAGCAGCCGGTTCGCGATCCGCGGTGTGCCGCGGGACCGGGAAGCGATCTCGGCGGCGGCCTCCGGCGTGATGTCGACCTCCAGCAGCGCTGCCGAGCGGTTGACGATCTTCTCCAGCTCGGCGGCGTCGTAGAACTCCAGGTGCCCGGTGAAGCCGAACCTGTCCCGCAGCGGACCGGGCAGCAGGCCGGCCCGGGTGGTCGCGCCGACCAGGGTGAAAGGCGGGATCTCCAGCGGGATCGCGGTCGCACCAGGACCCTTGCCGACGATCACGTCGACGCGGAAGTCCTCCATCGCCATGTAAAGCAGCTCTTCGGCCGGCCTGGACATCCGGTGGATCTCGTCGAGGAACAGCACTTCGCCCTCGTTCAGCCCGGACAGGATCGCGGCCAGGTCGCCGGCGTGCTGGATCGCCGGACCGCTGGTGATCCGCAGCGGCGCCGAGAGCTCACTCGCGATGATCATCGCGAGGGTGGTCTTGCCCAGCCCGGGCGGGCCGGACAGCAGGACATGGTCGGGCGCCCGGTTGCGGCCGCGCGCCGCGTGCAGGACCAGCTCCAGTTGCTCGCTGACCCGACGCTGCCCGCCGAACTCGGCGAGCGTGCGAGGCCGCAGCGCGGACTCGATCTTGCGCTCTTCGAGATCCATCGAGTCCGCGGAGACCAAGGGCCTGACGTTGTCTTCCATCGCCGGCTACGCCTTCGAGAGCGCGCGGAGCGCGGCGCGGAGTAGATCGGGCACGGAAGGCTCGGCGTCGCCCGCGGCCAGTGGTGACACGGCGATCACGGCGTCGTCGGCATCACGCGCCGACCAGCCGAGCCCGACCAGGCCGGCATGCACCTGCTCGCGCCAGGCGCCCCCTGTCTGCAAAGGGCGGCCAGTGACTGTTCGAGAGGGCGCACCGATCTTGTCTTTCAGCTCCAGCACGAGTCGCTGCGCCACCTTCTTGCCGACGCCTGGGATCTTCACCAGCATCGCGAGATCCTCGGCGGCGACTGCCTGCCGGAGCTGATCCGGGCTCAGCACTGCGAGCGCGGCCTGGGCCAGCTTCGGGCCGACGCCCGAGGCGGTCTGGAGCAGCTCGAACAGTTCCTTCTCGTCTGCGTCGGAGAAGCCGTACAGCGTCAGGGAGTCTTCGCGGACCACCATGGAGGTGGCCAGCTTGAACTCCTGCCCGGGCCGCAGCGTGGCCAGCGTGCCGGGGTGACAGTAGACCTGCAGGCCCACTCCCCCGACCTCGATCACACAACTGTCCAGCCCGATCGCAGCCACCGCTCCACGCACAAACGCGATCATCGCTCTCCTCCTAGCACCCCGGCCACAGTCATCGGCGGCCCTCCTGGGCGGCTACTGCGGCTTTTAGTCTTGCTACCTGCAGGCGGGACTGGGCCTTGGCAAGGGCCTCCAGGTTGGCGCGGCCTCCGGCTGCTTCCTGCAGCCGGCTCGTCACGCCGCCGCGCCAGATGTGGCAGATCGCCAGCGCCAACGCGTCGGCGGCATCAGCGGGAGTCGGCCGCTCGTCCAGCTTCAGGATCCGGGTGACCATCGTGGTCACCTGCTCCTTGCCGGCCCGGCCGGAGCCAGTGACGGCGGCCTTCACCTCGCTCGGCGTGTGCAGCGCGACCGGCAGCCCACGACGGGCCGCGACCACCATCGCCACTCCGGACGCCTGCGCCGTGCCCATCACCGTCCGCACGTTCTGCTGGGCGAAGACCCGCTCCACCGCGACCGCGTCGGGCTTGTGCTCGATGATCCACTCCTCGAGCTCCGCCTCGATCCGGACCAGCCGTTTCGCGACGTCCAGGTCGGCCGGCGTCCGGATCACCCCGACCGCGACCAGCGAAGGCGGCCGGCCGGCCGTGCCCTCGACGACGCCGAGGCCACACCGGGTCAGTCCCGGATCGACACCGAGCACGCGCACTGGATCACCTCCGAACGTTTGTTCGACAACCCTAGACGCGCCAACAGGGCCCAGAGAAATCCGACGCGCCAGGCGATCAGAAGTAGTCGAGCATGTACGGCGTAGCGCCCCCGAAGGCCGTGCCGATCGCCCCATCGGCGTCGGCGGAGCCCCACGCCAGTCCACCCCTACGCAGCGAGGCGAGCGGCGTACCGGCGTACAGGGCGGCGAGTCCGCGGGAGCCGAGCCGTAGTGAGTCGCTGGTGGCAGTAGATGGAGTCAGCGAGCCAGAGCCGTCAGAGACGGACAGATGCCAGCGGCCGGTGTTAGTGGCGACCTCAGAGTCATCAAGCTCCAAGTCGACCTCCAGGGAGGCCCCTGGCGCGAAGCCACGAGCAGCAACGGCTGCCGGCGCATCCAGCACCCGGAGCATCCAGCGCTCGATTTCCGCCTGCTTGGCGGCCTCCTTGGCGACCAGCAGATGCGCAGGGTCCTCAGGAGAGATGTAGGCGTGCACATCCGCTGCGATAGACGACCCAGACCCGACGACCGACCAGAGCGCCCGCGCGGTGGCTTCGGAACCTGCCACCAGCTCCTCGACGCGCAGCTGACCGCTGTCCCAGCCATAGACGACAAAGCCGTCCTCAGCCAGGTAGCAGAAGCTGTTGTCCTCGCCCAGCCACTCGGCCACCTTCGCCTCCGGCCAGACCAGCGGCCCACTGATCCGCCCGACCGCGTGCAACTGCTCCACGACCTCCAGGAACCGCTGCGCATCAGCAGGACCGGCACGGCGGACGTCAACTTCCTTGCCACCAAGAGCTCTGAGCTCCGCAGAGGGAAAGGTGTACCTGTACCGCCCACCGCCGAACTCATACCCCAGATGCCGATAGATCACAGTCGTCGCCGGATAGAGAGCCGACAGCGGATACCCCTGCTCGACACTGCGAGCCAGCACCCCGCGCATCAACTTGCTACCGACACCCCGCCCCCGGTACTCCGGTGCGACGACAACCCCGGCGACCCCAGCCATCGGCACCTTGCGGCCACCCCAGTACTGCTGGAACGGCCAGAACCGGGCCGCGGCCACCAACTCGTCGCCGTCCACCACCCCGACCATCCGGCCATCGGCGATGAACGTCTCCGCGTCCGCGATCCACCCCTCCCGGGCACTGGCATTCAGCAACCCGAACGACCTGGACCGCACCCGGATCACGTCGTCGAGGTGCTCACTCCGGACATCAACCAACCGCAAGTCATCAGCCACGCCCAGACCCTACGACGGACCGGCTCAGCCCAGCGACAGCAATACCGGCAGCGCGTTGATCGCGCCGTGCACGGTGATCAGCGGCCACATCAGCCGGTACCGGCTCCAGAGGTATCCCAGGAACAGCCCGAGCACTCCCTGGTTCATCAGCGCCGACGCCAGGTCGATGCCGAGCTCGCCACGGCCCTGGATCGCGATGTGCCACACCGACCAGACGATCGACGCGATCAGGATCGCGGCCCATGGCCCGAGCAGCTGCTCCCAGCGCGTCTGCAACCACCGCCGGTAGAAGAACTCCTCGAGCACGCTGTTGGCCAAGAAACCCACCAAGAGCACAGCGGCCAGCTCCAGCCCGGACATGGCGAGCGGCTCACCTATGGGCGCCGCCAGCGGGCCGATATAAGTCAGCAACAGCCACGCGCCCACCGGAAGGGCTGGAGCCCAGCTAGCCGTCGCCGGCCAGTTGGCGGTCGGTTTGCCACCTAGGAAGCGGAATACCAGCAACGGCAGCAGCAAGATCAGCAGGGCCTTCAGCAGCTCGAACTGCCCGGTCACCTTCAGCAGTACCGCGAACGCCACGGCCGCGCCGAGCAGGATCCACGCCTGCCTTCGATCGGCTGGTCCCCCAGCGCCTCGCCGGACGCGCGGCGGAAGGAACCGGATCAGCAGAATCCCAACCAGGGCAGGGATCCAGCGCTGCCACATCTGCTGGGTTTGCTCGTTGTCGGCCGTAATGCGGACGCCAGTGTTGCCCGTAGCAACCAGGACGGTTGCGGCCACCACGAATAGCGCAGTACCGGCGATGACCACCCACTGGCCAGGACTCGACGGGCCAGGACGTCTCATGCCGACATCATGGCAGCGCCGGGGGCTACTTCTTGTCGGTGACCCAGAGGTTGATGGTGCCCTGTACTACGACAGTGCCGTCGGTGCGAGTCGCCTTGACCTGCACCGGTACCTCCGGGCCAGCGGTCCAGGCCGCCGGGTCGGTTTCGGCCGAGCAGGTCAGATCCGAGGTGGACTTGGCCAGGTAGGCGACCTCCATGCCCTTCGGCAGCCAGCGCTTACCCTTGGGGACAGTCGCCTCGGCCAGCGCGCCCATCGCCGCCTCCAGCCCATTGCAGACCGCGATGGCGTGCACGGTGCCGATGTGGTTCTGCACCGCCCGCCGCTTCGGCAGCACGAGGGCCGCGTAGTTCGGGCTCACCTGGACGAACCGCGGCCGGACCGAGCGGAAGTACGGCGCCTTCCACGCGAAAGCCACCGAGAACATCCGCGAGCCGCCCGGTACTCCGCGCAGCTTCTCCCACATTCCGAGCACCTGACTGGTCATGGAGCAGATGTTACCCGGGAGTCACTTAGCCGTCGAGTGGCCGCCGGGCCGAGGATTTAGACGATTCAATTCACCCCGGTTAAACTGCCGTTGAGCACTGAAGCAGTTCCGCCACGGACGGTTCACGAGGGGCGATGGCTACTCCCAGCATCAAGGAGGTCGCGCACCGCGCCGGTGTCTCGGTCGGTACGGTCAGCAACGTTCTCAACCGGCCCTCGATCGTCGCGCCCGCCACCCGCAAACGGGTTCAGGACAGCATCAAGGCGCTCGGTTTCGTCCGGAACGAGGCCGCCCGCCATCTGCGCGCCGGCCGCAGCCGAACGGTCGGCCTGGTGGTGCTCGACGTGGCCAACCCGTTCTTCACCGACCTCGCCGAGGGCGCCGAAACGCTCGCCTACGAGAACGACACCGTGGTGATGGTCTGCAACAGCAAGACCGACCCGGTCCGGGAAGGCCATCACCTCGACCAGCTCGAGCAGCAACGCGTGTACGGCGTACTGATCACCCCGTTCGACAGTGCCGACCCACAGTTGCGCGCCCTGGTCGATCGAGGCACGCCGGTCGTCCTGGTCGACCGGGCCGCGGATCGCGGCGGGATGTGCTCGGTCTCGGTCGACGACAAGCTCGGCGGCCGCCTGGCAGCCGCGCATCTGATCGACTCCGGCCATCGGCGGATCGCCTTCATCGGTGGGCCGCTCGGCATGCAACAGGTCGCGGATCGACTGGTCGGCGTGACAACGGTCGTGGAGGCTGCGGCCGACGTCGACCTGTCGATCTACGAGGTCGACGTGATGGGTGTCCAGCACGGGCGCGAGGTCGGCGAGCAGCTCGCCGCGCTGCCACCTTCGTCCCGGCCCACGGCGGCGTTCTGCGCGAATGACCTGCTGGCGCTGGGTTTCCTGCAGGCCATGGCCGCGACCCGGCTCCGGGTTCCCCACGACATGGCGATCGTGGGGTACGACGACATCGGGTTCGCCGCGGCGGCCGCAGTACCGCTGTCGTCGGTGCGCCAGCCGGCCGCACTGCTCGGACGGACAGCGATGGAGCTCCTCCAGGAGGAGGTCGAGGCGGGCGACCGCCACCGACATCGGCAGGTCATCTTCCAGCCAGACCTGATGGTCCGCCAGTCCAGCGATCTCATTCGCAGCTGATCTACCGCCCTGCCCAAATCTCAGAAAGGCTCCGCGCATGCTGTACGAGAACGCCCTGGCATCCGCAGCTGATCTGGATGGCTTCCGGCTGGAGGGCGACGGCGCCATCTCCTTCCCGCTCGGCCGGCTGCGGCTGGAGAGCAAGCCGCAGGATGACGAGACGAAGGATCCGAACGTGGTGCTGTGGTGCCCGGAGGACTTCGGGCCGAACCTCACCGTCGAGTGGGACTTCTGGCCGATCCGCGAACCAGGTCTGTGCATCCTGTTCTTCCACGCCAAGGGACGCCAGGGCGAGGATCTTTTCGAGCTGGCACCCCGCACCGGCGCCTACGAGCAGTACCACCACGGCGATCTGGACGCCTATCACGTCTCGTACTTCCGGCGTCGCTGGCCGGCCGAGCGCGCCTTCCACACGTGCAACCTGCGCAAGAGCTACGGCTTCCACCTCGTTGCCCAGGGACCAGACCCGCTGCCGGCGGTACTGGACGCACAAGGACCGTACTCACTGCGCCTGGACGTCCAAGATGGCGAGATCACCTTCTCGATCGATGGCCTGGTCACCTTCAGCTGGCGCGACGAGCAGCCGCTCGGCGGCGGCAAGATCGGCTTCCGGCAGATGGCACCGATGATCGGCGACTACGCCAACCTGCGCGTCTCGCACAGCTGAGTAACCCGCCGCACCCCTCCGGCGGCCTGACCGACTCCTGACAAACGCTTTCCACAGCGTTGACATTGAGACGATTCAACCATATGGTCACATCACTTTTCACCCGTAACACCTCCGTCATAAGGCAGGGACTCTCGTGAAACACTGCCCCATCACCTCAGCGCACCGCCTGGCCGGCGGCTGGCGATGACCGCGTCCGGCTGGTCGATCCGCCTGTACTACGCGGCCGACGAGCTGCTGTGGGCGATCAAGCTCAATGCCCTGTGGCTGGTCTTCACGCTGCTGGGCGGGGTCGCTCTCGGTATCGGCCCGGCCACGCTCACAGCATACAACCTGGCTAGACGCAGGTCTTTCGGTGAATCGTTTCACGCTCTGCCCGCCTTCCGGGTCGGCTTCCGCAAGGAATTCGCCCGCGGTTCGTTGCTGGTCCTGCCACTGCTGACGGTGGCAGTCGTCCTGGTCGGCAACTACCTGTTCTTCGCTTCTCTGGGAGCGAAGGCGTCGGTCCCCCGGCTGGCCTGTTTCGTGGCACTCGCCGCGCTGGCCGTGATCGCCGCCTATCTGCTGCCGATGGCCGTGCACTACGACCTCCGGCCGCGCGAATTGTTGCCCAAGGCATCGTTGGTCGCGATCTCGCGACCGGCCTCGTCTGTTGTCCTGCTGTTCGTTTTCGTCACGATCGCCTACCTGTCCAGCACTTTCCCGGTCCTCGGGCTGGTGCTGGCCGGTGGCGGCTGGATCCAGCTGAACACGTGGCTCTGCCTGCGCTTCTTCGAAGAGAACGAGGCGCGCCTGCACCTGAAAGGGAACTCATGACCATCTTCTCCCGCCGGCGTCTCGCCGTCGCCGTCGCCGCATCGACGGCGCTGCTCGCATCCGCCTGTTCAGGCGGTGGTGAGAGCAGCGACGACCAGGCGGCCAGTAACGAACTGACGGTGATGGCGCACCTGTTCGGCACCGCACCGGATCCGAACGGCGAGATGCACCAGGCCGTCGAGAAGCTGATCGGCAAGAAACTCAAGGTCACCTGGGTGCCGAATGCCGAGTACGGCGACAAGGCGAACGTGACGCTGGCCTCGTCCAACATCCCCGACGTGATGGTGGTCAACGAGAAGAGCCCGTCGTTCGTCAAGGCAGCCGAGGCGGGTGCCTTCTGGGACCTGACCGGGAAGCTGGACAAGTACCCGAACCTCAAGCCGGCCAATGAGCAGACCGCCAAGAACTCGATGGTCAACGGCAAGACGTACGGCATCTACCGGGTCCGGCCGGCGCTGCGCTCCGGCATCGTGATCCGCAAGGACTGGCTGGCCAAACTCGGCCTGAAGGAGCCGCAGACCGTCGGCGACCTCTACGCGGTCGCGAAGGCCTTCACCGAGCAGGACCCCGACGGTAACGGCAAGAAGGACACCTACGGCCTGATCATCCCGAAGTGGCCCGGTGGCTACAGCAGCGCCAGCCCGTTCGACGTGATCGAGACGTGGTTCGGCGCGCCGAACGGCTGGGGCGAGCGCGACGGCAAACTGGTTCCGGGCTTCGACACGCCGGAGTTCCTGGAGGCCAACCGCTGGCTGAAGAAGTGGGTAGCCGAAGGCCTGATCAACAAGGACTTCGCCACCCTGGACACCGCGAACTGGAACGACCCGTTCGTCCAGGGCAAGGGCGGCATGATCATCGACGTGAACGTGCGGGCCACCCAGCTGCTCGACATGTTCAAGGAGAAGACCCCGAAGGACTTCGACAAGGTCACCCTGGTCGGGAACCTGAAGCGGGACGACGGGAAGAAGTTCTCCTACCCGTTCTCCGGCTACCACTCGGTGATGGCGATCTCCAAGCAGCGCATCCGGACCGAGGAGCAGCTGGACGAGACGCTGAAGACGCTGGACAAGCTGCAGTCGAAGGAAGGCTCGGTCCTGCTGACCAACGGCATCGAGGGCCGTAACTTCAAGGTCGAGGGCAAGTGGGCCGTACCGATCGCGCAGGAAGACCCGAAGGTCAAGGCGATCCAGAACGACGTGGACAAGGCCTTCATCCAGCTCGGGACCCGGGCCAGCGTCGGGATGGGCGCCTACCCGCTGCGGCCGAACGACGCGCCGAGCCGGGCGATGCGGGAGAAGTTCGACGTGCTGATGAACGAGGACCTGAAGACCGCGGTCTTCAACCCGGTCCTCGGGATCCTCGCACCGACGACCATCTCGAAGGGCCAGTCGCTGCAGAACATCATTTCCGACGCGCGGATCAAGTACCTGTCCGGCGCGTTCACCGAGGACCAGCTGAAGGCCGAGATCAAGCGCTGGCACGACAGCGGCGGCACGCAGATCGCCCAGGAGACCAACGACCTGGCCGCCAAGGTCGGCGGCTGATCCGCTCCGGTCCACGCAGGGGCCCGGGTACGTCCCGGGCCCCTTCTAGCGAAGGGAGGGCGCCATGGCCACCGAGCTGGCGCCGAACCAGGTGGTGCCCCCCGCCTTGCCGATGACGGAGTCATCCCCACGGCGCAAGCGGCGGGGAGGCCGGCAGCGGCCGCTGTGGCGGGATCTGCTGCGCTACCGCTGGCTGTACGTCCTGCTGCTGCCGGGCCTGGCGTACTTCATCATCTTCAAGTACCTGCCGATGTACGGCCTGACCATCGCGTTCAAGGACTACGTGCCCTTCCTCGGGTACTCCGGCAGCCAGTGGGTAGGGCTCGAGCACTTCGAGGCCCTGTTCAGCGGGCCGGACTTCGGCCGGCTGATGATCAACACGCTGATCCTTGCCCTGCTGACGATCGTGTTCGTCTTCCCTGCCCCGATCGTGGTCGCGCTGCTGCTGAACGAGCTGCGCATCCGGGTGCTGAAGCGGTCGATCCAGTCGCTGATCTACATTCCGCACTTCCTGTCCTGGACGATCGTCGCCTCGCTGACCTACTTGCTGTTCTCGGTGGATTTCGGCGTGATCGCCGGCTGGCTGCACAGCGTCGTCGGTGGGCAGCGGGTCGACTATGTCGCCCAGGCCGACTGGTTCCGCCCGCTGATCGTGTTGCAGCTGCTGTGGAAGCAGACCGGCTGGGGCACGATCATCTACCTGGCCGCGCTGGCCAGCGTCGACACGCAGTTGTACGAGGCGGCCCGCGTCGACGGCGCCGGGCGGTGGCGGCAGTTCTGGCACATCACTCTGCCGTCGATCCAGCCGACCATCGTCGTGATGGCGATCCTCACCTCCGGCAACCTGATGGACTCCGGCTTCGAGCAGATCTGGCTGATGACCACCTCGCTCAACCGCGATGTGGCCGACGTGTTCGACACGTTCGTCTACTACGTCGGTATCACCCAGGGCTCGTTCAGCTACGCCACCGCCGTCGGCCTGTTCAAGGGCCTGGTCGGGGTCGTGCTGATCTTCGGCTCCAACCTGCTGGCCAAGCGCCTCGGCCAGCGCGGACTGTTCTGAAAGGAGTTGGGACCCATGGCAAGAAGTCGTTCCGTCCGGTACTTCGACTCCCCCGGCAGCCGTGCCTTCGACGTGTTCAACGGGGTGCTGCTGACCGGCCTGGCCATCGTCACCGTGCTGCCGATGCTCTACGTCCTGGCCGGATCGTTCGCGACCGAGTCCGAGATCAGCTCCCGGCCGTTCTTCCTGTGGCCGGAGAAGTTCGTCACCGACACCTACCGCTACATCTTCTCCACCGACACGTTCGTCCGGGCGTTGCTGACGACGGTCGCGGTGACCGCGGTCGGCACGGTGGTCCAGCTGTTCCTCACCCTGACCATGGCGTATCCGCTCGCCAAGCGGCACCTGCCGGGCCGCGCCCTGGTGCTGAACCTGGTGCTGTTCACGCTGGTGTTCAGCGGCGGCATGATCCCGACGTACCTGGTGGTGCGTGATCTGGGGCTGCTGAACAGCTACTGGGCGCTGATCCTGCCGCTGGCGATCAACCCGTTCTACCTGATCGTCGTGAAGAGCTTCTTCCAGGAGCTTCCCGAGGCCCTGGAGGAAGCCGCCCGGATCGACGGCTGCAACGAGCTGAACGTGTTCCTGCGGATCGTGCTGCCGTTGTCGAAACCGATCATCGCGACCTTCTCGCTGTTCTATGCGGTGGCGATCTGGAACGACTACATGTCGCCGTTGCTCTACATCGACGACAGCAAGAAGTGGACGCTGCAGATGATCGTGCGCCAGCTCACCGCGGCGAACGCCGACTCCGCCAACGTCCTGCAGCAACTGGAGAGCGTCGCGTTCCCCGAGCAGGGCCTGAAGTTCGCGGTCGTGGTGGTCGCGACGCTGCCGATCCTGTTCTTCTATCCCTTCCTGCAGAAGCACTTCGCCAAGGGCGTGATGATCGGCTCGGTGAAGGAATGACGGCCCTGCACTGGCTGGAAACCCCAGGCAGGCAAGGCGTGACGTGGGGCGTCCCCTGGCCTCGTGGCACCGTCGCCGGGGACAGCCCCTTCGCACTCGCCGACGGTACGCCGGTGCAGAGCTGGATCACGGCGACGTGGCCGGACGGTTCGGTGAAGTGGTCCGCACACGCGATCGGACCCGCTGACGAGCCGGCTTCGTCGTACGACCTCGTGCCGGGCGAGGCACCCGCCGTACCGGCCGAGCCGTTGGTCGTCACGCAAGCCGACGACCGGGTCGAGGTGCGGACCGGCGAGGTCAGCTGGGTGCTAACCCGGCAGCAGCTGATCGAGTCGGTCAGGTACGGCGACCGAGAGGTGACCCGGAACGTCCGGCTGGTCAGCCTTCGGCAGGACGAACCCGACGAGGGCGGCAGTCGTCGTCGGCAGGAGACGACCGCGGCGGTCGAGCGGATCGTGGTCGAGCAGGACGGGCCGGTCCGTGCCGTCGTCAGGGTCGAGGGCAAGCACGGCGACTGGCTGCCGTTCACGGTCCGGCTGTACTTCTACGCCGGCGCGACCGACGTACGGATCGTTCACACCTTCGTCTGGGACGGCGATCCGGACCGCGACTTCCTGGCCGGGTTGGGTCTCAGCGCGGACGTGGTCATGCGCGACGAACCGCACAACCGGCATGTCCGGCTGGCCGGTCCGGACGGGTTCCTGACCGAGGCCGTGCGCGGGCTGACCGGCCTGCGTCGTGATCCGGGCGAGGAGGTACGCCGGGCGCAGGTGGCCGGCCGTCCCGTCGGGGACATCCCGAATCCGGAGGTGTCGGAGCGGCTCGCGCTGATCCCGCAGTGGAACGACTACACACTCGACCAGAGCAGCGCGGACGGTTTCACCCTTCGCAAGCGGACCGGGCCGGGACAGGCCTGGGTGACGATCCCAGCCGGGACCAGGGCGCCGGGCTACGGCTACCTCGGTGGAGCCGGCGGCGGTCTCGGGTTCGGCCTCCGGGACTTCTGGAAGCTGCACCCCACTCGTCTCGACATCCGTGCGGCAGCAAGCGATCTCGCCACTGCGACCGTGTGGATGTGGTCGCCAAGCGCACCCGCGATGGACCTGCGCTTCTGGCACGACGGGATGGACCAGGACAGCTACGCCGAACAGCTCGAAGGCCTGGAGATCACCTACGAGGACTACGAACCCGGCTTCGGCAATGCCCACGGCGTCGCGCGGACGCATGAACTCACCCTGCGCGTCCACGACACGACACCGACTGCCGACGAACTGGCCGAGCACGTCGACCTCCTCAACTCCCCACGGCTGCTGACGGTTGCCCCGGCCCGGATGCTCGAGGCCGGAGTCTTCGGCAGCTGGGCGCTCCCCGACTCCGACCATCAGGACATCGAAGGCCGGCTGAACTTCCTCTTCCAGTACTACGTGGGCCAGCGCGAGCAACGCCGCTGGTACGGGTTCTGGGACTACGGCGACGTCATGCACTCCTACGACGCGGACCGGCACACCTGGCGGTACGACGTCGGCGGCTACGCCTGGGACAACTCCGAGCTCTCGCCAGACCTCTGGCTCTGGTACCAGTACCTCCGTACTGGCCGCGCCGACGTCTTCCGGTTTGCCGAGGCGATGACTCGGCATACCGGCGAGGTCGACGTGCATCACCTCGGGCGCTGGAAGGGTCTGGGCTCCCGGCACAACGTGCAGCACTGGGGATGTAGCTGCAAGCAGTTGCGGATCTCTAGTGCTATCTACCGTCGCTTCTTCTACTACCTGACTGCCGACGAACGCACTGGCGATCTACTGGACGAACTGGCCACTGCCGAAGAGACCTTCCTGGCAGTGGATCCCCTGCGGAAGGTACGCACGGATATCTACTCCCCCGACCCGCATGCACTGTCCGTCGGTCTAGGTGTCGACTGGGGAGCTCTGGCCGCTGCCTGGCTCACCCAGTGGGAGCGGTACGGCGACGAGCGGGCACGGGCCCGACTGATGGGGACGATGGCCGATATCGCCTCCTTGCCCTACGGCTTCCTCACTGGCCAGGCGCTGTTCGACCTGTCGACCGGACGGTTCGACTCCAGCCGCTCCGGTGTCTCGGTGTCACACCTGTCGGCCGTCTTCGGGCTCCCGGAGATCTGCTCCGAGCTGATCGACCTCGACCTCGACGTACCAGGGTTCGAGAAGGCCTGGCTGGACTACTGCCGTCTCTACCTCGCTCCCGCGGACCAGCAGGCGACAGAGGTCGGCCAGGCACTCCAGGGCATCTCACTGGTCCAGGCACACAGTCGACTGGCCGCGTACGCCGCCGCCCGGACTGGTGACGTCGGACTAGCCCGGCTGGCCTGGCGCAAGTTCTTCCTCGACGAAGGCGACCAGCTCAACCGCAACGCCCTGCAGCGCGAACCCGTCTGGCGCACAACGCCGATCCGCGGCGCGCTGATGCCCGTCGACGAGGCGGTGTTCGTGAGTACCAACGACGCCGCGCAGTACGGCCTGGCCGCCATCCAGAACCTCGCCCTGATCCCCGAACACCGAACCAGTAAAGGTGAAACGGCATGGAGATCTCCCGACGCCAAGTCCTAGCCGGACTGGCCGCCGCCCCGGTGGCGTCACTGCTCGATACCCCTACCGCGGTCGCCCGACCGGCCGCGATCCCCGAAGTGAAGCTGAACTGGCTCGAAGGCAAGCCGAACACCGCGGCCGTGGCGACCTGGGGAACGCCCTGGCCCAAAGGCTCGGTGACCCCGGACCAGACGTTCGCGCTCACCGCGGCCGACGGCAGCGCAGTACCGCTGCAGAGCTGGCCGACGGCGTACTGGCCTGATGGTTCGCTCAAGTGGAGTGCCCACGCGATCGCCGCGGATGCACCGGCCCACTCCTACACGCTGAAAGCCGGTACTGCGGCCGCTCCCGCAACAGCAGTGACCGTCAAGAACGAGAAGCAGTACCTCGATGTCGACACCGGCGTGATCAAGGCCCGGATCCGCAAGGACGGTACGGACCTGATCAGCCAGATCTGGCGTGGTGGTGTCGAGATCGCCCGCAAGGGCCGGCTGGTCAACCTCAAACAGGACAAGATCGCGGAGGACGAGGAGGCCACGGTCGGCCGGGTCCGGTTCCAGAGTGAGATCAGCTCGGTCAAGGTCGAGCAGGCCGGGCCGGTCCGGGCCGTCATCCGGATCGACGGCAAGCACACCAACGCCAAGGGCAAGTCGTGGCTGCCGTTCACCGTGCGGCTGTACTTCTACGCCGGCGCGGAGAACTTCCGGATGGTGCACACCTTCATCTACGACCGGGACGGGCAGCACGACTACATCGCCGGGCTGGGGGTCAGGTTCCGCGTGCCGTTGCGCGATGCGACGTACGACCGGCACGTCCGGTTCGTCGGGGCCGACCACGGCATGCTCGCCGAGGCGGTCAAGGGCATCACGGGGTTGCGGCGGGATCCGGGCGCCGCAGTCCGGGCCGCGCAGGTCGCCGGGACCAAGCTGCCCGATCCGACGACCTGGGACCAGCGGGTGACGACTCGGCTGCAGTACATCCCGGAGTGGGGTGACTACTCGCTGAGCCAGTTGTCGGCGGACGGCTTCACGGTGAAGAAGCGGACCAAGAAGGGCTACGGCTGGATCCCGGTCGACCAGGGCGAGCGCGCATCGGGGCTCGGGTACGTCGGGGGCGTCACCGGCGGTCTCGCGTTCGGGCTGCGGGACTTCTGGCAGCGGCATCCGACGCAGCTCGACATCCGGGGTGCGCACACCGCCGAGGCCGAGGTCACCGTCTGGCTCTGGTCGCCGGAGGCCGAGCCGATGGGCATGCGCTTTTACCACGACGGCATGGGCCAGGACACGTATCCGAAGCAGATCGAAGGCCTCAACATCACCTATGAGGACTACGAACCAGGCTTCGGTACGCCGTACGGGATCGCGCGGACCAGCGAGCTGACCTTCTGGGCGCTGGGTGCGACCCCGACGGCGGAACGGCTCGGCGCGATGGCCGACCAGGTCCGCACTCCCCCGCAGCTGATCAACCCGGTCGACCACCTGGTCACCACGAAGGTGTTCGGCGGGATGATCACGCCGGTGGACCGGTCGCATCCGGCCAAGAAGGCGATCGAGGATCACCTGGACTTCCTCTTCGACTTCTACCGCGGCCAGGTCGAGCAGCGGCACTGGTACGGGTTCTGGGACTACGGCGACGTCATGCACTCCTTCGACGAGGATCGCTCGGTCTGGCGGTACGACGTCGGCGGCTACGCCTGGGACAACTCCGAGCTGTCGCCGGATCTCTGGCTCTGGTACGCGTTCCTGCGATCGGGGCGGGCCGACATCTTCCGCTTCGCCGAGGCGATGACGCGGCATACCGGCGAGGTCGACGTCTATCACCTCGGACAGTGGGCCGGGCTCGGTACCAGGCACGGCGTGCAGCACTGGGCGGACAGCGCCAAGCAACAGCGCATCAGCACGGCCATCTACCGGCGCTTGTACTACTACCTGACCGCAGACGAGCGGACCGGCGACCTGTTGTCCGAGCTGGTCGATTCCGACCGGACCTTTCTCGTCCTCGACCCGTTGCGGAAGATCCGGACCGAGCCGTACACGCCGGATCCGCATGCGCTCGCGATCGGGCTCGGTACCGACTGGAGCGGGCTGGCCGCGGCCTGGCTCACCGAGTGGGAGAGGAACGGGCCTAAGGCAACGATCGCGAAGACGAAGCTGCTTGCGACGATGGAAACCATCGGCGCCATGCCTAACGGTTTTGTCACCGGCGGCGGGCTCTACGACCTGGACACCGGCCGGTTCGCGCCGGCCGCGAAGACGGTCAGTGTCTCGCATCTGTCCGCGATGTTCGGCCAGGTGGAGATCTGCGCGGAGCTGATCGACCTGATCGACCTGCCGGCGTTCGAGCAGGCCTGGCTGCAGTACTGCCGGCTCTACAACGCCAGCAAGGCCGAGCAGGCGGCAGAGTGCGGCGCTGACTTCGGCAACCGCACCCTCCGGCAAGGACATGCCCGGCTCACCGCGTATGCGGCGGTCCGGCTGGATCGAGACGATCTGGCCGCCCGGGCGTGGACGGAGTTCTACACCGGCGACGGCTACGCACCGAACCTGCCCTGGGCCTCGCAGCCGGTCACCAAGACGCTCAACCCCACTCAGGTGGCTCCTTGGGTCTCGACCAACGCCACGGCGCTCTACGGGATGGCGGCGATCCAGACCCTCGCGCTCGTCGGCGACCAGATCGTGAACCCGTGAGGACGCGCATCGTGGTCGGCGCTCTGGTCCTCTGCGCCGGGATGACCCTGGCCCAACCGGCCGCCGCCGGCGGGCTCGGCCCAGCGCCGAAACCGGACCCCACTCTCCTCGCTCAGTGCACCGGGACCGGGCCGATCACGTGCACCTTCGACGTACCACCTGGGCACTACGACGTGACCGTCCAACTCGGCGATCGCCGGGTGGCGGCGCAGACAGAGGTCCTGGTCGAGGCACGTCGGCTGATGGTCGGCTCGATCGACACCGCGGCGGGAGAGTTGGTACGGCGTACGTTCACCGTGAACGTACGGACCCCTGAAGCGCAGCAGAACGGCTTCAGCGGACCGGGTACGCCGGGCCTCACGCTGACCTTCGCGGGATCGGCTCCCAAAGTCAGTGGAATCGGGCTAGCACCTGCCGGTTGCGAGACACGGCGGCTGTTCCTTGCTGGCGACTCGACTGTCACCGATCAGGACGCAGTGCCGTACACCGGCTGGGGTCAGCGGCTTCCGAGCTGGTACCGGCGTGGGCTGTCGGTCGTCAACCACTCCGGCTCAGGCGAGGGCTCGATCTCGTTCCTGGCCAAGCCGGAGATGTGGGCGGCTCTGCAGCCGCAGCTCCGGCCGGGGGACGTTGCTCTGGTGCAGTTCGGCCACAACGACAAGCAGACGAGCGCGGAGTTGTTCCGCGCCAACCTGACGCAGATCGTCCAGGGCATCCGTGCGACTGGGGCACAGCCCGTACTGGTCACGCCGGTCGTCCGGCGGTGGTTCACGGGGACCACGCTCAACTCGACCGGCCTGATCGTCAACGGCCTCGGCGTCGACCTCCCGGCCGAGATGCGCTCGGTCGCTGCGACCGAGGCGGTACCGCTGATCGACCTCACTGCCCGGAGCCAGGCAGTGGTCGAGGGACTCGGCCCGGAGGAGGCCAAGGCGCTCTACCTGACTCGGGAGAAGCGGGACGACACCCACACCTCGGAGTACGGCGCGACCGTCTACGCCGGCCTGGTCGCCACCGCCCTCGACGAGCTCGACCTCATCCCCGACCGGTACCGGGTCAGCTGAGGTAGTACCGGCGTACCGCGGGTGTTGACGCGGTACGCCGGTCTGGCTGGTGTCAGCCGACTTCGGCCATGACCTCGTCGGAGACGTCGAAGTTGGCGTAGACGTTCTGGACGTCGTCGCTGTCCTCGAGGGCGTCGATCAGGCGGAAGATCTTGCCCGCGCCGTCGGCGTCGAGCTCGACCGTCATCGACGGCACGAAGGAGGCGTCGGCCGACTCGTAGTCGATGCCTGCATCCTGCAGCGCGGTCCGGACCTTGACCAGGTCGCTGGCCTCGCTGATCACCTCGAAGGACTCGCCGAGATCGTTCACCTCGTCGGCGCCGGCCTCGAGCACGGCCTCCATCACGTCGTCCTCGGAGTAGGACTTGCCGTCCTGCTCCTTGGTCACCACGATGACGCCCTTGCGGTGGAACAGGTACGCGACGCTGCCCGGGTCGGCCAGCGAGCCGCCGTTCCGGGTCATCGCGGTCCGTACGTCGGCCGCGGCCCGGTTGCGGTTGTCGGTCAGACACTCGATCAGCATCGCCACGCCGTTCGGGCCGTAACCCTCGTACGTGATCGACTGCCAGTCCGCGCCACCCGCCTCGGCGCCGGACCCGCGCTTGACCGCGCGGTCGATGTTGTCGTTCGGGACCGACGACTTCTTCGCCTTCTGGACCGCGTCGTACAGGGTCGGGTTCCCGGCGAGGTCACCGCCGCCCGTCCGGGCGGCCACCTCGATGTTCTTGATCAGCTTCGCGAAGAGCTTGGCGCGCCTCGAGTCGATGACCGCTTTCTTGTGCTTGGTGGTGGCCCATTTGGAGTGGCCTGACATCGCGAACCCAACCCTTCTACCGCCTGCAACTGATCTAGAGGTCGCGCACCAGATCGGCGAAGTAGCCGTGCAGCCGGGCGTCCCCGGTCATCTCCGGGTGGAACGACGTGGCCAGCAGCCGATCGTGGCGAACCGCGACGATCCTACCCGCGGCGGGGCCCGACCTCACCGTCGACAGTACCTCCACGTCCCGGCCGACCCGTTCGACCCACGGTGCCCGGATGAACACGGCGTGGTACGGCGCGTCGAACGCGGCGAAGTCGAGGTCCGCCTCGAACGAGTCCACCTGCCGTCCGAAGGCGTTCCGCCGGACCGTCACGTCCAGCCCGCCGAGCGTCTCCTGACCGTCGATCCCGCCGGTGATCTCGTTCGCCAGCATGATCATCCCGGCGCAGGTACCGAAGGTGGGCATACCGTCCGCGATGCGCTTCTGCAGCGGCTCGAACAGCTCGAACGAGCGGGCCAGCTTGTCCATCGTGGTCGACTCGCCACCGGGGAGTACCAGCCCGTCTACTTCGGCGAGCTCCGACGGACGGCGTACCGGGCGTCCTTCGACGCCGACGGCGGCCAGCATCGCCAGGTGCTCGCGAACATTGCCCTGCAGGGCGAACACGCCGATCACGGTCACAGCTGGACCCTCCGTCGCCAATCGATGGTCACTTCGATCCGGCCCTCGTCGAAGGTGGCCGGCAGATCCCACTCGTGCAGCAGCGCCAGTACGTCGTCGAGCAACGGCTCCCCCGGCGCGACGTTGGCGGTGTCGGGGTGCCAGACCTTGAGCTCGAGCATCCCGAAGTCGACCGCATGCCAGACATCGGTGTCGGTGAAGAACACCAGCCCTTTCGCATCCTCAGCTGCCTGCAGGACCTCGCGGGCCGCATGGTGGTCGGAGGTGTAGCGCACGACAACCACACCCAGCGACTCAAGCTCACCCAGTACTGCGTCCAGCCGATCGGGCTCAGTCTCAGCGGGCCAGCTCGCCGCGTCGGTTGCCAGCTCGCCCATCGCTTCGTCAATCAGCTCCGGAACCAACGCAGCCGGATCCGCAGTCGGCGCATCCTCGGTCACAGCCTCGGTGAGGACGGTGGTGATGGCCGCGCGGTCGGCATACCCGGAACGGACCAGTACGCGAGCAAGACCGCGCAACTCGCGCGCGGTCCGCTCACCGATCACCTGCTCTGCCACAAAGCCTTACCAGCCGCGCTCAGCGAGACGGTGAGGCTGCGGAATCTCGTCGACGTTGATGCCGACCATGGCCTCGCCCAGGCCGCGGGAGACCTTGGCGAGCACGTCCGGGTCGTCGTAGAAGGTGGTGGCCTTGACGATCGCCTCGGCGCGCTGGGCCGGGTTGCCGGACTTGAAGATGCCGGAGCCGACGAACACACCCTCGGCGCCGAGCTGCATCATCATCGCCGCGTCGGCCGGGGTGGCGATGCCGCCGGCGGTGAACAGCACGACCGGAAGCTTGCCAGCGGTCGCGACCTCCTTGACCAGCTCGTACGGCGCCTGCAGCTCCTTCGCCGCGACGTACAGCTCGTCCTCGGGCAGGTTCTGCAGCTTGCGCAGCTCCTGGCGAATCTGGCGCATGTGCGTGGTCGCGTTGGACACGTCACCGGTGCCGGCCTCGCCCTTGGAGCGGATCATCGCCGCGCCCTCGGTGATCCGGCGCAGCGCCTCGCCCAGGTTGGTCGCGCCACAGACGAAGGGAACGGTGAAGTTCCACTTGTCGATGTGGTTGGCGTAGTCGGCCGGGGTGAGCACCTCGGACTCGTCGATGTAGTCGACGCCCAGGCTCTGCAGGATCTGCGCCTCGACGAAGTGACCGATCCGGGCCTTGGCCATCACCGGGATCGACACGGTGCTGATGATCGATTCGATCATGTCCGGGTCGCTCATCCGGGAGACGCCACCCTGGGCGCGGATGTCAGCCGGGACCCGCTCGAGCGCCATCACGGCGACGGCGCCGGCGTCCTCGGCGATCTTGGCCTGCTCGGCGGTGACGACGTCCATGATGACGCCACCTTTGAGCATCTCGGCCATCCCCCGCTTGACCTTCGCGGTACCGGTCTGCGGGCTGTTCTGGGTCTCGGTCACTACATCCTCCTGGTCGCGGTCGGGCACACAGCCAGCGTAGGACGAGTGGACTGACAACCGTCAGTCCACCTCGAATCAACTGGACTGAGCCAGCGCCGCTTCCAGCCGCGCCACCACGAGCCGCAGCGTGGCCGGCGGAGCAGTGAACGGGATCCTGATGTGCCGCCGATCCGTCCCGTCAGGCGTGAACAGATCCCCCGCGCCCAGCAGCAGCCCCTGCTCCCGCGCCGCCTCCAGCACCCGCCGGGACCGTACTTCCGTGAGCTCCAGCCACAACGTCATGCCACCGGTCGGTGTCGGCCACGCCACACCGTCCAGCGTCTTCAGCCCGGTCTCCAGAGCAGCCAGGTTGGCCCTGAGCCGCGTCTTGCGCCGGGAGATCACCCGGTCGAGCCGCCCGAGGATTGCCTGCGCCAGTAGATCGTCCAGAGCACTCGGCGACGTCACACTGAGCTGTGCCGACGTGTTGATCCGCCGCCGCAACTGCCGACCGGTACGGACCCAGCCGACCCGCAGGCCACCCCACACCGTCTTGCTGAGCGACCCAACGCTGACAGTGCGCGGATAGCGGCTCAGCGGCTCGGCCTGCTCTCCACTGGCCAGCCACAACGGCCGCATCGTCTCGTCACTGATCAGTGCAGCCCCGTACCGCCGTGCAATCTCCACGACAGCCGTACGCCGATCCGCTGGCAGGCTGAGCCCGGTCGGGTTGTGGTTGTCGGCTTGCAGGTAGATGACCTTAGGCTTGTGCCGCCGACACAGGTGAGCGAGCTGATCCGTATCCCAGACGCCCGCCGGCCAACCGACGACGTCTAGCCGATGCCGCCGGAGCAGGTCGAAGGCTGCCGGGTACGTCGGCGACTCAGTGATCGCGACCCCAGGGCCAAGGTCCAGCCCGGCCAGTGCCGCGTTGAGCCCGGCTGCGGCACCTACTGTCAGGGTCAACTGACCTGGCTCGGTCGGAACCCCTTCCAGCGTGAGGCGCTCCGCGAGCGCAGTACGGAGCTCTAGTGAGCCGCCAGAAGGCGGGCCGTCGCCGCCCATCGCCTGTGGGAGTCCTTCGGCCACTATCTGCGCGGCAACCTCAGCCACGTCGTGCGGTGCGGCCGTAGTAGCGAACCGCAGGTCCAGCAACGGCTGGTCGCCCGCAGAGACGGTCGATGCCGGAGCAATGGGGTCCAGCAGCCTGTCGAGCGGCCTGACGTGAGTACCGGAACCCCGCTTGGTCTCCAGTACTCCGTCCGCCCGCAACTGATCCAAAGCCCGTACTACCGTCACCCGGCTAAGCCCGAGCCGCTCGGCGAGCACGCGCTCCGATGGGAGCCGGGACCCGATCGACAGGTCACCCCGCTCGATCCGGCGCAGCACCAGAGCCTCGACCTGCTCGGTCTTGGTCCCGTCCGCCGGATCCAGATCACTCCCCCGCCACATAAGTCCAGCTTCCCACAATTGGCCTCACGGTCCCGAACTGTCGGTGTGAGGTGTGAGGATCAGCGCATGGACGAGCGGTGGGCGATCGCGCCGGCGGAGGGTGGTGGGGCGCTGCTGGTTGCCCTGCAGCCCGACGGCCAGCCCGC
>Ga0190275_10000854_pt1 | contig 24144 bp, 18 predicted proteins | sample Popmic550T_FD_133745 | JGI IMG/M metagenome (GOLD analysis project Ga0190275, IMG submission 133745) | Populus adjacent soil microbial communities from riparian zone of Yellowstone River, Montana, USA - 550 T | ecosystem: Environmental > Terrestrial > Soil > Riparian zone > Trees stand | place...
CTAACTAGCGCGGCACCACCAGCGTCAACGCGGCGAAGGCAAGCACCAGGACCGAGTAGAGCGCCAGGACAGGCCAGTCCTCGGTCGTCTTCTGCTTCTTCTCCATCGCCCGCCAGATCGCGAAGAGCGCCACCAGGACCAGAATCCCCTCGCGCGTGATCGCCCATGCCGCGCCGAGGACCGCGACCGCGATCCAGCGCTGTATCCGGGAGAGGGCGCTGAAACCGCGGCTGCCGTCGAGCTGCCACACCGGCGTCAGGTTGAAGAGATTGATGATCGCGGTGATCTGCGCGATGACGAACCAGAACTTCGACCCGGTCGCCAGCGCGGCCGCCCATGCGGCGAGTGCGGCGCCGAGACCCCACACCGGACCCGCGAGGCCGACGCGTGCATTCTCCGACGGCGTCGCGGCATGCTCGTGCATCCGGACGAACGCGCCGACGCCGGGGATGAACATCGGTGCACTGGCGGCCATCCCGCGGCGGCGCAGCTCGGCGACGTGGCCGACCTCATGGATGTAGATCCCGGCGAGGATCGCGGCGGCGAACTTCCATCCCCAGGCCGCCCAGTAGACGCCGAGGGAGACGAAGAGCGTCGCCACCGTGCTCACCTTCGTCAGGCCGAGCAGCAGCAGCTTTCCCTTCGACAGGATCGCGACGAGGATGAACTTGAACTTCCAGAGCAGCAGACCGGCCACGCCGAGCGGCCCGAGGATCTTCGCCCAGCGGCTGCCGGACTGCGGACCCTTGCGGATCTCCTCGAGAGTCTTTCCCTCGATGGCCGCGGTCATGGCGTGGATGCGGTCGCCGACGCGCTCCGCCTGACGCGATCCCTGCGGCAGGAGCGAGAGCGCTTCGCGCCACAGCGAGGCGGCGCGCTCGTGCTCGTGCGCCTTCTCGGCAGCCTCGGCATCGCGCGCCAGCGTCTCCAGCCGCTCCCGGTGCACCAGCGCATGACACGCCGGGCAGACCAGCAGCGACGGCGCGACCTGCGATCCGCACGAGTTGCAGGCAACCGGCCCGGGACGCAGTGCCGGCTCAGACATTCGGGACGGGGGCGGCAGCCGGCGTGACCGAGAACGGTCCGGTGATGGCGTCATCCGACCGCTTGTTGATCTTCCACGCTTCCCACAGTCCGAAGGCGATGATGAGCAGGCCGATGATGTTCTCGAAGCCCATCAGGAACGGCGCGGCGTAGGAGAAGACGAACGCGACGATGTACACGAGCGCGGTGGCCTCTCCCCCTTCACCAACCATCCCCTGCACGACGTCGGGGACATAGTTGGTAGCGATGGCGGTATAGGTGAGGAAGAGGGCGATGAGCTGGTAGAGCCAGCCCCCCTTCCCGTGCGATCCCCACGCGACTGCCTTGCCGACGCCGATGCCGATGGCGATCGAGATCAGCCCGACCTCGTATCCGGTGGCGACGCGCACGCCGTACCAGAGCGCGGCTCCGAGAATGGCAGCACCGAGACCGGCCCCGAACGCGCGGACGAAGCGCGAAACGCCGACACCCTCCTGCCCCTGCTCGCGCTTGTCGCGGCACTCCGCACAGATGATGTTGCCGGCGTGCTCGTAATAGCTCTGGACGATCGACCGGCTGCACGCCGCGCAGCTCACGCCTTGCGCGACCGGCTCGGCATACTCCGCCCGATCGAACTGCAGATTCTCTGACATGGGGGAACCTCGCTCTTCAGGGAATTGGACGAGCGGTATGGTAGCGCGGAATGGGGATGGGACCTATGGGACCTATAGGACTAATAGGACAGATGGGGAGCACGGGAGACCTATAGGTCCTATCTGTCCTATAGGTCCCATAGGTCCTATCTGTCCTATCGGTTCTATAGCCGTTACTCGCCGCTGGCTACTTTCTGGCCGCTGCGTTCCGGCAGCGCCATGCGTGCAGGGTCGAGCTCCGCTCCGCGGAGCTTCCGGAGGAGGGCCCAGTAGACGCTGACCGAGCGTTCGAGAATCCAGAGTGGGGCGAAAAGGCAGGCGTGCAACGGGAAGAAGGAACCGGCTCCGGCGCGGCCGCGCAGAGCGAGGCTCACCGAGGCGAAGGCGATGACGGAGGCGTAGGCTCCCGCCAGTTGCAGGCCGCCGAGGATGGCCAGGAGCAGGAGCAGAGGAACGAGGGAGAAGAAGAAGGCGCTCTTGAAGGGAAGGCCGAAGTCGCCGCCGGCGTGGCGGGGACGCTGGGCCAGCCATTCGTCGAGCGCGCCGGGCTGCCGGCGGACGAAGACGTCGGTGGCGGCAAAGACTTCCGCGCCCGCGGCAGCGAGGCGGCGGGCCTGGTCGTCGAGGATCTCGCCCGTGCTGAGATTGCGCAGCGAGATCACGGCGCTGCGGCGGAAGCCGAGCGTGGCGCCGTGATCGGGCTGCGGCTCGATACCGCGATGCACCAGGATGCGCCCCGCCTCGATTCCGCCCCACCAGGGGAGCGGATCGAGGTAGTCCTGCGGCTCGACGACTTCGTGCATGTCGAGCAGGTCGCAGACCTGCCCGATGGCATCCGCGGTATAGCGGACGTCCTGTTCGGCCACGATCACTTTCTCGCAGGCGGCGAGAACGGAGGCGGACCGCACGAGGTCGAGGGAGCCGTTGGGAGTGCGGTGGTCCGGACGGACGGCGACGTGACGTCCGACCCACCGCAAGATCCGCGCGTTCAGCTCGAACTGAAGCCGCGGCGAAGCATCGAGAACCACGACGTCGCAACCGGCAACGCCGACCATGGAGAGGTAGTTCGCGAGATCGCGCAGCTCACCGGCCGTGGAGGCGGCATTGTCGAACACCACCACGTAACTGCAGCGCCGATCCTGGGGCTTTCTGTTTTGCATCGCGAGTCCGAATAACAGCGAGCAACGTGCCATGAGGGAGGGCCGAGGGCCAAGGGCAAAGGGCCGAGGGGAGCGAGTTCAATGAAGAGCCACGCCGTTCTTCCTCGGCCCTCGGCGCTCTGCCCTCGGCCCTCCCACGCTGGCACTCCGCTTGCCCTTTCCTCTCCGGTTCCACCCTCGCGAAAGGAAACTCACCGCAGTGCGTATCTGGCCGGGCAAACCGTACCCCCTCGGCGCCACATGGGATGGCGTCGGGACCAATTTCTCCCTCTTCTCCGAGGTCGCTTCGCGCATCGAGCTCTGTCTGTTCGACGCGAATGGCCGGGAGAGCCGCGTTTTCCTTCCGGAAACGTCCGCTTTCATCTTCCACGGCTACCTTCCGAACGTCGGGCCCGGGCAGCGCTACGGCTATCGCGTCCACGGACCGTGGGAGCCGCAGAATGGTCACCGCTGCAATCCGGCCAAGCTCCTGCTCGACCCGTACGGGAAGGCGGTAGAGGGACAGGTGCAGTGGAACGAGGCGGTCTTCCCGTATCAGTTCGGCACGGACGACACGGTGCGGAACGACGGCGACAGCGCCCCGTTCATGCCGAAGTCGGTGATCATCAACCCGTACTTCGACTGGGCGGCCGACCGCCGTCCCGACACACCGTGGCACCGGACGATCATCTACGAGACGCACGTCAAAGGCTTCACCATGCACCATCCCGGCGTGCCGGAGAATCTCCGCGGCACGTATGCCGGCCTCGCCCACCCGGCGGCCATCCGCTACCTCAGGCAGCTCGGCATCACCGCCATCGAGGTCCTCCCGGTCCACCAGTTCATCCACAGCAAGGACCTGCTCGACAAAGGGCTGCGCAACTACTGGGGCTACGACTCTATCTCCTTCCTCGCGCCGCACAATGAGTACGCGGCCAGCGGCCAGACCGGCCAGCAGGTGACGGAGTTCAAGCAGATGGTGAAGGCTCTCCACGAGCAGGGGATCGAAGTCATTCTCGACGTCGTCTACAACCACACGGCCGAGGGGAACCACCTGGGGCCGGTGCTCTCGATGAAAGGAATCGACAACGCCGCGTACTACCGCGCCCACGAGGGACGGTACTACATGGACTACACCGGTACCGGGAACAGCCTCAACATGCGGCACCCGCACGTGCTGCAACTGATCATGGACTCGCTGCGGTACTGGCTGCTGGAAATGCACGTCGACGGCTTCCGCTTCGACCTCGCGGCGACGCTGGCCCGCGAGCTCCACGACGTCGACCGCCTGTCGGCGTTCTTCGACATCATCCAGCAGGACCCGGTCATCTCGCAGGTGAAGCTGATCGCCGAGCCGTGGGACGTCGGCGAGGGGGGCTATCAGGTCGGGAACTTCCCGTCGTTATGGTCGGAGTGGAACGGCAAATACCGCGATGTGGTGCGCAACTTCTGGCGCGGCACGGATCAGACCCTGGACGACTTCGCCACCCGCCTGACCGGCAGCTCGGATCTCTACGCGGCGAACGGCCGCCGGCCGTATGCGAGCATCAACTTCGTCACCGCGCACGACGGCTTCACGCTGGCCGACCTGGTGTCGTACAACGAGAAGCACAACGAGGCGAATGAGGAAAGGAACCGCGACGGCACGGACGACAACAACTCCTGGAACTGCGGCGTCGAGGGTCCGACCGACGACGAGAAAGTGCTGCAGCTCCGGGCCCGCCAGCAGCGGAACTTCCTGACCACGCTCCTCCTCTCCCAGGGCGTCCCGATGCTCTTCGGCGGGGACGAGTTCGGCCGGACGCAGGGCGGCAACAACAACGCCTACTGCCAGGACAACGAGATCTCCTGGTTCGACTGGGAGAACATGGACGAGGGGCTGCACGCATTCGTGGCGCGGCTGATCCAGTTCCGGAAAGACCATCCGGTCTTCCAGCGCCGCCGCTGGTTCCACGGCCGCCCGGTACGCGGGACCGGCGTCACCGACATCGGCTGGTTCAAGCCGGACGGCGAGCTGATGACCGACGCCGACTGGCAGGCCGGCTACACCCGCACGCTGGGCGTGTTCCTCAACGGCCGGGCCATCCCGACCCCCGATCACCGCGGCGAGCCGATCATCGACGACAGCTTCTACATCCTCTTCAGCGCCCACTACGAACAGATGATGTTCAAGCTCCCCACCTGCCCCTGGGGCGACCGCTGGGAGCTCGACATCGACACCGGCACCCCCATCCCCGACCTCCGCGAGCACAAGGAATGGAAAGCAGGCGAAGAGGTCGCGGTGCAGAACCACGCGATCGTGGTACTGCGGAGGGTGGAGTGACGGGATTGAGGATTGAGGATTGAGGATTATTGGGCGACGACCTTCGTCCGGGCAAAGCCGGTCGTTCCGGCGAGCGTGTCCGTCACACCGACCGAGACGATCTGCTGTCCTTTGCGCACGACCAGGGTGGTGGTGTAGGTGAACGTTCCCTGTTCTTCGATCGCCTCGCGCGAGTCGCCCGGGAACTTCATCGGCTGCACCGCTTTCGAGACCGAGGACATCGCCCCTTCCTCCTCGCCGGTGGCGATGAAGACGGTGAACTCGCCGGTGAGGCTGTCGTCCTGCGGGATGAGCGTCAGCGACGACGGGAGGGTGACGGTCACCGGGATCCTGTAACGGCCGTTGCTCTCCTTCTCCGGCACGCCCGTCTCGACGGTGACCGGGAAGTCGCTCTTCACGCCCTCGTTGAAAAGATTGGCGACGACGCGGTCCTGCACGTCCTCGTCGCCGTCTTTGGCGACGTAGGAGGAGCGCGAGCGGACGCGCAGGCCGTCGCGCTTCACTTTCACGACGATCCGGCGATTCCCTTTCCCCTCGGGGGAGCGGTATCCGAGGGAGTAATACGACGAGAGGTCGCTGGCGATCGTCTTCAGCGCGGCGTCGAAGCCTTCGCCGCCTCGCACCAGCAAGCCTCCGGTGAGCGACGCGATCATGTTCATGGTCAGCGGCGTGGCGGTCTCGCTCGCACCCTTCGCCAGAGGAGCCGGCATGTGGGTAGTCGGGTCCCCCATCGCGTCATGGTCCGCGGTGTCGACCATGTAGATGGTGACGTTGTTGGAATTCGCCTCCGTGGCGATGGTGCGCATCTCGCGGCCAATGTTGCGGCCCGATTCGGTGAACTCCGCGGGAGCGGCCGAGATATCCGGCCCGAACAATCCCTGAACCTGGTAGAAGAGCTCGACGGCCGGGTTCTCGGAGAGCTCGGCACCGAGATAGATCATCGTCTTCTTCCCCTCCAGCCCCGCGAGCATGGTGGTGGTCCGTTTCAGGTCTTCGATGAGGTTGAGGTGCATCGAACGCATTTCCTCGGCATGCGCCTTGACGAGGAACATCGCTTCTTCATACGCCTTGGCCAGGCTCTTCCTTCTCTGGCCGCTCCTCGCGTCCATCACCGCCTGCGAGGCCTGCTCGATGATCTGCAGGCGCCTGGCGTAGATCATCTGAGCGGCGCCATGTTTTTTGGTTTCCGCGCGCAGTTGCGCGATGAGATCGCCGCGGTCGGCCGTGAACGGCACCACCACTTTCATACGATGATCCCAGAACGCCACCATCGCCTCGTCGCCCGGCCGCATGAGTGAGTCGAGCGCCTTCTCCAGCGAGGCGATCGCCTTCGCCCGGGCGAACGGGTGGATGGACATGTTGTCGAAAACGACCACGATCCGCCGCTGACTGACCTCCGGCGGCGCCGGTGCCGCGACCGCGGGAACCACCTCGCCCGTCTCCTCCTCAGGCAGCGTTTCGGTGTTGTCGCGGATCTCGTAGAAGTTCGTGACCGGCTGCGGCTCGCCGCCTTCGAAAACCTCGAAATCGTCCTTCGTCAGCCCCTTCACCGGCTTCCCGGCGCGGTCGGTGACGACGACGTCGACGTTGGTGATGCGGACTTCGATCGATTCGGTGAGCTGCGCCTGAATCGTCACTGCTGCGAACAGGGCGAGCACAGCCCATCGGGTCTTCATTGCGCCGTCACTTTCGTCCTGCCAAAGCCGGCCGTGCCGGCGAGCGTGTCGGAAACGCCGACCGAGACGAACTGCTCGCCCGGCTGCATCAACAGCGTGGCCGTGTAGTTGAACGTCTTCTGTGCCTCGACCTGCTCGCGGGCGTCGCCCGGGAACTTCATCGCCTGCACCGATTTGCTGACCGTCGAGAGCGCACCGTCCGGACGGCCGGTGGCGAAGAAGACCGCGAACTCGCCGGCGAGCTGGTCGTCCTGCTCGATCAGGGTGAGCGTCGACGGGATGGTGATGGTGAGCTTCACCTTGAACCTGCCGCCGTCCGTCGCTTCCGGGGCCGCGGCATCGACGCGGATCGGAAAGTCGCTCTTCACGTCGTCGTGGAAGACGTTGGCGATGACGCGGTCGCGGATCTCGTCCTCGCCGCTGCGCGCGACGTAGGAGGAGCGGGAACGGACGCGCAGGCCGGGCTTTTTCACCCGCACCTGGAAGCGGCGATTGCCTTCTCCTCCCTCAGGGGAGCGATAGCCGAGGGAGTAATACGAAGAGAGATCGCGCGCGATCGTACCGAGAGCCTTCTCGAAATTGCGGCCGCCGGGGACGGAGATGCCGCCGGTGATCGCCGCAACCGTGGACATGGCCATCGGCGTGTTCGTTTCGGACACGAAGGCGGCGCCGGGGTCGATCATGTGCTCGGTCGGATCGCTGCGGCGGGAACGGTCGGCGGCATCGACGAGATACATCGTGACGCCGTTGGCATTGGCACGCTGCGCGACCTTGCGCAGCTCCGCGCCGAGAGTGCGGCCGCTCTCCCGGAGGACCGCCGGCCTGATGTCCCGGATGTACTGCTGGTACATCCCGTCGATCTGATGAAAGAGCTCCAGCCCGGGCGTATCGGCAAGCTCGGCGCCGATGAAGATCAGCGCCTTCTTCCCCGGCACGCCGGCGAGCGTGGAAAGGGTCCGCTCCAGACCGTCCATCAGGTTGTTCTGGACCGAGTAGAGGTTCTCGGCGAACGCGCGCGAGTTCTGGAGCGAGATCGAATAGGCGTCGGCGTGGGTGATCTTGCGCCGGGCCGGCGAGTTGGCGTCGGCGATCATCTGCGACGCGTGCTCGATGATCTGGCTGCGCATCGCTTCCAGCGTCATGCCGCCGCCCGATTTCTTCGAGGCGGCGCGAAAGCGGGAGATCAGCGCCGCCCGGTCTGCCGTGAACGGCGCCAGGTCGTGCGTGGTCCCCTGCCAGAAGACGATCATCGCCTCGTCCCCCGGCCGCAGCAGAGTGTCGAGCGACTTCTCTACCGCCTCGAAGGCCTGGTTCCGCGAGAGGGGGTGGATGGTGAAGTTGTCGACGAAGACGACGATGCGGCGGCGGGTGACTTCCTGCGGGACCTCCGCCACGGACGCCGGCGCCGCCGTCTGCCCCTCGACCGCCGGTACCGCGTCCGCGGCGGCATCGCGGATCTCGTAGAAGTTCGTGATCGGCTGCTGCTTGCCGGCTTCGACGATCTCGAAATCGTCTTTGGTCAAACCGGTCACCGGCTTGCCGGCCTTGTCGGTGACGACCACGTCGACGTTGGTGATGCGGACTTCGATCGTCTCGGCGAGCTGGGCCTGCAGCGAAACCGCCGCGACCATGCTCAGAACGAATGCCGAAACAGCTGTCAGCTCGCAGCGGGCGGATCTCAGCCCTGTCCTGAGAGCTGCGAGCTGCGAGCTGCGAGCTCCAATGAACCTTTTCATTTCCCCACCATCACTTTCGTACGTGCGAAACCAGCGGTACCCGCCAGCGTGTCGCTCACGCCGACCGAGACGTACTGCTCGCCGGGCGGCACGAGCAGGGTGGTGGTGTAGGTGAACGTCTCCTGCGCCTCGACGGTCTCCCGGGCGTCGCCGGGGAACTTCATGCGCTGCACCGCTTTCGAGACGGGCGAGAGTGCTCCCCCCTCCTTGCCGGTGGCGAAGAAGACGGCGAACTCGCCTGCCAGGACGTCGTCCTGCGGGATCAGCGTCAGCGACGAAGGGAACGTCACGGTGATGTTGACGCGATACTGGCCGCTGCGATCGCGCACCTTCTCCCCCGGCTGCGCGACGACGCTCACCGCGAAGTCGCTCTTCACGTTCGGGTGGAAGACGTTGGCGATCACGCGGTTGCGGATGTCGCCGTCGCCTTCGCTGGCGAAGTAGGAGGAGCGCGTGCGCACCCGCAGGCCGTCGCGCTTCACCTTGACCTTGACGGTGCGCGACGCGTTTTGGGCATCGGGCGAGCGGTAGCCGAGCGAGTAGTAGGCGGAGAGATCGTGCGCCACGGTGTCGAGGGCCCCTTCGAAGCCCTTCGCCCCGGAAACGAAGATGCCGCCGGTGGCCGCGGCGACGTTGGCCATTGCGGTCGGGGTGTTCGTTTCCTTGGTGAAGATCGCCGCGGTCTGGGCCATGTGCTCGGTCGGGTCGGTGAAGCCGGTCCGGCTGCCGGTGTCGATGAGGTAGAGCGTCACCCCGTTGGCGTTGGCGTGATTGGAAAGCTCGCGCAGCTCGGTGCTGAGGCTGCGGAAGCGCTCGCGCATCACCGCCGGCTTGATGTCCGGCAGATAGCCCTGGTACATGCTGTCGATGTGCTCGAACAGCTCCATCCCCGGGGCCTCGGGCATCTCCGCGCCGAGGAAGATCAACACCTTCTTGCCGTCGAGGCCGGAGAGCGTGGAGATCGTGTCCGTCAGGGACGAGAACAGGTCGAGCTGGCCCGAGTAGACCTGCTCGGCGTGATTCCGGGCCGTCTCCAGCGCGATGCGGTACGCCTGCGGCACGGTCATCTTCATCCGCCCGCCCGGCGCATTCGCGTCGGCGAGCAGTTGCGAGGCATATTCGATGATGCGGGCCTTGCCTGCCTCCAGGGCCATGCCGCCGGCGGTCCGTTTGGCGCCGGCGTGCAGGCCGCGCAGCAGCTCGACGCGGTCGGAGGTGAGCTCGGCCACGATGCGGTCGCGGCCGCCGTAGAAGACCACCATCGCCTCGTCCTTCGGCCTCATCAGCGTGTCCAGCGACTTCTCCAGGGCGATGAAGGCCTGGTTGCGCGCCAGCGGGTGGACCGAGCTGTTGTCGACGAAGATGATCATGCGGCGCCGGCCGACTTCCTCCGAGACCGGCCCGTTGGCCTCTTCGTCGACTCCTTTGACCTGGTTCTCGAAGATCTCGTAGAAGTTGGTGATCTTCTGCGGATCGCCGTCTTCCAGGATCTCGAAGTCGTCGATGGTGAGGTTGGGAACCGGCTTGCCGTCACGGTCGGTGACGACGACGTCGATGTTCGTGACCCGAACCTCGATCGTCTCAGCGAGCGGCGACTGCGCGTGCACCGCGGATGCGACCACGGATGCTGCCACTACGGCCAAGGCTAGGATTTTCATGATTGTTCTGATTGTGCCTCAGTTTCGCGCCACCGGAGTTACGGGGTCGTAGCAATGAGGGGGGCTGCCCGCGGGAACGCTTCCGGCTGGTAGCTGGAATCGGTCGTCAGCGTCCGTCTAGAACCATGCAGTGCCCTGGACTGACAACTGACAACTGATAACATCCGCGCCCGGCCGGTGCCGTAACCCCGAGCCGTCGCCATCGTCTAAATGACCAGCATGCTGAAAAACACGTTCGCCCAGGGAGTGGCGCTGATCGTGGCCGGGATCCTTCTCGGGATCATCGCCAATGGATTCGCGTCGAAGCAGCGGCGCCTCTTCCTGAACACCTACTACCCGAACGCCCTCCGCGTCCCGCCCAGAGAGCCCGACCGTCCTCTGCCGCCCGTCAATGCCGCACTCACTCCGGCGACGGCGACCGCAACAGTGGCGACGGCCACCATCGTCGAGTCGCCCGCCCCAGGTCAGCAGCCGCCGGTGGCCACCGACACCACGATCACCGCCCCCCCTGCCGGAGCGGTTCCGTCCGTCGCCACGACGACGGCTCCTCCGGCAGCCACGACGACCGCCGCTCCCCCTCCCGCGACCGCCACTCCGGCCGTCCCGCAAGGCGATCCGCTGGCCCGCTTCACCCCGCACCCCGACCGCGCTTCGGTGGAGATCAACGGCGACGACGTGATGGTGCTGCACAAGAACGGAGCGCTCTTCCTCGACGCGCGGCGCACCGCGGTCTTCGAAGAGGGGCACATCGCCGGCTCGCGCTCGTTCTCGGTGTGGGAGTCCGACATCGACGAGAAGGTCAACAACCTCTACGCCGAACGGAACGACCCCACCCAGCAGAACCTCCCCATCGTCATCTACTGCTCCGGCGGCGCGTGCGAGGACTCGCACATGCTCGCCCAGAAGCTGTGGGGCATCCAGTTCAACAATGTCTATGTCTACAAGGACGGCTACCCCGACTGGCAGAAGCGGGGCGGCGCGGTGCGGAAGGGAGCGCAACCATGAGCCCTGCGAGCTCATGGTCTGAGCGCCTGACCCACCCCTGGCTGACGGTCCGCGTGCAGATCGCCCTCGGCGCGATCTTCGTCGTCGCCGCCTGGCCGAAGATCATCGACCCTCCCTCGTTCGCGCACATGATCTACAACTACCGGCTTCTGCCGGGGAAGCTGATCAACTTCACCGCCCTGACCATGCCGTGGATCGAGCTCCTCATCGGCCTGGCCCTGATCTTCGGCGTCTGGACGCGCGCGTCCCGTACCATCGTCGCCTTGATGCTGGTCCTGTTCATCATCGCCATCGGCATCAACCTCCTGCGCGACAACGCCATCGACTGCGGCTGCTTCGACGTCTCCGCGGCCAACCTGACCCACGAAGAGCGGATCCGCGACATGTGGATGGTCATCCTGCGCGACATCGGGATGCTGCTCATGGTCGCGCAGTTGTGGTGGGCGGACCGGCGACGGCCCGCCCCCGTCACGGCCGACACAACTCCGTAACCGCCCGTTCCCTCGGCCGCCCCCGTACAATCCGCACGTTTTGCCGGAGGAGCTCTCATGCGCAATCGTGCGGTCCTACTGTGCCTTCTTTTCCTCGCCGTCCCTCTCTTTGCTGTGGACGTGCCGTTGAACGACCTGAAAAAGGGCGACGTCGTCGAGGGGTTTCGCGCCGACGCCCTCTACCTCGATGACGCCGGGAAGCCGTTCGGCGCCCGCTTCATCCACCAGCGCAGCGGCTTCAAGCTCGACTACCTGCAGATCGAGTCGGTTCCGCAGGGCTACACCTGGGTGAACTCGATCCCCGCCGGCGACCAGGGCGAGCCGCACACGCAGGAGCATCTGCTCCTCGGCAAGGGGACCACCGGCCGCGCGTTCGCCGGCCTCGATACCATGTGGCTCTCCAGCTCGACCGCCTTCACGCAGCAGTGGCGGACCAGCTATCACTTCAACACCACGGCCGGAAAGGACGTCTTCTTCGACCTCTTCGCCGCCGAGCTCAACGCGCTGCTCCATCCGAACTACACCGACGAGGAGATCCGCCGCGAGGTCCGCAGCTTCGGCGTGACCACCAACCCTGACGGCACGCTGCGCCTCGAAGAGAAGGGCTCGGTCTACAACGAGATGACCAGCTCGAGCACGAACCGCTACCGCGTCCTCTTCCGCACCAGCGGGCAGCTCGTCTACGGCAAGGACCACCCGCTGGCGGCGAACTCCGGCGGCGAGCCTTCCGGCATCCGGACCATGAAGCCGCAGGACATCCGCGGCTTCCACGCGGCCAACTACTACCTGGCCAACATGGGGACGATGGTCGCGTTCCCGAAGAGCGTCACCATGCAGGAAGTCCTCGACCGGACCGACGCGATCCTCACCAAGGTCGAGAGCGAGCCGGCGAAGCGCCCGTCGACCACCGAAAAGCCCTTCCCCGCGCCGAAGCCGGCGGCCGCTGGCTCGATCGTCGTCGAGGAGTACCCGCACCGCAACGACCAGCAGCCGAGCCCTCTCTCCTTCATCTGGCCGGCCACACGCACGACCATGAGCGCCGAGGATCTGCTGCTGCTCGAGCTGTTCGCCGACACCTTCGCCGGCGACGCCACCACGAACCTCTACAAGATGTTCGTCGACAGCAAGACCAAAGTGATGGACACCGGCGCCACCGGGACGTTCAGCAGCGTCGATCGCGACCCCGGCCACCCGGTCGCGTTCATCCTCGACAACGCCGCGGTCTCCAACTTCACCGGCGAGAAGATCGCCGCCATCCGGCAGAAGGTGACGGACGAGCTGGCGCGCATCGCCGCGTTCGGCGACGGCTCGCCGGAGCTGAAGGAGTTCAACGAGCGCGTCCTGAGCCGCGTCAGCGAGAGCGAGCGGCAGCTCGCCAACTTCGTCAACAGCCCGCCGTCGTGGGGCGGCCGCGGCACCGGCTCGGCCTGGATGGACCAGCTCCTGCTTCTCGAGCGGACGCCGGAGTTCCGCAAGTCGGTGACGCTCAACCCGCAGATCCAGAGCATCCGCAAGCTCCTTTCCTCGGAAAAGAACATCTGGCGCGACGCCCTCCCCCGCTGGCAGCTCACCGGCGTCGTCCCGTTCGCCGCCGCCGCGCGCCCGAGCCCGGCGCTGCTGGACCGGGAAGAGAAGGAGCGCGTCGCGCGCGCCGACGCCGAGGCGCAGCGGCTGGCGACGCAGTACGCCGTGACGGACCAGCAGGAGGCGCTGAAGCGCTATCAGAAGGACCAGGACGTCGAGGCGGCGCGCATCGAGGAGGAAGCGAAGAAGCTCACGCCTCCGCCGTTCGTGAAGAACCCGCCGCTGACGCTCGACGACACGCTGCAGTATGCGGAGCAGAAGCTGGAGTCGCCCGATCGCAAGGTCGGCTCTGACATCCCGATCGTGGTCTCGACGTTCGAGAACATGTCCAGCGCGACCCTCGGCCTTTCGTTGCGCGCGGACGTCGTGCCGCAGGAGCAGCTTCGCTACCTGTCGCTGCTGCCGCAGCTCCTGACCCGCAGCGGCGTGATCGAGAACGGCAAGCCGGTCTCGTTCGAGGAGATGTCCGAGCGGCTGCGGAAGGAGATCCTCCGCCTCGACGCCGGCTTCTCCACCAACCCGCGGACCGAGCGCGTCGAGCTCGGCGTCCGCGGCGCGGGACTCGGTGCCGGCGAAGCGAAGCGCGCCATCACCTGGATGAACCTCGTGCTGCACCATCCGGACTGGCGTATGGAGAACCTCCCCCGCCTGCGCGATGCGGTCGACCAGATCCTCAGCGGCTATCGCAACACCATGCAGGGCTCCGAAGAGTCGTGGGTCAACAACCCCGCGAACGCCTACCGGATGCAGACCAACCGGACGTACCTCGCCGCCGACTCGTTCCTGACCCGCGCCCACAACGCGCTGCGCCTCCGCTGGCTGCTGAAAGAAGCGCCGGCCGCCGATCGCGACGCGCTCGCCGCCTGGTTCACCCGTCTCTCCACGGCCACCGGCACGCGCGACGAGCTGAAGGCGATGCTCGCCAAGCCGGAGACCGTCGCCGGCCTTTCCCCTGCCGCACAGGCCATCGCGGCGGATGCCGTGAAAGACCTCGACCTGACCCTCATCGAGATCCCCGACAGCAGCCTTGCCGCCGACTGGAAGTATCTGGTCCACGCGATGCGCGACGACCTGCTCGTCGCTCCCGCCGATGCACTGGCGCGGCTCCACAGCGTCCGCAAGATGCTCCTGCACCGCGGCAACGCACGGATGTGGCTCGTCACCTCGTCGGCGATCCGGAAAGCGATCGAGCCGTCCATCGCGTCGCTCTCCGCCTCGCTCGACGCCGCCGCGGTACCGGCCGCTCCCCGCTCCGCCGTGCGCTCCGTCGACGCCCGTCTCGCAGGCCGCGACGCCTCCGCGAAAGCGCCGGTGTACGTCGGCCTGCTCGCACCGAACATGAAGGGAGGAGTCATCCTCACCTCCGTCCCGACGGCGTACTTCGCCGACGCCGGCGACCGCGAGAAACAGCTCGACTACCTCGCCTCCCGCCTCTTCTCCGGCTACGGCGCCCACGGCATCTTCCTCAAGACCCTCGCCGCCGGCCTCGCCTACAGCAACGGCATCCGCGGGAGCGTCCAGGGAGGCCGCTCCGGCTACTACGCCGAACGGACGCCGGAGATCCCGCAGACCGTGAAGTTCGTCGTCGACACCATCAAAGCGGGCGAGCGCGACCCCCGCCTCGCCGACTACGCCGTCGCCCAGGTCTTCGGCGAGACCCGCGCCGGCGCCACGTACGAAACCCGCGCCGAACAGATCGCCGCCGACCTCGCCGACGGCCAGACCCCCGCCCAGATCCGCAAATTCCGCGAATCCATCCTCAACCTCCGCGCCGACCCGGAGCTGGGCAACAAACTCTTCGACCGCAAAGACACCGTCTACGGCCGCCTCCTCCCCGGCTACAACGTCAAAGCGAAGGACGTCCCCGGAGCCATCTACTTCACCATCGGCCCCGACAAACAACTCGACGCCTGGGAGGCGTACGTGAAGAACGCCGAAGGTGCGGACACGCGGCTGTATCGGCTGTACCCGCGCGATTTCTGGCTGACGGAGTAGCCTTTCCCCACGGCGCGTCGCGGCGCGCCGTGGGGTTATACTCGAATCGACGATGGCGGATCCTCTGATCCTTTACTCCACGAACACGTGGCTTGCGTACGTCATCGGAGAGCGGTTCTATGGCAGCCAGCATTACGTCTGGTGTACCCCCGATTTCGATGCTCGAGCTCTTCCGCGGATTGAGCAGATCGCACCGCCAAGCTCTTCCCCTGCCGAGATCTACCAGGATTTGTACGAAGACGTTCGGCGAGGAGACAAGCACAGCTCGAAGATCAAAGACAACAAGGCCGGACTCCTGCGAGGGGCTGCGGCAAAGCGCGCGGCCAGCATGATCTCCGAGGATGACTATCGCGTGGTGGTTTCCACGGTCAAACAGGCGCAAGGCCGGGATTTTCGGCCTCTGCTGTACGTTATCCCTTTTGCGCGCGTACGTGCGATCGTTCAGCCTGCACCGGTTGAGCTTCGCGCTCACCCGCTGTCACGGGAGTACATCATCGAACACTTACCGCGCGTCGATTTTGACGCGCTCGAACTGCCACTGGGAGGGATGTAATGGCACTCGAAGTACTTGCGTCAGTCAGCCAGAACGTCGCCGTGGAGGCCGGATATCTCGCCATCCGCGCGCTCAAGCACCTCTCCGGCTCGGTCGTTCCCGCCGATGAGCCCTTCGGAGCAGAGTCGGTCACGGCCCGAGCTCTTGCCCAGAGGATCATTGACGAGATCTCCTCCACCGAGGCGCGGCCTATACCGAACCTGGGTCGCGCGCGCGTCGACTACTACATCAGCAAGATCGCTGAGATCGTCCACGCCCGCGCCGCGGAAAGCATCAGAATCGATGCGGAGCGTGGCGACGCCATCCTCGCGGAGCTCAGAGAAGAATTTCGCGTGTGAACGCAAAACGGCGCGCCTGCGGCGCGCCGTTTCCTGATCAACAAAGACGAAACCTACTTCTTGCTACACGCCCCGATCCACTTCCCCGAGTACTTCGTCTTCATTTCCTGTTCGCCGACTTTCATCTTCATCGAGCCGGTGTAGGACTCTTCGGTGAAGGTGATTTCGCCTTCGCCTTTGGTGTCCTGTTTCGGGCAGTCGATGGTCCAGGAGACGGTGTTGCCGGTGACTTTGTAGTCGCCGACGGTGCATTTGCTCTTCGGGTCGTTCGGGACGGACTTCTGGGGGTCCTTCAGATCCTCTTCGGTGATGCAGATCTCCGTGTTCACCGGCGGCATCTTGAAGGGCATGCCGGGGATTTCCATCTCCATCTTCACCTGCCACTTGCCGGGCTTCTGCGGGTGGTCGGCGGCACGGGCGGGCAGGACAGCAGTTACAGCCATGAGCGCGGACAGCGCGTACGGCACGTACTTACGCATCGGGGGACTTCCTCCGTCAGGGTTATTTGGTAGCGCGAAGTATAGCAGGGGCGGGCCGGAGCCCGCCCCTGCCATGGGGCGCTTAGCGGACGGTGAACGGCACGGTGTGGATCACCGGGTCGTTCGCGACGGTGAAGCCGAACTCCCACGCACCGGAGGTGAGCGTGTTCGGCGTCTTGAGGTTGTAGGCGTACTGGCCACCCTGCGCGTTCTGGAAGTTGAACGTGCCGGTGATCGGGATCCACGCGCCGCCGCCCGCCGGACGGACACCGTACGCGGTGATGACGATCGAGTTGGACGAGATGTTCGTTCCCGCCGCATTGCGGAGCGTAAAGCGCATCGGGAGCGTAGCCCCCGCGTTGACCGAGGCATTCGGCGGGTTCGGGCCGCCGGCGATGCCGTAGGTCACGATGAGCGTCGACGACGCGCTGGCCGGGTTGAAGTTGGCGTCACCCGCGTAGTCGAACGCAATCGGGTAGCCCGACGACGAAGGAGCCAGCGTACCGGTGTTGAACGTGGCCGAGAACGAACCGTCCGCGCCGATCGCTGCCGCCACGGTCGAGCCGTTGAAGGTGACGTCGACGCTGCCGGTGGGGATGAAGGTCCCGAAGCTCAGCGTCCCGCCGATGGACGTCGTGGCGGTGCCGATGACGATCGTGGGCGCCGAGAGGTTGCTGTAGACCGGATCGGCCTTGAGCACTACCAGCGTCACGCTGGCCGAGGCCTCGTTGTAATTCTGCGTCTCCGCGGCCACCACGCCGAGCGTGTGCGTACCGGCATTGAGCAGCGTTCCGGCAGCCGGGGTGTACGTCAGCTCACCCGCAGCAGCCGGTCCGACGACCGTCACCGTGGCATTGAGCTGGGTCTCGCTCAGAGCCGTGCCGTAGACGATGTCCGCCGGGTCGGCCCAGTTGATGGTCTGGTTGGCCTTGTGGACCACCAGGGAGACGTTTGCCGAGGCCTCGTTGTAATTGTTGGTCTCGGCGGCCGTGACCGTGAGCGTCTGCGTCCCGGCGTCGAGGATCGTGCCGAAGTCGGGGTCGTACGTCAGCGCGCCGGCAGCGGCCGGTCCGACGACCGTCACCGTGGCGTTGAGCTGCGCCGAAGAGAGTGCCTCGCCGTAGGTGATGTCCGCGGGCGTATCCCACGTGATCGTCTGGCCGGCCTTCTCCACGACCAGGGTCACCGTCGCGGTGGTCGGGTCATAGAGGTCGGTGTCGTTGGGAGTGAAGGTGACGCTGAGGATCTGCTCGCCGGCGTCGAGGATCGTGCCGGCCGGCGGGTCGTAGGAGAACGTTCCGCCGATGGTCGCGTCCGGATCTTCGTTGTTCACGACGACCGTCGCGTTGAGCTGTGTGTCGGTCAGCTCCGTGCCGTAGACGATCGGCGCCGGGTCCGGCCAGAACAGCTCTGCGCGGCCCTTCTCGACCGTCACGAAGATCGGCGGGTCGGTGACCGAGCCGCTGTACACGCCGCCGCCGGTGTAGGCAGCGACGATCTCGCGGACGCCGAGAGCGAGCAACACGTCGACCGTAGCGACGCCGTCCACCAGCGTGGCGGATCCGGCTCCGATGCCGTCGACGGTGAAGTTGACCGTCCCCTCGGCATCTTCCGGCGAGACGGTGGCGATGAGCGTCGTCGCCTGGCCGTACTGCGTCGGATTCGGGAAGACCTCGAGGGTGATGGTGGTCGGCTGCCCGATCACGTTGATCCTGTAGCCGCGCGCGGCGACGCAGGTGCCGTCGGCGGCGTTGATGACGAAGTTGTATGTGCCGGCGCTGTCGAGCGTGCCCGAGATCTCGGCGGTGCTGGTGTTGAACGTCAGGCCCGGAGGTAACGCTCCGTCGACCAGAGACCACGTGGCCGGGCCGCTGCCGCCCTGCAGCGTCAGCGTCTGCGAGTACGAAGCGCCGACGTTGCCGTCCGGCAGGGTTTCGGGCTCGATGTGCAGGATGCCGCAGCCGACCGGGGCGAGGAAGAAGTCGACGCCGGTCGTGGTCTGGCCGGCCGTGACGGAGATGGCCGTGCCGTCCGCCACCGGGTCGCAGCCGTTCGCGCAGGAGATCCCGTCGAAGAGCTGCGAGTCGAACCGCTCGGCCGAGGCGACCGCGTAATACGTGCCGGTCTCGAGGCGGCCGAAGATGTTGTAGTCGCCATTCGCATCCGGAATCGCGTACGAGACGATCGACCCGTCGGCGCCATAGATGATGACGTACGAGTCGGCGATCGCGGCGTTGCCGGTGTCGAGCACTTTCCCGGCGATCCAGCCGCCGGTCTGCGAGAGCGCGAAGTCGATCCCGGTGGTGACGGTGCCGGGCTCGATCTCGATCGCCGTACCGGTGGTCACGTCGCAACTGGTGCAGGCGATGTTGTCGTACAGCTCGTCCGAATACCCTTCCTGCACGTAGTTGAACGTGCGGGCGTAGTAGGTGCCGCCGGCCGGCAGGCGCGCTACATAGGTACCGTCTTCGAACGAGCTCTCGGCCGCGATGACCGGCTCGCCGTTCTGGTCGTAGAACTGGACGTAGACGCCGCCCAGGGGCTGGGTGGAGATCGAGTCGGTGATGGTGCCGGTGGCGCGGGCCAGGGCGCCCGAAAGCGTGAAATCGACGTCCGAGGTCGTGGCGCCGGCGGTGACGGCGATGGCCGTGCCGGTGGTCGGATCGCAGGCCTCGCACGGCAGCTCTTCGTAGAGCTCCGAGTCATAGCCGTAGGCCGAGCCGACCGCGTAATAGTTCCCCGCGGTCAGGCCGTTGTACGTCGTGTAAACGCCGTTCTCGTTCGGATAGGCGAACGTGACCAGCCGTCCGGCCGCGTTGTAGACGAGGACCCGGGCGAACGTGATGGCAGTGTTGGAGCCGGCGTCGGCGATCGAGCCCGAGATCGCGCCGCCGTTGACCGTCAGCGAGAAGTCGATGCCGGAGGTCGTCTCGCCGCTCGCGACACTGATCGGCGTGCCGGTCAGGACGTCGCAGCCGGTGCAGTCGATACCGGCGTAAAGCTCGTCGACGGCGCCCGGATAGGCGTCGTTGTGGGTGCGTGCGTAGTACGTACCGCCGCCGGAGAGCAGCGCCCGGTAATTGCCGTTCTCGTCGGTGTCGGCGAAGCCGGCGGCCGCACCGGTCTCGTCGTAGATGCCGATACCGACGCTCACCAGCGGGTTGGAATTGACGTCGAGCACCGTTCCGGCGATGGCCGCCGAGGCGGTGCGGGACAGCGCGAAGTCGATGTCGAGCGTTCTCGCGCCGTCGACGACGGCGATCGGCGTCCCGGCGTTCAGGTCGCACGCGCCGTTGCAGGCGACGTCGTCGTACAGCTCGGCCGAGTAGTCGGAATGGATGACCAGGGCACGGTACGAGCCGGTGTCGAGGCCGTCGATGATGTAGTCGCCGTTCTCGTTGGCGATGCCGGCGCCGGCGTATTCACCGTTGTCGAAGTAGAGGTCTACGTTGGCGAAGACCAGCGGCGCGCCGCTGGTGGCGTCGCTCACATGGCCGGCGACCGATCCGGTCCCGTTCGAGACGGGAACGCGGGGGGCGACGCGCGCGATGGCGCGATCGGCCTGCCCTGCCGTGGAGTGCGACCAGGCGATGGCCACCGGGTAGCGCAGCATCGGATCGTCGATCGCGATCCGCACCGTAGCCACCTGCGAGCCGCCGTTCCGGACCACCCAGCGTGCCGCGCGGGAGACGCGGCCGTCGGCGTCGATCAGGACCGGTGCGGACAGCGTGATGTCCGAGCGCGGGGCGCCGGGACGTTCGGCGAGGAAGCGTGCGCTCCGTCCGAACGGCACGATCGCCTTCACGCCTGTGAGGCTGGCGACGTTGTACGCCACCCCCTCGGCGGCGCGCCGGTCGTTCGCGACCAGCACTTCGTACGAGGAGCCGTTCCGCGTCGTCCGCAGCACATCGGTGCCGCGGAAGCCGCGTGCGTACGCACTGCCGCCTCCGGCAATGTCACGCTCGACCGGCGACGCTTCGAGGGCGCGCAGCACCACCCGCTGCGTTGCCGTCTCGACGACGACCGGGTCGATGAAACGTTTGCCCGACGTGACGCGAACCTTCGCGCCGGAAGCCGGGGCATCGAGAGCCGCCGAGAGCGATGGGAACTCGCGCTCGATACGCTGAGGAATCTCCCCACGGACAGCTGCGGATACGCTCGAAGAGACCAGAAGGCCGGCCGTGACGATCACGCCGGCAAGGACACGAGTGACGCGCATAGGATGCTCCTCTCGTCACCAACGGAACCGAGAGCCCCGGGCCTGCGGAACGGTTCTCACGGAGTTGGAAACTGGACCTGTGTGGCGCTAGTCTACATCCCCGCGCGCCAGACTGCCACTCTTCCGTTCCCGGTGGGGAGCGCCGCCTACGGCGACACCCACCCCGCAAAGTTCATCTGGCCGTTCTCGATCTTGATCATCGCCACCGGCTTGATCGGGTTCCGGTCGGGGCCCATGGAAATCTTTCCGGAAACGCCCTGATAATCCTTCGTGGCGGCGATCTGATCGCGGATCGCCTTTCGATCCAGAGAGTTGGCGCGGCGGATGGCATTCACGAAGATGTGCAGCGCGTCATAGCCGAGGGCCGCCGTCGCTTCCGGCTTCCGTTTGTGCCGCTCCTCGTACCGGCCCACGAAGCGCTGTACGACCGGCTCGGCGGCGCCGACGAAGTAGTGATCGGAAAAGTAAGATCCCTCGATGGCCTTCCCACCGATCTGGATCACCACCGGCGAATCCCACCCGTCCCCTCCCACCAGAGGAACGGTCAGGCCGAGGTCGCGTGCCTGGATGGCGATCTGCCCGACCTCCGTGTAGAACCCCGGGATGAACAGCGCCTGCGGCGACGCTGCTTTAATGGTAGTGAGCTGCGGGCGGAACTCGGTGTCGCCGCCGGAGTAGCTCTGCTCGGCGACGATCTTCCCCCCGGCGCCTTCGAACTCCTTCCGGAAGACTCCCGCCAGTCCGACCGAGTAGTCGTTCTTCTTGTCGACCAGGATCGCGGCGTTGTCGAGCTTCAGGTTGTCGCGGACGAACGCCGCCAGCGCCTTCCCCTGATAGGGGTCGGTGAAGCAGACCCGGAAGATGTACTCCCCCTTCTCGGTGACGGCCGGGTTGGTGGACGAGGGAGAGATCATCGGGACGCCGTTGGCCTGGGCGATCGGCGCGGCCGCGAGCGACTGGTTGGAGGAGTTCTCGCCGATGAGGCCCAGGACGTTGTTGCTGGTAATGAGCTTCGTCACCACCGACGCCGCCTCTTCGGCCCGCCCCTGGTCGTCCTCGACGACGAGGCGGATCTTGCGTCCCAGCACGCCGCCGGCCGCGTTGATCTCCTCGGCCGCCAGGCGTACGCCGTTGACCGTGGAGGTGCCGAACGCGGCCTGGTCTCCGGTCAGTGCGCCATACACTCCGACTGGAATATCGCCAGCCGAGTCTGTAGTTTGGGCTTCGCGGCCGGGGTGGCACCCGAACACGATCAGTGTGCCTGCGAGCAGGATGCGGATCAGCTTCAACGTTTTCACTCCTCCGGCCTCCGAGTTTATCCCCCTGAAAGGATTTACATGCAGGCGAACGACATTCGTAAAGGTATTGTCATCATCTTCGAGGGGGACCTTTGCAAGGTGATGGACTTCCGCCATCACACTCCGGGGAACCTACGGGCCATGGTCCAGGCCAAGCTCCGCAACCTCCGCACCGGCAACCAGTTCGAGCACCGTTTCCGTTCGAACGACGACATCGAGCAGGCGTACATCTCCCAGCATGAGATGGAGTACCTCTACTCCGACGGCCACGCGCACCACTTCATGAACACGGAGAATTACGAGCAGGTGGAGATCACCGAGGAAGACCTCGGCGACGCCCACGCCTGGCTCCAGCCCGGCCTGAAGATCCAGGTGCAGTTCCACGAGAGCAAGCCGATCGGCGTCGAGCTCCCGAAGACCATGAAGGTCAAGATCGCCGAGACCCAGCCGATGGTGAAGGGCGCCACCCAGTCGTCCTCCTACAAGCCGGCGACCCTCGAGAACGGCGTCACCGTCCAGGTCCCCCCGTTCGTGACCGAGGGCGAAGAGATCATCGTCGACCCGAGCGACAACCGGTACCTCGAGCGGGCCAAATAGCCGGCACGGCCGGCAGCGCTGGTTGCCCAAGGCTCCGGCACCGTTGGCGCCCGAGGCACACGTTTCGCGAGATTCATGGCCTCAGTTCATTACCTCTGCACGCAATGCGAACAACGGCTCGCCCGCACCGCGGGTGAGCCGCCGCGAGCCTGCGAGCACTGCGGAACGGTGACCGCCGTTACCGCCCCTCCTGAAGCAGCAGTGATCGACCGCTGCGCCGCCTGCGGCCACGAAGAGCTCTACTTCCAGAAAGACTTCAACCGCACCACCGGCATCGCCCTCGTCGCCGTCGGCGCCGTCTTCGTCCCCTGGACCTGGGGGCTTTCCCTCCTCGCGGTGACGGTTCTGGATTACATCGTGTGGCGTGTGGTCAAGGACGTGATCGTCTGCTACCAATGCCAAGCCGTGCACCGCGGGTATCCGGCCAACCCGGGGCTGAAGCCGTTCGATTTGGTGGTGCATGACCGGCACGTGTACGGGGCGGCACCTCCGGGGGCGGAGGAGGGGCACCGGGATTGATAGGACTGATGGGACCTATGGGACCTATAGGACTTCATAGGTCCTATCAGTCCTATCAGTCCTATAGGTCCTATAGGTCCCATCAGTTCTAGAAATCCTGCCCCATCGCATGCACCGCGATCTCGTCCACCACCCAATGCTTCGGCAGCTCCAGCATGTCCACGATTGCCCTGGCCACGAACTCCGGCCTTAGCGACCAGCTCTCTTCCTTCGTCCCTTCACTCCCTCCGCCGAAGAACGTGTCGATGATCCCGGGAGTTACCGTCATCACCTTCACGCCGCGGTTCTTCACCTCGCGCAGCAGCGAGCCCGCAAACCCCACCACCCCGAATTTGCTGGCCACATACGGCGCCATGTTCGGGATCACGCGGCGGCCGAGGTCGGAGGCGACGTTGACGATCTGGCCGGAGTTGCGGGCCAGCATCTCCGGCAGCACTGCCTTCGTCACGTAGATCGTCCCCTTCAGGTTCACGTCCAGCGTGCGGTCGAGCTCTTCGATGCTCGTCTCGGTGAACGGCTTGTACCAGCCGACGCCGGCGTTGTTGACCGCGATGTCGACGGCGCCGAGGCGCTCACGGACCGCCGCCACGCCGCGCTCGACCGAATCCCAGCGCGACACGTCGAGCACGATCGCCATCGCCTCGCCTCCCGCGTCGCCGATCTCGCCGGCCACACGCTCCAGCTCCCCTTCCGTTCGCGCGCTCACCGCCACCCGCACGCCGCGGCGCGCCAGCTCCAGCGCCACATGCCGTCCCAGGCCGCGGCTCGCGCCGGTGACCAGCGCTATCTGACCCCGGAGATCCACTTGCGCCATCGTTCCATCCCTCTCGAAACACATAGAATAACGGTATGAGGCTC
>Ga0190275_10000855_pt1 | contig 24140 bp, 21 predicted proteins | sample Popmic550T_FD_133745 | JGI IMG/M metagenome (GOLD analysis project Ga0190275, IMG submission 133745) | Populus adjacent soil microbial communities from riparian zone of Yellowstone River, Montana, USA - 550 T | ecosystem: Environmental > Terrestrial > Soil > Riparian zone > Trees stand | place...
ATGCCCTGGTCGCCGTCGATATAGGTGATCGCGCTTTCGCAGGCGGCGGTCGAGGTGAAGCCCGGATCGTAGGTGAAGGCGCCGGTTTCCGCATAAAGCTTTCGGATGTCGACGACGTCGGGGCCGACCGAGCCGGCGCGAACCGGGAAGCCGTGGCTCTTGTCGCCGAGGTTGAGAGTGGCGTTTCCGTCGGCCATCATTCTGCTCCGTCCATCCGGTCCGCGATGCGGGCGAGGCTTTCCTCGCGCCCCAGCAGGACCAGAACATCGAATATCCCGGGCGAGGTCGCCCGTCCGGTGAGCGCGGCGCGCAGCGGCTGCGCCACCTGGCCTAGCTTGGCCCCGGCGCTTTCCGCTGTGCCGCGCACCGCAGCCTCTGTGGCGACCGCCGTCCATTCGTCAAGCGCCTTGAGTGACGCCCAGGCCAGGCCGAGCAGGCGAGGGGCATCGCCGGCAAGCAACATGGCCGCCTTTTCGTCGAAGTCGAGCGGCCGGGTCTGGAATAGAAAAATCGAATTTTCAGCAAGTTCCTCGAGAGTCTTCGCTCGAGGCTTCAGTTCCGGCATGGCCCGGACGAGAAGCTCGACCTCTTCCGTCCCGAGGTCGCGTCCGATGAGAGTCCCGATGCGGGGCGCGACCAGCCGGGCGAGGCGCCCGTCGTCGGCCTCGCGGATGTAATGGCCGTTGAGATTCTCGAGCTTCTTCGTGTCGAAGCGCGACGGCGACTTGCCGACCTGGTCGAGATCGAACCAGCGCACGGCGTCGTCGCGCGATATGATCTCGTCGTCGCCATGGCCCCAGCCGAGGCGGAGGAGATAGTTGGACAGCGCTTCCGGAAGGAAGCCGAGCGAGTCGTAATCCATCACGCCCGTCGCGCCGTGGCGCTTCGACATCTTGGCGCCGTCCGGGCCGTGGATCAAAGGCACATGGGCGTAGACGGGCTCCGGCCAGCCCATGCCCCGGATGATTCCGAGCTGGCGGAAGGCGTTGTTGAGATGGTCGTCGCCGCGGATGACGTGGGTGACGCCCATGTCATGATCGTCGACCACCACGGCCAGCATGTAGGTGGGGCTGCCGTCGGAGCGGAGCAGGACCATGTCGTCTAGCTCGGCATTCCGGACGACGACCCGGCCCTGGACCCGATCCTCGATGACGGTTTCGCCCTCGCGCGGCGCCTTCAGGCGGAGAACGAAGGGCGAGTCGCCGGCTTCGCCTCCGACTTCGCGCCACGGGCTCTCGACCCGGTAGGGGCGCTTCTCCGCCTGTGCGCGCTCGCGCTGGGCCGACAATTCCTCGGCGGTCATGTAGCAGCGATAGGCATGGCCTCGGGCGAGCAGCGCGTTGGCGACTTCGGCGTGGCGGGCGGCGGATCGCGACTGATAATGTTCGGGGCCGTCCCAATCGAGGCCGAGCCAGCGCATCCCTTCCAGGATCGCCTCGATCGCCGCCTGGGTGGAGCGCGCCTTGTCGGTATCCTCGATTCGAAGGAGAAAGCGGCCCTCATGGTGGCGGGCGTAGAGCCAGGCGAAGAGCGCCGTCCGGGCGCCGCCGATATGAAGGAAGCCGGTCGGCGAAGGCGCAAAGCGGGTGACGACCTCGCCGGGCTGGACGGTTGCGCTCAAGCGCCTTTTCTCCAAGGATGCGGGGCCATGACGGCCGGTGACGGATGGGCCCCTAGCATAGCGGATCGGCGGCGACAAAGGGGCGCGGCGGTGAACGATCCGTCATCCCGGCGAAAGCCGGGACCTCAGGACGAGGAGTCTCGGCGGGTCTCGCCGAGGTCCCGGCTTTCGCCGGGATGAGGGCTTTGAGCCTCCGCCTCGAAACCTTCGCCGACGCCGAGCGGGACCAGCTGCCGCTCTGGCTGCCGGTGGGGCTGGGGCTCGGCACCGCCGCCTGGTTCGCTCTGCCCGACGCCCGGGCCTGGACGGCCTTTCTCCTGCTCGCCGCGGCGCTGGCGCTGGCGCCCCAAGGGCTGGCGCCCGGAACGCGCTGGGGGCGGGCGGTCTCGATCTTCTGCCTCGCCGCGATCCTTGGCTGCGCCGGCATCTGGTGGAAGGCCGAAAGGGTCGCCGCGCCCGTGCTGGGCCAGGCTCGAGCGGCCGAATTCGATTCGAAGGTCGAGAGCTTCCAGCGCTTGCCGGCGCGCGATCTGGTGCGGCTGGTAGTGAAGCCGGTGGCCGATTCGGGGCTTCCGACTCGCCTCAGGGTCAATATCGAGGCCTCTGGGGTGCCCGCCGGGCTGCAGGCGGGGGCGACGGTTCGGCTCCGCGGCTATCTGATGCCGCCCGCGCCCGCCGCTCTGCCCGGCGCCTACGATTTCGCCCGCGCCGCCTGGTTCCAGGGGATTGGCGGCACCGGCCGGGTCACCCTGGTGCGGATCGTGGCGCCGCCCACGGACCGGGGCTGGCGGGCTCGGCTGGCCGGCACCCGCCAGCGCCTCGCCGACCATATCCGCTCGACGCTTCCGGGCGGGGCCGGAGGGATTGCCGCCGCGCTCGCCACCGGCGACCAGGGCGGCATTCCCGAAGCCGATGCGGAAGCGATGCGCCGCTCCGGCCTCGCCCACCTTCTCTCGGTCAGCGGCCTCCACCTGACCGCCGTGGTCGGAGCGGTGATGCTTCTCACCCTGAAGCTGCTCGCCTTGAGCCCGATGCTGGCCCTTCGCTTCCGGCTCGTCCTCGTCGCCGCCGGCGCCGGCGCGCTCGCGGGAGTCGCTTATACCCTCCTTACCGGGGCCGAGGTGCCGACGATCCGCTCCTGCATCGCGGCCTTGCTGATCCTCCTTGGAATCGCCCTCGGCCGGGAAGCGCTGACCCTCCGGCTGGTCGCGGTCGCGGCGCTGGTCGTGCTCGCGCTCTGGCCCGAATCGCTCCCCGGAGCGAGCTTCCAGATGAGCTTCGCCGCGATCACCGCCATCGTCGCCCTTCACGAGCATCCGAAGGTTCGAGCCCTCCTCGCCCGGCGCGACGAGCTCTGGCCGATGAAGCTTGCGCGTTTCCTCCTCGGCCTGGTCCTCACCGGCTTCGCGGTCGAGCTCGCCCTCATCCCGATCGCGCTCTGGCATTTCCACCAGGCCGGCCTCTACGGCGCCCTCGCCAACATCGTCGCGATCCCGCTCACCACTTTCGTCATCATGCCGCTCGAGGCGCTCGCCTTGCTGTTCGACCTCGCCGGTCTCGGAGCGCCTTCCTGGTGGCTGGCCGGAGCCGCGCTCGACCTCCTGCTGGCGCTCGCTCATGCCGTCGCCGCCGCGCCCGGGGCGGTGGCAAGGCTTCCGACCATGCCCAGCGCGGCCTTCGCCTTGATGCTCGGCGGCGGGCTCTGGGTCGCTTTGTGGCGGTCACGCTGGCGCCGCCTCGGCCTCCTTCCGGTCGCGGCCGGCGCCGTGGCGGCCTTGCTGACCCCGGTTCCGGACCTGCTCGTGACCGGCGACGGCCGCCACCTGGCGCTTCGAACCGGGTCCGGCGAGCTCGCCCTGCTTCGCGGCCGCGCCGGCGACTATGTCCGCGATCTGATGACCCAGAGCGCCGGCCTGGAGGGCGAGGCGGGCGCGCTGGAGACATTGCGAATAGCCGAATGCAGCGCCGATTTCTGCGCCGCCGACCTGCGCGGCTGGCGGCTGCTGGCGAGCCGAAGCGACCGGCGGGTCCCGGTCGAGGCGTTGCGCAAGGCCTGTGCCCAGGCCGACATCGTCGTCTCCGACCGGCGCCTGCCGGCACCGTGCCGGCCGCGCTGGCTCAAGGCCGACCGGGAATTCCTGGCGAAGAGCGGCGGGCTGGCGATTACGCTGGGGGCGGTGCCGAGCGTGATGACGGTGTCGAGCGGCGACCGGCACCCTTGGATCCAGAAGATCGTTGCGCAGGCGCCGACGTCCCCGTCATCCCGGCGAAAGCCGGGACCTCAGGACGAGAAGTCTCGGCGGGTCTCTCCGAGGTCCCGGCTTTCGCCGGGGTGACGAGCGAATTCACCCCCGCCGCTCGCTTCGATTGCGCCTCTCGATCGACATCAGCATGCCGAGGCAGATCATCACCGTCAGCATCGCCGATCCGCCGTAGGAGACGAGGGGGAGGGGAATGCCGACGACCGGGGCGAGGCCCATCACCATCATCAGATTGACGGCGATGTAGAAGAAGATGGTGAGCGTCAGCCCCGCCGCCGCAAGCCGCTCGAACCGGCCCTTGGCCTCCAGCGCTACCCCCATTCCCCAGCGCAGCAGAAGGAAGAAGAGCCCGATCAGGACGCATCCCCCGATCAGCCCCCATTCCTCGGCGATGGCGGAGAAGATGAAGTCGGTATGCTGCTCGGGCAGATAATGGAGGTGGCTCTGAGTGCCGTTGAGGAAACCCTTGCCGAAGACCCCACCCGAACCGATCGCGATCTTCGACTGGGTGAGGTGGTAGCCGGCGCCGAGCGGGTCGGTCTCCGGGTTGAGGAAGATCAGCACCCGGTCCTGCTGGTGCGGGAGGAGGAAGGAGTAGACGATCGGGAGCGCCGCCGCGACGGCGAGGCCGCCGCCGATGAACAGGCGCAGCGGCAGGCCGGCGAGGAACATCAGGGCGATGGTGTTGAGAACGATCAGCATCGTCGTTCCGAGATCGGGCTGAAGGAGGATGAGCAGGATCGGCGGGCCGAGGATGAGGGCGAGGGGCCACATCGCCCAGAGGCGCCTGATCTCGGCGGGCGGGACATGGGCGTAGAAGCGGGCGAGGGTGAGGACGATGACCGGCTTCATCAGCTCTGAGGGCTGGACTCGAAGGAAGCCCAGCTCGAGCCAGCTTCGGGCGCCGCCGCCGATCACTCCGAGCGCCAGCGTCAGGATGAGCAGAAGGATGCCGCCGCCGTAGGCGAAGAAGGCGAAGTCGTGGAAGGTCTGAGGGCGGATCCACGAAAGAGCCAGGGCCATGCCGAGGAAGACCAGGAACCGCATCAAATGGGGGAGCGCCCAGGGCATCATGAAACCCCCGGCGGCCGAATAGAGGCCCAGCACTCCGGCGAGGCCGAGCGCGGTGACGATCCACAGCATCCGCCAGGGCAGGGCGGCCAGCGGCGCCGGAACGAAGGCGAGGCCCATCAGGTGCCCGCCCCCGCCGCCGCCGCCCGGGCCTCCTTCTCGGCCTTGGCCGCGGCGAGCCAGCTTTGCGCCCGCCGCTCCATCCGCTCGGCCAGCGTTCCGCCCCATTGCTCCTCGAAAGTGGCGAGGGCCGCCAAAGCCTTGGGCTTGTCGAACAGATAGGTGAGAACGTCCTTGGCGACAGGCGCGGCGGCGCGCGAGCCGCCCATTCCGTGCTCGATCACCACCGAGCAGGCGTAACGCGGATTGGCGGTCGGGGCGAAGCAGACGAACAGGCCGTGGTCGCGATATTTCCAGGCGCCGGACTGGCCGCGCTGGCCTCCCGTGATCCGGCGGACCTGGGCGGTGCCGGTCTTTCCGCCCATCTCGATCCCGGGAAGCTCCAGCTTGCTTCGACCGGCGGTGCCGGCGCCGTTCACCACTTCCCACATGCCGGCCCGGACGGTGTCGAAATGCTCCTTGGGGTAGGGGAGGGCGACGGCCGGCGGGCGCTTGCGGTGGATGAGGTTGGGCTGGATGTCCCGGCCGGACGCGACCCGTCCCGCCATCACCGCGAGCTGGAGAGGGTTCACGATCACGAAGCCCTGGCCGATCGAGGTGTTGAGCGTGTCGGACTCGGTCCAGTCGGGGCGTTCGACCAGCTTTGCGCTGCGCTCGTAGCGCGCCTTTTTCCACGGGGCGCTCGGCATGGTCCCGTAATTCTGGGAGACGACGGGGATGTCGAACTTCTCGCCGAAGCCCAGGCTCTTGCCCATGGCCGAGATGATGTCGATCCCGGCGCGCCGCCCCATCGCGTAGAAATAGGTGTTGCAGCTTCGCGCGATCGCGGTGTGCATCGTCATCGAGCCGTGGCGGCCGAGGCAGCGGAAGAAGCGGTTGCCCAGTTGGAAGCCGCCGGGGCAGTTGACATGCGCCTTGGGATCGATGCCCGCCTGGAGCAGGGCCATGGCGACCATCGGCTTGAACGTCGAGCCGGGCGGGTAGAGGCCGTTCAGGGCCTTGTTGAGCAAGGGCTTGCGCTCGTCCTGCGAGAGCATCTTCCACTCGTTGCGGCTGATTCCGTCGGTGAAGCTGTTGGGATCGTAGGCGGGCATCGACGCCAGAGCGAGTATGTCGCCGGTCCAGCAGTCGAGCACCACGACCGAACCCGATTCCTCGCCCAGGCGCCGGGCCGCGAACGTCTGGAGGCCGGCGTCGATGGTGAGCGGCAGGACCCCGCCGCTCTTGTCGGGAACCGTGGTCAGCTGACGGACCAGCTTGCCGCCCGCCGTCACTTCGACCCTTTGCGCTCCCGGTTGGCCGCGAAGCCGCGGCTCCATAGTCTTTTCAACGCCTTCCTTGCCGATCTTGAAACCCGGCGTGATCAGCAGAGGCGCCTTGTTCTCCTTCTTATATTCCTCCTGGTTGGGCGTTCCGACATAGCCGACCAGATGCGCGACCGCGGCCCCGTCGGGATAGAAACGCGAGAAGGAGCGCAGCGGGGCGACCCCGGGCAGCTCGGGCTGCCGGATCGTCACCGCCGCATATTTCTCGAACGGGAGATTCTCGGCGACCGGGACCGGCTGGTAGCCCGCGGCGTGCTTCAGCTCCTCCCGGATCCGCTCGACCTCGTCCTGGGGAAGGTCGAGCAGCCGGGTCAGCTCGGCGATGATCCGGTCCGGCTCCTTCAGCCGGTCGGGGATGAGATCGACCCGGAAGTCGCTCCGGTTGATCGCGATCGGCAGGCCCGCCCGGTCGACGATCCAGCCCCGCCGCGGCGGAATCAGCCGAAGCTGGACCCGGTTGCTTTCGGAGAGCGTCTTGTAGCGCTCGTTCTCGGCGATCGAGATGTAGGCCATCCGGCCGGCGAGGGCGGCCCCGAGAAGGCCTTGAAAGCCGCCCACGACCATGGCGCGCCGGGTGAAGGTGAGGAGCTGGCTGCCCTCCGTGATCGCGGGGCGGTTGCGTCTGTTGATCATCGGGACAGCCGCCAGCGATCGAGCAGGACGACCAGGCGGGCCACCAAGGGATAAGCGAAGACCGACAAAGCGATCTGCGGCCAAAGTATCGCGAAGGGCGTCGCGCCGCCCATCTGACGGGCAACGTACCAGCCGCCGGCGGTGTAGAAGAGGATGGCGGCGGCGGCGAACAGCCAGTCCATCCAATAGTCGCGCCAGCCGACCCGGCTGTCGACGACGTCGAGGATGAGGAAGGTCAAGGTCCACAAGGCCATGGACTGGCCGACGGGCAGGCCCGCGACGAGATCGTTGAAGAGGCCGAGCGGCAGGGCCATGTGCGCCTGCCACATTTCCGGCCGAAGCAGCCGCCAGGCGATAAGCACGAGATAGGCGAAATCGGGGACGATCGGCCGGCTCGCCACATAAGGAAGGAGGGCGAGCAAGGCGGCGGCCATGGTGCTCAGGATCGGCACCCATCGGCGACGAAAGCCGAGCAGTGCGACGTCGCGGCTCGACCCGGCGATCCGGCTCATTGGCCCGCGCCCGTCAAGGCGCTTTCGGTGGTTTCGGTGAGCGGCACGTCGGCAAGCGGCTGGTAGATTTGAAGCACCATCGCATATTCGACATTGGCCGGGTCCGCGAGCGGCTTCGCCACCGTCCGCTCGCCGGCGACCGAGACCACGACGGCGACCGGAATGTCGGGCGGGTAGACCCCGCCCACCCCGGAGGTCACCAGGACGTCGCCGCGGCGGAAGGGATTCTGGCCAACCTCCAGGGTCTTGAGATCGATCGTCCCGTCGCCATGGCCGGTGGCGATCGCCGCGGTTCCGTCCCGGATCAGCCGGACGGGGACATTGCTCGCGCTGTCGGAGACGAGCAGGACCCGGCTTCCCCAGCGGCCGGTCTCGATCACCCGGCCGACGAGGCCGTCGGCGGAACGGACCGGCTGGCCCGGCCGGACTCCGGCGGACGCTCCGGCCGACAGCGTCGCGAGGCGGCGGACGGAGGCGAAGGAGGAGCCGACGATCCGGGTCACGGCGACCGGCTCCCGGGACTCGCGGGTCAGGCCGAGCAGGGCCTTCAGCCGCTTGTTCTCGAGCTCGGTCGCCTGGGCCTCGATCAGCTTTCGCCGAGCCGCGTCGAGCCTCCGCTTCAGCTCCGCATTCTGGCTTCCCGCCTGGAAATAATTGCCGACCGAACCGCCGATCCCCCCGAAGAAGCGCGAGACCGAGCGTCCGCCCGAGGAGATCGGGCTGGTGACGTCGAGAGCGACGCCCTTCAAAGCGTTGAACCCGCTCGGATCGACGATCGCGATGACGAGCAGCAGCCCCGCGAACAGGACCCCGCCCACCGCCAGGACGTAGGACAGGAAAAGCCCATATTGCGCCCGGCGCGAGAATCCGGGGCGGCGGGTCGACGGCGGGGCCACCTATGTGCCTCCCAGGCCTGGCCTCAGGCGGTCAGCAGAACGCCGCGGAAGATTTCCTCCTCGAGCGCCCGGCCGGTGCCGATGGCGACGCAGGTGAGCGGATCGTCGGCGACCGTGACCGGCAGCCCCGTCTCGTCGCGCAACACCTCGTCCAGTCCCTGCAGGAGGGCGCCGCCGCCGGTCAGGACGATGCCCTGGTCGACGATGTCGGCGGCCAGCTCCGGCGCGGTATTCTCGAGCGCGATCCTGACGCCCTCGACGATCGTCCCGACCGGCTCGGACAAAGCCTCGGCGATCTGGCGCTGATTGATCGTGATCTCCTTGGGCACCCCGTTGACGAGGTCGCGGCCCTTGATGTGGACCGAAAGGCCGTCGGACGGATTGCCGTTTTCGTCGGTCGGCGCCTTGGCGATCCCGACCTGCTTCTTGATCCGCTCCGCAGTCGCCTCGCCGATCAGGAGATTGTGGTTGCGGCGGACGTAGGACGAGATCGCCTCGTCCATCTTGTCGCCGCCGACCCGCACCGACGTCGTGTAGGCGAGGCCCCGGAGCGAAAGCACCGCGACTTCGGTGGTGCCGCCGCCGATGTCGACGACCATCGATCCGATCGGCTCCGTGACCGGCATGTCGGCGCCGATCGCGGCCGCCATCGGCTCCTCGATCAGCCATACCTGGGAAGCGCCGGCATTGGAGGCGGCGTCGCGGATGGCGAGGCGCTCGACGGAGGTGGAGCCGGAGGGAACGCAGATCACGATCTCAGGCCAGCGCGGGAAGCGGCGCTTGCCGTGGACCTTCTGGATGAAATGCTTGATCATCTGCTCGGCGACGTCGATGTCCGCGATGACCCCGTCCCGGAGGGGGCGAATGGCCTCGATCTGATCCGGCGTCTTGCCCATCATCATCTTGGCGTCGTCGCCGACCGCCTTCACCCGCTTAACGCCGTTGATCGTCTCGATCGCGACCACCGAAGGCTCGTTCAGGACCACGCCCCGGCCCCGGACGTAGACGACGGTGTTGGCCGTGCCGAGATCGATCGCCATGTCGTGGGAGGGGAATTTGAAGAAACGCAAGAGTGACATTTGAGCTGGATCCCGCTTCCTTGAAACGCCGCCGCGGCGTGATGCCCGGCGCGCTCGCTTTATCTCTATAGGATGGCCCCTCGGCTTGTTCCACAAATGACTTAACAAGGCTCGCGGGACGGCCGGGCTTGGTCTAGACCGCGGATCGATGTCAATACGCCGCCTTCCCGAGCATCTGGTCAACCGCATCGCCGCCGGTGAAGTGGTGGAAAGACCGGCCAGCGCGTTGAAGGAGCTCGTCGAGAATGCGATCGACGCCGGCGCCGTCCGGATCGCGGTCGCATTGGGCGGCGGAGGAACGGCAAGGATCGAGGTCGCCGACGACGGCTTCGGGATGAGCCCCGCCGACATGGCGCTGGCGCTCGAGCGCCACGCCACCTCCAAGCTTCCGGGCGAGGAGATCGAGGCGGTCACCACCCTGGGCTTCAGGGGCGAGGCGCTTCCCTCCATCGCCAGCGTCGCCCGGCTCACCGTCGAAAGCCGGGTGCGCGGCGATTCCGGACGAGGGGGCGGCTGGTCGCGCATCGTCGACAACGGCCGGCTCGAGGGGGAAGGGCCGGCGGCGCTCCCGCCCGGAACCCGGATCCGGGTCGAGAATCTGTTCGCCCGGGTCCCCGCCCGACGCAAGTTCCTTCGCTCCGAGCGTTCGGAATATGCCGCCTGCCTGGATGTGGTGAAGAGGCTCGCCATGGCCCGGCCCGACATCGGTTTCTCGCTCGAGCATGACGGTCGCCGGACCCTTTCCGTCCAGCCCGGCGAGGATCGGCCGGCCCGAGTCGCCGGCTTGACCGACCGCGCCCTCCACGAGAACAGCGTCGCCGTCGACTATGAGCGCGGGCCGGCCCGGCTCGGCGGGGTCGCGGGCCTGCCGACCTTCAACCGCGGAGTGGCCGACCACCAATATCTGTTCGTCAACGGGCGCCCGGTCAAAGACCGGCTCCTGATCGGCGCCGTCCGCGCTGCCTATCAGGATCTCCTCGCCCGCGACCGCCATCCCGTCATCGCCCTGTTCATCGACCTTCCCGGCGACGAGGTCGACGTCAACGTCCACCCGGCCAAGACGGAGGTCCGCTTCCGCGACCCGGCCGGGATCAGGGGGCTGATCGTCGGCGGGCTCCGGCACGCTCTGGATTCTGCCGGATTCCGGAGCGTCCAGCGGCCGGCGGCCGACGTGCCCTGGCAATCGGAACCCCGTCATTCCCGCGATAGCGGGAATCCAGCTTCCTTCTGGACCCCCACATTCGCAGGGGTGACGAACGATCGCGTAAGGGAGGAGCGGGCCTCCTACGATTTCGCCCCCGCCGCCCGGGGCGAATCGGCCTTCGCTCCGCCGCCCCAGGCCCACAGCTTCCCGCTCGGGGTCGCCCGCGGCCAGGTCGCCGCCACCTACATCGTCGCCGAAGCCGAGGACGGCCTCATCCTCGTCGACCAGCATGCCGCCCATGAAAGGCTGGTTCTGGAGCGGATGCGGCGGGCGATGGCCGACGGCGGGGTCGCCCGCCAGGCGCTGCTCCTGCCCGAGGTGGTCGAGCTGGACGAGCCCGCCTGCGACCGGCTCGAGGCGAGGGTCCCGGAGCTCACCGAGATGGGCCTCGAGCTCGAGCGCTTCGGCGCCCGCGCGATGCTGGTTCGGGCGACCCCGGCGATCCTCGGCAATGGCGACGTCAAGGGCCTGGTCACCGACCTCGCCGACGAGCTCGCCGCCTTCGACGACGCGCTTGCGCTGAAGGAGAGGCTCGACCATGTCGCCGCGACCATGGCCTGCCACGGCTCGGTCCGGGCGGGCCGGATTCTCTCGGTCGCCGAGATGAACGCCTTGCTCCGGGAGATGGAGATCACCCCCCATAGCGGCCAGTGCAACCACGGCCGACCGACCTGGGTGAAGCTCGCCCATGGCGACATCGAGAAATTGTTCGGGCGGAAATGATGCGTGTTGCCGCCGCGGCGTTGCTTCTGGGCCTCGCGGCGGGGTGCGACGCCTCGCCGCCGCCCATCGATCGGATAGAGATACGCGTGTCGGGCGAGTCGGCCGTCGATATCGCCGTGGACGGCGGGGGCGAGGGAAGCTTTCGGCTCAGCGAGCCTTTCCCAGGCGGCAGGTCCGGCACCTTTTCCGTCACCCCGGAGCAGTTTCAGCGGCTTCGCGAGCGGCTGGAGCGCTATCGAAGGCAGGCGGTGCCGACGACGGACGAGAGCGCTCGGGAATTCGTCGAACGAACCTGCCCGAGGGATGTGCCGTTCGTGACGGACGCGGGCGGCGTCTACGTCCGCTGGATCGGCTCGACGTCCGACCAGCATTTTTTGGCGGATCTTGGTTGCGATCGCGAGCGGCGGAAGTGGAGAAACCAGGACCTTCTCGGCATCGTAAGGAGCTTGCCGGTCCCACAGGTCCGGTGAGGAAAGCAGGGTCCCCCCTGAGCGTCTAGGCCGCCAGTCTCGCCTCGATCCGCCGGTGCCAGATCAGGCCCGCCGCCGTTACGAGGGTCAGTGGCCCCAGCGTCCACCAGAAGAAGAGCATCGGGTCGCCGGCCAGGCAGGCGGCGTAGAGGACAAGGATCCGAGCGTTGGCGTTGAGCAGGTTGAGGAGCTTCAGCGCCGGAGCGGCGCGCTCGCCATAGGCCGCGGCCAGGGCGCGGCGGTCGGGGACCTCCGCCAAGATTCGGTCGAAGCGGCCGGCGAGGCGGTCGAGCGAACCGGCCAGGGCGTCGTACAGGCGCATCAAGGCATTGGGCGAGGGGGCGGGGGCCGTTCCGCGCGGGTCGCCGCGGACCCGGCGGTGATAGCGGCCCCGTTCGCTTTCGAAGAGGTTCGCCTGGACTCCGTGGACGAGGCCGGCGACGGTGCCGGTGATCCAGGCTTCGGGCGTGTCGATCGACGCCCCCAGCGCGAGATAGAGGATCAGGAAGACGCCGTGGTCGCACAGGCCGTCGAGGAAGCGGCCGAGCGCGCTGGCCGTTCCGGTGGCCCGGGCGACCATTCCGTCGAGGCCGTCGAAGACGAGCCAGGCGATGGTGAGCAGGAAACCGAGGGTCGCGATCGCCGGGTCGCGCCAGCCCAGATAGGCCAGAGCGGCGCCGGTGCCGATTGCGAGCCCGGCCACCGAGACCAGATTGGCCGGGATCCGGGCCTTCAGCGCCAGCGGCAGGAGCATGCGCCCGGCGAGGTGGACGATCCAGTGATTGGTCGGATCCTCGATGCGCGGGTCGCGCGAGCCGTCGGGCGGCGGCAGCCAGGCGGGGCGGGGACGCACGCTCATCGCGGAGAGCCGTTAAACCCGCGCGTGGATCGGGGTCAATCGCCAGGAAATCGTGTCCTGGAAAATCGAATTTCCCATCGGCCGTCCGCCGAGCCCGAGATATTCGTCATCGTCCTGCAGGCCGAAGAAAATCGTGACAGTTACGAATTTCTCGGCAGACGGCCCGGCGCGCGCGAAAAAGCGTAACTGTCACGATTTTCTGAGGCAGCCGAGGCGGAAAACTGGATTTCCGGCACCGATTTATCGAAGGGATGCCGCCTACCGCGAGCGGGCCGGCTCGGCTTCGATCACCCTCTCGTTCCGGTCGAGCTGGACGATGTAATAGACCGGGCGAAGCGGCGCGAAGGCCGAGGAATAGCCGAGTTCGGTCGAGCAATCGGCCCTCGGCAGATAGTCGACACGGCCGGCGCAGCTCCCCGCCCAGCGAGGCCTGCCGAGAACCGCTTCGACCGACTTGCGATCCATTCCGAGCTGGACCCGGGTAAGGCGGTCGGGAAAGTGGCGGTCGTACCAGAATCCCCAGGCCGCCCAGAGGGCCCCGGCGCACACGATGGCGACGAACGCGCTTTCCAGCCAACGCCGCCGGTCCCAGGCGCGGCGCTCAGCCATTGCCCCGCTCCGTCAGCGTCCTGAGCCGCGCCGCGACCCGCTCGATCGGATGGGCCGCGGCCTCGGCCCGGCTCGCCTCCAGTCGGGGATAGCCGGCCTCGGCGTCCGCGATCAGCTCGCGGACGAAACCGCCGCCGCGAACTTCGCGAAGGATCCGGCGCATCTCCGTCCTGGTGTCGGCGGTGACGATCCGGGCGCCGCCCTTGAGAGCGCCGAACTCGGCGGTGTTGGAGATCGCCTCGCGCATTCCGGCTATCCCCCTTTCATAGATGAGATCGGCTATCAACTTCACCTCGGTAAGGCATTCGAAATAAGCGATTTCAGGCGAAAAGCCGGCGTCGACCAGGGTCTCGAAACCGGCGTGGATCAGCTCGGGGATCGCGCCCCATAGGACGGCCTGCTCGTTGAACAGGTCGGCCTCGCATTCCTCGGCGAAGCTGGTCCGGAGGATTCCGACCCGGCCGCTTCCGATCGCGGCGGCGTAGGACAAAGCGAGGGCCTCGGCCTGCCCGGACGGATCCTGGTGGACAGCGAACAGGGCGATCAGGCCGGAGCCTTGCGCATATTCGCGCCTCAGCGCGGTGCCGGGGCCCTTGGGCGCGACCAGGAAGACGTCGAGGTCGGGCCTGGGCTCGATCAAGGCGAAGCGGATGCTCAGCCCGTGGGCGAAGGCAAGCGCCGCGCCCTGGGCAAGGTTCGGAGCGATCTCCTGGGCATAGATGCGGGCGTGGAGCTCGTCGGCCGCGAGCATCACGACGATGTCCGCCTTTCCGGAGGCCTCGGCCGCCGTCATGACGTCAAATCCGTCGCCGGCGGCACGGGCGCAGCTTGCCGATCCCTCCGGAAGGCCGATGACGATCCCGACGCCGCTGTCGCGCAGGTTCGACGCCTGTGCGCGTCCCTGATTGCCGTAGCCGATCACCGCGACTCGGCGGCCCCGGATCAGCGCGAGGTCGGCATCCTCATCGCGGTAGACGTGCATCGAGATCGGCTAGGGCATTTGCGAGCCCGCCGCAATCGAGCGGCTCGGGCAAGCGCGGCCAGTCGGCCGGGGGCTGGCGGGAGAACCAGGTATATTGGCGCTTCGCATATTGGCGGGTCGCGGTTCGGCCCGCCGCGAGCGCTTGCCCGCGGTCGATCTCGCCCCCCAGGAAGGCGGCGATTTCGCGCACCCCGATCGCTCGGAGTGCCGGAAGCATCGGGTTCAGCCCTCGCGCCAGAAGTGAACGAACCTCTTCAAGGCCTTCATCCGACATCATTTCCTCGAAGCGGCGGTCGCAGCGTTCATAGAGCCAGTCGCGCGGGGGCAAAAGCACCAGCGGGACGAGCTCCACTTCCTTCGCGATCCCGCCCGAGCGCTCCTTCTGCCAGTCCGCGAGCGGCCGCCCGGTCGAGCGGACCACTTCCAGGGCCCGGGCAACCCGGGTCGAATCCGATGGCCGCAGCCGGGTCGCGGCGACAGGGTCCTCGAGCTCCAGCGCCGCATAATTATGCAGGACGGTGTAGGACCTGACCGAGGCTCGGATCGCCGGGTCGATCTCGGGCACGGGCGCGATCCCGTCGAGCAGGGTGCGGATGTAGAGGCCGGTCCCCCCGACCAGGACCGGAAGCCGGCCTTGCCCCTGCGCTTCGGCGATCGCGGCTCGGGCGTCGGCGGCCCAGTCGGCCGCGGAGCAGGCCTCGGCGCCGTCCCGATAGCCGTAGAGACGATGCGGCGCGCGCGCTTCCTCCTGCGGAGTCGGCCGCGCCGAGACTATGCGCAGATCCGAATAAACCTGAGCGCTGTCGGCGTTGATGATCGTCCCGCCGGCGGCTTCGGCGAGCGCTAGCGCCAGCGCCGACTTGCCGCTGGCGGTCGGCCCCGCGATAAGCGCCAACCGCCTGTTAGAAGAATTCGAAGAAGAAATCATGTTCATCGCCACGCTGATAGCAAAGGATCGCCTCGCCGACGGGGATATTTCGTCGGCCGCCGACGCCCTCGCCGCCGCCGGGATCGCGCCCTACGGCCGAAGCTGGATCGAGGCGGACAAGGCCTGCGACCTGCTCTTCTCGGCCGACCCCGCCTCGGCCCGGGCGGCCCTGGAGGGGATATTCGACGGGATCGACGCGATCGTCCAGGGCGAGTCGTCGCGCCGCCGCCGGCTGCTCGTCGCCGACATGGATTCGACGATGATCTCGGTCGAATGCATCGACGAGCTCGCCGATTATGCCGGAGTGATGGCCGAGGTCGCGGCCGTGACCGAACGGGCGATGCTTGGGCGGATCGGCTTCGAGGCGGCGCTCGCCGAGCGGGTCGCGCTGCTCGCCGGGCTGGAGGAGGACGCGATCGATCGCTGCCGCTCGGAGCGGGTCCGGCTGACGCCCGGCGCCCGCGCCCTGGTGCGGACGATGAAGCGGGAAGGGGCCTTCACCCTTCTCGTTTCCGGCGGCTTCACCCGCTTCGCCGATCCCGTCGGCGCCGAGATCGGCTTCGACCGAGTGGTGGCCAACCGCCTGAACGTGACGGCGGGCAGGCTCGACGGAACGGTGGCGTCGCCGGTGCTCAGCGCCGAGGGCAAGAGGCTGGCCCTCATCGCCGCCGCCGCCGAACTCGGCCTCCGGCTGGACGAGACGCTCGCGGTCGGCGACGGCGCCAACGACGTGCCGATGCTGAAGGAAGCGGGCCTCGGAGCCGCCTATCGCGCCAAGCCCGCGGCCGTCGCCGCAGCCGATTGCGCGATCGTCCACAACGACCTCACCGCACTCCTCTACGCCCAGGGCTGGGCGCGAAACGAATGGGAGCCGTAACCCCCTCGGCCTCCGGCACCCTGCAAAAAATCGTGACAGTTACCAATTTCACGGAGCGCCGCCGGCTTAAGGGTGGCGACGAAATTCGTAACTGTCACGATTTTCTAATTGGTAACTGTCACGATTTTTTAGGGGCGGGTCATGTCGGCGGCGATGGCCGTGAGGGCGAAGGCCACGGACGCTTCCGAGCAGAGGAAGGCGAGCTCGACCCCGTCCGGCGCCAGAGCGCGAACCGTCGCTTCGATCGCCCCGGCGTCCGGATGGCGAAGCTCGACATTGTCGCCCAGCGCAGGGCGGGCGTTGGTCTCGAGGAAGGCGCCGCTGGCGCAGATCGTCCGCAAGGCCGCCGGCGCCGGGGCGCCGGCCATCAGGATGCACATCCGCCGCCGCCGCCAGCGCGACGCCATCCGGCTCCCGCTCCCGATCTTTCCGACCGCCGCCATTCGACTTCCCCCAATGCGAGGGAAGCCATAGCCGCGAACGCACGAAAATTCGGTTAAGGCGCGACCGGGAAGCAGGCCGCCCCCGCCGCCTTGGCCGCGGCGCAGACGCGGTCGGCGGCGGCCCGGCCGGCCAACGGCCCGGCCTGGAGGCGAGTGACGGCGCCCGCCGCGACATAATAAGGCTGAAGCGATCCGAAGGCGCCGACCTTGCCCTTGAGCCCGGACCAGGCGCGCTGGGCGCCTCCGGAGCTCCCGAAGGCGCCGAGCTGGACCCGCCAGCGCCCGCCCGGAGCCGCGGACGAGGCCGGGGCGGTGCGGCGAGGCGCCGGCCCGGCCGACTTGGCGGGGGCTGGAGGCTTCGTCGGAACGGCGACCGCCGCCGAGGAGAAGAGGTTGGTCTTCATCCCGCCCGGTCCGGCGCCCCGGCCCAGGCCTTGGGCGAGGACGACGCCCTGCCGGCGCTGGTCGGCCGGAATGAACCGTTCCATCGACTTCAGATTGTCGGCGGCCGGCGGCACTCCGCCGTCGGCGGCCCGGAGCATCAGCGCATAAGCGCGCGGCCAATCCTTGGCGATGAGGTCGCCGTTGAACAATTCGGTGCCCAATATGTATTGCGCGCGCGGATCGCCGAGCTCGACGGCCTTTCGGATCCAGGGCAGGGCCTCCTGGCGGCGGCCGCCATTGTAGAGCAGCAGGCCGACGTTGACCTGCGCCTGCTCATGACCCTGGCGGGCAGCCTTCTGGTACCAGCTCTGCGCCGTGGCGGCGTTGGCGGCGACTCCGCGGCCCAATTTATAGGCCTGGCCGAGATTGAACTGGGCGTCGGCATTGCCGGCCTCGGCGAGCGGACGCCACAGGGCGACCGCTCCGCCGGGGTCGCCGCGCATCCAGCGGTCGTAGCCCGCCTTGACGTCGGCCGGGCCGGCGCCGATCCCGGCCTGGGCGCCGAGGAGCAGCAAAGCGGTTGCCGCACAGGTTGCGAGCAGGGGTCGACCGGAAAAGCGCATCATAATGTCTCCCGCGCGGGAAAGGGTTTTCGAGTCCGGCAGCTAGCCGAAAATCCTTAATGCGCCCTTAGCATAAGATTTGGCGGGTAGGGACGACGCGGGGTCCGGATATGGGCCGCCTACCGTCACCCTGAACTTGTTTCAGGGTCCGGTCGTCCGCCCGCGAGGCGGCGCGCCGCTGGATGCTGAAACAAGTTCAGCATGACGGCCGCGGACAAGCCACCGCCTCGCCGACGAGTTTAAAAACGTCGCGCCGCCCCCATTCGCGTTAACCGGATTTTAGCCAAGTGGAGCGCAAACGGTTGCCAAGGATCGCGAGCCCGAGGGGAAAACATGCGCGTTTTGGCACTATCGTCGCAGAAGGGGGGATCCGGCAAGACCACCTTGTCCGGCCATCTCGCCGTCCAGGCGCAGAGGGCGGGCGCAGGCCCGGTCTGCCTGATCGACATCGATCCGCAAGGATCACTGGCCGACTGGTGGAACGAGCGCGAGGCCGAGATGCCCGCTTTCGCCCAGACCACGGTCGCACGGCTCCAGGCGGACCTGGAGATATTGCGCCAGCAGGGCTTCAAGCTCGCGGTGATCGACACGCCTCCGGCCATCACCATGGCGATCCAGAGCGTCATCCAGGTCGCCGAGCTGATCCTCATCCCGACCCGGCCGAGCCCACACGACCTTCGCGCCGTCGGCGCCACCGTCGATCTTTGCGAGCGCGCCGGCAAGCCGCTCATCTTCGTCGTCAACGGGGCGACCCCCAAGGCCCGGATCACCTACGAGGCCGCGGTCGCGCTTTCGCAGCACGGCACCGTCGCCCCGGTCACGCTTCACCACCGCACCGATTACGCCGCCTCGATGATCGACGGCCGAACGGTGATGGAAGTGGATCCCAACGGCAAATCCGCCAAGGAGGTGGTCGAGCTCTGGGACTATGTCGCCGACCGGCTCGAGAAGAACTTCCGGCGGACGATCTTCTCGGCGCCCCAGGGGTCCTTCGCCGCTCATCCCTCGAACGCTCGACCCGCCGGGGGCTTCGGCCGCCGCGTGGTCGGCCAGTAAGGGGAGGCACAGATGGCCGAGACCAAGCCTTTCGCTTCCCTCTCCTCAGGCCTCCTCGCCCGCAAGGGAGCCGCCAAGCCCGCAATGCGTCCGCAGGGTTTCGGAAGCTTCGGGAGCAGCCTCGAGGACCTGGGCTGGAACGACATGGGCGCCGGGCCCGCCTCGCTCCATGACATCCATGAAGGCCAGGACCTGCCCGAGCATGTGCCGAGCTCGATCGAGGCGCTGACTCCAGCGCCCGGCGGCCGCTCCCATGCCGAGCCGCCGGCGGTGGTCGAGCAGCAGCGCGAGCTGCAGGCGCGGCTGGCCCCGGTGGAGCCCGTTCCCGCTCCCGAGCCGGAGATCGAGCCTGAGATCCAGGCGCCGGAGGCCGAGGCGCTCGCCGAGGTCGAGGCCGGGGTCGAGGTCGGAGTCGAGGCCGAGGCCGAGGCCGAGCCGGAACCGCAGCCGGAGCCCGAGCCGGCGCCGAGGCCCAAGGTCCAGGCTCTAAGCGAAGCGCGGGCCGTCAAGCTTGCGCGTTCGCGAGCCGCCGACGCCAGGCCCGCGGTCGCGGCTCGGGCCAAGGCCGCCTTCACCTTACGCCTCGATCCGGAGCGGCATCTGAAACTGCGTCTCGCCTGCGCCCTGTCGCGCCGATCGGCGCAGCAGCTGGTCACCGAGGCGCTCGATAATTTCCTCGATTCGCATCCCGAGCTGGAGGCCCTTTCCGGGCAAATGTCGGGGCAGGCGAATTAGCGTAGAGCGGAGTGGGTAGAATGAACAAGAGCGTCGCACTGAAGTTCGCGGTCTCCGCATTGGCGATCGGCTCGACCATGGTCGCCTGCGGCCCCGCCGGCTCGCGCCTCGCCTCGGCCTCGTCCAAGGCGCCCAGGGCGGAGAAGGACGCGGCGTCGCTCTTCGCCAAGGCCCAGGCCGCGGTGACGAAAGGCGAATATGCCGAGGGCCTCGGTTTCGCCGAGCGGGCGGTCGAGCTCAGCCCGCGCGACGTCGGCTACCGGATGATCCTCGCCAATCTCTATCTGAAGAACGGCCGCTTCCAGTCCGCCGAATCCACCTTCGCCGACGTCCAGCAGCTCGATCCGGCCAATACGCGGGCCTCGTTCAGCATCGCCCTCGCCCGGATCGCGCTCGGCCGCCCGGCCGCCGCCGTCGCCGAACTGGACCGTCTCGCCGAGACCGCGTCCCCGGCCGATATCGGCCTCGCTTACGCCCTCGCCGGAGAACCGCGCCGGGCGATCGAATTGCTCGAGCCCGCGGCCCGGGCGCCCGGGGTCACCGGCCGCACCCGCCAGAATCTCGCTTTGTCCTACGCCCTCGCCGGCGAATGGGACAAAGCCCGGATCGTCGCCGCCCAGGATCTGTCGCCCGCCGACCTTGCCGCCCGGATGGAGCAATGGGCGGCCCTCGCTCAGCCCGGCGGCGGCGCGACCCGGGTCGCCGCTTTGCTCGGGGTCACCCCGGCGCAGGATTCCGGCCAGCCGGTCCGGCTTGCTTTGGCGCCGGCGCAGCCCGCCGGCACCGCGCTCGCCGCAGCCGGGCCTCTGCCCGAGCCGGCGCCGGAGACGGTGGCCGCCTCCGCGCCCGCGCTCGCTTTGGCCGAGGTCGCTTCGGAGCCGGTGGTTCCCACCCAGTCCGAGCCGGTCCAGCTCGCCGATGGCGAGCTCCCTTCATGGGTCAGCGAGCGCGCCGCCGCCGAGGCCGAATCGTCCGGTTCCGAGGAGACCCGCCCGCTTTATGCCGAGGCGGTAGAGGCGCTCGTCACGCCTCAGCCGTCGGTGAGCGCCCCGGCGCGATCGATCGAGCGTCCGTCGCCGCGCTTTGAGGCCTCGCGCCCGAAGGTCCGCACCGTCGGCACCCGGGCCGGCCACGCCCCGTCCGGCCCCGGGCGCTTCGCCGTCCAGCTCGGCGCTTATTCCTCTTCCTCGTCGGTGGAGCGGGCCTGGGCTCAGATGCTCGAGCGCTTCGGCTTCGCCGATCTGACCCCGCTCAGCACCACGGTCAGCGTCCCCGGACGCGGCACCCTCCATCGCCTCTCGGTCGCGGGCTTCGCCAGCCGCGAGGCGGCGGGGCGCACCTGCCGGTCGATCCGGGCCAAGGGCGGCGCCTGCTTCGTCCGAACCGTCGCCGGCGACGCCCCGGTCCGCTGGGCAAGCCGCTACGCCCCCGGCCGCCGCGGCTAGAAAATGGTGACAGTTACGCTTTTAGGCGCGCCGAGGGACCTGCCTGAGAATTGGTAACTGTCACGATTTTTTGAGCCTCTTCCGAAAAAATTGGTGACAGTTACGCTTTCGGGCGCTCGGAGAGCCTGCCTGAGAATTGGTAACTGTCACGTTTTTTTGAGGCTCTTCGATCAGCCGCGCCGTTCGCGGGTCAGGACGTCGAGCACGGCCATCCGCACCGCAACGCCCATCTCGACCTGCTCGAGTATCGCCGAGCGGGTCGGGTGGTCGGCGACCTCGCCGTCGATCTCGACGCCCCGGTTCATCGGTCCCGGATGCATCACGATCGCGTCCGGCGCCGAGCGCTCGAGCCGCTCCATCGTCAGCCCGTAGAGCGCGTGGAAATCGGCGAGGCTTCCCGAGACGCTCGCTTCCATCCGCTCGCGCTGGATCCTCAGCATCATCACGACGTCGCAGCCGGATATGCCCTGGTCGAAATCGGTGAAGACGGGAAAGCGGCCCCCCGGGGCGGGGAGCAGGGACGGGGGCCCGACCAGCCGCACCTTCGCGCCCAGCTTGGACAGAAGCTGGAGGTTGGACCCGGCCACCCGGCTGTGGCGGATGTCGCCGCAGATCGCCACTTCAAGCCCCTCGATCCGCCCCTTGCGGCGGCGCATGGTGAGCGCGTCGAGCAGGGCCTGGGTCGGATGCTCGCCGGTGCCGTCGCCGGCGTTGATCACCGGGCAGTCGACCGCCTGAGCCACCTGGTGCGGCGCCCCCGTCTCGCCGTGGCGCACGATCATCACGTCGGGCCGCATCGCGCCGAGGGTGAGGATCGTGTCGATCAGGCTTTCCCCCTTGCGGACGCTCGACCCGCCGGGATGGAAATTCGCCACCTGCGCTCCGAGCCTCTTGCCGGCGACCTCGAACGAGAAGAGCGTTCGGGTGCTGTTCTCGAAGAAGAGGTTGAACTGGGTCAGTCCGGCGAGGCGCCGGTCCGCCCTGCGCCCGCCCCGGTTGAATCCGACCCAGGATTCGGCCTCGTCGAGCAGATAGAGGATGTCCTCGGCCGAAAGCGCTTCGATCCCGAGCAGGTGGCGGTGCGGGAAGGGCATGAGCGGGCGATAGAGCGGCGTCCGCGGGGCGGCAAGCGTCAGGCGAGGAGGAACGGCCCTGGCGCCGACTCGGACGGCGGCGGCAAGCAGCGAGATCGTCATGACGGAGGAAGCACGCCCAGAAATTCGTGACAGTTACCAATTTTCGCTGGCGGGCAGAAAATGGTGACAGTTACGAATTATTGCCGATGGGCCGGGCCCTCTCCGCCCTGTGGCAGGCCGTGCAGCATTCATAGCCGTCACGATTTTTCGATCGTGCGAAATTGGTAACTGTCACGATTTTCTGTCACGATCTTCTTCGGGTCGGGCGGGATCGGCGGGCGGATCCGTTACCGTTCCGCTTTTCTCGGCCGGCCGCGCCGGCGGCTGGCGAGCGGCCGCGAGGTAAGAGCGGCGAGACGGGCCAGGAAGCCGGCGTCGCCGAGCGGATGTCCGTCGAGCTCGCGCGCCCGGATCGCTTCGATCGCCGCCGGGTCGAGTCCGCCGTCGAGTATGGTTCGCCAATCGGGCCATCGGCCGAGCAGGGCCCGGGTCTCGGTAAGGCCGTCGGCGCCGAACCCGAGATGGTCGCGGGCGCTCGACCACATCCACTGCTCCGGACGGCCGACCAGCCCGGCCCGCACCGGGTTGAGCTCGACGTAACGGGCGCAGGCGAGGAGATAGGATTCGTCCATGGGAAAGGAGGCGAAGCGCTCCTGCCAGAGATGGCCCTGCCAGTCTTCGCGCCGGTTGACGGCACAGGCATAGCGCCGGTGGGTCGCCGCCAGGGCACGGCGCAGGCCGTCGGGTTTTTCGGGCACCAGGATCAGGTGGACATGGTTGGGCATCAGGCACCAGGCCCAGATCGCCGTGCCGGCCTCGGCGCAATTCCGGGCCAGAAGGCCGAGGTAGGTTCGATAATCGTCGTGCGAGAAGAAGACGGTCTGGCGGCGGCAGCCCCGCTGAGTGACGTGATGAGGAAGGCCGGGAACCACGAGGCGGGCGAGTCGGGGCATGGCCCGCTGTTATCATAACCGTTGAATATGGTCACCCTATTAAGCGAAAAAGAAAATCGTGACAGTTACCAATTTCAAAGTGGCCAGCCCCTGCCCGCCTAGGAAAATTAGTAACTGTCACCATTTTCTGATCGCTTGGCTGGGACGCGGGGTTTCGTGCCGTCGAGGCGTGGGTGGGCTTGGGCATCGGCGGGCGGGCGGGCCGGCATGCGGTTTTTGAATTGGGCTAGGCAAAGGCTAGGATGGCTCGGCGTTTTCCTCTTGTTCTCCGTGAACACATGGTGTACATCGACATATCGCGTTGAATGGACGGCGCAGAGGCAATAGGGGATGCGGCCATGGCGGCTTCACTCAAGGTGGTGGGAAACTCGGACAATATGGACAAGCAGAAGGCCCTCGAGGCCGCTCTGGCGCAGATCGACCGCGCTTTCGGCAAGGGCAGCGCGATGAAGCTCGGCTCGCGCGAGGCGGTCGAGATCGAGACCATCTCCACCGGGTCGCTCGGACTCGACATCGCGCTCGGGATCGGCGGACTTCCCCGCGGCCGGGTGGTCGAGGTCTACGGGCCGGAAAGCTCGGGCAAGACCACGCTCGCCCTCCACGTCATCGCCGAGGCCCAGAAGAACGGCGGAACCGCCGCCTTCGTCGACGCCGAGCACGCCCTCGATCCCGTCTACGCCCGCAAGCTCGGGGTCGACGTCGACGAATTGATCGTCTCCCAGCCCGACACCGGCGAGCAGGCGCTCGAGATCGTCGACACCCTGGTCCGCTCCAACGCGGTCGACGTGCTCGTCGTCGATTCGGTCGCCGCGCTCGTCCCGCGCGCCGAGATCGAGGGCGAGATGGGCGACAGCCATGTCGGCCTCCAGGCGCGGCTGATGTCGCAGTCGCTGAGGAAGCTGACCGGCTCCATCTCCAAGTCCAAATGCCTCGTCATCTTCATCAACCAGCTGCGCATGAAGATCGGCGTGATGTACGGCAATCCGGAGACGACGACCGGCGGCAACGCGCTCAAATTCTACGCTTCGGTTCGGCTCGACATCCGCCGCACCGGCCAGATCAAGGACCGCGACGACATCGTCGGCAACACCACCCGGGTGAAGGTGGTCAAGAACAAGGTGGCGCCGCCGTTCAAGCAGGTCGAGTTCGACATCATGTACGGCGAGGGCATCTCCAAGGTCGGCGAGATACTCGA
>Ga0190275_10000856_pt1 | contig 24135 bp, 28 predicted proteins | sample Popmic550T_FD_133745 | JGI IMG/M metagenome (GOLD analysis project Ga0190275, IMG submission 133745) | Populus adjacent soil microbial communities from riparian zone of Yellowstone River, Montana, USA - 550 T | ecosystem: Environmental > Terrestrial > Soil > Riparian zone > Trees stand | place...
ATCGTCACGTCGACGGCGAACAGCGCCAGCGCGAAGAACGGATACGCGGGCAGTACCATCAACGCCCCGATCGCACCGAGTGACGCGGCGAAGATGCCGAACCATTGGCCGTACTTGCCGCCGGCCCAGATCGAGAATGCCGCAGAGACCTGGAGCACACCGAGGGCGAGGATGATCCAGCCCCAGGTGTTCAGGTCGCTGAATACGAACTGTGCACCGTTCACGAACAGGTTCGCGCCGTCGATCGCCGCGATCCCATGGATGACATTGAGAACGCCGGCGACCATGACCATGATGCCGGCGAAGACCAACAGTCCATCGCCTCTTTCGTCCCGGACCATCGGGGCAGAGGCCTGAGGTGGAGTACGGACCTCAGTTGGCATAGCGCGCCTCCTTTCGGGTGGGTTGGACTGCGCGCTGGTGCGAACGTACTCCTAGCTGCAGGCGAGGGCAAGCACGCGGCAGGCCGCGCCCACGGCTAGCTCAGGCCGATCAGGTCCACGACGAAGATCAACGTCTCGTCGGGTCCGATCACGCCGCCGGCGCCGCGCTTGCCGTAGGCCAGCATCGGCGGGATCGTGATCCTGCGCCGGCCGCCGATCTTCATGCCCACGACACCCTCGTCCCAGCCCTGGATGACCTGCCCCTTGCCCAGGCCGAACTTGAACGTGTCGCCGCGGTCCCAGGACGCGTCGAACTGCTCTCCCGACTGCCACGACACGCCCACGTAGTGGACCTCCACCTTGTGGCCGGGAGCGGCCTCGTCACCGTCGCCGACGGTGATGTCCTCCACCTCCAGCTGGTAGGAGGGCGGGCCATCGGGGACGTCGACGGTGGGCTTCTGGTTCTCGGTCACGCGCGCCACGCTAGCCGGTCATTCGCGTCCGACGGCCGAACCGTCTAGATTCGCAGGCACAGCGGGTCCCGGGTTGCGCCACAACGCACGGACACGCTCCGCGGTCACAAGATGGCCCCAAGGGCGGCTCCGTCGCAGCGTACGGTCCCGAGGAGTGTCGGACGTGGCCAGCCATCACACCGGATATGAGTTGCTCGAATTGCAGCGGCAGATTGCGGTTCGCGTCCGTCGCGGTGGCTCGGTCGAGGATGTCGAGCGTGAGATCATCGCGCCCGCGGACGTCGCCGCCATCCAGGTCCCGGCCCTGAGGCTCTTCGCCTCGTCGCAGGTGGACCGGCACCTGGCCCGCCAGTCACGCGGCCGCCGGACCTAGTCCGCGGCTGCGCCGGATACCATCGCGGCGCTGGGCCGGTAGCTCAGCTGGTTAGAGCAGCGGACTCATAATCCGTAGGTCGGAGGTTCGAGTCCTCCCCGGCCCACTTCGGAAAGCCCTGGAAATCAGGCTAAACTGTCCTGATTCAGGTGGGGGTCTACCCCGCAGATGGCAACCAGGAAGGCAACCCGACGCCGAATGGAGGAATACGACCTCGATCAGGGGGAGGAAGACCTGACGCTCCTCCTTCACGCGTGGCCCGACATCGAGGAAGCGGTGATCGCGCATGGAAAAGGGAACCGGTACGACGCCGGGGACTACCAAACCCTTGCCGATGGCCTCCGTCAGGCGTTTCGGATCGAGGTCCAAGACGCGCCGGATGCGTTCGGCGAGACCACCTTCCGATACGCCGCCTTGTACGACGTGAATAGCTACGAGGCGCGAAAGGCCGCCGCCGGGGTGCAGGACAGGCGCCACGACCTCGATCACGAGATCGGTCGTCTTGCTCCCATCCAGGGCACTCGCCACCCTTTCGGCGTGCTGATCGTCCCGAGCGGACGGCCTGTCTACGGCGAGGTCTGCCCCCGGGTTATGGCCACCCCGGCGGCAACGCCAGACCTCCGCGATCTGCCCGAGCCGGAGCCGCCTCCGTCCGATGTGCCGCTGATCGAGCGGGGTCTCCATCGTCTGACCCCAATCGAGGCACCGTTCTACGACGCCCTTCTCAAGACCAAGCTGGTGTTCGCGGTCCAGCCTCGCGTTCAGGGTCCAGATCGCGTCTACAGACCGGATTTCATCGTGTACTACGGCGGTAGCGCTGTGATCGTCGAGCTTGACGGGCATGAGGGTCATAAGACGAAGGATCAGCGGAGCCACGACTCGACCCGCCAACTGTGGTTCGAATCGAAGGGGCTGCGAATGCTGCGATGGACAGGCAGCCAGGTGCACGCGGACCCGGACGTGTGCGTTCAGCAGCTCATGGCGATCCTCCGAGGCGATGCGTCGAGGCCCTGATGGATCTGCTGGCCGCCCACCCCGAGAACGCCCAGCGGCTCCGCGATGCTGGCTACCGGGTGGAGACCGACGACAACCTGGTGAAGGCGATGGCACACCAGATCGGTGCGGGCCAGATCACCGTGCGGCTGGTGCTGCACGGGAGCGATGACGTGCGCACGGCGGGGCCAGCGACATAGTCGCGCCCCCTACCCGGCCTTAGTCGCTGTCAGCAGGGATGGGAAACACCATGGCTCGGTGCAGCTCGGTCCCCTCACGCGACAGCGTCAACTCCAGGTAAGCCGCCCCCCGCTCCTCGAACCTCACCGACGTGGCCTCGGGGACCTTCGCGACCTCCCGCGCCGCGAACTCGAACTGGTCGCGGGACATGCTTACCCGTACCCCCGACTCGGCGTCCTCAGGACCGCGAGGCCCCGGCGGGTAGTCCGGCGCTTCGCCCATCTACTCCCGCGAGTCCCACCACGATATCTCGACCGTCACGAACGCCGACCAGTGATGCTCCCCGTCCGGGGCGATGGCGTGGGCGTGGGAGATGCCGGTCACGTTCAAGGTCACCAGCCCGTCAGGCTCCGCGCCCTCCGGCAGATCAGCCGCCCCCGCCTCCTTGATTGCATCCCCCACGGCGGTCTCGAACTCGTCGTGGGTACCCGCGACGTGGACCGCCTTCAGGTGAACCGACTTGGCGATGGGCATTGACTCATCGTGGAGTCCGCGTCAGACAGAACGCGACCGACGGCATAGCGTTAACGCGCCATTTACGCAGGAGCGATGTTGGCACCGTTTCAGCGCGCAAAGGTATACGCGCCTTGAGCGTTGCCCCCCAAACAGCGGTGCTGACCACGCGGGTGCCGGAGCATGAAGCGCGCGCGCTTCGTCTCGTTGCCAAGGCCGACGGGCGGACGGTCAGCGGTTTGCTCGCTCACCTTGCCCGAGAGCACGTGGCGGCCTACGTCGCCCAAGACGATGAGAGGCCCAGCGCTGGCGGCGCCGGACCCCTCGACAGGCCGGTGGAGGGGGCCGCGCGTGAACCAGTCTGACGAGTTCCACTGCGATGCCCCAGCGCCGTCGTGCGATGACCCGCGCGGCACGCCTGCGTGGCAGCGTGCGCAGAGGCTGGGCGGCCGTGACATTCACGACGACCGCGCCGATCGCGCCCTGGCTCGCGACCAGGCGCGTGACCGACGGTCGATGCCGGAGCGCCGGGACCGGTGTGCCTGCGGGAGCGGCGGGCGGCCACAGGGCGCTCAGACGCGCTCCTCGGGGTCGTCTTCGGGTTCGTCGGATGACTCGCCTGGCGGAGGTGAGCCGCCCTCTGCGGCGGCTTCGACAGACGAGACCACGTTGCTGGCGTTCCTCGCGCTGGTTGACCAGGACTCGCTCGGGCCTGCCTATACGGCGCTGACACCCGACAAACAGGCGGCCGTCATCCGTGGGCTTGAGGCCCGTTACGCCGAGCGAATGCTGCGTCGCGGCATGCATCCCGAGTTGGTGGCGACGATGCGGCAGGATGCCGTCGCGCTGGACGAGTTGGCGGCGGCGATGGCGGGGACCCGGTGTTGGTGGTGACCGGGGTGGCCGACGTTTTCCCGCTGCTGACCGGGGAGGACCTGGCGGCGATGCCCGCGCCGTCGTACCTCGTGGACGGCTTGCTCCCGGAGGTTGGACTGACCGAGGTGTTCGGGGCCAGTGGGGCAGGCAAGTCGTTCCTCGCCCTCGACCTGGCGTTGTGCGTCGCGGCCGAGGTCCCCTGGCCTGGCCGGGCCGTCAGTGGCGGATGGGTGATCTACGTTGTGGCCGAGGGCCTAGCGGGCTTCGGCGCGCGGTATCGAGCCTGGACGGCGGCGCGCGGGGTGGACTCGGTGCCCCGGTTCCGCGTGCTGCCCGAGGCCGTGAACCTCCTGGATTCGGCCCTGGTGGACCGGCTCGACCGGACGCTGGCCACGCTGCCCGAACCGCCCGCGCTGGTGGTCGTGGACACGATGGCCCGGTCCATGGCCGGGGGCGACGAGAACTCGGCCCAGGACGTGGGTCGGTTCGTGGCTGCTGTGGACGGCCTGGTGCCAGATGGCGCGCGGCTGGTGGTCCATCACGCCGGGCACGAGGGCGACCGTGAGCGGGGTTCGACGGCTCTGCGCGCGGCCGCCGACGTGGTCATGCAGATGCGCTCCGAGGGAGCAGGAGGAGGTGCGCTCGCCCTCACGTGCGCGAAGGCAAAGGACCTGGCCCCGTTCGTTTCGGTGCGCCTGCGCCTGGAGGCGTCGGCCGACTCCGTCGTGCTCGCCGGGCGAGACGAGGAGCCGGGCACCCAGCCGGGCATCGGGGTGCGTGACCGGGTCCTCAGAGCGCTGGAGGCGGTCGAGACACCCGCCTCCCAGAACGCGGTCCGTGAGGCGGCCGGGGCGAACAAGCGGGCAGTGGCCCAGACCCTCCGGGAGCTGGCCGGGGAGGGGCTGGTCGTCCATGGACCGGACGGCTGGTCCCTGGTTCCAGAGCCGCAGACCCGCCCCGCCGAGAGAGACCGGTTCCGCGAGACCGACGAGGCGGTTCCATCCCTGGGTCCAGAGCCGGCGGACCCGGCGGACCCACACGGACCCACCGGTCCCGGCAACGGAGGGGCTGTGGTTCCCGACGGGGGTGGGCCTATAAGGCCCCCCCACGGAACCGCCCCCGAGCCAACCAGCCGCTGTGCCTACCCCGTGGAGTCCCACGGCGGCGACGAGTGCGGCACCGGCGGTCGGCCCATCCCCGACGAGGCCACGGCGTGAGCGCGCAGCACCCCGGCCGCTCGCCGCTCGCCGCCCCGAGTTCGGAGCGCACGAGCATCGAGGTGCCCGTGCCCGAGTGGCTGGTGGAGGAGGTGGCTCGGAGGGCGGCTGCGTTGGTCGAGGATCGCCAGCGAGCGCCGGAGCCGTGGATCGGGGTCGGGGCGGCTGCGGAGCACCTGGCCTGCCCGAGGTCCCGCATCTACGCGCTCACCTCGCGGCGAGGGCCGGGCCAGTTGCCGCACCGCAAGGATGGGTCCCGGCTGCTGTTCAGGGCCAGCGAGTTGGACGGCTGGTTGCAGCGCGGCGGAGGGACGAGGCCGTGAGTTGCCTTCCAATTGCCCAGCTCCGTGCGAGGCCGCTTGTGATGCGGGGTTGCAGATGGACGTGCGGACTGGGGGTCTGGCGCTCATGCCGCTGAGTCGCAGGGAGGCGGCGCGTCAGCGTCAGCTCGACAACCTTCGGACCGGTCCACCGGCGCCGAAGGGCAACCAGTTGAGTCGGAGCCATGGCGGCTACGCGACGGTCGCTGTCGAGCGGATGGAGGCCAAGGCACGCGAGGTGTACGACGCCCTGGCCGCCGACGTGCCGCTGAAGGAGAACGGCGGACTGCCTGCTGCCGACTCGGTGGCCGTGCGGATGCTCGCCGAGGCGCTGTGCCGCCTGGAGGACGTGTCGGCCCACCTGCGGGACTTCGGCCTGTACGACCAGGAGACGAAGGCGGAGCGCCCAGCGGTGGCCCGGGAGCAGCAGTTGCGCCGTGAGGTGGCGGACTGGCTCGACGCGTTGGCCATGACACCGAGGAGCCGGGGCAAGCTGTCGATAGACCTCGTGAAGTCGCGGGACCTCGCCTTGGAGATGGCCGACGCTGAGCGGCGCGAGCAGGAGGGCGGTGGCGGCGATGGCTGACGTGGCCCTCCTCCGGTCGGACCTCGGCGCGTTCGCTGAGACTGTCGGTCGCCCCATGGCCCCGTTCCAGCTCCGGGCCTTCGAGGACCCGGCCTCGGTGGTCGTGGTCGTGGCTCCTCGTCAATCCGGGAAGTCGCGCAGCCTGGCCACCTACGCGGCATGGCGGGCGTTCCGCTCCGCCGGTGCTCGGGTGCTCGTGGTGTCGGCCAGCGAGGAGGCGTCCCGGCGTCTGCTGCGGGACGTGCGGGCGCTGGTGGCTGCGTCGCCGCTGCTGGCGGGCAGCGTGGAGGCCGAGCAGGGTCAGCTCCTCCAGCTCTCCAATGGGTCGGAGGTGCGCAGCGTGTCGGCGTCCGAGCGCGCGATCCGTGGTTGGTCGGTGACGGACCTGCTGCTGGACGAGGCGGCGATGCTGCCGGAGCCGATCTTCGCGGCGGCGTTGCCGACCGTTGCGGCTCGTGAGGGCGCGCGGGTGGTCATGGCGTCTTCGGCCACGGTCTCCTCCGGCCCGTTCTACGACCACGCGGTGGCGGGAGCGGCGGGGTCCGAGCATGTGTCGACGCACGGGTGGGCGCTGGCGGACGCGACGTGGCTGTCCGCTTCGTGGATCGCGTCCATGCGCGCCTCGATGTCCGAGCTGCGGTTCCGGGCCGAGATGGAGGGCGTGTTCGCATCCGGCGCGGACGCGCTGTTCACGGCCGACGCCCTGGACCGTGTGACGGCCGACTACCGACTGGAGTCCATCGACACGCTGGTGGGTCCAGCCCGGGTGATGGGAGGGGTCGACTGGGGCCAGACGACGGACCGCTCCGCCCTGGTCGCGGTGGCGCGGCTGCCGACCCCTGAGCGGACCTTCGCGGTCGCCATGGCCCACCGTTGGCCAGCGGGTGCGCCGCTGACCGGGCCGCCGGGGTCACCGGGTGTGGTCGAGCAGATCGCGGCCGCTCCCGCGCACTTCCAGGCGCTGGTGGCGGAGGCGAATGGCCTCGGTGGGCCGCTGGCCGGACGCGGTGGCCTGCTGTGGGCGCTGATGGCTCGCCGTCACTCCTCGGCCGGTGGTGCGCGGCCGAACTCGGGTGTCCGGCTGGTGGTCGATCACGGCGGCATCCCGGGCTGGGACCCCGAGGCGGAGCTGAAGGCCGAGCGTCGTCGTCGGCTGCGCCATGGCCCGGCGTGGCGGACCCAGAACGTGTCCTTCACGACCACGGCCGAGTCGAAGGCGGCGGGCTACTCGTCGCTGCGGCTGCTGATCGACCAGGGTCGCCTGCTGCTGCCCGCGAGCGGAGAGGAGCTGCGGCGCGAGCTGTTGATGCTGCGCGTCGACCTCAGCCCGACGGGCCTGGAGCGCGTTGAGGCCGGGTCGGGCCACGACGACCTTGCCGACGCACTCCAGCTCGCGACCTGGCCACGGCGGACCGACCGGGGCGGGTGGGGGACTGTGCTGGCCGGGCTGGCGAACCCGGAGCGGCGGTTGCCGGACGCCATCGACCCGGTGCCCGTCGGCGAGATGGTGCGCACCGGCGGCGGCCTGGAGGTCCCACGACGGCCGTGCTGGCTGTCGGTGGGCGGCCCCGAGCTGACCGTGCCCGGCTCGAAGCCCCCGACCTACGACCCCGAGCAGACCATCCCGCTGATGCGGCGGGCGACATGACCACGACCGAGGAGACCGAATGAGCGACGACGAGGAGCTGGCCAAGCTGCGCCGCCGAATGGAGCGCGAGCAGGCCGACCAGGACGCGGAAATCCAGCGGCTGCGTGAGCGGCTGAAGGCCGACGGCTACGTGTTCGACCCCCGGCGGAAGATGCGTGAGGGGCGCATGACCGAGGAGCAGCAGGCCGAGCGCCGGGCCGCGAAGCAAGAGGCACGGGGAGGTGGTCGCGGTGGCTCGTGACGCGCTGCGGGTCGAGCTGGACGAGGACGGCCAGCCCGTCTTCCTGGATCTGCCGCGCCTGCCCGACGGCTCGCCCGATTGGAAGCGCCTCGGCTCGGCGAAGTACCGCACCCGCGACGGCCGGACGGTGGACGAGCGGTCCACGGTTCCCCACCCCGTGACCGGCGAACCGATCTACCCACGATGAAGGAGGCGGCAGAGATGCCCGAGCAGGAGATGACACTGAAGGTGAACCATTCGATTGGCTGCCCGTCGGCGGACGACACGCCTGGCGACGGCGGCCGCGTCGAGCTGTTCCGCAACACGGACACGGACGGCCAGCCGGTGCAGGTCGCGCGCTGCTGCGACTGCGCCCAGCAGACCGTCGCGGCGGTGCACGGCGAGGTGCCCGAATGACGGCCCGCGAGCGCTTGGACGAGCTGCTGGCCGAGCAGACCGCAGCCAAGGAGCGCGAGACCGAGGCGGAGGCGGAGCTGCGGCGACGCGGCCGGGAGCTGGCCCAGGCCCGCCACGAGCGCGACGCCATCGACCGGCTAACGGGGGCAGGCCAGACCATCGACCCGGAGGAGGTCGCTCGCCTGGACGAGCTGCTGGGCGCCCCCGGCGTCGAGACCCGCTCGGACGACATAGGCACGCGCCTGGTCGACCGGGGCGCCGAGGCGCGCCTGGCCGGTGCGCGGGAGGCGTCGGGGGCTGCCGAGGAGGCGATCCGTGCACACGTGGCCATGTACGCCGACGAGCTGCTGGCTGACCTCCGTCGTCCGGCCATTGAGGCACGCGACCAACTCGCTGAGGCAGTGGCCGCTCTGGAGGCCGCCGAAGGAGCGTGGCTGTCGGTCAGCCGCGAGGCCTACCGGGTGATTCGTCTCGCCACCACGGACCGGCAGGAGGCCGACCAGCTCCAGGCCGCGCTCTCCGCCAGGGGCTGGCACCTGCCCGCGATTCCGGTCGAGCTGGACGGCCAGGCGATGGCCGACTATCAGGCCGCCCTGCGCCGCGACCCCGACGCCGACCTGCCCGTTCGCCGCACCGGGATGGGCAAGACGGCGAGCGCCGCATGACCGTGCGGGGCGAGGCCGAGCGGACGCCGGGGGGTCCCGCTGGTGGCTCCCCGGCGCTCAGTCGGCCAGCCACCTGCGGCCAGTGCGGCGCATCGCTGGAGGGCAAGCGCCGACACGCTCGGTTCTGCTCGGCGGGGTGTCGAACGGCGGTCAGCAGAGAACGCCGCTCGCATCCAATCTGGGAGTTCTGGTCCGGGGGCCTGGGATGAGCCAAGAAAGCGCGCAATGCGGTTTCCAGCGGGGTCCCCGTAGGTGCCGTACGCTGATCCCGACAAGCAAAGTGCCCCCGCACCTGTTAGCGCAGGCCGGGGGCGTGACACGGAGGTACTAGCTCCATGCACCAGCAGCGTAAGCCCGCGCACGCCGCCTCGACCAGGTCCCTGCCGATGGTCAGGACCAAGACCCCTGGCATCTACAAGCGGGGGAACCGCTACGTGGTCGTCTGGAAGCACCGAGGGGTCCAGCACAAGAAGTCGTTCAGGACCATGGCCGAGGCGCGCGAGGCGAAGGGCCGGAAGGCGGCGGGGGAGCGCACCCCAACGTCGCGGATCGGCTTCGAGGAGTACTACGACGGCTGGATCACGTCGTACGCGGGCCGCACCGCGCGCGGCTTCTCCGACACCACGCGGACGGAGTACCGCCGGTCGCTCGCCGACCACGCGGTGCCGCGCTGGCGGACCTGGAAGCTGGCGGAAGTCGAGCCGTCCGACGTGCGCGAGCTGTTCGCCGACATGGCCGCCACCGGGACAACGTCAGCCGGGATCCGAAAGCTCCGGGCGGCCCTCTCGGTGCTGTTCGCCAGCGCGGTGGAGGAGGACAAGCTGCGGACGAACCCGGTAGCCGGAGTGCGCATCCCGCAGACGAGCGAGCCGGACGACGACGGCGAGGACGTACGCAAGGCGCTGACGGAGACCGAGCTGGCCTTGCTCCTGTCCGAGCTGCCTGACGAGTGGCGGACGTTCTTCCGGTTGCTCGCGCAGACTGGCATGCGCATCTCCGAGGCCGTCGGACTGACCTGGGCGCACGTCGACCTGGGGGAGCGCCCGAAGGTCAAGGTGCGTGAGCAGGTGTACCGAGGCAAGCGCAGGCGGCTGAAGTCCAAGAACTCGCAGCGAGACATTCCGCTGTCGCCCGACATGGCCAAGGCGCTGATGGCTCGACGCCGTGACTCGTTCGCCGGTGCGAACTCACCGGTGTTTGCCTCAGGCTCGGGCGCGCCGCTGAACCCCTCGAACGTGCGGGGCCGGGTGCTCCTGCCAGCGACCGAAGCGGTCGGTCTGGGCGAGTACGTCGACGTAGAGAAGGGCGACAAGGTGGTGCGCGAGTGGCGGACATGGGTGAATTTCCACGTGTTCCGTCACACGTGCGCGTCGATGCTGTTCGCGGAGGGACGCAACGTGAAGCAGGTGAGCCGTTGGCTGGGCCACGCGAAGGCGTCGTTCACGCTGGAGGTGTATGTGCACCTCATGGACGACGGCGTGGGCGATGCGAGCTTTTTTGATGGGATCGTCGGGCCGTCAGTGGCCGGGGCGACGCCCTAACACCCCGCACCTCCGCTGGGCGGGGACGCCCGATGGTGCACTAGGAGCACAGGTCGTCGGACTCTTCGTCCCGCACGATCCGCTTGGGGAACGGATGCGAAGGATGGTCCGAGACACGCCGAGCACGCCACCCTTGGTTGCAGTCGCCTCGCACGTGGTACTCGGTGAAGATCGACGTGTTCTTATCCACGTCGACATACACGCGACACGTGAAGCGCTGGGGCTTTGGCCTGTCGCAGGTCACCCCATCCGGGGTGGCATAGGTCTTGTCGGCGGTCCCGAGGATGCGAAGATGGCTCCCGAGGCCCGCTTGCATTCCAGCCACCTGGGTCCCGATTTCTTCCTCAGTTCCGCAACCAATCGCGGCGGTGGCGATGAGCACCGCTGCGATCTTCGTGTTCCGCCCGGCCACCCGATGAGGCTACCGCCCGGAGGGCAACCCGGTGGCAACCCACCACCCATGAACAGGACGAAAAACCCGGACGCGTGAGGCGCCCTAGAACCCTCTCCACGCGGCTTTCCTGGAGTACGCTGAACCCCAGCAAAGGCCGCACGCGTTCTCATAATCCGTAGGTCCCTGGTTCGAGTCCAGGCCGGCCCATCAGGCTAAGACGTGAATCCGTCTCGGCGGCCCCGACGAGTGTGCGCGCCTGTGCGCCACTTTGGGCGGGAACTGTGCTTTCCGCCGCATTGGGTGCCCCGACCTCCGCCCTCCTGCTTCGCGCTGCAGCACGACAGTTGGTCCGTCTCGCTGCGCGTCATTCACTGGTTTGCTCCGTGCTGCCGATGTAACGGAGATGGGGTACGCACGAAACGGGAACACCGCTCCGAGGCTGACGATCGGCCGGCGGCTCGGGCTACTCGTGGGTCTCCTTGTACTCGCGACCATGGCGGTCGCGGTGATCGGAGCGGTGGGAGTGAGCCGTGTTGATCAAAAGATCCACACTTTCTACACAGGGACCTTCGAGCGTGCCGCGATCACGGTGGAGCTGCGCGGCGCATTGAAGGACACCAAGGCTGCCTCTCTGGAGTACGCGCTGGTAGAGGAGCCGGCCCGCCGACGCGCGCTGGAGACTGCCATCTCCGGCTCGCTCGTCCCCTCGGTCGACACGTCACTCGACAAGACGGAGGACCAGCTGAGCCACGCCTCGGAGCCGGTCGAAACCCGCAGGGCACTGGTGAGGTTGCGAAAGAACTGGCAGGCCTACCTCGAGCGGTTCGGACCGGCCCTGTTCGCCGCGAGCCCCGCCGGCGAGCAAGGAGCTGCTGAAGCGATCAGGGCAGTGCTCGACCGCCTGATCGCCGATGCCGAGATCCTTGCGGAGGGTGAGGCCGACCATGCCACCGCCGCGATTGAGGACACGGCCGCTTACGCCGACACGATTCGTCTGGGTCTGATCATCACCGCTGCGTTGGCGGCACTGATCGCCGGCGGCATCGCGTTCCTGCTGACACGGCGTCTGGTTCTCCGCACCCGTGACTACTCGCGATTTGCCTCGGCGGTCGCGGCCGGCAGCTTTGGTGAACGCCTTCACCTGCGCGGAAACGACGAGCTGACCGACCTCGGCGAGCTCCTGAACCGAATGGTCGATCACCGCGACGCGGAGCAGACTCAGAGTCTGCAGCGCTCGGAATTCACCGAGGCGATGCAGTTGACCGGCAGCGAGAGCGACGCCCACAATCTTCTGAAACGCCACCTGGAGCGCTCGATCCCGGGCAGCGTGGTAACCGTGCTCAGCCGCAACAACAGCGCCGACCGGCTCGAGCCCACCACGGCGGTCGATCCTGCGGACTCCATCGCCGAAGGCCTGCGCGAGGCAGCGCCCGAGGATTGCCTGGCGGTGCGTAGCGGCCAGGCCCAGCGCCGCGACGGCAAGGAGACTCTGCTCACCTGCAAGATCTGCGGTCAGACCGAGGCGAGCGCATGTCAACCGCTTCTCGTAGGCGGCGAGGTCATCGGCTCGGTACTTGCCAGCCGTGACATCGGCCTCAGCGAGAGCGAGAGCGAGACGATGCGCGGTTCGGTGACACAGGCGGCCCCGCTGCTCGCGAACCTCAGGAACCTCGCACTTGCCGAACTGCGCGCAGGTACGGATTCGCTCACCGGACTGCCGAACCAGCGCGCAAGCCACGAGACGCTCCAGCGCATGATGGCCCAGTCCGACCGCACTCGGCAGCCGCTCTCGGTGCTGATGCTTGACCTCGACCACTTCAAACAGGTCAACGACGTCTTCGGCCATGCAGCCGGCGACAACGTGCTGGCCGCCGTCGGCGTAACGCTGCGCTCCTCTGTCCGCGACGCGGACTTCTGCGGTCGTTTCGGCGGCGAGGAGTTCATCGCACTGCTGCCGAATACCGATCTCGCGGGCGCAGGGGTGGTTGCCGAGAAGATCCGCGCAGGCGTTGAGCTCATCCAGGTGCCCGCGGTAGAACGGGGCATCACGGTCAGCATTGGCGTAGCTACAGCACCGGAACACGGGGTCGACGTCGAGGTAGTCGCCCGCCTGGCCGACCGCGCGCTCTACGCCGCGAAGGAAGCCGGGCGGAATCGCGTCGAGCTGGCCGCCGTCAGCGACGCTCCGCTCGAGTTCGACCCGCCGACTGTGGACGTCGACCCGGCACTGCCCTAGCGACTCGCTCAGGACCGGAGTGTCCCGAACCGTGTCCCTGCAGAGAGTCACGGTCCCGGCGGCGGCACCGGTCGCGGCGCGACTATAGGGTGGCGCGTATGCGGATCAGCATGTCAGGGGTGTTCGTGATCCTGCTCCTCGCCGGGGTTGCCGCAGGCGTTGCGGCCGAGCCCTCGTCGGTCGGCGCCGCGCGCGCGACCGGCTGCAAGAGTAAGCCCGGTCTATCTGTGGTCAAGAACGGCCCGCGCACGAAGAAGCGCGTCTCGATCACCTTCGACGACGGCCCTTCGCCGGGGACGAGCCGCCTGCTCTCCGTCCTCAAGGCAAACAAGGTCAAGGCAACCTTCTTCCCGATGGGCAACAAGCTCAGCCGCCGCCGCAGCGTGGTCAAACGCGCCGTCCGCGATGGGCATGAGTTCCAGAATCACTCCCACACCCACGCCGACCTCGGCAACGGCGGTTCACAGGCGACCGACGAGATGCGGAAGGCAACAGCGGCTATCCGCCGCGCGACCGGGTTCACTCCGTGCGCCTTCCGGCCACCCTTCGACTCGGTCGGCGGCGACCTGACGCGGCGTGCCCGTGAGCAGGGGCTCAGGACGGTCATGGCAGACGTTCTGCCGCAGGACTACGACAACCCGCCGGCCAGGGAGATCGCCTCGCGCGTGCTTTCCGGCACCCGTCCAGGGTCGATCATCGTGCTGCACGATGGCGAAGCTGACGGTGACGGGCCCCGCCCCAACACGACCGCGGCGGTGCCCACGATTATCAAGCGGCTGAAGGCCCGCGGCTACCGGTTCGTGACCGTCACGAAGATCCTCGGCTACCGGCAGAGCTCCCGTTAGCTCGGGCCGGGATCGATGCGATGCGCGGCTCGGAGCCGCTCGAGCTCGTCGGTGAGTTCCGGCACGGATCCCAGACCTGCCAGCGCGGCGGAAGTCCAGTCCTGTTCGCCCTCCTGCGCATCGAGTAGCCGGAGCGCCTCTGCGTTGCGCTCTCGCGCATACGCGAAGTCACCGCGCTGACGGCCCAGGGCGGCCTGGCCGAGACAGGCCAGCGGGTTGCCGTCGGCGCCGATCTCTCGCGCCGTCGCGTTGGCTTCGCCGAAGTGACCCTCAGCGCGCTCGATGTCCCCGAGCAGGAGCGACACGTGCCCCATGTTGGCGAGTGCGTACTGGACGGTGTTCGTGCGTCCGACCCTCCGACCCTCGCTCACCGCGTCCTCGTACGACCTCAGTGCCGCCTCGAGTCGCCCCGCATGGTGGAGCGCCAAGCCGAAGTGGTAGGGAATCGCCGTGACGGCCCACCGATCATCGAGCACCCTGAAGATCGCCAGGGCGCCTTCGCCCTCGCTGATGGCCTCGTCGAAGGCACCGGCCGTGAAGTGAAGCTCCATCCGCACGAAGCGAACTAGGCCCCGTCCCCACTCATCGGAGGTTCGCAAGAACTCCCGATCCGCCTCGGCAAGCAGCTCGAACGACCCGCTGACATCGGCGCCGGAGATGCCCTCGATGGCGAGGAATGCCTTCGAGAACGCCGCCCGGTGCCGCTCGTCCAGTTCCGTGAACAGGTCGAGGCTCTCCCGCGCGGCGGCCGCGCAGTCTGCGCTTGGATGGACGACGCACGCGGCTGGACGGGCCACCAGCGCTTTCGCCTGCAGAGCGCGGGCGCGCACCGCCGGAGACGCGTTCTCGGCTGCGGCCAGCATGTCCGCGAGCTCGCGCCGGCCTTCCTGCCGGCTGGCGAAGTACGAAAACCAGCCCAGCCCCGCGGCGAGCCGCAGCCCGAGGTCCGACTCGGTCGCCATGCGCTCGCGACACCACCCGACCGCTGCGCGGACGTTGTCGCTTTCGAGTCGAAGCCAAGTCAGCCAGCGGCCCTGATCGGACCCGCGAAGCTCCGGCTCGGCGCCTTCGATGACATTCGCGAAGTACTGGGCATGGGCCTCCGTGAGCAGGCTCAGCTCTCCGGCCTCAGCGAGCTGCTCCCCGGCGTGCTGGCGTAGCGTCTCGAGCATGCGGAAACGACCGTCGACATGGTTGGCGATGACCAGGGAATGGTCAACCAGGCGGGCGAGCCGGTCGAGCACGTCGGGCGGGTCGATCCCGGCGCCGGCACAGATGCTTTCGGCCGCCTCGAGGCTCCAACCGCCACGGAATACCGACAGCCGGCGATACAGCACGCGTTCCGGCTCCTCGAGGAGCAAGTGGCTCCATTCGACGGTCGCGCGGAGCGTCTGCTGCCGGGCATCCGCGGTGTGCGAGCCACCCGTCAACAGACGGAAGCGGTCGCCGAGGCGAGCCGCGACCTCGTCGACCGGAACCGTCTTGACTCGGGCTGCGGCAAGCTCGATCGCCAGGGGGATGCCATCGAGTTGGCGGCAGATCTCGGCCACCACTGGCGCCGTACCGACGTCGAGCCGAAAGTCACGGGAAGCGTCGGAGGCACGCTGTGCGAACAGCCGGATCGCGTCGTAATCGGGCAGCTGCTCGGCGGGCGTGGACGGCTCGGGCAGCGCCATCTGAGGAACTGACCAGGTGACCTCCCCGGGAACATGCAACGGCTTCCTGCTGGTCGTCAGGAGATGAAGCGACTCCGAGGATCGCAGCAGCCGGTACCCGAGCTCGGCGCATGTGTCCGCCAGGTGCTCGCAGTTGTCGAGGACGAGCAACAGCTCGACGCCGCGGACGAAATCGACGAGTCTCTTTTCCGCGAAGCCCGACACGAGTGGCGGCCCTTCGAGGCCGACCCCGCACGCCTCGGCCACTTCCAGGGCGACCGCCGTCGGATCGGTGATGGCCGCCAGCTCGACCAGGACGATCCCACCGGAAAAACGACCGAGCAGCGAGCGGCTCGCCTCCACGGCCAGGCTGGTCTTGCCCGCACCGCCCGCTCCGGTGACCGTGACCAGGCGGCGGGCGGAGATCAGATCGGCGAGCTCGTCGGTTTCGCCCTCCCACCCGACGAAGCTGGTCAGTCGCGCTGGGAGCTCGTGGCGGGGGCGGAGCGCGCGCTCAGGCGCCTGCAGGGCGGAATCCTGGCGCAGGATCCCCTCGTGGAGCCTCTGCAGCTCGGGGGACGGGTCGATGCCCAGTTCCACGACCAACGCCTCGCGAGTCTCGGCGAAGACTTGGAGTGCATCCGGCTGTCTGCCGGATCGGTACAAGGCCAGCATCAGTTGGCCGCGCGGCCGCTCCCTCCACCGATGCTCGGCGACGAGAGCCTTTGCCTCTCCCACCACCTCGCCGTGGCGGCCCGTGGCGAGTAGCGCCTCCAGCCGGTCCTCGGTGGCTTCCAGCCGCAGTTCGTCGAGTCGGTCCGTCTCCGGCTTGGCGAACGGGAGATCCGCCACGTCGGCGAGGGCGGGCCCGCGCCACAGGGAGAGCGCCTGGTCGAATAGTTCAGCGGCGTGCGTCGAACCGCCTTCCAGGGCCTCCCGCGCCTGCCTGACGAGTACCTCGAACCGGGAAGCGTCGACCGCTTGCGGGCCGACGGCGAGCTTGTAGCCGGGCGGCTCGGTCAGGATCACCTCGGGGTACCTCAGTGCCTTGCGCAGCCGCGAGACGCGCGCCTGCAGCGCGTTCCGCGCGTTCAAGGGGGGCTCCTCTCCCCAGAGTTCGTCGATCAGGCGGTCCGCGGGGACGACCCGTCCCACTCGCAATATCAGCGCCACCAGGAGCGCCCGTTCGGTGGCCCCCGCAACCGGTAGCGCGGCCTCGCCGTCTGACACCTCCAGCGGACCGAGGATGCGGAACTCCATCGCACTCACGCTACCGCCCTGCGAGGGCTCGTCAGCGGACCGTCAGCCTGCGGTCAAGGGACGGATGCAGGATCGACGACATGAACTACGACACGAGTCAAGAACCGACGCTGGTGCTTGGCGGCAGCGGCAAGGTCGGCCGGCGGGTGGTGGACCGGCTCACCGCGCGCGGCGTGCGGGTTCGGATCGGGTCGCGCTCGGGTGAGCCTCGTTTCGATTGGGAGGATCGCTCGACTTGGGGGGCGGTTCTGGAGGGGGTCGGATCGGCCTATGTCTCCCATTACTGGGACGCGCGTCCGGGTGCCGCGGAGACGCTGGGCTCGTTCGCAGACCTGGCCGTGGAGAGCGGCGTGCCCCGCCTGGTTCTGTTGTCGGGGCGCGGCGAGGAGGAGGCCGAGCGTGGGGAGCGGGCCGTGCGGTACTCCGGCGCCGAGCTGACGGTCGTGCGCTCGACCTGGTTCGCCCAGAACTTCAGTGAGGACTACTGGCGCGAACAGGTGCAGGGAGGCGAGGTCGCGCTTCCGGCCGGAGGGGTGCCCGAGCCGTTCGTCGACGCTGGCGACGTCGCTGACGTCGCGGTTGCGGCGCTGACCGACGATCGGCACATCGGCGAGCTCTACGAGCTCACCGGGCCGCGGCTGCTGACGTTCACGGAGGCGGTCCTGGAGATCTCGCGGGCGGTGGGCCGTGAGGTCCGCTACGTGCCGCTCTCGATCGAGGACTTCGCCGTCGCTGCTGGCGACCAGGGTGTTCCGAGCGAGGTCGTCGAGGGGCTGACCTTCCTCTTCGGTGAGGTCCTCGATGGTCGCAACGCGCGGCTGGCCGACGGCGTTCAGCGCGCCCTCGGCCGCGAGCCGCGGGACTTCAGCGACTACGCACGCGACGCGGCCACCAGCGGCGTCTGGAACCCCACGACCACCCGAGCGGCATGACTTCATCCGGATCGAACCGCAGCTCGGACATCGTGTTGGCCGCGGCCGTGATCGCGATGGGCCTGCTGACGGGGCTGTTCTACGCCTTTGACGTTGCCTTCATGCCAGCCCTCTCTGCGGCCGACGACCGCACGCTCGTCGATGCGATGCAACAGACGCTCGACCTGCCGGCCTTCCCCTTGACGCTGTTCGTAGCTCCGGTGCTCGCCGTCGTTGCTCTCGTTCAGGCGCGTCGCTCCGGTTCGCCACAGACCGTACGCTGGATCGTCGCCGGCCTCTCCTTCTACGCGGTGATGGTCGTCATCACCGTCGCGGTCCACTTCCCGCTCAACGAAGACCTCAAGAACGCGGGTGACCCCGCCCGCATCCAGAATCTCGCCGCCGTGCGCGACGACTTCGTGACCCCCTGGGTCGCCTGGAACATCGTCCGGACGCTGGCACTGACGGCGGCCTTCGGCTGCCTCACTTGGGGACTCGTGGTGCGCGGACGCATGGGGCGAGCGGCATGACAGACGGTCCCGGAGATCTCGTGATCGAGACGGGGGCGCTGACCAAGCGTTACGGCGACTCGATCGTCGCCGTCGACGAGCTCGACCTGGGCGTGCGCCGCGGCGAGGTGTACGGCTTTCTCGGCCCGAACGGCGCCGGGAAGACGACCACCCTGCGGATGTTGCTCGGGTTGGTGCGACCGACCTCGGGGCGGGTGGCGGTGCTCGGCGCCCGGCCCGGCACTCCGCAGGGCCTGGGGCGCATCGGGGCGATGGTGGAGGTACCGGCGTTCTATCCCTACCTGTCGGGGCGCGACAACCTGCTCGTGCTCGCTCGCTATGCCGGTGTGGGAGGGGATCGCATCGAAGCGGTGCTGGACCAGGTCGGGCTGCTTGACCGTGCGGCAGATCGCTCGGCGACCTACTCGCTGGGGATGAAGCAGCGCCTGGGCGTCGCTGCCGCGCTCTTGAAGGATCCAGAGCTGCTGATCCTCGACGAGCCGACCAACGGACTCGATCCGGCAGGCATGGCCGAGATGCGCGACCTCATCCGCTCGATCGGCAACGGCGGGCGCACGGTCATGCTCTCGAGCCACCTGATGGGGGAGGTCGAGCAGGTGACCGACCGGGTCGGGGTGATCCGCGACGGCTCGCTGGTCGCAGAGGGGACCGTCGAGGAGCTGCGCGGCCGCGCTGGACTGACGGTCCGCGCCGAGCCGCTAGCCGAGGCCGCCCGCCTGATCCGTGCGCTTCCGGATGTCGACGAGGTCACGAGCGTCGACGGCGTGCTCGACGTGACCGTCGACAGCTCGCGGGCCCCGGTCATCAACCGTCTGCTCGTGGAGGCCGGCATCGCGGTCTCGGAGCTCTACGCCCAGCAGGCCTCGCTCGAGCACGTCTTCCTCGAGCTGACGAAAAGTGGGGGAGACCCGTCATGACCCGCGCGGTGAGCGCCGAGCTGCTGGTGCTGCGCAAGCGTGCCGCGACCTGGATCCTGCTTGGCATCTGGACGCTGCTAGGCGTCTTCTTCGCCTATGTCGTGCCGTACGCGCTCGACCCGGAGGACGCGGCCGGGGGAGTCGAGCAGTTCTTCCCCGAGTCGCTCGCCGGGACGCTGCTCGCTGGGTTTCCCTTCTTCGGCGGTGTCTTCGCCCTGATGCTCGGGGTGTTCGCGCTCGGCAGCGAGTACGGCTGGGGCACGCTGAAGACACTGTTCACGCAACGTCCCGGCAGGCTCCGCGTGCTGGCCGCCAAGCTGGCAGCGCTCGCCATCGTCCTCGTACCGTTCGTGCTGGCGCTGTTCGCCGCCGGCGCAGTGGCCAGCGGCGTGATCGCCCAGATCGAGAACGCGACCATCAGCTGGCCGTCCGCCTGGCTGCTGGTGCGCGCGATCGCGGCGGGCTGGCTGATCCTGGCGGCATGGGCGGCGCTTGGTGTGCTGCTCGGCGTGCTCACGCGGGGAACCTCACTCGCGATCGGCATCGGCATCCTCTACGCCCTCGTCATCGAGGGACTCCTGAGCGCCTTCGCCGACAGCGTTGGCGTCCTCGAGCCGCTCACAAGCGTCTTCCTGCGCGCAAACGGGTACTCGCTCGCCACCGCGCTCGGGGCCTCCTCGCAGAACATCGAATCCAACGGACCGGGCTCCTTCAGCGGGCCGTTCGTCGACAGCCCGCAGGCCCTTGCCGTGCTCGCCGCCCTCATCGCGACCTTCGCCGCCCTGTCCGCGCTCCTACTGCGACGCCGGGACATCGCGTGACCACGCCCACCACACCAGAACACGTTTCGCCGGTGAGCCGCCGGCGCTGAGAAAGGAATCACGATGCAGACCGAAAACGAGAGCCAGAAGATCGCCGTCACGGGAGCCACCGGCCGGGTGGGATCCCACCTCGTCGAGATCCTCGAGCAACGCGGACACGATGTCGTCCCGATCGCGCGCTCCAAGGGTGTGGACGTGGTCAGCGGCGAAGGTCTCGACGAGGCGCTCGCCGGGGCCGACACCATCATCGACACGGCAACGGGGCCCTCGCCCGACCAGGACGCGGCGACGGAGTTCTTCACCGCTTCGGCACGGAATCTCCAGCGAGCCGGCGCCGCGGCCGGGGCGAAGCGAGTCGTCGTCGTCTCGATCATCGGCATCGACAAGTTCCAGGGCGGCTACAACGCGGCAAAGGTGGCGCAGGAGCAGGCGTTGCTCGAAGGCCCGCTCCCGGTCCGGATCGTGCGCGCGGCCCAGTTCCACGAGTTCGTCGATCAGCTCGTCGGGTGGATGATCCAGGATGGCGTCGCCTACCTGCCCGAGATGCGAACCCAGCTCGTGGCCGCCCGCGTCGTCGCCGAAAGCCTCGCCGACGCGGCCGAGGAGCCGGAGATCCAGAACGGCAGGATCACGGAGATCGCCGGCCCGCAGGAGGAGCGTCTCGCCGACGCGGCCGCGGCGCTTTTCGCCAGCCGAGGTGATCCGTTCGAGGTCCGCGAGGACCGCCAGCCCGGCGACCCGGACGCCGCGGCCTATGCGGAGGGCGCCGCGTTGCCCAACCCGGCCGCGAAGCTCGCCGGCCCCAGCTTCGAAGAGTGGCTCGCGGCGGCGTAGAAATGTCGCTCCAGAGCCACGCCTTCCTGGTCACGGGTGCGTCGCGCGGGATCGGCCGGGCCGTCGCCCTTGCGCTCGGGGCCCGCGGCGCAACCGTTGCCGTGCACTACGCCCGTCGCGACGACTTGGCGCGTGAGGTCGTGGCAGCCGTTGAGGCCCGCGGCGGTCGCGCGTTCGCCCTCGGGGCGGACCTCGCCTCTGCCGGCGCGCCAGAGCGCCTTGTCGACGAGGTGCGCTGCGGCCTCGAGGCCCTCGGCGGCCAGCCGGCGCTGCAGGGGCTCGTGCTCAGCGCTGGAGAGCTCGTAGTGGGCGGGCTCGAAGAGCTCTCCGCCGAGTCGTTCGACCGCGCGATGGAGGTCAACGTGCTCGCCCCGCTCCTGGTGGTCCGCGCGGCGCTGGCGCTGCTCGCGCCTGACGCGCGCATCGTCACCGTGAGCGCGGCGATCACCCGCCGCGCGAACCCGGACGTGCTTATGCAGTCCGCGGCAAAGGCGGCGCTACAGGACGCAAGTCGCAACCTCGCGGCCGAGCTGGGCCCGCGCGGCATCGGCGTCGTCGACGTCGCGCCCGGTGTCGTCCGCACCGACCTCAGCACGCCGTACCTCGCCACGCCCGGCTACGCGGAGGACACCGCCACGGCGACGGCGCTGCGCCGCATCGGCGAGCCCGAAGACGTCGCCGACGCCATCGTCGCCCTCCTCTCGCCGCAAGCGCGATGGATCACCGGCCAAGTCATCGAAGCAGGCGGCGGATACCGCCTCTAGACGCCCAAGGAGTAGATCCAATGGAATCGACCGCACATTCGCGGCGGTGGACGGCGCTCGCCGTCATCGCCCTCGCCCAGTTCATGGTCATCATGGACACGTCGATCATCGGGGTCGCCCTGCCGGACATCCGGGCCGACCTCGGCTTCGCCCCCGGAGACCTGTCCTGGGTCTTCAACGCCTACGTCATCGCATTCGGTGGTCTGTTGCTGCTCGGCGGCCGACTCAGCGACCTCGTGGGCGCCAAGCGCGTATTCACGGCCGGCTGGGTCGTACTGGCCGCGGGCTCGGCGATCGCGGGCCTGGCCGACTCGACCACGATGGAGATAGCGGCAAGGGCCATCCAGGGCATCGGCGCGGCCCTCATCGCCCCGTCGGCATTGACCCTGCTGATGATGTTGTTCGGGTCGGAGCCGAAGGAGCTCGTGAAGGCGCTGTCCGTCTACGGCGCGGCGGCACCCGCGGGAGGTACCGCCGGCGTCTTCCTCGGCGGCGTGATCACCGAGTGGGCCAGCTGGCCGTGGGTGTTCTACGTGAACATCCCGGTCGCGCTTGTAGCGCTGGCGCTCATTCCCAGCCTGATGCCGGCGGCGCCGGCGAGGCGTGGCAGCGTCGACGTAGCCGGGGCGCTTACGGTCACGGCCGGTCTCGCGCTGGCAGTGTTCGGCATCGTCCGCGCACCCGAGGTCGGCTGGGGCTCGACGGAGACCCTGCTCATCCTGACCGGCTCCGTGGTCCTGTTGGCCGGGTTCGTGCTCATCCAGAATCAGCGGCGTGAGCCCTTGATGCGGCTGAGCATCTTCCGCACCCCCAACCTCGGTGCGGCCAACCTCGCGCAGCTGCTACTGGGCGCGGCGTGGATACCGATGTGGTTCTTCCTCAACCTCTACCTCCAGCAGGTGCTCGGCTACGGAGCGTTCGAGGGTGGAGCGGCGCTCCTGCCGATGACAGCGACCATTCTCATCCTGATGGTCGTTGCCGCGCCACGGCTGATGGCACGCGTCGGTGCCAAGCCCATGATCGTCGGTGGCCTGTTCGTTCTCGCCGCCGGCCTCGGGGGCCTGTCCCTCGCCCGGCCCGACGGCAGCTTCGTCGTAGACGTGCTGCCGGCCTCGCTGGTGGCGGCGACGGGCATGGCGCTTGCGTTCATCCCCTCGCTGAGCACGGCTATCTCGAGCGCTCGTCCTGAAGAGGGGGGACTCGCGTCGGGCATCGTCAACACCGGCTACCAGGTCGGTTCGGCACTGGGCCTGGCGGCGATGACGGCGCTGGCGAGCTCGCAGGGCGCCGACGAGCTCGGCGACGCCGTCGCTCTCACCGACGGCTACTCGGCCGCGTTCCTGGGCGCTGCAGGCATCGCGGTCGTCGGAGCCATCGTCGCGGCGGTCACTCTGCGGCGACCGGCCTCCGCATCCGAAGCCAACGACGAGACGACTGCTCGCCCGAACCGTCCCGGGCGACGCTCGGCAGTAGCCCAAGCGGGGCCGGCGAGCGCCAGCGCCGTGGGGAAACCCTCCCGGGCGGGTCCCACCCGTCAAGGCCTATGACGCAGATCCCAAAGGCCCAGCCGCGGGCACCCGGCGCGTGGCGTCGGTTCGCGCCCTGGCAGGGACCCGCCTCCCGCACTGACCTGGCCTTGATCGGGGCGATCCTCGGAGTGGTCGCACTCGGGCTGGCATCGAGGCCACTCAAACCGTTCCTGCTCGCTTCGCACCCCGCCGCGCTGGAGTTTCTCACCGGCGACCTGACCGCGATCGGGGCTGCCGCCGCCTACGCCCGGATCGGCGAGTTGCCGCTCTGGTTGGTCGTCGTCGCCGGGGCGACCGGCATGGTTAAGACCGACTGGCTGACCTGGTGGGCCGGACGCCAGTGGGGCGGGGGCATCATCAGAGTGTTCACCACGAGCGAGCGAGCGCAGCGCTTCGCCGCCCGGGCCGCCGAGTTGAACCCCTGGATCGTCCGTGCCGCGGTCGTCCTTGCCGTTGTGCCCGGCGTCCCCACTGCCGTGGTCTACGCCATGGCCGGTTGGGCCCGGATGAGGCTGACCACCTTCCTCCTGCTGGACTTCGTTGGCGCCCTGCTGCTGACCGGTCTGGTCGCGGGCCTCGGCTACGGAATCGGCCAACGGGCTGTCGACCTGGTCCTGTTGGTCGACAGGTTCGCATCGGTGGTGAGCCTGTCGATGATCGCGGTGGCTGTATCAATCCCGGCGATCAAGCGGCGGATTCGACCGAGAAGGCGTGCCGAGTGCCGGACACGCTGACGGTCCGCGCTCGGTGAGGTGGCAAGCTGGCAGGGGTCGGACGAGAGGCGTGTCCCGAACCGTGGCCCCGAGTGCGCGAAGCCCGGCGTTAGGTAGGCGCTGTCCGCCGATGATGATGGGCTTACGTAGATGCTGAATGCCGAACAGGTAGCGAAGGCCTATTGCCGCTGGATCGCGGATGGCGAGCCCGATTTCCAAGCGATGATCAGCCCCGATCTGTATGACCACGTCAGCGGCGGCACCGGCCCTCAGGTCTGGGATCCGGTGTGGCGCTGGATCGAGCAGAGCTTCGACGAACGG
>Ga0190275_10000857_pt1 | contig 24134 bp, 18 predicted proteins | sample Popmic550T_FD_133745 | JGI IMG/M metagenome (GOLD analysis project Ga0190275, IMG submission 133745) | Populus adjacent soil microbial communities from riparian zone of Yellowstone River, Montana, USA - 550 T | ecosystem: Environmental > Terrestrial > Soil > Riparian zone > Trees stand | place...
AAGCCACCAATAATAAGGCTCTCACCATCTTTCATCTCTACGCGGCTGACGGTTCGACGAACGATAAAGCTAGGAGTCGCTCCAGAACCTGCCGCAACCTCGCTTACCTCGGGAAAAACTCTCAGATCAATCCGGTCCGATAGTGTAATAGTGGGAATAAAATCAAGCCGAACACCGAACGGCTTGTAAATGACGTTAAAGGTGTTTGCTGTAGTCGAAATAATTGGGACTTCGCCGCCAGCCAAAAACCCACCGCTTTTGCCATTTTTTACTACAAGCCGCGGCTGGGCCAGAATCTGTACAATGTCCTTATTCTGCAACATACGATACAGTGTCGTAAGTGAGTAGGCACCATTAACCCAAGAAAAGGCTCCAGTAGCAGGAGGAAAATTACCAACAGCGCTAATCGCGCTACCGGTTATTGTCGAGGTTCCCAGCGACCCAAAGGCGGCGCTACCAATATTCGTCAGGCTTTGTACCTTGCCACCATATGCCTGTGCAAAGTCGAAACCGATATCCCTTAGCTTGGTCATAGAAACATCAGCAACGACAACATCAAGTTCTACTTGCCGAATCTCTCTAATGACAAGTAAATCAATTACGCCGTCGATTTTTTTCTTATCAGCCCATCGATAGGTATCAGTGATTGAATTTTCCTCGGTAAATGCCTGGGTGCCGCCGCCAGCAAAGCCGATCCCGGAACTGGAGATTTGCGCGATAGGCGATGTACCAAGTGTAAAGGATTGGCTGGTCGACGGGGTTACTGATGCTGGAGGTTTGGGCGGAAGGAAAGTTCCCACCACCTCTAAAACACGATCATAGACCACTTCGTTGGATACCTCGCCCCGAAGTACTAGGGATGGCCCTGACGTTGAAATCTCAAGCCGCTCCTCGGGAAACATGGTTCTGAGTTGAGATCGCAACGAAGCAACGTCAGGTCCGACAACCAGATCGTAGTTAGACACCTCACCAGCTTCGTCGAAAATGATTAACGATGTGGTACCCACGGCCTTGCCATTGATTAGCAACTGACTGGGTCCCACGACAATGACGTCCGCAACTTGAGGTTGTGATACAGAAACTCGCTTGGCCTTTTGAGCAAGACGAAAAACCATCGACTTGTTTACTGTCACTGAAATCGTCGGTGCAACCGACTGCTGCGCAGCCGACGCCAACGTCACTGCACATAGCCACGCCGTCAACGCGAAGCTTAGAATATCCGGCCGCCCCTTGACTAAACAACGGTTCAACATGACCCCTCCCCTTCGCATTTAAAATTCCACAACACTTCGATTACTACCATGAATCACTTCCACTCGATATTTATCAGGCACCACCACGGCTGGTGCCGCGGACCCCTTGCGAACAGGCGCCGCCGCTAACGCGAGGAGATCTCTCTTGTTGGCGCCAACCGTTGTAACTGCGGTGTCATCGCCCAATCCGCGCAGCGTCATAGTGATCTGGCCTTCGGTGGAGGCTAAAGACAGGCGCTCAGCCTCTTCGGGAGTGACTTCAAGCGTGATGGAGCGTGCCAACTGAGGTTTGCCATCTTTCTGCTCGGTACTTTGAGCAACCGATAGAACTCGCTTATTCTGCATCACAATCTTCGATATTTTTGCATCTGCATTGCCCCCGAAGGGCGTAGTGGTGAGGATAATATCGACTCGGTCATCGGGAACAATAAATCCGCTGACACCGATAATTTCGTCGACTCGAGTGGCAATCGCACGCTTCCCTGCTTCTAGCCTCACAGTTAGCCCAGCGCCCTCTCCGGCTAGCCTAGATTCTAAAATCGGCTCATTGGCAAGAATCTTGACACGATTGACCTTTCCGATGACTTGCTGCGTTGAGGAGAAAGCACCTACCGGTACAGACGCCTTTGGCCAAGGCATAGTTTTTATTAATCCCTTTTTGATCGCTTCGTCATTCAGAGTGGTTCCAGGCGCGATATCCTGAGCGGCTACGACGATATCTTGGTTTGCCGCACGAAGGTTCTCCCTTTCTTTGGCGGTCTGATTTAGGAAATTGTAAATGCCGTACGCAGCGATCAACCCAAAGAAAACTGCCACAACCAAAGCTATTTTAAGTCTGTTCTGCATAGATCCTCCTCACCTTCCTGAAACGTTCAGCAGTAACCGTATGGATAACCGATCCAGCACACACCAGCTAAATAGCAAATTTCAAAATCCAGCCCAATGTCCGTCGGGATCTAAATAGTAAGCGATTAGAGTTCCCACGGCAAACGCTACCCCCCACGGAACCGATTCGTCCCGCTTACCACGATCACGAACCGGAGGGGGAATAATCTTTCCCATGCTAACAACAGCAATCTTGATATCCAACCAAATTTGTTTGTAGGGCATAAAACTAACTTGACCCGAAAGCAGTGATGTGATGGCGATAAATCCAGCGACAATTGCAGAATACAAGAAAATCCTAGGCAGAAAGATAATTCCCAACTGAGCCCCCATAACTCCAAAAAATTTTACATCGCCGGCACCGATCCAACCCATTGCAAATGGCAAAACCAACACCAAAATACCAACCACAAAGCCTGCTAGGCTTTGGAGAAAATAAGTGCGGCCTTGAGAAGCATTTATGACAAAGCCAGTCGTTGCACCGATCACAATAAGCGAATTCGGAATTCTTCGGGTGACCGCATCGAAGAAAGCCGATAGGCAACTCACCAAGATTAACGTAAAATCAATGACTCGCAAATTTTAAAGAACAATTCCAAGCTATCGCCGCGTCTAGATGTAGCGGATACACATTGATAGCAGGAAGAGTCCTGCTATCAATGTGTTATCGGATTCAGAGCAAACTAAGATGCCGAGGTGCAACTCTCCGGCGTACCAACGCAAGCCGTGACCTTACTCCAGCCACTCGCCAACCCATTTCCGATATTGGTGTTTTTGACAGCAACCCAAAAGACTAGCGCCACTAAAACAACGATCAAAGTATATTCAACAAGACCTTGACCATCCTCTTCAACGAGCAAACGTTTCATTAATTCCATGTGCCAACCTTTCCTTTCAATTTATTTCTAAACATGGTTTTCTTACCAAAGCAGGTAGCATGCCATCTGCTCGGAAGTTGAATTTTCAAGCTATTATGCCGGCAACCAATCTGCGCCGCCCGCTATCTCTGACAATTATGACATGCAATTCGAAGAGAGTGTCAAATAATGCACAACTCCTGACCTTGCCTTTCGATTTACTAGGCCTTTGAATAGCAAAAATCATTGAGGTCGTAAGAACGAAAATTTAATGAGATTATATGATTTCAAATAGTTAGGGCCACTTCTTCGCTACAATTTTGCTAAACGACGGGAAATGTCATTAGGGTATAAGTCTTGCTTATGATACGCCTTGGCTCTCCTTCTTGCAATCGCGTTTGGGAAGGCGGGATTTTGGCAATTAGCCTAAAAACGAGTATAGCTCGGAGTTTGCTGCTTAATCTGCGGGATGAAACAAGTGAATAACGAAGAACACACCAATGCACCATTGACTGTCTTAGTGATTGAAGACCATCCTGACCAAAGGGATTTGTTAGCTATTGTCTTACAGCGGGAAGGGTATCGAGTTATTACCGCGGCTAACGGTGTCGAGGCGCTGGAAAAACTCGAGTCAGAAACTATTCAAATCGCACTTTCCGACATCATGATGCCAAAAATGGACGGGTTTGAATTGATTAAAAGGATCCGCGGCAACGCTTCCTTCAAGAGTATCTATTTGATTCTTATTACCGCCAGAATCCAGGAAGGCGATAGAGTTCGCGGTTTAGACCTGGGGGCAGACGACTACATCACCAAACCATTCTCGTTTTCAGAACTCTTGGCCAGAGTTCGAGTCGGTTCGCGTTTGGTACAATATCAACAACACTTAGAATACCAAACGCAAGTCGATTCCCTTACAGGACTATTCAATCGACGGGCCTTCGAGAAAAAAATTCAAGAAGAGTTCGACCGGTCGTTACGCTATCATAATCCTTTTTCGCTGCTTATTTTAGATGTAGACAATTTCAAGGCTATTAACGACACGTACGGCCACCACGGTGGCGATGCGGTGCTAGTAAAAATTTCGGAAACGCTCCGTGACAAAACTCGGAAAAGCGATTTTCCCTCTAGATATGGAGGCGAAGAGTTCGTATTAATATTGCCAGAAACTGACCAAGAAAACGCTGTGCAAGTTGCCGGCAAAATACATGACGCCATTCGTAGTCATGCTTTTGGCACCAGTTCACAACCCTTTACTTTAACGGTTAGCATTGGCGTGAGTTCGACATCGTCGCAATTTTATTCTGACTGGCGTCAAATGCTTAAGGATGCCGATCAAGCGCTCTACATCGCCAAGAATTCGGGAAAAGACCGAATCGAAACTTCCGCACCAGAAAAAACCGCTATATCAAGCTTGACACCGATTCACCCTTAATTTCATGCCCCGTCCCGCACGCATTCGCGCCGCGGTTGTCGTCGGCGGCATGATCTTGGGCTGTTTGTCGATTGGGGCTTCGGACATGCAACTAGAAGCCCAAAGCCGCCCACCAGCAAAAACAATCCAATCGGCAACGAAGCCCAACCAGTTCAGCTACCTCTTCAACCTGCTAGAAAAAAACCATCAAGTTGTTGTCTATGGCGGCATCGCTTCGATTGGGATATTGATAATGGGAATCGCCATCGGCAATGCTTCCTCGGCACCTAAGGCAAAAAATAATGCCCAACTCGAACTACTGAAACAAGACAAAGAAAAAGCCGAGAATCTAGCGAAGCTGAAGGCGGAATTTTTGAACCAGGTATCCCACGAATTACGCACCCCTCTGGCGGTCATTATTGGATATATAGAGTGTATCACAGATGGCTTGTACGGTGAGATCGATAATAAACACCGAGAGATACTTCAGGTAGTCGCTAAACAATCGAGTCACCTTAAGAATATGATTGACCAAATCTTGATCTACTCACGCTTGGAAGCCGCCAAACAACCTCTTCGCATCGACGAGTTGACGCTCGATGCAATGATCGCCGAGATGCGTGAAACCTTTGACTTCCTGTGTCAGCAAAAGGGGCTAGAATTGCATTGGGACATCCCGCCGAGCCAGGTCACCATTAGAAGCGATGCAGTTCGCGTAAAGGAAGTAATTGGCAATTTGCTCCAAAACGCTATCAAGTATACCGATAGAGGTACCATCACGGTCAAAGTCACCACCATCGCGAAATCGGATTCAATCGCAGTTCAAGTCCAAGACACCGGCATGGGCATCGCAGAACATCAATTGTCGAGCATCTTCGATCCGTTCATGCAGGCACACAAGACGTCGTCAGAAAATTCTCGTGGTGGCATCGGACTTGGCTTGAGCATCGTTAAGAAACACGTGGAACAAATTAAGGGTAAAATTTCCGTTAGAAGTGATCTGGGCAGGGGTTCGATTTTCACAGTCATTCTGCCGCGCAACTACGATAGTTTTAATTCACGAGTGAACTGGCCTTTCAAGCGACAAGCCGCAAGGCAACCGAGTACACGAATCTCCAAACACCCGGATAGAACTGGACAGAAGGGTGCCGAGACTAATTACGGACTAAGTTAAAGACGCTTACGAAATCCTCCGCAACAACCGCGCATGGTTGCGCCTAACGAGTTCATAGATAATATTAGAACTCATTAACCATGCATCGTCCGCCTTCTACTCCGGTTTCCAGAACGTTGACAACTTTATTGCCCTCCATCGGCAATATTATCTTCGTGGCGATACTGCTAGTCCTCGTGTTCAATACGGCAGACAGTCTGCTCGGCGATGGCGATACCGGTTATCATATCAAGACCGGTGAGGTTATTTTGACAACCGGTAAGGTGCCTCAAGCCGATATCTACTCCTTCATTACTCCGGCTTTGAAATGGACCGCACATGAGTGGCTTTCGGAAGTCATCATGGCAAGCGTGTACCAGCTCTCTGGTCTGACCGGCGTCGTCGTGTTTTTTTCTGCTCTATTGGCTATGACCCACTGGCTCCTTTATGTAATTCTTAGAACGAGGTCGGATGACATACTCCTCTGCACGGTTGTCACACTCCTTGCCACGGTAACAGCATCGAGTCATTGGCTCGCCCGACCTCATTTGTTTTCGATGATTCTTACCTTGGTCTGGTACTATCTCCTCGAACGCTTCCAATATGACGGCAAACCGACTCTAATCTACCTGCCGGCTTTAATGCTATTATGGGTCAACCTCCATGGCGGGTTTATGTTTGGGATCGTTTTGCTAGCGATCTATCTCTTGGGCAATTTGATATACAGTTTCTCAGACAAGCCGATGCGCGCGCTCTGCCATTGGACCAAAGTCAAAGCCTTAGGTCTAACTACCCTTTTGACGATTGTCGCTGGCATCGTCAATCCGTTTGGCGGCGAAATATTCTGGTTTCCGTTTCGAGTCACCACGGATCGATTTATTATGGATTCGGTCGTTGAATTTATGTCGCCCAACTTTCATCAACCACTTCCATTCAAGTATATGTTCATCGCCGTAATTGTCGCACTTGCGTTAGCACGCACGCGCCTAAACCTCATAGAATCCTCTCTACTGGCGTTAGTCAGCTACATGGCTCTCTATTCGGTAAGGTACGTGTCGGTCTTTGCGATTATCGTCGCGCCGATTTTGCTGCGGCTGAGCAGAGATCATAGTATAAGCTTGCCAAGAAAATTATCCGATTTTTATCACGCGAGGCAAAAGCTGTTCGCCGACCTCGACGGACAATTGGTTGGCAGATTGTGGCCAGTTATCGGAATGTCTGCAGTGCTTGCGTTACCGATTTGGGGCGTGTTCCGAGTAGGTTTTAGTGACAAAGTTTTCCCGGTGGCTGCCGTCGAATTTCTCAAGCGTGAACAACTGCCCGGAAATATGTTTAACAACGACGAATTTGGGGACTACCTGATCTTCAGCGCATGGCCACAATATAGAGTCTTCACCGACGGCCGCTCCGATATGTACCGTGAAAAACATGGTATCCCTTATCTTAAAATTGCTGGGCTGCAACCTGGTTGGAAAGAAATTCTAAATCGCTATGATGTCTCCTGGGTTTTCTTCCAGACTAAAACCGCTCTGTCGGCGGCATTAATGGATCAGTCGGATTGGCACCCTATTTATTCCGACCAAGTTGCGACCATTTTTGTTCGAAAAACTGCCGCATATCAGCATTTGATCACCAAATTCCCTTCGGTAACGGTCCAAACGCACTGAAAAAGTAAATCCGATGATCGGGCCTGATTATGTAATGCAATCACCTAGTTCAAAAAAAGCCCCAACCGCCAACGCAAAGAACACGAATGGCCTATTAGTATTCATGGGCGGCGATTTAGTCCTGCTCTTTGTGTCAAAAAGCTCCTTAGAGTAAACGCGATCTCCCGAGAGGCATGAGCTTGATCCCAGTCCCCGCAAAACAAAAATGGCATCTGCCTTGCTGCATCTAGTGATTCTCAGATTAAAGATCGCCTTTATCTAGCGATGATGAACCACCAAAAGCTTCCTACCACACCGTGTCACGCTGAGTTTCACCTCCGAGTGCGCCAGGCAATATTGGTAGCACAAACTGGTGCTCGGCAGTTTGGGCTCCTGCTAATTCAGTGCCCTACCTCAACTAACGACCCCTATGACGGCGATCGAGAATTCCAGAAATCTCTGTTTATGCAGATTCGCAATTCGCTGCGTGACTCAGATACAATAATCAATTTGTCGGATTGTCTCGTCGGCGTCTTGCTACCGTTCGTTCGCAGCCCCGAAGACGTTGAACTCGTAATCTGGCGCATTCTGGGAAAGCTAGAAGAAGCGTTTAACGGCGAATCAATGCACAGTAAAATTGCTCCGTTTCTCGGCGCTGCGCTATTCCCTGATCATGCTTCTGAGGTAGAACAACTGATTGAATGCGCCGAGAAAGCATTGCGCCGGGCGCAAACCACTGGAAGTCGTTTTGCCATTCATTCGGAACTAGTTCCGGGTCAAAAACCGACAAAACACTTGATGACAGAGTTACGCCATGCCATCGTCGCTGAGCAGCTATTCCTAGCTTATCAGCCCAAGGTCAATCTTTCCGGCGGGTATGTTACTGGCGTAGAAGCGCTCGCGCGTTGGCAACACCCGCAACGGGGTGTCATAACCCCGGACGAATTTATCCCGGTCGCCGAGCGGACCGGATTAATAATTCCGCTAACGTTGTGGGTGTTGCAGCGCGCACTGACGCAGTGCCGGCGCTGGCTCGACATAGGGTTGAACATATCTGTCGCAGTAAATCTTTCCATGTGGAATCTGGAGACTCAGGAGCTGCCAGCCCAGATTGTCGGACTGTTGCGCGATACCGGCGTGCCCCCTGCCAATCTCGAGCTAGAAATCACCGAGAGTAGTATAATGGGCGATCCTCAACGGGTGATCACGACCCTTAACAAGATTCGCGCTTACGGTGTGCGGTTCGCCATTGATGACTTCGGTACGGGGTATTCATCGTTCAACTATCTAACAAAGTTGCCGGTCAAAAGTATCAAGATCGATAAATCTTTCGTGCTTGGCCTCGGCATTAACCGCGACAACGCACTTATCGTACGATCCATTATCGATCTAAGCCACAATCTCGGACTAAAAGTTGTCGCGGAAGGCGTTGAGACCGCCACAGCACGAGACATGCTTAAATCATTCGGCTGCGACGAAGCTCAGGGCTATTACTATAGCCGGCCTCAACTCCCCAGTATCATGACTCACTTTCTCAGCGAACCGCCATCCGGCTTAATACCTAACTGGAGCAATCCACATTCAATCGTCCGCGACCTAGATAGTTTACATAAGAATCCCGATTTACCCACACCTTAGGCTGAAGCTTAAAATTGTTGACTTGACAGATGATTCGGTGACGAGCACAATACCTTCCAAAGCGGATACTCATGAAAGGATCCAAGTCTATGAGGAAAACAACGCTATCAAAAATCGCCTCCATTGCTCTGACTTTAACCTTCTTAATAGGGCCAGGCGTTAGTAAAGCCCAACAGGCAACTGCCCGAGAGGAAAGTAATCCATTTGTGCTTGGCAGCATCCTTCTGTCAATTATTCATATTCCAGTGAAGTTGGTAACGTGCGTCGGCGCACAAGTGACGGGTGCCGCAGCCTATGCTGGAACCTACGGAGTTCTAGGACACTACGACGGAGGAACGAACGGACGAGATATCGGTGAGACGGCACGCCGAAGCTGCACTGGAGATTGGATTTTACCCGCGTCGCAAGTACGAAGAGATTACGGTAGCCAAGAATAACGCTGCTAGGTTACTCGTGGCATCCTTGGTTCATAGCGATTTTGCGCTGAAGAGCCAAGATGAATGCATATTTTTTTTTAACCTCGATTTCAATTCGGCCTGACGCGTCTATTACGATAAGTCAAGTGCTTATCGCTGGCGATCATACATAATCGGCCGTGACATTGTGTTACCTGATGTCATTCCATCAAACACTGCAATCGCTGGTGCAGTTGTCCTACGGTGAATGGTTTTGCGACATAGTCGTCGCACCCAGCCGCTAGGCACCGCTTGCGGTCCGCTCGTGTCAATAGGCTCGTGGCGGCGATGATTGGAATACCACTATAATCGGGGTCGCTCTTAAGCGACCTTGCCAGCTCAAATCCATCCATGACAGGCATAACCATATCGAGCACGATTGCATCGGGTCTATTCGATTTTACGCTTTCAAGTGCGTCTTTGCCGTTACTGGCAGTTACTACGTCCCAACCGACAGACTGCAGCGTAGCGCATAATAATTCAAGATTCTGCCGTTCGTCGTCAACGATTAGGATTTTCCTTTGACCTGGGGGACCTATCACGGAACCCATGGGAAGGTTCGGAGAAAAGACCGGTCCAACGTCACTAATTTGGGGATTGAACCCCTTTGCCTGCATTGCTGAGCCAAGAGAATTCACTGTCGCGACATCGCCGACGTGAACAGCCGTTTCAAAACCTGAACGCTGATCCTCCTCTCCATTAGGACTAGCCGGTCGGAAATTGGGAACGACTGCATAAAGAATTTCAAGCAACGGCTTGGATGTACCTTGAATCGAGAGCTTTTCCAGTTCCACGATTTGATCTAGCAGAGCAGTCAATGCGACGTGAACGGTCGGACGAATTTTCAGGATCTTCTCTGCCCCCGTAGTCTGAACTGACTCGCCAGGGCCGACCAGCTCTTCATGCAACTTTTCACCGGGTCTCAGGCCAACGAATTTGATTTTAATGTCCTTATCGGGAATAAGGCCAGAGCTACGAATCAAGTTACGAGCCATATCAACAAGTTTGATTGGTTCAACCATGTCCAGTACGAAGATTTCGCCTCCTTCGGCCAACGAAACCGCACGGAGAACCAAATGTACCGCCTCAGGAATGGTCATGAAAAAACGGGTTATATCTGGATGAGTCACGGTTACCGGACCGCCGTCTTCGATCTGCTTTCTGAATAAGGGAAGTACACTGCCACTGCTGCCGAGCACGTTTCCAAAGCGAACCGCGGAGAAAATTGTATCAGCGTAGCGCACGTTGCATTCGAGCGCATCAATAAGCATTTCCGCAACCCGTTTGGTCGCCCCCATAACGTTGGTAGGATTCACGGCCTTGTCCGTGGAGATTAGCATAAACTTCTCCACTCTGTGCTCAATCGCGACATGGGCCAACCGCGAGGTTCCAACAACATTGTTCAATACCGCTTCCTCTGGATGGAATTCCATCATTGGAACATGCTTATATGCCGCCGCATGAATGACTATCTGGGGAGCATGTTGCGTAAATATCTCCCGCAACGGACTGGTATGCTTGATATCTACCAGCGCCGCAGATTTCTTCAGGTGCGGAAACTTCTGGCCAAGTTCCGTATCGATCGCGAAGATCCCTCCTTCGCTTTTGTCTAATAGAATTAGCATTTCCGGCTCGTAGGACGCGATTTGCCGGCAAAGTTCCGAGCCGATTGAGCCAGCCGCCCCAGTCACTAAGATGCGCTTACCCCTTATGAGAGTCTGAACTGGCTCAACGTCTAGCATCACCGGAACGCGATCGAGTAGGTCCTCTGACGAGATGTTTCGAGTGTGACGTAGTTGAACTTGGCCGTTTTTGATTTCTCGCAAGTTAGGAACGGTCTTGATAACGACATTCAAGGGCTCTAACGTCTTAACCACCTCACGAAGAATCGCTTGCCTCGCGCCAGGAATAGCAAGAATAACCTCATGAGCGCGACTACGGACAACAATATCGTGTAGATGTTCGCGCCCGCCCAATACGGGGACACCATGGATGCGCTGTCCAACTTTACTTGGGTCGTCATCCAAAAACCCAATCGGATTATATTTATAAAATCCGACATGATTCCTCATATCTCTCACTATCATTTCACCTGCGTCTCCCGCGCCGTAGATCAGCACACGCCGTCTCGGGTGGCGACTCGGGAGTTCCTGGTGCAGTCTTCGGGTCATTCGCAGTCCACCCATGAAAACAATTAGAATGAGGGCATCGATGATGAAAACCGACCTGGGATAGAACTCGATCATGAACACCCAACGCGTGAATCCGAAGAACGCGAAAGAACTCACGAGCACTGCAAAGATAATATTGCGCAGATCCCATAAACCTGTGTACCGCCAAAGACCTCTATATAAACCAAAGGGTATGAAAGTAATCAGCCGAATACCAAGCAGCAGAGGCAGCATTTTCCAGGCATAAATAGCATCTTCGGCAGGGACATCTCCGTCAAATCGCAACCAAAACGCTGCATAATTTGCGACCACGACCAAAGTCATGTGCAAAACTACGGAGAAAATCCATCGATAACCCATCACGAGATTTTTACAACGCATGAGTAGAAGTTCAGTGTAAAATTTTTGAGCGCCCGGCATTATGTCCTCCCCAACCACCGCCACGCAATGTACTTGCCAATTGGACAACCGTGAAACCGACGTAACATATGCTTCTGTCCCATCCTCGCTCAATTTCCGGCCACGCTGCGTCCCGAAACAATATACTATTTATGCGAATAAGTAGAACCCAGCGACGCTGGTCAGAACCGGCGCCCAAAATTTTTCAAGATCCCAAATGACGGTTTGTCACAAAACTTCCCAATAACGCCCGAAAAGGATTAGTCGAATTGGCATAGCATGAAGAAATTAGAATTCCGGGGCGGAGATTGCGCCCCTAATAGAAGCCTGCACCGAGTTCGCAGCAACTGGACTGATGCAAGACGTACTTGGTAGCGGTCAGTGATGGTCGAAATATAAAGTTTTTTGACATCGATTGAACGCTTCGTGTGATAAACTGTGATGATATACAGCACATCGTGTCACGATGACTCACGGTTGTCTTTTAGTCTCCAAATACCAAGCAACAGTGTTAGCAATTCCCTCCTGCAATTGAGTTCGAGACTCAAAACCGAAGGTTTTTAGGGCTCGACTTGTGTCTAAACATCGTCGCGGTTGACCGTTGGGCTTTGTCAAGTCCCACCTTAGCCCGCCCCGAAAGCCAACTTCAGCAGCCACCAGATTTACAAGATTTCGAATCGATATCTCTTCACCAGATCCAAGATTCACTGGTTCGGACCCATCGTAGCGTTCTGTTGCCAAAACAATTGCTTCGGCAGCGTCCTCAACGTAAAGAAATTCTCGCGTTGGTGAACCGTCACCCCAAAGTTCAATCTCTTGCCTGCCACATTCCTTAGCTTCGACGCATTTTCGGATTAAAGCGGGAATCACATGAGACGTCTCTAAATCAAAGTTGTCGCCGGGTCCGTACAGATTAACAGGCAAGAGATATATGGCGTCGAAACCATACTGCGCACGATACCCTTGCGCTTGAACCAAAAGCATTTTCTTTGCTAGTCCATAGGGAGCATTGGTTTCTTCTGGATATCCGTTCCAGAGTTCATCTTCGCTAAAGGGCACAGGCGTAAACTTTGGATAAGCGCAAACTGTACCCACAGCAACAAACTTCTTAACATTGTATCGCCGCGCGTATTCCATGAGCTGAATGCCCATGATTGCATTATCATAAAAGAACCGCCCAGGGTTTGCGCGATTAGCACCGATTCCACCGACAGTCGCGGCAAGATGAATAACTACATGCGGTTTTACTGTATCATAAACACGGGATATATCGTTACTCTCACGGAGGTCGTATTGTCTAGAACGTGGCGCAAAGACAGATCGACAGCCACGTTCCGCAAGCTTTTGCACGACAACCGAACCTAAAAAACCTGACCCACCAGTAACGACCACTCGTTGCTCTTGCCAATCGACCATTACGAACATCTCCCTGTGACCTTCAATGCCGCAATATCGGCGTCAACCATTAGGTGCACTAATTCTCGAAATCGTGTTTTTGGCTCCCAGCCTAATTTATCTTTTGCCTTGCTCGCGTCACCTAATAACAAATCAACTTCTGCCGGGCGATAGTACTTTGGGTCAATGTCGACGAACTCGTGCCAATCCAGGCCGACACATTCAAATGCTTCGGTAAGCAGGTCTTGTACTGTGTGGGCTTCTCCGGTAGCGATCACATAATCGTCCGGATCGTCTTGTTGAAGCATTAACCACATGGCTTCCACGTACTCTTTAGCGTAGCCCCAGTCCCGTCGCGCGTCAAGATTTCCCAGATAGAGTCGATTCTGAACACCAGCTTTCATTCGGGCTGCTGCAGCGGTAATTTTGCGGGTAACAAAGGTTTCGTTACGCCGGGGCGACTCGTGGTTGAATAGGATGCCGTTACAGGCGAAAAGACCATAACTTTCTCGATAGTTAACAGTGATCCAATGAGAATAAACCTTGGCAACGCCATACGGGCTGCGTGGATAGAAAGGCGTGGTCTCTCGTTGCGGGGTCTCAAGCACCTTGCCGTACATCTCAGAGCTACCGGCTTGGTAGAACCTCGTTTTTAGACCAGTCTCGCGGATCGCCTCCAAAATTCGGATTGTGCCAAGGGCCGTCACGTCGCCAGTATACTCAGGGATATCGAAGCTCACGCGCACATGGCTTTGGGCAGCCAGATGATAGACTTCATCTGGTTGAAGCCTGTAGAGTAATTTGATGAGATTCGTCGAATCAGCAATGTCCCCATAGTGCAGGAACAGGTGAACATCGTTAATGTGCGGATCCTGGTAAAGATGGTCAATGCGACCAGTATTGAAGGTTGAGGCACGTCGGATAATTCCATGAACCTCATAGCCCTTGGCAAGCAACAATTCAGCGAGATAAGAACCATCCTGTCCGGTGATGCCGGTGATGAGAGCTTTTTTCAAGCAACCTCCACATGAATAACAAACGATTTTTCTGCAACGGCTCCTTCGTCAAGACCAGTAATGTAAGCACCTTGATTCCGGGGCTGTTTTACTCACATTACTTCACTCCCTCAAATTAATGGAGCCATGATTCCATTCAGCTGAATTTTGGGATGTCCAAAAACTTAGAAGTGGCACCTAATGTATCTTAACTGGCAAGCGTAAACGACCATGCCGAAGTTGGCGTGATATTCTTTCCCCTAAACTTACGAATGATCCCGTCAACGCCAGCGGTTCGCTACTCGCCAGCGCGCTTCTCATCGGGCGCAATACAATGCAATTTCAGTCCTGCTTGGTGAGCTTATCCGTCAAAATCGAATACTCTTCGTAATGTAAATAATAGCTCTTACTATCGGCAGAAATCGGTTTAGTGATATTAAGTGCACGAAATACGGAAGTTAACGTCTATCGACTTATTTGCTCCCGGGCATATTGATTCATTCACGGCTTCCCATCAAATCTTTTGAGCAAATAAGGTCGAATTGTTCAGATGGAAGTTTGCCGAGAATGAACTTAAGAGTCACCAAACTCCTGCGATCGATGATTTTGATGACTCCTTAGTAGTTCCTGATACCATTCCAAATATTGGTCCGCTTGTCGCTGTAGATCAAAACGTTCTTCAGCGTCTTTGCGAGCGTTATGACCAATACGATAACGTAACTGATCGTTCTTAAGCATCCGTTCAATTGCGTGAGCCATTCCTTTATCGTCTCCTTTGGCGATTAATACTCCGGTCGCTTCATCTGCCTCGTATGTATTTAGATACGAATCTGGGAAGGTCTCGCATCGCAATCCTCTAATTTGCTCGGTGAGTCCTCCCACGGCGGTTGCTATTACGGGAGTACCGCATGCGAGAGCTTCCAACACAACACGAGGGAAAGTGTCGGCGCGCGCCGCATGGACGTAAAGATCCGCAGCTTGATAGTAACGGGCAATCGTCGCGGAATTATTTTCGAATGGAATAAACCGCACTTCGGCGTTGCCCAACCGCTCCGGTGGAGACTTGTCCCCCAAAGCTATGCAGAGTATTTTTGCTCGCTTGAAGTGCTCACCCACAAGAGCAACCGCGGATCTTACAGTATCGTAGTCCTTCCAAATGTTTCGTCGAACGCCGTTAGCCGCGAAAAGAAGTATCTTAGCATCCTGCGGTAACTTTAACTTAGCGCGAGCGGAGGATTTATCAGAGCTATGGAAAACCGCTAAGTCCACACCGGTAGGAATTACTCTCGAATCGACTACGGCCGGAGCCAGCATGGATTGTGCGACTCTTTTCATTAGCCAGTGGCAAGGCGTGGAAACATAGAGGCGGCTATTAGCGTAGATCTGGGATTTTCTCTTCCAATTATTCGCGGTTGCGTCTCGACGGATTTTTGGAGGGATATTGAGGTCTGGACATTCCCCGCACCCGATCTTCCACCGGTCGCAATCAAATGAGTGGGCACAGTGCCCGCTCAGAAGCCAGGCATCTCGCAGGTCAAGGATTACCGGAACTTGACCACTGAGCCAAGGGAGTGCACTAAGATCGAAATAGCCTCCGTGTAGGTTGAAACAGTGGAGGATCTCGGGTGACTCGCACAACTCCAGTAGCTGATGTGTACCAGGGTATTTATAGTCTTCGTAACCCATCTCCGTTTCAAGCCATCGTCGAGGCTCGCTGATGGCCCGGATGCAGTCGTTTAATCGGCCTAATTTTTGACGGTCGTGTAAATTCAAACCTATACGATATCCGACTCCGAGCCATAGCCTTGCCCATACGCTTCTAAACGCATCATTGGGGATCGGGAAAACGTTGGGGTCATCGCTAAGCTTCCCACCTACAGCCAGCGAGGCGAGATGACCCCGGCTACGATAGGTGTTAAACAAATTCCATGCTGAAGTCTCCGCTCCACCGCCGAGATCAGTGGTGCTAGCTATGAGAATGCGCATCGGAAGTTATCATCGTAGAATAAAATAAAAGGGTACTAATCAATTTCAGCAATAGCATGCCAGTCGTATTGTGGCGCTTCGTTTTGTTTCTTCTCAATGAAAACCACATGCCACAATTGAAACATCAAGGCTGCCCATACCTGCGCGGTAAAGTCAGCCTGTCCTTCCAAATGAGGCAGGACAAATAGATTATAGAACTTGCTGTGGAAGAGTCCTTGCCGTTCCAACCGTTTTGGATTCAGCAATCGCTCAACGAGTGGACGCAGCTCCCGCCGCAACCACAGCGTTATGGGAATGACAAACCCTCGTTTGCGCGCCGTGAGCAACTCAGCGGGCAGTAGATCAGCGATGGCGCGCTTGAACAGATACTTTAGATCCCCGTCTTTTGTGCGCACCGAAGACGGAATCGAAAGCACCTTCTCGACTAAGATGTGGTCGAGAAAAGGAACTCTGGCTTCCAGACTGTGCGCCATCGAGAAACGATCAGTCATAAACAGGAATTCTTCAGCCAGCTGAGTACGAAAATCCACCGCGGCTAGTCCGTTTCGCACATCCTGAGCACCGCTATTGTCATATAGTTTTTGCAGATAAGAGGCGGTATTTTGCAAAGTGCCATTGTGAACTTGAAGTACATCCGCACGCTTACTTTGATCTGAAAAGTAGTCGAAGTTGGCGTAATAGTTGCGGCCGAATGGCTCCTTCAAAATCTGCGGCAATTGGGACAATAGCCGTCCCCGGCCAATCCAATGACAAGCGGCGGGAATCTGGTTAGTAAGCGCAGCCAATGGAGTGATAAAATTCGCCAAGGAATCGACGCTTCTCTTGCTCCACTGCCGTAAGGCTAAGATGGCTCGTACGAGCTGTTGGGTTTCGTAGACTCTGAATTTTCCGTAATTGCCGAAAAGCTCGTCGCCGCCCGTGCCGGTTAGACCGACTTTAACGTCCCTGCCCATTTCGCGAAAGACGTACCAAGAGGGCAATCCGCCTCCATAAGGCTCGTCAAGATACCAAACCATGCTGACCAAATCCGACAACAACTCCTCGGGTTTCAGTACGATCTCATGGTGTTCGGTTCCCCATCGCCGAGCCACCTGTCGCGCCAAATCGGTTTCGTTCCAAGACTCTTCTCCTTCACCTACAAATCCCAAAGAATATGTCTTGATTCTTGGATAGCCTAACTCGGCCAGTAAGCCAACAATCGACGACGAATCAAGGCCACCCGACAGGGAGCAAGCAATAGGGACATCGCTAAGTGTCCACCGCTTCACTGCGAAACTAAGTTCTAGCCGCAAGAATTTAGCCCAATCGTCTTCACTTCGATGTTCAACGGCTTCGAATCTTGGTTGCCAATATTTTTGCAGTGTGAGTTGCTGGGATTTAAGATCGTAGACAAAACTGTGTGCCGGCGGCAAACGATGCACGCCCTCCATAATCGACGAGTCATCGGGGACGTATAGCAGCGTCATGTAATGAAACAGACTTTGCTGATCGATTTCCCGCTCAATAAATGGCAAAGACAAAATGGACTTTAGCTCAGAAGCAAAAGCTAATCGCCCGTTTGAACTCCAGTAGTAAAGAGGCTTGATTCCCATCCGATCGCGCGCACCAAAAAGCAGGTTGCGCTTTTGATCGTGAAGCACAAAGGCGAACATGCCGTTAAGATCTTCGAGTAAAGCGGTTCCTTTCTCCTCATAAAGATGTAGCAATACTTCAGTATCTGAGTTGGATGTTGTAAACTGATGGCCCCTTTCTACTAGCCAGGGACGGATTTCCGGCGCGTTGAATATTTCTCCGTTTAACACTATCCAAATAGTATTGTCTTCATTGTGCATCGGTTGGTGACCACTGTGAAGATCAATGATGCTGAGGCGACGCATGGCAAGCGAAACCAGACCGTCCGGACTTTGGTATTCGCCGCAATCGTCTGGGCCACGATGGATGATCATCGCGTTCATCCGTTGAATCCATTGCTGTTCGTGTCGCCCAGCTATGCCTACGATGCCGCACATACGGTGGGCCCCCATTCGCGGATCTGCAAAAAATAACCTTTTTGATGCGGAGAAAGCTTCATAGCCGAGGCCACAATCATCAGATTTCTATAATGAATCATCGGCATTAACGTAGCGTTAAGGGCCATAGATAAGCATTTGAATATCCGATAGTCCCGTTTTTCTCACTTTTAAAGCCTCGCCAATGCTCGACCATGTACTTCCTCAGAGTCCGCGCTCGAGCAGTCATGCGGAGATCGCTTACTATGCAGTGGATTCCTCAAGATTATGGAGATGACCCAAGATGAAGCGATCCAAGCTACCACGCGGGGCAACTGCAACCGCGACCGGATATGAATGACAAACGCTGGCACGAACGCGCTTGAATCGGCCCAGAGCCGCTCCCGAAGGACTCATCACTCAAGAATGGCCTGCCCGAAGTCGATTTGGATGTATTGTACGGTACATTTTATATGCCCATGGGATGTGTTTCTCAAGTTTCTCCAATGCGTCTCCGACCACGCTTTGGGAAAGTGTCTGCGCCACGGCGCGATAGTAGCTAGGAATAAAGGGCATGTAGAATCCCGCACGCGCCCACTCTCGACGACTCAGTCGTTTTTTGTAAATATCGATCCACCGATAAAAGTACGTTTTCCAAGCCACTTCTACCAGGTAGTGCTTCGACTCCTTCCACTGACGAGGATGCGACACCATAAAAGCTCCGATCTTCGGATCGGAATCCAGGAATGCCAAAAACTCTCTTAACCCTTTCGACAGATCCTTTATCTCCATAGCATAACCGTCGCTTGCCTCGGAATAACGCTTTCGAAATGTGCAACGCGTGCTGAAAACGACAAAATTATCGAGACAAAGTTTGACGATCAAAGCGTCGTCCATAGCTGTGCCCTTGTAAAAATCGGGATAACCGCCACAGTTTACTAGATTTGCTGTTCTCCCGACGAAAGTCGAAAACGATTCATATCCGTATTCGTGGGTTGCCCACGCAGCTCGTATAAAGTCTGGTCCAGTTAACATCTCTGGAACCGTTTCACTCGATCTTTTGAGGGAGACTCCAGTTACATCGATGGTTTCCTGAATACTCATTGCCACTGATGCTTGCGTGTGGCACTCTAGCAACTTGACGAGTTCAGACACGTAGTTTGAGCTGATTTCGTCGTCATCAGCTAACAAGACAAAATATTCCCCAGACGCCGCATTGATAATCTGATTGAAATGTATCGACATGCCAACGGTCGAAGGATTTTGACGAAACCTGCTTGGGCGAGAATAGTATTTCTTAACTATATCCTGAACAGTAGATCCGTTCATGCCATTGTCAGAAACGATGAGTTCGATGTCAACATAATCTTGCGAATTGACTATGTTGAGAACGTGAGGGAGAAAATCCAGACGCCTATACACGGGTATCCCAATTGTCACCAGCTTCGTCATAGAAAATCTCGCACGAATCCTGTTAGTTTAACGAATGAAAGTGCTCCCGATTCGATGAGCGTCAATTGCTTGGGAAGTACAAAATCCTCCCATAAAATAGCTATTCTGGCGATTGGAACACACTAGAATCGGAATAATGACTGTTAGTAGGAACAGACATCGTCTCGCTATCGGATTTTGGGGCTCGACCTTTTTTAGTTTCGACGGCCATGATCTCCGAGACGATCTTCGCATAAGATGCCGCAAATATTTCACGACTATGGTTTGCTCTCGCAAACTCCCAATTTCTCTTTGCCATAGATTCAAGTTGGTTACGAGTCATATGCGAAACCTTCATAACAGACACTTTAATCTCGTCTACGGTACATGTTTTGATGATCACACCCATCGATTCATCCACGTCCACGCTCGCTTCATAACTCACCACTGGAATCAGTCCGGCATGCATGCAGGTGATAATACCTCCACCGCCTGACTCTGAGCACGTCGGAAACACAACGCCAATACAACGTCTTGCAATTTCCAGAAACTTTGGGCTGGTGATATCCACCCAGCCAACCGTATGGATATTCGAAGTGTTGTACAGCTCTTTGTGATAAACGCTCTGAAAACCCTTTTCGGCTTGGACCGGGCCGCAAACGGTCAAATTGTAATCCGGCATTTGCGCAAAAGCCTCTAAAACCAAATCCAACCCCTTGTGAATAAACCCATGACTACCAAACCATAAGAAACTTTTACGACACCCGTCAAAATCTTTGTCGTGTTGCCACGGGTAAGTAGCTGGAGTCGAAATTGGAATGCGCAATAGGGGCTTATTCGCGTATTTGTATGTATTGATGGTGAATTCGTTTCCCAAGACTGTCCCATAATCAGCATGTTCGATTGCCATGTTAGGTTTCATGTTCCGTTGCGGCAGTAAAATCATACCCCGCCTCTGTCTTAGCGCTTCCAAACGCCGGCACTCGGCCATGTTATGGAAAAGCCAATGCGCCGTATCGATGTGCAGAATTTTTATCGTATCTATATTGAGGAGAATAGCGATCCTCTCAAAATTCGTACGATTACCGACAAATAGGGAATAATTTCTCGTAGGAACGAATCGATCGTTGTTTTCATCGATCACGTCCACGCAATATCCAAGATCCAGGAATGTTTTAGCGATTTGCCATGATTCCCAGCGATTAGTGTGATCTTTAGGAAACGGCTGCCCGCGTTTTAAGAAAAATGCTTGGTTGCTGTAGCACAATAAAACGTTACCAATTGTCGTTCTCTTTGGCTTAAGTGAAACGACGGTTCGTTTGAGGCTTACCATTTCTCTGGGTGTATTACTTAGAAACTTTTTGAATTCACTCGCCAGTATTCCTAATGGACGATGTTTCAAACTCAGAACCAGCTCACGTAAAGACCACTCCATATTTCAAACCCGTATGGTAAACCTCATGACACTTGCGTTACGACTTCCAGTACCATCCATCTACACAAGCCATCCATTTCCCATTTTCTAGCAGATGAGGATCAATGTGATGCATTCCAGACTCGTTCCACCCTTTACCGCTGCCTTGCAGTACGGGTGGACCGCTGATCGCTTGTTCGTGAAACGCCGTAGGTGTTAGTTCCGTAAACTCAAACGCGCGAACCTGAGTGCCGTAAACAGGACAACAGTCTTGTGTAAAACGAATGACTTTATCGTTTAAAACGACAACTCTTCCTGCCGGTCTAGCGATGTGCGGATCCCCATCTACAATGGGACTGCTTGGATGCTCAATCCACGGGCCTAGTAAATCGCTGGCGAAAAACAGACGTAAGGTACCGGCCCAATACGGTGGTTTTGCAAGATCAGTTAAAAGCCACCAGCGCTGCTTAAACCGAAACAGGCTGCTATCCTCAAATACGTCACCAACCAGGAGGTCGCCAAGATACGCCCATTTCAGGGGGAAGTCCGTCGCTTTATAAATTCTGACAGAGTTTACCTGGTAACTTTCCGGGACCATGTAATATTCGTTGTTCCACTCGAACACATAAGGGTAGGACAAGTGAAAGGATTCCCGAAGCACAATCCGTTGATAATGCCATTGACGAGTGTCTTCGCTTGAGGCGAGGCCTATCTCTCCTTTCCCAGATTGTGAGTTAAGAACCTCGAAGAACATATGCCACCTGCCGGATTGTCTGATCATGAATGGGTCGGCAACGTAAAGACCGGACACGTCTGACACAGACGCCCCGGTTAGAACAGGATTGTCTATTCCGTTAGAAGGGCAGACCGAGTACGGAGAATCTCCAGTATAAATGCTGATCGCCCAGGTCTGCATTTTGGCACGGGTAGGCAGTCGGGTTTTACCGAGAAGTCTGCTTTTTACTTGAGAGAAGAATTCTATCATCCTCGAACGAACCATTGCTCATCGAAAGTAAGCGAAAGACACTGTTTGTATCATTAAATGGCGACTTCTTTAACCCGCTCTCGTAGCCAACTGATGGTTCGCTCAAGGCCTTCGGTCAACGGGACCGTTGGTTGCCATCCCAACCTCGCATGAGCCAGCTTGGTATCAGCAACACAGACCTGTTCGAATGGTCGGTCAGGGAGGGCACCGAATATCGGTTTCACATTGCTAGCAGTTAGTTCGATAATGTTTTGTACTATTGCAGCAACAGTGGTGAGTTCACCGGAACCAAGGTCGATCGTTAGACCATCGATGCCAGGGGTCGAGCCAGCCGCCAAAAATCCGGCGACAACGTCATCCACATATATCCAATCAGCTTGCCACTCACCTTTAGAGAGCTTGGGTGACTCACCGCGAAGCGCGGAAAGAGTCGCATATGGAATAAGCTTTCCCAGGCTTTGCCCCGGGCCATAAGTCATAAATAGTCTGACATTGACAACTGGCGTATTATAAACTTGAAAAAACATGCGCCCATAAACGGAGCTAGCCCATTTCGCAGCGCTATAAGGAGAACCCGGATTAAAATGACCTACTGCGGGTTCCGTCAAAGACCCTGGAAGCACAAACCGAGTACATCCAAGATTGGCTGCGCTGACTAATAGATAAATAGTGCTTTCCAGAAGGCTTTGAAAAGTTGGAACAACAAGTTCAAGATCGGTGACAGCTGTCGCCAAGCCGGAAAAATGAAAAATAATGTCAGGCCTTACCTTGTCGAAAATTTGCCGAACACTAGAAATGTCGGTTAGATCAGCCTGAATCCAATGGAGGTCGTCCGAATTTGCGTTTTTGATCGAGCGAGTAAGCGCGTAGACAGCAGCTCCATTTTCGAGGAGGCGACTGCAAAGGGGAGTGCCGATGAATCCTGTGGCACCAGTCACCAGTACTTTTCGATTGTTATAGAACTGAGAGAAGTTAACAGGTGCAGGCTCAATCATGCTAAACGTTGTCCAAACCAGAGGTACGGAGCGCCATGGCTAGGCCCTCCGATGTTCCGATATCTAAATAAGGCTCGCTGGATACCGGACTAGCCTCTACCTCGAGCCCAGCTTCAATCGCAGCCTGAATTACATTCCCTACGTTTATTTCAGGTTGAGTGGCAGATCTCGCCTTTCGTACGTTAACAAAGTCGTGCATGAACTCAGTAAACACTGGCGTCCATAGGGCTATGCCCCAGGTATATATGAGATTAGTTGAACTCGGTTTGACGATTATCCGGAGGACCCTACCGTCCTTGATGTCTACCATGTCAACTTTTTTTGGTTCCTGTGCTGGGAAAAGCCCCAATAGGACGCTTGCGCCGCTCGAGTCTAGCTGTGAACGCAACTGCACGAACGCGTCATCCGGTCGGAAAAGCATGTCGGGAAAACCGAAGGCAACTACCGATTGTCGTACGAAAGGATAAGCTTCGTCTATCGTAAAGGGTGTTCCGAAGGGAAGCGATAACACCAGATAGGAAATATGCATGTCGACAATAGCGCCATTTCTGAAATAAGACGGGATATCCCATTTGCCTTCTCGGAGTACGATGTATGCTTTAGCCACACCGGCAAGCTTCATCTTTTCAAGCAGATAATGACAAACAACCTTTGGCCTTAAGCCTTGCTCTCCACGTAACTCCTGGAGTCCAATCGGGTACAGCTCTTTGCTACAAGGAAGCGGACTTATTCGTGTGGCAAGTCCTCCGGCTGGAATCAAGCCGATCAACTCGCTCGTTTGGATGTTGTTCTGAATAGCCACGGCATCCATTATTTAGCAGTCGTATTTGTGACCGCCCGGTTGGTAGAGCAAATTGTCCACTATTTTTCGCTCCATCGCCGCAAATTGCGACGATGTCGTCGGTAACAGGAGAGCCATCATCGGCGCTGAAAAAACGCTCTCGCGTTGTCCCCGTACACTCTGAATCTCTATTCGTTGCACGGGTCTGCCCACGAGATCGTCGTATTGTGTCATAAAATCAATGCTGAAGCGGGTTCTACCTGTGGCGATTGGCATTTTAGCGTCAGTCCCGC
>Ga0190275_10000858_pt1 | contig 24131 bp, 22 predicted proteins | sample Popmic550T_FD_133745 | JGI IMG/M metagenome (GOLD analysis project Ga0190275, IMG submission 133745) | Populus adjacent soil microbial communities from riparian zone of Yellowstone River, Montana, USA - 550 T | ecosystem: Environmental > Terrestrial > Soil > Riparian zone > Trees stand | place...
ATGCGGAACGCCGGGTGCTGCGAGCGGAACGCGCCGTCGCGCAGCGACTCGATCCCCGAGGTGCTGAGCGGCCCCCGCAGCGGGTACACCGGCTCCGGCATCTTCGCCCACGAGAGCTGGATCGGGTGGTCCATCAGGTTGCGCCCCACCTGGTCGCTGCGGTTGGCCACGCCCCGCGGCATCGTGGCCGAGCGCGAGTTCAGCAGCACCTTGGCCGTCTCCACCGCGTGCGCGGCGAGCACGTAGATCGACGCGGTGAGGGTGCCGCTCGCCGTGGGCGGCCCGTTCTGCTGCGCGTACTGCTTGTAGTTGATCCCGGTGATGCGCCCCGTCTCGGGGTCCACGCTCACCGAGGTGGCCACCGTCTGGTACCACACCTCGGCGCCGAGCTGCTCGGCCTTCTGGATGTGGATGGTGGCGTCGTACTTGGCCTGGATCGGGCAGATGGGGATGCAGTTGGTGTTCCCCGCGCACACGCGCCGCTGGTCGAAGGGGATGGAGTTGCGCGCCTGCGGCGTGGGCGACACGGTCACCGGGTTGCCATAGATCTGCATCTGCCCGATGCGCGCCGCGATGCGCTGGTCCATGTAGCTCTGCACGATCCCCGGCATGGGGTACGGCTTGCTGAAGTGCAGCCCCAGGTAGCTCTGGTCGGCCACGTTCCCCGCCACGCCGATCTCCTGCTCGGCCTCGCAGTACCACGGCTCCAGGTCGTCGTAGCCGATCGGCCAGTCGACGCCCACGCCGTAGTTGGTGCGCAGCGCGAAGTCGTTGGGGAGGAGGCGCAGCGAGGTGCCCATCCAGTGCCAGGTGGTGCCGCCCGCCACCCGCTCGTAGGTGCTGGCGAAGGGGAGCGCGCCGTTCTGGATGAAGTAGCCGTTGCCGCCGTTCACGTCCAGCGTGAGCGGGTTGGGGGCGCTGAGGTTCTCGGGGTACGGCGACTCGGGCGTCTTGGCCATGGCGAGGTAGAAGGTCTCCATGTAGCCGCCGCGGTTGGGCGGCACCGCCGGCCCCGCGTCGATCACCAGCACCCGCTTCCCGGCCTGGCTCAGGCGGTAGGCCGACAGCGCGCCGGAGATCCCGGCGCCCACGATCACCGCGTCGTACGGTTGCGTGCTCACGGTGGGGGCCCTCAGGCGGGGGTGGATGAAGGGGCGGCGGGCGCGGAGGCCCAGTAGCCGTAGGCGAGCTCGCTGTAGCCCATGGGGTGCGCCTGCGCCGCGTCCCACACGAGCCCGCCGGTGTAGGCGTTCATGGAGATCACGGTGCCGCCCTCGAACATCGACGGCGGCTCGGCGTCGTACCAGATCGACACGTACCAGAGGCGGATGATGCGGCGCGCCAGCGGCCCCAGCGCGGGGTCGGCCAGGATCTGCTGCTGCACCGGCGCCGCCTGCTTGCTCAGGTCGCCGCCCGTCGCCTTGTCGATCGAGGCGTAGACGGTGAAGAGCCGCGAGACCGTGGCGGCGTCGGCGCGCTGCTGCACCGCGGCCAGGTACTCCGACGCCAGGTCGATCGGGTCGATCGCGGGCGCCAGCGTGTCGGTGGAGTAGCCGGTGAGCACCGACGACAGCCGCACGAACGAGGTGCGCTGCGGGGTCGCCGCCTGGATCTGGACCAGCGGCGGCTGGGTGGCGGGGGTGCTCATCGCTGCCCTCCGGTGGGCGGGGTGGAGCGGACGGCCTGCGCCAGCTCCAGCATGTAGCTGAAGTCGCTGGGCCGCGACGCGGTGGTGGTGGCGTTGTTGTGGCACATGATGCAGCTCGACGAGACGTTGGGCACCTTGCCCTGCACGTAGGTCTCGAGCGTGACGTTGGCCAGGAACTGCGGCGCCGGGTTCCCCGTGGGCGAGCCCTTGGCGTTGGTGGGCCACTGCGTGCTCACCAGCTCGTAGTACTGCCAGGGCGAGGCGGGGTTGACGGCGCGCAGGCGCCCCTGCCACTTCGCGTTCAGCGCCTGCGTGGCGCTGTCGATGGGGATCTCGCGCACCACCTGGGTGGGGGGCGTCTTCACGTTGGGGTTCCAGGGGCCGGTGGGCGGCGCGTTGGGGGTGCAGGTGGTGCACGCGGGGTTGTTGAACGACGCGCGCAGCCCGCTCCCCGCCGGCACCTGCACGTTGTCCACCTGCTCGAAGGTGCTCCACACCCACTGCGGCGACGACTGGGTCTTGTGCGCCACGTGCAGCCCCACCAGCCCCACCGTCTGCAGCGCGCACGACTCGGGGACGCGCGGGGCGGTGGAGGCCGGCGTGTACACCAGCACCCGGGCGGTGTGGAAGCGGCCCTGCGTGTCGCGCGCGGTCATCACCCGCCACGCGCTCTTGATCACGATCCCGCCCACGGTGTCGTTCTGCGTGCTCCCCGAGGGGAAGGCGAGCGGCCCGGCGAAGGCGGCCTGCCCGGGCTGGTTGTAGAGGGTGTTGTTGACCAGGTAGTCGTACGAGTCGCGGTTCATGTAGATGCCGAACCGCACGTAGGTGCTGTCCTGGTCCACCAGCGGCCCGGTGCGGAAGGGCTGGCCCATGGCGTTCAGCACCTGCGGCGGCGCCTTCTGCGTCATGTTCAGCACCGGCGTGCCCGCGGCCGCACCGATGGTGCGGCAGGCGGCGGGGATGTCGCGCGGCGCGCCCCACGCCGGGGGCTTGCTCCCGTCGGGGAGGAACACCTCGTACGGCTCCTTGTAGGTCTCCCACACCGCCGGCGCGTCGCCGTTCTGGCCGATCACCACGGTGGTGTCGGGCACGCCGATCCCCGCCGCGGGCCAGTTGAGCGCCACGAACGACTGCCACGAGAACTCGTCGAAGTCGCGCTGCAGCGAGGCCAGGGTGACGGGGCTGGTCGCGGTGACGTCGTGCGGAACCTGGTAGCTCAGCGAGTCGGCCGCGGCGCGCGCGCGGGCCGACAGGCCCGGGACGCCGGCGCCGGCGGCGGCGAACGCGGACGCGCCGGGGATGGCGGCCTGGTCGGGCTCGGCGCCGCCGCCGCATGCCGCGAGCGGCGCGGCGAGGAGCGCCAGCAGGCGCAGCCTGCGCAGTGGGGTGGGATCCATCGGGACGGCTCCGGGGGAGCGTGTGGGTTCCGCGTCGGTGCGGTGTGGCGGGCGCCGAGGCAGGGTGGGACGGGGGACGGGCGTTCGCGTGGGAGGGACGTCGCGTCGGCCTGATTCGAATGGTGCCGATTCGCGGCGCCCGGCGCAAGGGTTCTGCTCCGTCATTTTGTAGCAGTTGAGAAAACCGTCAGTGTCCGCACGGGATCCGGCAGCACGAAAGCGTCCATCCATCATCACATGAATCCGATCGATTTGCGCCGTCCCCTTCCCGATCGGGCAATCCGCCGGCCCCCGCCGACCGGCGGCTGAAGCCGCAGCAACAACTACGAAAAGCCTCGCAAACCGCGCGAGGCTGATCCGTGCGGCTGCAGTTGCAGTTCACCCCTTTCTCCCGCGACAGCGGGGGAGAGGGGCCGGGGGAGAGGGGGCAGCCGGCGTTCGGCCGGACTTCGCCGCGCCCGCTGATATGCGCTTGCCTTCCAGTGTGGAGAGCGGAGGACTGCGGCAGAAACGAATCCCCGACGGTGCCGCAACCGGTGCGATCACCCGTCCGCTGTCGCGACCTTGGCGAGCAGCGCCAGCTCGTCGCGGTAGATGCGGGGCAGAATCCGCTTGGTGATCCTGCTCTCGATCCACCCGACGATCCCGGGCGGGGTGCGGCCGACGGTGGAGAACGTCATCCGCGAGCGGCCGCCGTCCAGCGGGTCGGCGGTGAAGGTGGTGACGACGGAGCCGTCGGGCGCGGTCTCCACCAGCACCCGCCCCGGCTCGCGCTCGGTGATGTACGCGCGCAGGGTGCGCGACTGCCCCAGCACCTTCATCCCGAAGCGGATCACGGTTCCCTCGCCCACGCCTCCCTGCTCCACCTCCAGCCCCGTGAAGTACTTCGGCGGGAGGATGCGCGGATGCCCGTTCCGATAGTCCGCCACGATCCCGTAAACCCGCTCCGCCGGCGCGTCGATGATCGCCGACGCCACCACGCGATATTCCGCCATCTCCCTCATCTCCTTTCCAGGTTCACGCCCTCCCGGCCCTCCTACGAACGTGCGAACGGAGACGTTTCCGGCGCAATCCTCAATGCCCGGCGTGGGGGAAGCAAGTCGACCGTGAGCACGGGGAGCGGACGCTGGCCGAGCGCCGGCCGGCCCCCTCTCCCCCGGCCCCTCTCCCCCGCTGTCGCGGGAGAAAGGGGTGAACTGCAACTGCACAGGGTCGATGGACAGATTCGCGAGCGAAGCGAGCCCCCGTCCCTCCCCCAGGCTGTTTGGGGGAAGGACAGGCGCTTTCCGGACGCGACGCAGTCGCGCCGGAACGCGCCAGGGAGAGGGCCCGGCGGCGCCGGGACCTGCACGGAATCGTGGATCGACATCGAAGCTCATCCTCGCTGGACCCACCCGCCGCCTGCCGGGTACACGCCGCATCCTCGGAAACCTCCAGCAAACCCGCGCGCCCTCTGCTTGACGCCGCGCGGGGCACGGACGATTCTATACCCATGCGCAAGCTTCTCATCTTCATCGGCGTGCTGCTCGCGGCGCACGTGGCCCTGCTGTTCGTGCGCCCGGGCGGCGCGCAGGAGCCCGCCCCGGCGGCCACGGGCGCCGGGCGGCGCCTGAACGTGGGCGTGGTGTTCGACGTGGGCGGCCGCGGCGACAAGAGCTTCAACGACGGCGCCTACCTGGGCGCCGAGCGCGCCGAGCGCGAGCTGAACGCCCACGTGCGCTTCGTGGAGCCCGGCGAGGGGAGCGACCGCGAGGCCGGGCTGCGGCTGCTCGCCGCGCAGGGGATGGACCTGGTGATCGGCGTGGGCTTCATCTTCACCGACGACCTGACGCTGCTGGCCAAGGAGTACCCCAACGTCCACTTCGCCGGCGTGGACTTCGCCGTGGCGACCGACGACAACGGCAACGTCGTGCAGCCGCCCCCCAACCTCGCCGCCCTCAAGTTCCGCGAGGAGCAGGGCTCCTTCCTGGTCGGCGCGATCGCCGCGCTCACCTCGAAGACGAAGCGCGTCGGCTTCGTGGGCGGGATGGACATCCCCCTGATCCACAAGTTCGAGGCAGGCTACCGCGCCGGCGTGAAGGCCGTGTGCCCCGACTGCCGCGTGATGGCGCAGTACGCCGGCGTGACCCCCGAGGCCTTCCGCAACCCCGGCAAGGGGAAGGAGCTGGCGCTCAGCCAGTACAACCAGGGCGTGGACGTGATCTTCCACGCCTCGGGCTCCACGGGCCTGGGCGTGTTCGAGGCCGCGCGCGCGACGGGCAAGCTGGCCATCGGCGTGGACGCCGACCAGTACGCCGAGGCGCCGGGCTTCGTGCTCACCAGCATGGTCAAGGGCGTGGACAACGCCGTGTACGACGCGATCCGCTGGGTGAAGGACAACCGCTTCCGCGGCGGCGTGTACCAGTTCGGCCTGGCCGAGAACGGCGTGCGCTACGTGTACGACGAGAACAACCGGGCGCAGATCCCCGCCCCGGTGCGCGCCCGGGTGGAGCAGCTCAAGGCCGACATCATCGCCGGGCGCATCCAGGTGCCCAGCACGCGCTGACCCCGTCATCCTCCCCACTCCCACCGTCAGCCCCGCTTCACATGCCTCCTGAACGCACGGCCGCCCCCGTGGTGCGCATGGCCGGGATCGAGAAGGGCTTCGGTTCCGTGCTGGCCAACCGCGAGGCCAGCCTGGAAGTGGGCGCCGGCGAGATCCACGCCCTGGTGGGCGAGAACGGCGCCGGCAAGAGCACGCTGATGCGCATCCTGAGCGGGATGTTCACCCCCGACGCGGGCACCGTGGAGGTGTTCGGCCGCGACGTGACCGGGTGGAGCACCGCCGAGGCGATCGCGGCCGGGGTGGGGATGGTGCACCAGCACTTCATGCTGGTGCCCACGCTCACCGTGGCCGAGAACGTGGCGCTGGGGAGCGAGCCCACCCGCGGCATGCTGCTGGACCGCGACCGCGCGCGCCGCGACGTGGAGGAGCGCAGCCGGACCAGCGGCCTGGCGGTGGACGCGACCCGCCCCGTGTCGGCGCTGTCGGTGGGCGAGGCGCAGCGGGTGGAGATCCTGAAGACGCTGCACCGCGGCGCGAAGGTGCTGATCCTGGACGAGCCCACCGCCGTGCTCAGCCCCCCCGAGGTGCAGGAGCTGTGGGGCGTGCTGCGCGGCCTGCGCGACGGCGGCGCCACCGTGATCCTGATCACCCACCGGCTCGACGAGGTGATGGAGATCAGCGACAACATCACCGTGATGCGCGCCGGGCGGACGGTGGACCACATCCGCACCGCCGACACCACCCCGGCCCACATCGCGCGGTCGATGGTGGGGCGCGAGGTGGCGCTGGCCGCCGAGGCCGACGTCTACCGCCCCCCCGCGCGCGGCCCCGAGGCGCGGCCGGTGCTGGAGGTGCGCGACCTGGTGGTGAGCGCCCACGGCCGCCCCCGCGCGGTGGACGGCGTGTCGTTCGAGGTGCGCCCCGGCGAGATCCTGGGGATCGCCGGGGTGGAGGGGAACGGGCAGACCGAGCTGATCGAGGCGATCGCCGGGCTCACTCTCCCCACCTCCGGCGCGATCGTGCTGAACGGGGCCGACGTGACCGAGAGCCACGTGCGCGCCCGCGGCGACGCGGGGATCTCGCACATCCCCGAGGACCGGCACCGGCGCGGGCTGCTGATGGACTACTCGGTGGCCGAGAACCTGGTGCTGGGCCAGCAGCACCGCTTCCAGAAGGGGATGGCGCTCGACCGCGAGCGCATCGCCCGCAACGCGAGCGAGCAGGTGCGCGCCTACGACATCCGCCCGACCGACCCGGCGCTCCCCGCGCGCGCCCTCTCCGGCGGCAACCAGCAGAAGATCGTGGTGGCGCGCGAGATGATGCGCGACTTCCACCTGCTCCTGGCCGCCCAGCCCACGCGCGGCGTGGACGTGGGCGCGGTGGAGCAGATCCACGACCGCCTGCGCCAGGCGAGGGACGCCGGCAAGGCGATCCTGCTCGTCTCGGCCGAGCTGAACGAGGTGCTGGCGCTGGCCGACCGCGTCGCGGTGATGTACGCCGGCCGCTTCGCGGTGGTGATGCCGCGCGAGCAGGCCAGCGAGGACGTCCTCGGGCCCTACATGACCGGCGCGCAGCGGGAGGCCGCGTGAGCACCGCAGTCCAGCAGACCCCGCCCGCCGCGCCCGAGACCACGGGCGGCACCGCCGCCTCGGCGCTGCGCGGCCGGCTCGAGGAAGCGCTCCTCCCCCCCATCGTGGCCATCCTGGCGGCGATGGTGGTGGGCGACCTCCTGATCCTCTCCTTCGGCCAGTCGCCGGGCGCCGTCTACCGGCTGCTGCTGGAGGGGACGTGGGGGAACGCCTACGGCTTCGGGCAGGTGCTGTACAAGACGACCACGCTCACGCTGACCGGGCTCGCCGTGGCGCTCGCGCTGCGCGCCGGCCTGTTCAACATCGGCGCCGAGGGGCAGCTCGCGGCGGGCGGGTTCATGGCCGCGCTGCTGGGGCTTCTGCTCCCCGCCGGCACGCCCTGGCTCCTCGCGGTGCCGCTCTGCCTCGTCGCCGCGGCGCTGGGCGGCGGCGTGGTGGGCGCCGTCCCCGGGGCGCTGAAGGCGCGCTTCGGCGCGCACGAGGTGATCGTCACCATCATGCTCAACTTCATCGTGCTGGCGCTGCTCAACTGGCTGGTGGCGGCGCACCTGCACGTCCCCGAGACGCTGCACACGCCCGACATCCGCGCCGGCGGGGTGGCGCGGCTGGGGGGGATCTTCACCGGCTCGGCGGCCAACTGGGTGATCCTGGTGGCGCTGGCGGCCGCGGGGGCGGTGTGGTTCTACCTCTTCCGCACCCGCCGCGGCTACGACCTGCGCGCGGTGGGGCTGCAGCCCGACGCCGCCGAGTACGCCGGCGTGCGCGTGGGCGGCGTGTGGATGCGCGCGATGGCGGTCTCGGGGGCGCTCGCGGGTCTCGGCGGGGTCAACTTCGTGCTGGGCTACAAGCACTACTACGAGGACGGCTTCTCCGGCGGCTCGGGGTTCCTGGGGATCGCGGTGGCGCTGGTGGGGCGCAACGACCCCGTGGGCGTGGTGTTCGCCGCGCTCTTCTTCGCCACGCTCTCGCAGGGCGGGCTGGCGATCAACGCCGTGGTGCCCAAGCAGATGGTGGAGGTGCTGCAGGGGGTGGTGATCCTGGCCGTAGCCATCGCCGTGCCCGAGGTACGGCGCCTTCTCCGCACCCGCGCGCGGAGGGCCTGAGCCATGATCGTCCTGATCTTCCTGCTGCAGACGATCCGCATCGCCATCCCCTACCTGTTCGCGGCCTCGGGGGGCGTGCTGGCCGAGCGCGCGGGCGTGGTGTCGCTGACGCTCGAGGGGTTCATGCTCAGCGGCGCCTTCTGCGCCACGCTGGGGAGCCACTACAGCGGCAGCGCCTGGGTGGGGCTGCTCTGCGGCGCCGCCGGCGGGCTGCTGATGGGGCTGCTGCACGCCGTCGCCTCGATCCGCTACAAGGCCGACCAGATCGTGGTGGGGATCGCGATCAACCTGCTGGTGGTCGGCATCACGCGCTTCTTCCTGCACCTGGCCTTCGACAGCTCGTCCAACTCCCCGCGCGTTCCCGGCTTCGGCGGCGAGAACGCGGGGTCGGGGATCGAGGCGCTCGCGGCGAACCCGCTGGTGTGGATGGGGCTGGTGCTGGTGCCGATCATGGGATGGCTGATCTACCGCACCCCGTTCGGCCTGCGCGTGCGGGCGGTGGGCGAGCACCCGCTGGCGGCGGAATCGGTCGGCGTGCCCGTCCCCCGCGTCCGCTACATGGCGGTGGCGCTCTCGGGGCTGCTGGCGTCGCTGGGCGGGGCGTACCTGGCGCTCGACCAGCACCAGTTCACCGACCAGATGACCGCGGGGCGCGGCTACGTGGCGCTCGCCGCGGTGATCTTCGGCCGCTGGGACCCGGTGCGCGCGGGGATCGCCTGCCTCCTCTTCGCCGCGGCCGAGACGCTGCAGATCCAGCTCCAGGGGCTGGAGGCGATCCCCAGCCAGTTCGTGTCGATGATCCCGTACCTGCTCACGATCATCGCGCTGGCCGGCATCGTGGGCCGCAGCGTGCCGCCGGCGGCGCTGGGGCGGGCGGAGGACTAGCGATCACCGCGGGCTTGTTCGATTCGCCCGAGCATATGAGCTTGGAGGTTGACTGTCGATCGCAAGCCGACGATCACCGCGGAGCAACCTGGAGTCCCCATGTCGGATCTGCTCGAGCGAATTACGATCGACCCCGAGATTCGCAGCGGAAAGCCGGTGATCCGCGGAACGCGAATCACGGTGCACGACGTTCTGGAGTACATGGCCGGGGGGATGACACCCGAGGAGATCGTGGAGGATTTTCCACAGCTCACTCAAGAGGACATTCGCGCGGTGCTCGCGTTCGCCGCGCAACGTGAACGCATCCTGTTTGCGATTCCGTGAAGCTCCTGTTCGACGAAAACCTGTCGCACCGGCTGTGAGCGCGCTGGCCGACATCTACCCCGATTCCATCCATATTGGGGATGTCGGGCTCCTTGGGGCACCCGATCGGGCGATATGGGACTTCGCCGCTGAACACGGGTACCTGCTGGTTTCCAAAGACACCGACTTCTACGAGCGCAGCGGTTGTACGGTGCGCCTCCCCGGCTCCTGTGGCTTCGGATCGGGAACGCCTCCGTGCGCGATACCGCGGCGCTCCTGCGCGACAACTACATAGTCGTCCGGCATTTCTACGACGACTCCGACGCGACGTTTCTGCCCCTGCCCCGCCGATAATCCGTGAGCGAAGCGGAAAAGGACCGCTGGTTCGAAGACTACGAGCCGGGCTCGGTACACGAGTTCGGCTCGATTCGCGTGGACGGTTGATTCCTGCGCGTGAGCGTGAGACTATTATCAGCGTGCGAAGTGTCAGAAAGTCTGGCTTGAAGGGAGGCCGGGATGCGTTGGCGTCGTCACTACGAACCCGGAGATCATGAGCGGCGTGCCGGTGTTCACCGGCACGCGCGTTCCGGTCGAGAGCCTGATCCAGCACCTTTCCGCTGGGGACACGCTGGACGACTTCCTCGATGGTTTCCTCGGCGTCAGCAGGGAGCAAGCGACCGAATTCCTCAAACTCGCGTTCGATGCCGCGGTGAAGGCGTGATCATACGTGCGTTGAGCAATCGAAGGGCGGCGGTCGAGCCGCTGATGCCGGAGGTAAACCGAGTGCTGGCTACGATCCAGCCAGGGCAAGTCATGTACGTGGGCCCATGACGCTCTCGAACGCTCGAGAAGTCCGCTGGTTCGAAGATTACGAGCCGGGCTCGGTGCACGAGTTCGGCTCGATTCGCGTGGACGAGGACGAGGTGCTGGCGTTCGGGCGGCGCTTCGATCCGCAGGTGTTCCACACCGATCCGGATGCGGCGGCGCGGACGGAGTACGGCGGGCTGATCGCCAGCGGCTGGCACACGGCGGGGCTGATGATGCGGCTCTACTCCGACCACTACCTGTCGTACGCCTCGGCGCTCGTCTCGCCGGGCGTGGACGATCTGCGCTGGCTCCTCCCCGTGCGCCCCGGCGACGTGCTGTCGCTGCGCGTGACGGTGGCCGACGCGCGACTCTCCCGCTCGAAGCCGGACCGAGGCATCGTCCGCTCGGCGGTGGAGGTGCTGAACCAGCGGCGCGAGGTGGTGATGACGGTGACGGCGATCAACTTCTTCCTCACCCGTCCCAGGTCATGACGGTTTCGACGGCCCTGCACCTGCTGCTGGTCGCCTTCCTGGTGGTCGTCTTCCCGGTCTGGGACAGGCGAGAGACGCGGCGGCTGAAGACCTCGGCCGACCCGGACGTGCGGCTGCGGGCGTACCAGAAGACGATCGGGTGGCAGCTCGCGGCCACGGCGCTGCTGCTCGTCACGGTGCCGCCGCGGCTGCTGTTCGTGCCACCCGCCACCCTGCGCGAGCTGGGGGTGACGGTCACCGCCCGCGCGGCGATGCCGATCGTGATCGGCCTGCTGATCGGCGCGGTGCTGCCGGTGCTGCTCACGCGCAGGAAAGGCGCGGCCGCCAAGCCGATGCCGCAGCTCGCCGCGCTCGACTTCTTCCTGCCGCGCGGCCGCCGCGAGCGCGCCTGGTTCGCGGCGATGTGCGTGACGGTAGGCGTCTGCGAGGAGATCATCTTCCGCGGGTTCCTGGTGCGCTTCCTGGCGGAGGGGCCGCCGCTGGCGCTGGGCGTCGCGGCGGGTATCGCGATTTCGGCGCTGATCTTCGGCATCGATCACGGCTACCAGGGGATCGTGGGCATCCTGAGCACCGGCGTGCTCGCGCTGGTGATGACCGCGCTGTTCTTCATCGGCGAAACGCTGTGGCTGCCCATCGTGCTGCACGCCCTGATTGACCTGCGCGTGCTGCTGCTGGTGCCGACGGCCGGCCTGCCTCGCGCGGATGCGGCCTCGGATGGGTAGCCGCTCGTCCTCCATCTCTCGACTGCGGTCGTGACCCGGGCGGCGGTACGCGTGGTTTTATCTGCGCGAATCGGCGAGCGACCCGCCCGGCGTCTCCCTTGCAATCACACGCCGCCAGCCCCTCCGTCGGGGCGCGAAACAACACCCCGGAGCGGACGTGATCCCCCTTCGTGACGACAACCCCACCGAGCTGCGGCCGGTGGTGACGCTTGTGCTGATCGCGGCGAACCTGACGTGCTGGATCCTGCTCCAGGGCGCCGGGATGGACCTCGAGGTGCTGCAGGCGTCCGTCTACGCGTTCGGCACCATCCCCTGCGACCTCACGCGCGAGTGCACGCTGTCGCAGCCGGGGCCGGGGTGGGCGCAGCTCGTCACCAGCATCTTCATGCACGGCGGGTGGCAGCACCTCCTGGGCAACCTGCTCTTCCTGTGGGTGTTCGGGAACAACATCGAAGATTCGATGGGCCACACGCGGTTCATCATCTTCTACATGCTGTGCGGGATCGTGGCCGGGCTGGCGCACGTCCTCCTCTCGCCGACGAGCCAAATCCCCGCGGTCGGCGCGAGCGGCGCCATCAGCGGCGTGATGGGCGCGTACGTGGTGCTCTACCCCCAGGCGCGCGTGCAGACGTGGGTCCCGCCGATCTTCATCGTGAACATCCGCGCCTGGTTCTTCCTGATCTACTGGATCTTCATCCAACTGGTGATGGGCGTGGGCAGCCTGGGGACGGGCGAGACGGGCGGCGTGGCGGTGTGGGCGCACGTGGGCGGCTTCTTCGCCGGCCTGCTGCTGATCAAGCCGTTCGAGAACCGCCGCCTGGTGGACGCGCGCAAGCACGGCATCCTCCTCTCGCGCGACCAGGTGGCGCGCGACGAGTGGCGGCTGTGAGCGTCGGCAGCCCCCGCGAAAGGCGGCTGAAGCCGCAGCTAGAACAATGGGAAGCCTCACAAACGGCGTGAGGCTTGTCGGCGCGGAGGCGGGCACGTGAGCCAATCGCCGGCACCCCAACGGCCGACGGCCGTTGCAGTTACCTCTCCCCGCGTTTTGGGGAGAGGTCGAAGAAACGCGGTCAGCAGTACCGACCGCGTTTCTTCGGGTGAGGGCTCCAGCGGCGCCGGCCTCCCCTCTGCCTTCAGCCTCTCTCGCAGATGTCAGTGACGATATGTGCGTCGCTGCGCCCTCACGGATGCGGCGGCGCGTCCATCTTTCGGTGGAGAGCGGCGCGGGCGGCGTAGTAGCCGCACATGCCATGCACCGCGCCGCCGGGCGGCGTGGAGGCGGAGCAGAGGTACAGGCCGTCGACCGGCGTCGAATACGGGTTCCGGCGGATTGCGGGGCGGAAGAACACCTGCCGCAGGATCATGGCGCCGGCGCTGATGTCGCCGCCCACCAGGTTGGGGTTGTGCCGCTCCAGCGCCGCGGGGTCCATCACGCTGCGCGCCAGCACCACGTCGCGGAAGCCGGGGGCGAAGCGCTCGACCTGGTCCTCGATCGCGCGCGTCATGTCCACGCCGCTGCCGAAGGGGACGTGGCAGTAGGCCCACGCGACGTGCTTCCCTTCCGGCGCGCGCGACGGGTCGAAGAGCGTCGGTTGGACGAGGAGGACGAACGGCTTCTCGGGCACGCGCCCGTCCAGCGGGGCCTGCTCCGACGCGGCGATCTCGGGGAGCGTGCCGCCCAGGTGCACCGTGGCCGCCCGCCGGCACTCGGGGTTGCGCCAGGGGATCGGCTCGCTGAGCGCCCAGTCGATCTTGAACGCCCCCGCTCCGTAGCGAAACCGCTCCAGCGCCTTGCGATAGCGCCCGTGCAGCCGGTGCCCGGCCACGCGCAGCACCTGCTTCGGCGTCAGGTCGAGCATGATCGTCTTCACGCCCTCGAACTCGTCGATCGTCTCCACCGGCGCGCCGGTGACGATCTCGCCGCCCAGGGAGCGGAGGTGCGCCGCCAGCGCGTGGGCGATGCTCCGCGAACCGCCGCGCGCGATCGGCCACCCCACCGCGTGCCCCGCGGCGGCCAGGGTGAGGCCGAAGGCGGCGGTCGGCGAGCGCGTGAGCGGCACCATCGAGTGCGCGGCGTTGCCGGCGAACACCGCCCGCGCGAGGTCGCCCACGAAGCGCTTCTCCGCCACCGCGTACGCCGAGCGCAGCCCGTACAGGCCGAAGCGGGCCAGCAGGAACGGGTGGTCGGGAAACTCCAGCGGGCCCAGCACGTCCTCCGCCAGCACCAGCCAGCGGTCCACCCACGGCTTCAGCAGCCGCTTCCACGCGCGCGCGTCGGGGCCGAGCGAGTCACCCGTGGCGTCCATCGAGCGTTCGAGCAAACCGACGGAGCCGTCGTCCAGCGGGTGCGCCAGGCAGGCGGGCGAGTGCACCCACTCCAGCCCGTGCTCCGCCAGCGGCAGCGAGCGGAAGAAGGGCGACGACACCGCGAGCGGGTGCACGGTGGAGCAGACGTCGTGCAGGAAGCCGGGAAGCGTCAGCTCCTCCGTGCGCGTCCCTCCGCCGATCACCTCCGCCGCTTCGCGCACCACCACCGAGCGCCCCGCCCGCGCCAGCGCGATCGCGGCCGCGAGGCCGTTCGGCCCCGAGCCCACCACCACCGCGTCGGGATTCGCCATCGCTCTCCGTCCGTTCGGCCCCGTACCCGAAGAAACCCGGTCCCGCCGCGTGGCACGTCCCGTTCCGCCGCCGTTCGAGTCCACCGGCCGACCGGGGAGGATCGACCGCCGTCGACGATGCTTGGGTGGATGGATGGTGGCGCGGGAGGGGGGGAGGGCGTAGAATATCACACCGGGTCGGTAACCTGGCCTCCGACGCGGGTGGCGAGCTCTCACGGGCGCGCCGCCCGTTTGCGTACCCGGAGGTGACGCCCCGGCGTGGAGCCGCTCCCCCGCCCCGCATCTCCCGTCGTGAAGATGCCCGGCGAGGATGTCGGCCAAGGCGGACGGACCGCCGTGACGCGGCTTCCGGCTCCACCCCTGACAAGCCTCGACGACGATGACGCGATGCAACTAACGCGAGAACTGCTGCACCGGCTGCCCAAGGCCGAGCTGCACGTGCACCTGGACGGCTCGCTGCGCCCCGAGACCATGCTGGAGCTGGCCGCCGAGTACGGGAAGAAGATGCCCGCGCACGACCCCGACAAGCTGCGCGACTACATGCACGTGCAGGACGCGCGCAACCTGGTGGAGTACCTGGAGCGCTTCGCCATCACCCTGTCGGTGATGCAGACGGCCGACTCGCTCGAGCGCATCGCCTACGAGCTGGCCGAGGACCTGGCGCGCGAGAACGTGCGCTACGCCGAGATCCGCTTCTCGCCGATCCTGAACACGCAGGAAGGATTGCCGCTCACCGAGACGGTGGACGCGCCGCTGCGGGGGCTCAAGCGCGCGCAGGAGGATTTCGGGATCGAGACGGCGATCATCATCTGCGGGATCCGCAACATGGAGCCGGGGACCAGCCGCGACCTGGCCGACCTGACGGTGGCGTACAAGGACCGCGGCGTGGTGGCGTTCGACCTGGCGGGGGCCGAGTACAACTACCCGGCCAAGAAGCACAAGGACGCCTTCTACACCGTGATCAACAAGAACATGGCGGCCACCATCCACGCCGGCGAGGCGTACGGGGCCGAGAGCATCCACCAGGCGCTGCACTACTGCCGCGCCAACCGCATCGGCCACGGCACGCGGCTGTTCGAGGATCCCGACCTGATGCGCTTCGTGAACGACTTCCGCATCCCGATCGAGATCTGCCTGACCAGCAACGTGCAGACGCGCGCGGTGGACAGCTTCGAGAGCCACCCGCTGCGGCAGTACTACGACTACGGCCTGGTGCTCTCGCTGAACACCGACAACCGGCTGATGAGCGCCACCACGGTCACCGAGGAGTACTGGCGCGCCCACCAGCACCAGGGCTTCACCTGGGACGAGCTGGTGGACATCTCCCTGATGGGCTTCAAGAGCTCGTTCATGCACCGCCCGCGCAAGTTCGAGATGCTGGCGCGGGTGCAGGCCGAGATCGACGCGCTCGTCGCCGAGGCGCAGCCGGCGAGCTGATCGGCGCCGGTCGGATGACGTAGATACGGCGATGGGCCGGCTCTCCCGCGGGAAAGCCGGCCCATCGCCGTTCGATCGATCGACATCTACCCCAGACGTCCCGCCGGTCAGCCCGCGCCGCTGGCGCCGGGGCCGGGGACGCTCTGGCGCACCTCCTCGAGCGGCGCGAGGGTGGAGAGGAACTGGCTCAGCTCGTGGTGCAGGCGGCTGGTGGAGCCGCGCACCAGGTTGCGCTCGCCCTGCTTCCCCACCCCGATGTTCAGGTCGCCCGCCTCGGTGGTGAACCTGATCCAGGTGTCGCCCGAGTCTTCGGTGAAGCCCGCGTACGGCGTGAAGCGCAGCGAGAAGAACGCGCGCGCGCGCTCGATCACCTCTTCGGCGGGGATCTCTGTCAGCACTTCCTGCTGCAGCATCTCGCTCTCCGTCTGCCGGTCCGCATCGATTCCTCACGCCGCCGAGGGGGCAGACGACGTGCCACGCGTCGCCGGCCGGACGCGGGGTGACGTGGGACGAGGATGGATATTCGCCGTCGAACGACTTCGGGAGATGGAGACGCGGCGGTCTCGCGCCGCATCTCCCCGGCGATCAGGCCAGCCGAGGCTGGTCGCGCGGGCCGGCGACGAGCACGGGGCCGCGGTCGGGCGTGCGCGTGCGGCCCGGCGCCGGCGCGTCGTAGCCGCGCAGGACCTGGTACGGCGTCTCGTACGGCCCGGGGCGCGAAGGGGCGTTGCGGTCGCGGTCGCGTTCGTCGTTGCGGGGCATGGCGCGTCTCCCGGGGGCGTGGAAAGGGGAAACGCGGAGGACGCAAAAACGGCGCCCGCCCCGGGTCAACGGGGGCGGGCGCCGTTTTTGGCTTCCGAACCGGCGGCGGCTCAGACGAGCGGCCGCTCTTCCACCAGCGCGCGGAGCTCCTTGGACGGCTTGAACACCGGCACGGCGCGGGGGGGCACCTCCACCGGGTCGCCGGTGCGCGGGTTGCGCGCCAGGCGGCTCTTGCGCTCGCGCACCTTGAAGGTGCCGAAGCCCCGGATCTCGATGTTCTGGTGCTCGCCCATCGCGTCCTTGATGGCGTTCAGGAACGAATCGACCACCACCGCGCAGTCACGCTTGGTTACGCCGGGCCCGATGGTATCGGCGACGCGTTGGACAAGGTCCGCCTTGGTCATGAAGCTCCTCCTGGGGGGTTCTGGAAGGTTGGGGCTTGCCCCGGGTTCAGGTGCGCGGGAAATGCGCGGTCTGCTGCCCGACCCAGGCCCGCGCGGCGCGCGACGGCTTGGCCCGGAAGGATTGTACCGGCCACTTGGCGCCAACCATGGCAGAGCGTGTCACGTCGGGTCCGGGCTGAGAGAGCGACTTCGGGCCAGGTGAGCCGGCGGGCGCGTTCAGGGGGCGGGAGCGTGTAACGAAGTGGCAGACGGTGAGTTATACGGCCGAAGGATAAACCGGGCCGTCTGTTCCGTCAAGCGTCGCGTCGGCCCTCGCCGCACCCCGTCGCGCCATCTCATCCACAAATCGGTCAAAGAGATAGCGCGAGTCGTGCGGCCCCGGCGCGCTCTCGGGGTGGTACTGCACCGAGAACACCGGCCGGGCGGTGTGCTCGAGCCCCTCCACGGTGCCGTCGTTCAGGTTCACGTGGGTCACCTGGAGGTCGGGCGCGCCGGGGATCCCGCCCTCGTCGCCGCGCACGGCGAAGCCGTGGTTCTGCGCGGTGATCTCCACCAGGCCGTCGCTCAGGCGGCGCACGGGGTGGTTCCCGCCGCGATGCCCGTAGAGCAGCTTGTAGGTCTCGGCGCCGAACGCCCGGCCGATGAGCTGGTGCCCCAGGCAGATGCCGAAAACCGGCGTGTCGCGCTCGGCCAGCTCGCGGATGGTGTCGAGGGCGTGCGGCACCGCCTCGGGGTCGCCGGGGCCGTTGGAGATGAACAGCCCGTCGGGGCGGCGCGCCAGGATCTCGTCCACCGGGGTGCTGGAGGGGATGACGGTGACCTCGCACCCGCGCTGCGCCAGGAGCTGCAGCGAGTGGCTCTTCACCCCGAAGTCGTACGCCATCACCCGGTAGCGCGTGTCGCCCGCGGCGGGGACCACGTAGCGCTCGTGGGTGGAGACCTCGTCGGCCAGGTCCAGCCCGCACATCTCGGGCTGCGTGCGGATGCTGGCCAGCAGCGCCTCCGCGTCGGCGGTGGCCGGGGCGATGGCGCCGCGCATGGCGCCGGCCGAGCGGATGTGGCGGGTGAGCGCGCGGGTGTCCACGCCGCTGATCCCCACCACGCCGCTGCGCTCCAGGTACGCGCCCAGCGACTCCTGCGCGCGCCAGTTGCTGAACCGCGGCGGCGCCTCGTGGATGATGAAGCCGGCGGCCTGCGGGCGGGCGGACTCCTCGTCCTCGGGGTTCGCGCCGTAGTTGCCGATCAGCGGGTAGGTCATGGCGACCAGCTGGCCGGTGTACGACGGGTCGGTGAGGACCTCCTGGTACCCGGTCATCGAGGTGTTGAACACGACCTCGCCGAACGCGGTACCGCTGGCGCCGTACGCCTCGCCACGGAAGGTGCGCCCGTCTTCCAGCATCAGAACCGCCGCTTCGGCCACCCCGGGCTCCTCGCGCAACCTTGTACAAGTCCTTGGACGCCGCGGGTTTGCGGCCGCGTCAAAATAGGCTGGCGGCGATGGCTGTCAACGGGGGACGGCGGCGGCGCGGGTGGCGGCGGGTCGGAGGGCGGTTAGATTGGCGCGCGCGGACGGACCGCTGAACAGGTGCGCCAGTGCGTGAGTGCGCGAGTGCGTTCCAGCAACGGCCATACGTGAGCAGTCGAAGCGAGTTGCGGCAGGAAGACGGGCGTCCGGTCGAGGCGAGTCGCGGCAGGCCGACGCGTCCGGACGATGCGAATCGCGGTAGACGGTGGGCGTCCGGTCGAAGGGAGTCGCGGTAGAACGGCGGCGTCCTCGTGTAAATTTGCGAGTGAACTCGCGGCTACAACGGCACACAGTCCGCCTTCGCGGACTTCGACCGCCGAGATGGCCGGCCGGCCGCGGGTCTTGAACGAGCACCGTCGTTCCCGCACTCACGCACCTGTTCCGACGCACTCACGCACCTGTTCGCCGTTTTCCCACGCACTCGCGCACCTGTTGGCGATGCCTCTTTCGCACTCCACGACCGTCTAAATGCCCGACCTTCCGCTCGTGTTCGTCTACGCCGACGAGAGCTGCCTGGGGAACCAGTTCAAGAACAGGGCACGCCCCGGCGGCGCGGCCGGGCTGGTGGAGTTCTGGCACCCCGACAAGGGGTGGATCCGGCGCGACTTCTGGGTGTCGGAGCCCGACACCACCAACAACCGCATGGCCATCCGCAGCGCGCTGGTGCCGCTGGCGGCGCTCAAGGGCCCGTCGCGCGTCGTCTTCACCACCGACAGCCGGTACCTGGTGGATGCGATGAGCGAGTGGGTGCATGGCTGGTCCGCGCGCGGGTGGCAGCGCAAGACCGGCCCCGTGGAGAACCTGGAGCTGTGGAAGGCGCTCCTCCCCGTGGCCGCCCGCCACCAGCTCCAGTGGCGCTGGGTGAAGGGCCACGCCGGCCATCCGCAGAACGAGTACGCCAACTTCCGCGCGATCATGGCCGCCTCCAAGCAGCTCGACAGCGGCGGCCTGATCCCCTCCACCTTCGAGGCGTGGATCGCCCAGGAGCAGGAGAAGGAGCGCTACCTCGACTTCTTCCCCATGCCCCCGGAGCGCTTCGCCTTCAAGGCCGCGCGGACGCTGCCGCGAGGGTGATCACCAGGCGTCCGGGCGGCGGGATGCCCCCTGCCCCGCCGGGCGGATGAATCCGCCGCTCCGCCGCAACAACCACACGGCGTGTTGGCACACCTGCCTAGAAAGCAAAATGCAGGCGCGAGAACGCGGGTTCACGGCCGCACGCGCACCTTGCTCGCCAAAACCTCCGTGGTTTCGCGCATCCTGCGGGAATTGGTGACACCGCTTTTGACACCCGCTACACCGCCGTGCAGCTCAGGCGCAAGGTAACTTGCCTCGCACTGATATGAGTTGCACACGGCGTCTCGCCGCAAAATCGGAACGGCGGGCTCGGAGGGGTCAAGCTCTCCCCATTTTGCCCTTGCCGCGGTCTCGCCAACTCACGCGATGAACCGTAACCGTCTTCGGAGGACGAGCTGGTGGACAAAGTTCTTGCGTATTTCGGGAACACCGACGGCGTCCCGGCTCTCTCGTGCTGACAGCAGCTCACTGAGACCCGACGTCCAGGATTGCCAAATATTTTGCCAACTTCCGCTCGGCTGACAGCTGCTGAGCTACCCATTGGTAGTTGCGCTTGCCAACCTCTCTCAATTCCGCCGCCGGAGTGGCGAACGCTGCCCGCAAGGCTGCGCTAAGGGCCAACGGGTCGCGTGGATCGAACACCCAATTACCGGCAATACTCTTTACAAACGCGTTAGCGAGGATATCCGCGCAGATGACCGGAAGTCCATGCGCCATTGCTTCGATCAAAAAGTTCGACATGCCTTCGTTTGAGGAGGCACTCACAGCCAGCACCGCAGACCGGTATTCCCTCTGCATTTCTCTTTCGGACCTCGGCCCGACAAACGTGACGCAGCGGAGGTCAAGCGCTTGAACGAGCTTAGCCAGGTCACGACGAAGCGCTGGCCGTCCCTTCCATACCTCCCACGTATCGGAGCCAACGAGTCTGAGCGTGGTATCAGGAAACAAGCTTTCTACTGACGCCCAAGCGGAAATCAACACGTCCAGATTCTTCTTTGGATCTAGCCGGCCCGCAAAAAGAGCGGACCGAGCAACGGGACTCGGCTGTGCAGCTTCTTTCTCGAGCGGAGTCACCACGCCAGGCGTGTTGGGTATGATGTAGATTCTCTCCGGCGCGACACCGTGGGTGATGAGTTCCGCAGTCAGTGGGGCCGACTGTACTATAAAGTGACCTATACTCGCGAGTCGATTACGATCGCTCTGATCGAGCGATCTGAATCGGTCTTGCGAAGACAGCCGCAGGACCACTCTTGTTCCAACCCTGTGCAATTGGGCGGCCGCGTTGACCGTTGCTCTGGAACCAACACTGCTTAGAAGGAGCAGCCCCGCTCGATATGGTGTCGCAACCTCGCTCAGCTTCCGCAATAGATCAAGGTGCCATCCTCGGTCGTCCCCACGCGCCGGAGTACAGTCTACGATCGATACACCCCGAGGTGGCTTGGGCCGATGGGAGGTCACTGCTCCAGTGTACACGTCCACGAGAACCCCAGATTCAGCAAGTTCGTGAACTAACCGGCAGACCTGAATCTCGGCACCACCCATGACTGGCGGATAGTAGGGTGACACAACGGCAACGCGCACGGGCTGCTCGGCATCCCTCCGTTTCGCCATGACTCTCGATTCCTCAGACTTTGGCGGTTGTGTCCTGGCGCAGCCCTCTAGGTATCGTGCCCCGCCACCGTCCCGCCCCTGGCTCTTGGCTCCTCGGTTTGGAACGAGTCCATCCTCAGCTCTTCAAAGAGCCAGCGTCAGCCTTTTCACGTTTCGAGGTGGCCAAAGAGGAAATCGCGCCTAGCTGCGAACGGTCGTCTTCGGCCCAGCGGAGCCGAGGGACGAACGCACACGTCGGTCACCGAGCACCGGGAACTGCGCCAACCACGCCAGGCGAGTGCCGTGTTCGCCGTCGCATCAACCCCGGCGCGGGTCATGGCCGCGGTCGCCACCGGATCGGGCGAGCAGGGGCAAGCGGCCGCCCGTGGTCGTCCAGACACCGACAAACCATGCACAAGCCGAGCCGAACGAATCACACGGTGCGGCATCGAGCCGTTCTAGGGTGGCCACTCTTGGCGGGGGCTCCGGCGTCGGCACGAGCTCTCCGGGGCTGGAAGCAAAGTAGGGGATCGGGAAGCATGGAGCGAAGTCCCGGAAGCAGATCCATCGCACGCGGGCTTGCTTTCAGTTGAGACAGGCCATTATGAATAGCAGAGTGGCCAAGGCACGGCCCGCGGCGGCCGCATGCGCTGGCGGTTCGGTCGCGCCCCGGCGTTTTCCTTCTCCGATAGATAGCCGTCACTCGACGACGCGAAATCTAGCCTTCCCAACCTGCATTTGACGCTTCGGTGTGGGCTACAGGCAAGCTCACCTTAACTGAAGCCGAATCGGACCTTGGAATGTCCGGGTTCCAGTAATCATCTCGAAATATGAATATGTTGGATGAGCACGATGGTACGATTCGACAACCTCCTTTACAACGTCAGCCCCATAGGTCTTGACGAGGAATTGCGCAAGGTTTGTCACCACTTGGTTACGAAACACCAACTTACCAGCTAAAATTGATATTCCGAAGCGCGACAAGAAGTCGACTGCCGTATCGACAACGTCATCGGTTCGCGAGTGACCGGCGCGGAGCCAATAGTGCTCAGCGCTACCATCTCGATACCTCAACGTGAATTGATAAAGGAGACCAGAACGGTCAAAAAGGGCTTCGCCCGGGGCAACATAAACTTCGGTCTGCACTCCATTGTCACGGTTTACGGTCAACGTTAGGTCACTGGTGTTCGTTATCATCGTTTGCTCCTCGGAAAACTTGAGAGGCGAAGCCGCACTAAATGCGGGACTTTACGTCGAGATCCGTGCCTGCGCAAGACTTTTACGACCTGAAGTGTAACGTTGCAGTAGAAATGTCCGGGGTCGGTTACAGTAGAAATGTGATAGCAATCCCTTTCGTTGACATCAGGTCAGAGGCACCGTTTCAAAGACGGGTTTCTGGACGATGTTCCAGACCCGGTGGAAGTCATCAGGATTGATGCGTTGCGAGTGCCGGAGGCGAAGCAGGTGGTCGACGCCCGGAATGGACCAGCGCGCACCTACGTCGGTCCTGCGGTTGATCTCCCGCATCTCTCGCTCGATGACGCTGGTGGTGCGCTCCGACGGCCGCCGGTCGGCCAGGACGTAGCCCGAGATGTGCCGGAGCATCGTCCGCGCGTTGTGGCAGGCCTGCAGCGTGTCGCACAGTTGCTGGTAGGCCCGCGGCCGCTTGGAGGCTTCCCCCCAGATGATCCGGTTGAGCTCGGCGACGTGCCGCTTGCGGTCCTCGTTCTTCACCTTGTCGAGCAGCAGCAGGTGGTCGAGCGTATGGCCCAGGTGCCATTCGCACGTGCCGTGGAAGACGCCGGGATGCTCCTTCCGCATCAGCTCGGCGAGACCCCGCTCGCGGTCCGTCACGATGGCGTCGCTCGCCACGCCGGCAGGGATCGCGCGGCTCCACGGCCCCGCACCCACGCTCCAGCCGGCGATCCGCTTCAGCACGCGCGAGCGCCCGTGGTGCTCGTCGCGCCCGAGGATCTGCATGCAGAAGCGGATCTCGCACCCCCGCTCGCTCTTGCCGGCCGGCACCTTGGTCCCGTCGGCGAGCGCCACCGCGCACTCCGGCGCAGGCGTGAAGCATACCGCGGCGCCGCGCTCCTGCACGAAGCGGTGGAGCGTCTTGGGCGAGACCGTCTCGCCCAGCCACTCGCTGGCGATCCGGCAGGTCTTCGCGTACGACAGCTCCGTCACCCACTCCACCAGCTTGCGCTCCAGCTCCTCGGAAACCCGCTGCCGCAGCTTGAGCCCGAGCCACAGGACGAAGGGGCTCCAGGTCCGTCTGCAGTCGCGGCAGGTGAGCTGGTGCAGCGCGAACACCAGGACGCCGCTGCTCGTCTTCAGCTTCCGAGGACGACTGCCGCGGCGCAGGAGCGTCCCGCCCCCGCCGATGTGCACCACCCCACACCGCTCGCACAAGACCTCCTCGTGCGCTGCCTGCACTCTGTCGAACAGCGAATCCTGCATCTGATCGAGCATCTGGGCGCCTGCCAGCAAGGCCAGCGTACGCCCCAGTTCAGGCAACCCAGTCGCCAGGTCATTGATCCCACATGATTCCAGCTCTACCTTCACCAACTGCTGGATACTTGTTTCCAGCGAGAGCATGGGGCACCTCCCTTTCTTGGCGTTGGGGATAGGTGCCTCATGCTCGTTCTTTTTCCGACCATGTCAACGAAACACTATGCTATCAGAAATGTCCTTCTTCGGAGTCTGTTCGCTAGCGTGCGTGCAGACCCGCAGCCGGAGAGAGGACGCGCGCCGGGTGGGCTTGGGATTGCGGCAATTCCGCCGGGTGATGCGGCGCTTCGAGCAAGAAGGCGACGCCGGGGTGATGCACGGGCTGCGCGGACGGCAGCCTGCCGAAGCAAGTGCGCGAGGCGGCGCTGGAGAAGGCGCGACAGCCGCTCTACCACGACTTCGGGCCCACGCCGCTGTCGGAACACCTGGCGCGCGACACAGCAATCGAGGTGCCTCCGGCCACGCTGCGGCGGTGGATGATCGAGCACGGGCATTGGAAGCCGGCTCGGCAGGGAAAGCGGCACCGCAAGGCAGCGGGAGCGGCGAGCCGCCTTCGGCGAGCTGTGCTGATGGATACGAGCATCCACCCGTGGCTGGAAGCGCGCTTCGGCCAGGGTGTTAGCGGCGGCCGTAAATCTGACACTTCCGGCGGGTGAAAATCTGACAGTCGGCAGATCGCACCTGAGGTGGCTCACGCGTGCGGCGCGAGCCAGCCAC
>Ga0190275_10000859_pt1 | contig 24131 bp, 20 predicted proteins | sample Popmic550T_FD_133745 | JGI IMG/M metagenome (GOLD analysis project Ga0190275, IMG submission 133745) | Populus adjacent soil microbial communities from riparian zone of Yellowstone River, Montana, USA - 550 T | ecosystem: Environmental > Terrestrial > Soil > Riparian zone > Trees stand | place...
ATCCGGGAGTCATCCCGGACTTGATCCGGGATCCATCTTCTACTGGCCATCGCTGCAAGAAGAAGGTGGATACCGGGTCAAGCCCGGCATGACGGGTGATGCGGATTTAGCGCATGCGGCTCTGGCGCCGGGAAGCGGGCAAGCGCAGCCTAATCCGTCCCCTTCGGCCCCCTCGGCGTGAGCATTCCGGGCGAGATGAAGCCGATGCCGCCGGCACCGCTGCCCATCGCGTCCTGCTTCAGGCTGTCCTGGATCTTCTCATACTCTTTTTCCATCTCGGGAGTGACCGAGGCGCGGGTCTCCTCCATCGCCATTTCGAAGTCGGAGCCGGTCACCTCCTTGGCCTCGAGCGAGCCGCGAAGCGCAAACATGCCGGCGCGGCGGACCAGGTCCTCGAGGTCGGCGCCGGTGAAGCGCTCGGTGCGGGCGGCGAGCCGGTCGAGGTCGACATCATCGGCGAGCGGCATCTTCGCGGTGTGGATGGAGAGGATCTTGCGGCGGCCGGCCTCGTCCGGGACGGCGACGTAGATGAGCTCGTCGAAACGCCCGGGCCGAAGCAGTGCCGGGTCGATCAGGTTCGGCCGGTTGGTGGCGCCGATCACCACCACCGAGCCGAGATCCTCGAGCCCGTCCATCTCGGCGAGGATGGTATTGACCACCCGCTCGGTCACCTGCGGCTCGCCCAGGCCGCCGCCGCGGGCCGGGACGAGGCTGTCCAATTCGTCGATGAAGATGACGGTCGGAGCGACCTGGCGGGCGCGGGCGAACAGTCGGGCGATCTGCTGCTCGCTCTCGCCATACCATTTGGAGAGCAGGTCGGAGGATTTGGTGGCGATGAAATTGGCCTCCGCCTCGCGCGCCGTCGCCTTGGCGAGAAGGGTCTTGCCGGTGCCCGGCGGGCCGTAGAGCAGGAAGCCCTTGGCGGGGCGGATGCCCATGCGCTTGAACGCCTCCGGGCTCTTCAGCGGAAGCTCGACCCCTTCGCGAAGCCGCTCGCGGGCGGCGTCGACTCCGCCGATATCGGCCCAGCCGACGGTCGGCGCCTGGACCATCACCTCGCGCATCGCCGACGGCTGGACCCGCTTCAGAGCCTCCTCGAAGTCGCTGCCCTTGACCGAAAGATTGTCCAGCACCTCGTCGGGGATCTTGCCCTCGTCGAGGTTGATCTGAGGCATGATCCGGCGGACCGCCTCGATCGCCGCCTCGCGGGTCAGAGCGGCGAGGTCGGCGCCGACGAAGCCGAAGGTCCGCCTCGCCAGCTCGTTGACGTCGACGTCCTCGGCCAGCGGCATGCCCCGCGTATGGATGGCGAGGATCTCGCGGCGACCGCCCTCGTCGGGGACCCCGATCACGATCTCGCGGTCGAAGCGGCCCGGCCGGCGGAGCGCCTCGTCGAGCGCCTCGGGCCGGTTGGTGGCGGCGATGACGACGAGATTCTGGCGCGGCTCCAGCCCGTCGAGCAGGGTCAGCAATTGGGCGACGAGGCGCTTCTCGGTCTCGCCCTGGACCTGGCCGCGCTTGGGCGCGATCGAATCGATCTCGTCGATGAAGATGATCGCGGGCGAAGCCTTGGCCGCCTCCTCGAACACCTCGCGCAAGCGCCGCTCGCTCTCGCCATAAGCCGACCCCATGATCTCGGGGCCGGCGATGTGGAAGAAGGTGGCGTCGCTCTCGTTGGCCACCGCGCGCGCCAGGCGGGTCTTGCCGGTGCCGGGCGGGCCGTAGAGCAGGACGCCCTTGGGCGGGTCGACTCCGAGCCGTTCGAATATCTCGGGGTAGCGCAGGGGCAGCTCGACCATCTCGCGAAGCTGGTCGATGGTGGAGCCGATTCCGCCGAGATCGTCATAGGTGACGTCGGCGCGCCGGCTTTCGGTCGCCTCGGTGAATTCTGGCCTGAGCTCGACCTCGGTGTTGGCGTCGATATGGACGATGCCCTTCGGCGCGGTGGAAACCACGACGAGACGTATCTCATGCAGCGCGTAGGCGGGCGAGGCGAGCATCTTCTGGAGATCTTGGGGAATGTCGTTGGGCTGCAGCTGCTGATGCCCCGTGGTCGCGACGACGTCGCCGGCGGTCACAGCCCGGCCGCCGAAGCTCCGCTTCAACGCCGTCGGGGAACCGTGGAGGCGGATTTGCTTCTGGGCCGGTGCGAATATGACGCGCTGTGCCGGCTTCGATTCGGCTTTGCGAACCTCGATGAAGTCGCCGGTGCCGACGCCGGCATTTGCCCTCTGAAGGCCGTCGAGACGGATGATGTCGGTGCCCTCGTCGGTGGGAAAGGCGCGAAGGACGCGGGCGGGCGTGACGCGCTTGCCGAGAAGCTCGACAACATCCCCTTCGCTGAGCCCCAGGGCGGCCATGCGAGTGCTCGGTAGGCGGGCGAAGCCACGACCGCTTTCGCCGGCTGGCGCCGTGGCCACTTGGAAGCGCGCGACACCGTTGCTGTTAGCTGCCATATTCTTCTACCTTCCTGTTGCGAAGTATCGACCCGGTGGTCGATCCCGCCTTTGCCGTGCATCCGGCCTGCTTCAGTTAATAAGGAATGTCTTCGAAGCCATGCCGCTCGAGTTCCTCGAAGCTTCTCGGCAACACGGTGTCAGAAATCATTCCAAGAATGTTAGAGACGTTCGCGTGAAACTGCTGCATTTGCATCAGTCTCCGATAGCCATATTCTCCCAAGGTCGCAGCGCCATGTTTGCGCGCTAAATTATCAAGCAATTCATATTCTTCTTTCCAATACACGGCCCAGAAGACCCAATCTTCCGGGCTGAATATGTTGGCATCTTCCAGTCTGTACACGCGTATTGTCTTCAGGAATTTGGACTTATCCTGGCGGGCATTGCGCCAAATCTCGTGCAACTCGAACATGCAATGAGGAGACTTCAGATATTTCTCGCTCAGAATAACGAATACGCGCTTGCTGGCACCCAGCTTGCGCATGAATGACGATATGCTGTCGCCCACGGTCAGGGCATCCTTATCCCTGATAACCCGAACGCCGTGCGAGATTGCCGCGGCGCAAAGCTGGTCCACAATCTCCTCTCGCATCTGATCCTGCCGCGAACCGTCTCCTCCCCAGGCATAAGATACGTACATGCCCCGCACCGACGACTGTCGAGGTGCATCGGCGGCGTTGAGGACGACCTTGTTGCGCGGAGTCTCGGTTTCCTCAAGCTCCGGCCTGAGCTCCACCTCCGTGCTCGCATCGATGTAGATAATGCCCGTGGGCTCGGCCGCCTTCACGACCAGCCTGATCTCCTGAAGCGCATAGGCCGGAGTGTTGAGGAGGTTGCGGAGCTCGGGTGGAATGTCCCCGCGCGAAATTTGCTGCTGACCGGTGGTGGCGACCACGTCCCCGGCCGTCAGTGGCTTCATGCCGAAGCTTCGCTTCAGCGCATTCAGAGACCCGCTCAGGCGCAGATTTTTTGAAGCGGGGGCGAAGATCACTTTCTTTGCCGGCTTGGGGTCGGCCTTGGCCAGATCGACGAAGTCGCCCGCTCCGATGCCGGCGTTCAGCCGCTGCAACCCGTCGAGACGAATGATATCGAGCCCCTCATCCTCGGGATAGGGCCCGACGGCCCTCGCAGCCGTCGCTCGGCTCCCTGTCAATTCGATCACGTCCCCCTCGGCGAGACCGAGCTCGCTCATCAGACGTCGGGGCAGTCGTGCCAATCCTCGACCGCTGTCCTCGGGGCGCATCGTCGCGACCTGCAGTCGGAGCGACGGCTCCACGCCTTCCATCTCCTTCTCCCCTCACCTTTAGCTGGCGGCGAAATAGGTATGGGACAACGGGCCTGCCACCCCGGGGGGTTCCGAGCCCGGCGAAAAAAGCGGCGGCGCCCGCGCCTCGGCCGAAAAGAGGGACAGTCCCTCTTTTTTGAAACCCCCGCGTCCTCGGCCTGAAAACAGGGGCCGTCCCTGCTTTTCAGACGGCCTCGGCTCCCGGCCCTCGGCGTCTCCGGTTTGCAAAGCGGCCCGCGCGACCTTAGATTGAAGCCATGTCCATCTTCCCCGTCTTCGAACGGTTTCGGCTGCACGGGAGCAGCCTCATGTCACGACTGCACCCCTCCGGGCGGTGAGCTTGACGCCGTCCGCGAGGAGAGCTCAACCGGCTCCCCGGACCGCGCACGGATCCGCCGCGCCCGCAGGCCACTGAGCCGCGACGCACAGGGGGCCTTCCCATCGTGAGAATGAACCGGCCGCGCGTGCCAGCGCCGCGGCCGGCAAGGAATTGCGCCATGTCGAACGCGATCAGCGAGACGGCTCGAGACAATCTCTTCCACTCCTTCGCCGCCGTCGAGGCGGCCGCTCCGGCGATCAGGGCGGCGATGCTCGCCAGCTTCGCCCTGGCCGAGGGCGAGCCCCCGCCCTTCGCAAGGGCCGACGGCATCGCCTCGGCCCTGGTCGACATGCTGCTCGACCAGGGCCGGTACCTGGCCGCGGGACGCGGGCCGCGCGACGTCGCGGCCATCGCCCTCAACCATCGCGCTCTGGGCATCGAGGGCCGCCACTATTCGCGCTTCGGGGATGCCTTGGTCCCCGTCCTCAAGGATGCCGTCGGCCCGCGTCTGCCGGGCGCGGTCACGGCGGCCTGGGGCGACGCCTTCTGGTTCGTCATCCGGCTGGTGATGCGGCAGGCGCCGACGCCGTCGCACCGCTTGGGCGGCGAGGCGGATCGTGAGCGTGCGGTGGCGCCCTCCGCCTGAGGCGTCTCAGGGCAAAAAAAGGGCCGGTCCCGAAGGACCGACCCTGAAAGTTTTTAGGAGAGGATGCCTGAAAAGGCACGCCCTTTCTCGTCCTGGAGCGGTCATTGTGCAAGTGCGAACAAGTATGCTACACATGCAATTATTGCACCGTGATTTGCTGAGTTTCGCGCGCTTCGTCGCGCCCGCAATCCTGGGTGCATCGCACAAGAGGAGGCGCTTCTCATGCGCAGACTGCCCCCGCTGACGTCGATCGAGGCCTTCGTCCAGGTCGCTCGGCTGGGCTCGGTCAAGGCGGCCGCCGAAGCCTTGTCGCTATCCTCGCCGGCGCTGTCGCGCCGGATCCAGGCGCTCGAGCGTTTCGTCGGCCATCCCTTGTTCGAGCGGCGCCACCAGGCGGTCCATCTCAACCCCGACGGCGAGCGGCTGATGGCCGAGATCGGCCCGGCGATCGACGCCCTTGCCCTGGCGATGGAGCGGGCGACCGGAAGCGTCGAGGTGATGCGTCTGAGGCTCGCCGTGCCTTCGCTTTTCGCCTCGCAGCGGCTGATGCCCAGGCTGCCCGGGCTGCGCGCGCTGCATCCGGATCTCCACATCGACATCGACACCGGCTCCAACCGCCTCGCCCGTCTGGACGAGGGGCTCGACGCCGCCATCGCCATCACCGCCGAGATCGACCCCTCGCTCTACTCCCGGCGGATCGACAGCAATTGCGTCATCGCCATCGGCTCGCGCGCCCTTCAGGAGGGGCCGAACGCGATAAGGGAGCCGGCGCAGCTCGCCGGCGCCACCATCTTCCTCCACCGCGACATGCCCGAGTCCTTCGCTTACTGGCGCGACTCGCTCGGCCTTCCCGACCTTCAGCCGGCGGCGATCGACCATTTCGATTCGGGCCAGCTGATCCTCGACGCCGCCGCCCAGGGGCTCGGGGTCGCCTTCATGCTCGAAAGCCATCTCTACGGCTCGGGCGACGACAGGCTGGTCCGATTGTTCGACCACAAGGTCGAGAGCCCCTACAGCTACTGGTTCGCCTGCCGCCGCTCGGCCCTGAAGCGCCGGCCGGTGCGCATCTTCCACGACTGGCTGTTCGACCGGTTGCTGAAGGAAGAGGTGAGGGAAGCGGCCTGACTCGAATTCCTCCCCCGGATTTCCGGGGGAGGGGGACCAGGCGGAGCCTGGTGGAGGGGTTCTTCGCGGTCTCCGGAGAACCCCTCCACCGCGCTCCGCGCGGTCCCCCTCCCCGCGAAATCGCGGGGAGGAACTAAGGTCAGCCCTTCAGAGCCGCCACCGCTCGGCGCAGCGCCGAGCGCGGCAATATCCGGCCGGCCTGCGACGTCATCTTGTTCATCATCCCGGGAACGACGATCGCCTTGTTCCGGGCGAGGCCGGCGAGGCCGGCGGCGACGACCGCCTTCGGGTCGGTCGCCATCTTCGCGAGCCGGCCGTCCGGGCTTCCCGCCACCGCGAAGAATTCGGTCGCGGTCGGGCCGGGGCAGAGCGCCGAGACATGGACCCCGCGCCCCCTGGCCTCCTCGTGCAGGGCCTCGCTGAGCGACAGGACATAGGCCTTGGTCGCATAATAGACCGCACTGTACGGCCCCGCCTGGAAGGCGGCGGTCGAGGCGACGTTGAGGATGAAGCCGCGGCGGCGCTCCAGCATCGGCGGAAGCGCCAGGCGGCACAGCTCGGTCAGCGAGCGGACATTGAGGTCGATCATCTCGAGCAGCCGCTCGGGCGGCGCCTCGACGAAGGCGCCGGCCGAGCCGAAGCCGGCATTGTTGATCAACGTATCGACCTCGAGGCCGAGGGCCGCCACCTCGGCGAGCAGCCGCGCCGGAGCGCCCGGCTCGGCGAGGTCGGCGGCGATGACGTGGGCGGAGCCGAGCTCGGCGGCCAGCGCGTCGAGCCTGTCCTTGCGCCGAGCGACCAGCACCAGCGCGTCGCCGCGCTTTCGGCATTGCCTCGCGAAGTCGACGCCCAGCCCGGCGGAGGCGCCGGTGACGAGGGTGACCGCGCGCGCCACGGGCGTCAGGGCCTCAGGGAGGCTTTGACGATCTTGCCGGGCTCGCGCGGCGGCTCGCCCTTGGGCAAAGCGTCGACATGCTCCATGCCTTCGGTGACCTGGCCCCAGACGGTATATTGGTTGTCGAGGAAGCGGGCGTCGTCGAAGCAGATGAAGAACTGGCTGTTGGCGCTGTTCGGATTCTGCGCGCGCGCCATCGAGGCGGTGCCGCGGACGTGCGGCTCGGCGCTGAACTCGGCCTTGAGGTCGGGCAGGTCCGAGCCGCCCATGCCGGTGCCGGTCGGATCGCCGCCCTGCGCCATGAAGCCGGGAATGACCCGGTGGAAGACGACCTCGTCGTAGAAACCATCCTCGACCAGCGCCCTGATCCTGGCGACGTGCCCGGGCGCGAGATCGGGGCGAAGCTTGATGACGACGTCGCCGCCGCTGTCGAGGTTGAGGACCAGGGTGTTGAGCTCGTCGGCCATGATGTTCTCCGTTGCAGTTCGTCATCCCGGCGAAAGCCGGGACCCCAGTGAGAAATGCCGAGACTTCTCGTCCTGAGGTCCCGGCTTGCGCCGGGGTGACGGGTTAGAGCCGCCATAAGCCTCACCCATCCTCCGCGCCACCCCGCTCGACAGCCCCATCGCCTCGGCTTAGGAAGCGCCTCGGCGAAGATCCCGGCGAAAGAGGGCGGATGAGCGAGAGCGAAATCGATCTGTCCGGCCCACCGCCCGGCTCGGTGCCCGAAGGCCGGCTCGACGAGGACGACCGGCTGAAGCCCGGCTACGTCAGCGAGGTGATGGAGCGCGTCGAGGCGGGCGATTCCGACGGCGCGCGCGCTCTGGTCGAGCCGCTCCATCCGGCCGACCTCGCCGACCTGTTCGAGCTGGTCGACAGCGACGACCGCCGGGCGCTCGCCGCCGCCATCGCCGATCTGCTCGACGGCGACGTGCTCGCGGAGATGAACGAGCATGTCCGCGAGGAGCTGATCGACGCGCTCGATCCGCGTCAGGTCGCCGACCTCGCCGGCGAGATGGAGACGGACGACGCCGTCGCCATGATCGAGGATCTCGAGGAGGACGAGCAGCGCGCCGTGCTTCGCGAGCTCGACCCCGACGACCGCGCCGCGATCGAGGAAGCGCTCGCTTATCCGGAGGAATCGGCCGGTCGCCTGATGCAGCGCGACCTGATCGCCGTGCCCGAACATTGGACGGTCGGCCAGGTCATCGACTATCTGCGCGCCGGCGAGGACCTCACCACCGACTTCTGGGAAGTGTTCGTCGTCAACGAGCGCCACCATCCGATCGGCACCTGCCCGCTGAGCTGGATCCTCCGCACCCACCGCCACGTCGCCGTCGCCGACGTGATGAAGCGCGAGCAGACCCTGATCCCGGTCGACATGGATCAGGAGGAAGTGGCTTTGCGCTTCCAGAAATACGCGCTCATCTCGGCCGCCGTCATCGACCAGTCGGGCCGGCTGGTCGGAATGATCACGGTCGACGACATCGTCCACATCATCCAGGAAGAAGCGTCCGAGGACGTCCTCCTCCTCTCCGGCGCCGGCGAGGGCGACATCAACCAGCCGCTGCTCGAAAGCTATTCGAGCCGAGTGCGCTGGCTGATCGCCAATCTCGGCACCGCGCTCGTCGCGGCGACGATCATCGGCCTGTTCGAGGGCACGATCTCGAAGATGGTCGCGCTCGCCGCCCTGATGCCGATCGTCGCGGGAGTCGGCGGCAATGCCGGGACCCAGACCCTGGCGGTGACGGTTCGGGCGCTCGCCACCAACCAGCTCACCCGGTCCAACACCTGGCGGGCGATCCTGCGCGAGATCCAGGTCGCCTGCCTCAACGGACTCACCATCGCCGCGGTGATCGGCCTCGGGGTCGGCCTCTTCTTCGCCAATCCCGCTCTGGGCGCGGTGATCGCGGCGGCGATGCTCGCCAACATCATCATCGCCGGCTTCGCCGGGGTGCTGGCTCCGCTCACGCTCGAGCGGGCGGGCGCCGACCCGGCCGTGGCCTCCTCGGTGTTCGTGACGATGGTGACCGATTCGATGGGCTTCCTGGTCTTCCTCGGCCTCGCGAGCGCCTCGGGCATCGCCGGCTAATGCCAGGTCGTCACCCCGGCGAAAGCCGGGGCCTCGGGGAGACCCACCATGACCTTTCCGGCCTGAGGTCCCGGCTTTCGCCGGGATGGAGGGGCTTCGACACAGAAATTCCTATTGCCCCAAACACTTAACCAATTAAGTAAACCCGATGCCGCTCAACATCAGCAAGGTCGCCGTCGGCTGCTCCAGCCTCGACGCGCTCCAGGCGCGCCAGAGTCTTCGGCTCGCCGGCGGAATCGTGCCGATCGTCACGCGCTTCCGGCCGAAACGGGCGGACGAGCTGATCGGCGGCTCCATCTACTGGATCGTCAAGCACAGGATCACCGCCCGCCAGACCATCATCGGCTTCGCCGATCGCGAGGAGGATCGCCGGACGATCATCCGACTCGACCCGCTCCTCGTCCCCGTCCGGGTCCTGCCCAGGCGCGCCCACCAGGGCTGGCGCTACCTCGATCCGGCCGACGCGCCCTTGGATCTCGACGGCGACGATTCGGGGCTCGCCGAGCTGCCGGCGGCGCTGACCGCCAGGCTGGCGGCGCTGGCCTTGATCTGATTCTCAATTCCTCCCCTGCCTTTGCAGGGGAGGGGGACCAGGCGAAGCCTGGTGGAGGGGGCCTTGCCGAGTCCGAAAGAACCCCTCCACCGCGCTTCGCGCGGTCCCCCTCCCCGCGAAATCGCGGGGAGGAATTAAGAAGGCTAGCGCCCCTGGCCGCAGCGAACCTGGCCCGAGCCCTTCGCCTGCACCGTGCAGACCGGGCTGCCGGTGATGTCGACGTCGCCGGGCCCGGTGGCCGTCACCTTGGCGGTGCGGGCGACTGCGACCGAGACGTTGCCCGCCGTGTCGGAGGCGATCTGGGCGTCGTCGGCGCTCAATCCGGCGGCGGCGAGGTCGCCGCTGCCCTGGACGGTCGCCTTGAGCTGCTTGGCCCGGCCCGCCAGGGTGATCCGGCCGCCGCCGAGCAGTCCGACGATGAGATTGTCCGCCTCGACCGAGCCGACCGCCAGCCGCCCGCTCCCGGATACCGACAGGTCGACCCGCAGTCCCTTGGCGCGGTCGATGTCGAGGCTGCCCGAGCCGACCACGGCGGCGTTGCGCAGGTCGCGGCTGGTCAAGGTAACGGTGACGGGGCCCACGCCCCCGGCGGGATAGGCGCCCCAGGCGGAGCGGTTGCGCCTCACCCGCAAGGTGCCGCTTTGGACGTCGACCGAGATATGGTCGAGCGCCTCGGCCGAGCCCTCGGCCCGGGCGGAGGAGCTGCGTCCGGTGGACAGGGTGACCCGATAGGGTCCGTCGACCTGCACGCGGTCGAAGTCGGTGACGGAGTAGGTCCGCTCGGCGGCGCCGGCCGGGACGGCGGCGGCGAGGGCGAGGAGGGCGAGCGGCAGGATCCTGGTCATTCCGGGACCCTGCCGGAAAATGGTTAACGCTCCGTCATCCCGGCGGAAGCCGGGACCTCGTGGAGGCCCGCCGTGCCTTTAGCAGCCTGAGGTCCGGCTTTCGCCGGGATGACGTTTCTACCCGCAGCGCACGTCGCCCGAGCCCATCTTGTTGACGCTGCACTTGGCGCCGCCGGTGACGAGGACGTCGCCCGAGCCCATGATGTCGACATTGGCGCTCTCCGTCGCCTTGGTCTCGACATTGCCCGAGCCGGCGATCGACACCTTGGCGCGTTTGACCTGAAGCCCGCCGGCGCGGATGTCGCCCGAGCCGGCGATGTCGAACTCCGCCGTCTCCGCCGTTCCGTTCGCCGTCACTCCGCCGGAGCCGGCGATCGCGAAGCTGGCGTTGCGGGCGCGAAGGGCGGCAAGCTGGATCTCGCCGGAGCCGGCGATCTCGCCGGCGAAGTCGCCGCCCTCGACCTTGTCGATCTTCATGTCGCCCGAGCCGGCGACCTCCGCGCCGGTCAGCGACGGCGCCGAGACGTGGACGGTGACCGGTCCGTGCTCCCTGCGGCCGAACGACCAATTGCCTTTCTTGTAGCCGATCTTGAGGATTCCGTTCTCGACCTTCACCTCGAGAGCCTCGAGACGCTTGCTGTCGCCCTCGGCTCGGACCGACGGCGCGCCGCCGACCGTCACGATGACGTTCGGCGAGCCCAGAAGCGAAATCTTGTCGAACGCGCCGACCTGGAAGTCACGGCTGCCGGGCTGGCTTTTGCTCTCGCCGGCCTCGCCCATCGAGCAGGCGCCGAGCGCCAGCATCGGAATCAAAATCGCGCCACGCATCTCCGTCTCCTCACCATGTGTGTTATGTACCTAATACACGTGGCGAGGCGATGCCGCAACAAAAAAGGCGGCCCGTCGCCGGACCGCCCTTTTCGTCATCCCGGCGAAAGCCGGGACCTCATGGGGACCCCCGAGACGTCTTGTCCGGAGGCCTCGGCTTTCGCCGGGGTGACGGAGCTTAGACCGCCGCCGCCGCTTTCTCCCGATTGTAGATCGCCGCGGCCTTGTTGAGGATCTCGAGGATCTTCACCAGGGCGGTGGGCTCGTCGACCTGCTCCATGGCGGCCAGCTCGCGGGCCAGCCGGCTCGACGCGGCCTCGAAGATCTGCCGCTCCGAATAGCTCTGCTCGGGCTGGTCGTCGGCGCGGAACAGGTCGCGGGTCACCTCGGCGATCGACACCAGGTCGCCCGAGTTGATCTTCGCCTCATATTCCTGCGCCCGGCGCGACCACATGGTGCGCTTCACCTTGGGCTTGCCCTTCAGGGTGGCGAGCGCCTCCTGCATCGTCTTGTCGGACGACAATTTGCGCATGCCGACGCTTTCCGCCTTGTTGGTCGGAACGCGCAGGGTCATCTTTTCCTTCTCGAAGCGCAGCACGTAGAGCTCGAGCTGCATGCCGGCGATGTCCGTGCTCTGCAATTCGATCACCCGGCCAACGCCGTGCTTGGGGTAAACAACGTAATCGCCAACGTCGAAGCTTAACGCTTTCGCTGCCATTTATTCGACCTTCCCATTGGGGAACAGCCGCACCCGCGCCGGATTCCATCCACCCCGAGGACGCTTCCAACCTGCGATATGCGGCGATTCTACTTGTGACCACCGGTTGCGGAATGCGCGTCGCATCCGCTTCGATGGAGGTCTTATATCCGAAAAGGTGCCGAAAAGCTACTCTTTTGGACGGATTGGGCAAAAGCGATGCGATGCGACATTTGCCGGGCTTGCCTTTGGCGTTCGGCTGGTCGACCCTGTGCGCGACCTAGCCGGGGACGGGCCTTGAAGTGCTGAGCAGCTTGCTGGGATTGGCGGCCATGGCCGTTCCGCTTTCCACCGGGGTGGACGTGTCGCCGGCGGTCAGGGCGGTGATCCTGAAGCATCGAGGGGGCGGGCCGGAGGCGGAGCGAGCGCTCGAGAAGCTGCTGAGCGACGGAGACAGGAGCGCGGCCGTTCTCCTCGCCGAGCTGCTGATGCAACCGGCTCGCCGGGGCGGGCCCGATCCGGTCCGGGCTTGCGACTATGCGGAGGCTGCCGGCGAGCACCCCGAAGCGCTCCACAATCTCGCTTATTGCTTCGAAAACGGCCTTGGGCGTCCGACCGACAAGGCGCGGGCACGCACACTCTATGCGAAAGCCAGCGACCTCGGATTCGCGAAGTCGGCCTGTGCGCTCGGCAATTTGCTGATCGGCGGCCAGGGTGGCCCCGCGGATGCAACACGAGGGGTCGATCTGTGCCGCCGGGCCGCGGACGCGGGCGATCCGGACGCGCAGACCGATTATGGCGGATATCTGCTCATCGGCCGGAATATCCCGAAGGACGTCGTCGAAGCCCGGCGCTATCTCGCCCTCGCCGCGGCCAGGAAGCATGCCAATGCGGCCTTCCTGCTCGGCCAGATCTACTGGAATGGCGACGGCGTCGCCAAGGACCGGGCCGAGGCGGCGCGCTGGTGGCGGGTCGCTTACGACGGGGGGCGCTCCGACGCGGCGCGTCTGCTCGCCCTGGAAGCGCTCGGCCGGCTGGTCGCCGCCCACGACTCCCGGGAGCCCGCCCCGGTCCAGAATCTCGACGAAGCGCGCCGCTGGCTGACGATCGCGGCCGAAAAGGATCCGGACCCGGCCCAGCGTCGGGTGGCCGCCGACATGCTGTCGAAGCTGGGCGAAGCGGCGCCGGCGAAGTAACCCGGCGGCGGTCAATCGCCCTGGCCGGGCTCCGGCGAGAAATATTTGTCGAACTTGCCTTCCTCGCCCTTATGCTCGTCGGCGTCGGCCGGGCTTTCGCGCTTGCGGGTGAGGTTGGGCCATTCGGCCGAATAAGTGGCGTTGACCTCGAGCCATTTCTCGAGCCCGGCCTCGGTATCGGGGAGGATCGCCTCGGCCGGGCATTCGGGCTCGCAGACTCCGCAGTCGATGCATTCGGACGGGTTGATGACGAGCATGTTGTCGCCCTCGTAGAAGCAGTCGACCGGGCACACCTCGACGCAATCCATATATTTGCAGCGGATGCAGGCATCGGTGACGACGTAGGTCATTGGCTTCTCCCTGGAGCGATTCCCTAGTCGGCAGCAGCGGCGCGCGTCAACGGCTCGAAATCTCCTCTCCCGCTTTTCGCGGGAGAGGAGGGGCCCACGGCAAGGCCGTGGGAGGTGAGGGTCTTGCTGACTCCGCGGTACAGACCCTCACCTCCCACCGCTACGCGGCGGGCCCCTCCTCTCCCGTGAAGGACGGGAGAGGGGTTTCGGATCCGCCCTCCGCAATCTCGGTGTACAACGCCCGCGCCTCGGCCGGCGGGCCGCGCCGCGCCGGCAGCGCCTCGACCCTCAATATTCGAACCGCTCCGCGCTGGGCGAAGCTCATCACGTCGCCGACCCGAACCGGCGCGTGGGCACGGTCCACGACGCGCCCGCCGATCCGGATCCGCCCCTGCTCGGCCAGCGTCTGCGCCAGGGCCCGGGTCTTCACGATGCGCGCGAACCACAGGAACTTGTCGAGCCTCAGGCTGTCAGCCACGCTTCAGTCCCGCCAGGGCCGCGAAGGCGTGTCCCGTCGCCGGCCTGCGCGGCTCTTCCCGCCGCCGCGCCCGGCCGCGCCAGACCCAGGCCTGCTCGCCTTCCGAAGGCCGGAAGCCGAGGTCGCGCATCAGCTTCGCCACCGCCTGCGGCTGAAGGCCGAGCGAGGTCGCAAGCGCCTCGTCGACCACCGGCTGCGGCTTGCCGGTCCTGGCTTCGTGGGCGTGGCGGGCGAGCCGCTCGACCAGGTCGACGCGCAGCATCTGCGGTCCCAGCGGCCGGAAGCCGAGCCGGATGAGCCGGAGCCGCTGGCCATCGGGCGGGCAGGCGAGCAATACCGCCGATTCGGGTGGAAGCTCCGGCATCGGCTCGCCCGCCGCGGCGGCGCGGAGCGCGGTCCGCCAGCGCCGAGCCTCCGGCTTCAGGACGTCCGGCATGAACAGGTCGAGCGCGCCTATCCTGATCTTGAGGCCGGTGATCGCCCGCCTCTGCGCCTTGTCGAGATCGGCGAGCGGCTTCGCCACCGCTTCGCGGGCGACGATCCCGCCTTCGTCGACCAGCATCGCCAGGATCGAGCGGACCGCCGCCGGAGCCTTTGAATCCTGAGCGGCCAGCCCGGCCTGGCGAAGCGGCCCAAGCGACCGCTCGACCTGGTGCCGGACCCACATATCGAGCCGCTCGACGACGATTCCCCGCCCCCGCTCGGACAGGCGGTCGAGCCGCCGGTCGACGATCACCCGCGGGCTGAGCAGATTCTTTCCAGGCCCCAGCCGAGCCACCTCATGGCCCCGCCACAGCACCGCCACCGGCTGCCCCGGCTCGGTGCGCAGGGTAAAATGGTCGTCGGTATCGGCGGCCAGCGCCGCCGCCCGTTTCTCATATTCGCCGCCCAGCCGGCGCTCGGCCGTGGCGAGAAGCATCTTGCGGTCGGAATGGCGGGCGGTCGGGTCGACCTCGAAGGCGAAGCCCTCCATCCGTCCGATCGGGAAGGAGCCGACCGTGACCTCGCCCTGCTCGTCGACGATGACCGGGAACTCGCCGACGCCCTTGCGGCCGATATCCTTGAGGAGGACGGACGTGCGCCGGTCGACGAAACGCTGGGTCAGCCGCTCGTGCAGCGCATCGGACAGCCGCTCCTCCACCTGGCGGGTCCGCTCGGCCATTGCCGCGGGCTCGGCGAGCCAGTCGGCGCGATGGGCGATATAGGCCCAGGTCCTGACCCCGGCGAGCCGGTCGGCGAGAGTCTCGATATCGCCCTGGACGTTGTCGAGCTGCGCCACCTGCGCCGCGAACCAGCCGTTCGGGATTCGTCCGTCGCCTTCGCTCAGGTGCAAATAGAGCCGGGCCACCAGCCGGGCGTGATGCTCGGGGCCGGTCTTCCGGAAATCGGGAAGGCCGCAGGACGCCCACAGCCGCCGCACCGCCTCCTGGCCCCGGGCCCGGGCGGCGACGTCGACATCCTCGGCGAGCCGCTTCAGCACCGCAAGGTCGATCGCCTCGGGCGCGGCGCGCAGGCCCGGTTCGTTCGGCCGGCGCTCGAGCGAGCGGATCAGCGCCTCGACGCTTCGGAAATCGGGATCGCCCTCGCGCCAGTAGAGATGGTCCAGGGGCGCGAAGCGATGCTCCTCGATCGCCTCCAGCTCCTCGGGCCGGAATTCGGAGGAATGCTCGCCCTCGAGGGTCAGAACGCCGAACGTGCCGTCGCGCTGGTGCCGCCCCGCGCGTCCGGCGATCTGGGCCATCTCGGCCGGGGTGAGGCGCCGCCGCCTGTGGCCGTCGAACTTGGAGAGGCCGGCGAAGGCGACATGGGTAACGTCCATGTTGAGGCCCATTCCGATCGCATCGGTGGCGACGAGATAATCGACCTCGCCGGCCTGGTACATCGCGACCTGGGCGTTGCGGGTGCGCGGCGAGAGGGCGCCCATCACCACCGCCGCGCCGCCGCGCATCCGCCGAAGCATCTCGGCGACGGCGTAGACCTGCTCGGCGGAGAAAGCGACGATCACGGAGCGGGGCGGAAGCCGCGACAGCTTCGAGGGCCCCGCATAGGACAAGGTCGAGAAACGCGGCCGGCCGATGATCTCCGCCTTGGGCAGCAAGGCCCGGACCATGGGCTTCAAAGTCTCGGAGCCGAGGATCATCGTCTCCTCGCGGCCGCGGGCGTGAAGCATCCGGTCGGTGAAGACGTGGCCGCGCTCGGGATCGGCGCCCAATTGCGCCTCGTCCAGGGCGACGAAGGCGAAGTCGCGCTCCATCGGCATAGATTCGGCGGTGCACAGGAACCAGCGCGCGTCCTTCGGAAGGATCTTCTCCTCGCCGGTGATCAAAGCGACCCGGTTCGCGCCCTTCATCGCCACCACCCGGTCGTAGACCTCGCGCGCCAGCAACCTCAGCGGGAAGCCGATCATCCCGCTCGAATGCGCCGCCATCCGCTCGACGGCGAGATGGGTCTTGCCGGTATTGGTGGGCCCAAGGATCGCCGCCAGCGGCGCCCGCGCGAAGTCGCTCATACAGCCTAGATCGGCATTTCGTGCCCCGGGCGCAATGATTTGGATTGCGAGACGCCGTCATCCCGGCGGAAGCCGGGACCTCGGGGAGACCCGCCGGGACCTCTCGACCCGAGATCCCGGCTTTCGCCGAGACGACGGAGCCTATGGTAGTTCCCGCACTCCTTCACGCTTCACCGTCTCCAGCGGCACGCTTCACCGCAAGCGGACGCGAATAACGGCCTGCTTTACTGGACTTTAACCCCGTTTCGCCACAGTCCTCGCCACCTGGCCACGATCCGCGGCCGGGGGGTGTTTCACGGGTCGCGGGGGCTTTTTCCGCTTTGTACCAGTTCGACAATATCAGGCCCGGTGCCGGCGGCGGAGCGGCCGCGCTCGCCTTCGACGCGCCGCTCCGGCCGCGCAGCTTCGGCAACCGAGTCGCGCCCAAGCCGCGCGATTTCGATCTCGTCGTCGATCTCGGCTCGCGCATCGGCTCGCGGACCTGGTTTCGCGGAGTCTTCACCTGCACCGCCTTGTGCGGAGTCGCCCTGTGGCTGGCGCCGGGCTTCGATCCGATCCCCGCCGCCTCGGCCAAACCGCTTTCCGACGCCCAGTTCGAGCAGGCCCGGAGCCTCGCCATCTCGCCGCTCGCTTTGGGCGCCGATACCGGCCGCCGGATGGCGCCGACAGACGCGGTCGAACCTTTGCTCGACCGGCCCGAGCGCCCGACCGTCGAAATGGTCGCGACGCTCGGCGAGGGCGACGGCTTCGTCCGCGCCCTCGAGCGCGCCGGAGACGCCCCCAGGGAGGCGGACGAGGTCGCCAAGCTGGTCGCCGCCGCGGTCCCGCTCGACCAGATCAAGTCCGGGACGACGATGAACATCGTCCTCGGCAAGCGCCCCAACCGGACCGTCGCCCGGCCGCTCAGCGCTTTGTCGTTGCGCGCCCGCTTCGACCTCAAGCTGTCGCTGAAGCGCGCGGGGAGCAAGCTCGCCCTCGTCCGAACGCCGATCTCGGTCGATTCGACGCCGCTGCGGATCCAGGGCTATGTCGGCTCCAGCCTCTACCGCTCCGCCCGCGCCGCCGGCGCCCCGGCCAAGGCGGTCGAAGCCTATATCCGGGCGGTCGCCAGCCAGACCAGCATCTCCGGCCTGACCGCCGACGACCGCTTCGACATCATCCTCGAGCATCGCCGCGCCGCCACCGGCGAGGCCGAGACCGGCCGCCTCCTTTATGCCGGCCTCGATCGAGGCTCGGGCAAGGATTTGAAGCTCATGCAATGGGAGCGGGGCGGCCGCGCCGAATGGTACGAGGCCTCGGGCGTCGGCCGCGAGAGCGGGATGCTTCAGCGGCCGGTGCCGGGCAACGTCTCGTCCAATTTCGGAATGCGCCGCCACCCGATCCTCGGCTACTCGCGGATGCACAAGGGCCTGGATTTCCGCGCCGGCTACGGCACGCCCATCCTCGCCGCCACCGACGGCCGGGTCGCCGCCGCCGGCTGGGCCGGGGGCTATGGCAACCAGGTGCGGATCGCCCATTCCGGCGGCCTCGTCACAAGCTATTCGCACATGAGCCGGATCGTCGCCCGCGCCGGCAGCCAGATCCGCCAGGGCCAGGTGATCGGCTATGTCGGCTCGACCGGCCTCTCGACCGGCCCGCACCTTCATTACGAGCTCCTCAAGAACGGAGTCCCGATCAACCCTGCCGCCGTCAAGTTCGTCAGCCGGGCCCAGCTCGACGGCGAAAGCCTCGCCGCCTTCCGCTCGCGGCTGAAGACGTTGCTGGCGGTCAAGCCGGGCGCATCGCGAATGGCGGAGACGGCCGGCAAGAAGAAGCCCCGGGCCTAGCCCGTCATCCCGGCGAAAGCCGGGACCTCGGGGAGACCCGCCGAGACTTCTTGTCCCGAGGTCCCGGCTTTCGCCGGGATGACGGCTATCCTCACCCGCGGAGCGGGAATCCTGTCCTTCCTACGTCGTGCCTTAGCGCCTTCGCGCCTTCTCTTGAAACCGGGTGGCTGGACGGCCGGCGGGCGGGCGCAGAGGTCCGACCGAGTGCAAGGCCAGGCTCCGCACACCACTCGAGCCGATTTCAGCGATTGCGTTTCCGTTCCTTATATGTTCTAATTGGGCATGCGCTTGGCCCGCCATCTGGGGACGTTGATCCTTGCCGTGCTCACGGCGTCGCTACGGCTGTGTTTCCTGCTTCGCGAGCTGATCCAGGGACTGCTCGAAACACCGGATTTTCACGCTCTGCATAGGCGCTTTTCGAGGCTTTCGGTCGGTCCGACCGTGCAAAAAACGCGCGAGTCGTGTCCAGGTCGTTCACTTCGTCCGAATCTGGACAGTCGCGCCGGCGCGCCGGCCGGATCACCGCCCCTGGCTTCTCCAGCGCTTGACGACCCGGGCGACCATCGCTTCCTCGTCGCCGGTCTGGCGCCACAGCTCGGAGAAGAGCGGGTCGGACGAGGCCGGGCGGCGGTCGCGTTCGAGGTCGTCGAATGACACCCGGATCGGGATCGAGACGCCCTCGCCGCAGACGATGCACTCGCGATTTCTCAGCGCCGGGATGACGTCGAGGAAGCCGCGCGCGCCCTCCGGCATGGCCGACTTGACGAAATGCTGGTCGCGCTCGTTGTTGAGGCGCATGGCGATGATCGTTCCGCACTGGGAGAGCACGCCCTCGGCGAGATCGGACGGCCGCTGGGTGATCAGGCCGAGCGAGACTCCGTACTTGCGGCCTTCCTTGGCGATCCGCTCGAGCACCTTGCGGACGGCCTGGCCGCCGCCGGTCTTGTCCGACGGGATATAGCGATGGGCTTCCTCGCAGACGAGGAGGACGGGCCGCGGCACTTCGTTGCGCGACCAGATGGCGTAATCGAAGACGAGGCGCGAGAGCACGGCGACCACGACCGAGACGATATCGGTCGGAACGCCCGAGACGTCGACGATCGAGATCGGCTTGCCCTTGGCGGGGAGCCGGAAGATCTTGCCGATGAAGTTGGTCATCGAATCGGCGATCAGCATTCCCGAGAACATGAAATGGTAACGGGGATCGGCCTTCAGCTCGTCGATTTTGGTCTTGAGACGCATGAAGGGCGCGGTGTCGGTCGCCTTGTTGAGAAGGCCCATCTCGGCGTTGATCGCTCCGGCGAGATCCGAAAGCGCATAGGGAATGGGCGAATCGACGGTGAGCTTGGTCATGCCTTCGGCGGCGCGGTTCTTCGAGCGCGCCAAAAGCAGGCATTTGGCGAGGATGTCCTGGTCGCGCTGCCGCTCGGCGCCCGACGAGGTGATGAACACCTCGCAATGCTCCTCGAAGTTCATCAGCCAATAAGGCATTGCGAGGTTTTCGACGTTGAACAGCTCGCCGACGCTCTTGAACGCGGCCGAATATTCGCCGTGCGGGTCGATCATGACGATATGCCCCTCGGGGGCGAGGTCGCAGATCCGGTGCATGATCAGAGCGGCGGAGGTCGACTTGCCGGTGCCGGTCGAGCCGAGAAGCGCGAAATGCTTGCCGAGCAGGGCATCGATATAGAGCGCCCCGCGAACGTCCTTGGTCGGATAGACGGTACCGATCTCGATATGGGCGCGCTCGTCGGCGGCGAACATCTGCCGCATGTCCTGGCCGGAAACCGGGAAGACCTTGGCGCCCGGCGGCGGATAGCCGGTGATTCCGCGGCGGAAGTTGATCAGCTTGCCGCTCTGCTCATCCTCCTCGCCCTCGCCGAGAAAGTCGATGTCGGCCGAGATCATTCCGGCCTCGCCGTCGCGAAGGGTGAGGCTTCGGACGTTCGCGAGCAGCCAGCGGTTCCCCGCCTCGAGCTTAACGTGCCCGCCGACCTGGCCGGACAGAGCGATGCTCGGGTCCGGATCGCGGGCGATGTCGGCGATGCGCGACGCCTCGAGCTCGATCCGGCCGCCGCCGCCGCGTATGTCGACGACCTTGCCGATCGGCGCGTGGCGCACCGGCTGCGGGATGCGCGGCCGGATGGTGGGAGCGAATTCCTCCGCCTCCTCGGGAAGAGTGACGGTCCTGAAGTTCATCATGTCGGTCATGCGAGCGTCGCTGCCCCCGGGCTGTTTTCCGCCGACCCTCCTAGCAGCGAGGGGTAAACAACTGCTTTTCTTATAATCCTCCCCACGGCGAGCCGTGGGGAGGGGGACCACACGAAGTGTGGTGGAGGGGTAATTGCCGAGGCCTGCGCCCTTTACCCCTCCACCAGGCTTCGCCTGGTCCCCCTCCCCATCTCCGATGGGGAGGATTTACCCCTTCCTGAACACCAGGCTCCCGCCCCAGCCCAGCAGCAGCGACAACGCCACGGCGGCCACGCCGTAAGCGAAGGACCAGCGGTCGGCGGCGGCGGCGACGTCGCGCTCGAAGCCCGTCTTGCCGATCTTTATCTCGCGCACCGCGCCGGCGATCACCCGGCCGTCCTTGATGAGAAAGGTCTCGGCCGTATAATCGCCGACCGGCACTCGCGCCGGGATCATGATCCGGCCGCGATAGAGGACGTGGTCGGTGATCCGGACTCCCTTGGGATCCTCGATATAGAGCTGGTGGCGCTGCATCAGCTCGATCAGCCCCGATTCGAACCGCCTTTGCACCTCGGGGGACTTGCCGCCGCCCGGCGACAGCGAGAGGTTCTGAAGGCCGAGCTCGTAAATCGCCGCGGTCCGCTCGTCGATCAGCTTTGAGAGCGGCCGCGACGAGGCGACGGCATAGAAAGCGGGCGCCGAGCGGAAGCGGGCCGCCTCGACGTTCATCCAGATGCCGGCCACCTGCTGCTTCTCGCGAACCACCAGCGGCTGGACCGGCCCCTTCACCACCACCGCGATGTCGGCATGCTCGGTCGGGGTGCGGCCGCCGGGATAGAGGATTGCGCCGTACAGCAGCAGCTCCGCGCCGGTGAAGCTGTACTGGATCTCGATCTGGCTCTGCGACACGTCGGGCACCAGCCGCGGCTTGGCGGCGCCGAGCGCGAGCGGGGCGAGGAGCAGAAGGAGCAAGGCGCGCGCCGCCCTCACAGCACCTGCAACGTGTAGATTTCCTCCGGCCGCCAGCCCAGCCCGATCGCCATCCTGATGGCGACGGCGAGGATGATGATGGCGAGGAACATGCGAAGGAGCTCGGGCTTCACCTTCTGGGCGAGCCGGGCGCCGAACTGGGCGCCGATCACCGAGCCGAGGAGGAGCAGGCCGGCCAGCACGATGTCGACCGACTTGGTGGTGGTGGCGTGGATGAGCGTTGTCGCCGCGGTGACGAACAGGATCTGGAGAAGGGAGGTGCCGACCACCACCTGCGCCGACATCCCGAGCAGGTAGATCATCGCTGGAACGACGATGAAGCCGCCGCCGACTCCCAGCAGAACGGTCAGCATCCCTGCCCCGAAGCCGAGCAGCAAAGGCGCCAGCGGCGAGATGTAGAGGCCCGACTGGTAGAAGCGCCAGCGCATCGGAAGCGCCGCGATGAGCGGGTTGTGGCGCTTGGGCTTCTTCGCATTCTCCCTGGGCTTGATGATGTCGAGCGCGGTCGCCGCCTCCTTGCCCATCATGATCCCGATCGTTCCGAGCAGGACGACGTAGAGCAGGGAGATGACGGTATCGATCTGGCCCGCATCCTGGAGCAGCCGGAACAGCCCGCCGCCGACGAGCGCTCCGGCGAGGCCGCCGGCAATGATCACCGCCCCCATCCGATAGTCGACGCCCTTGCGGCGCCGGTGGGCGAGGACTCCGGAGACGCTGGTGCCGGTGATCTGGGTGGTCGCCGACGCGACGGCGACGGGCGGCGGGATTCCGTAGAAGATGAGGATCGGAGTGGTCAGGAACCCGCCGCCGACCCCGACCATGCCGGTCAGAAGGCCGACCACTCCACCGAGCAGGATAATCGCCAGCGCGTTGACCGACAGGCCGGCGATGGGAAGGTAAATGTCCACGCCGCCTGACTAGCCGCTGGCGGCGCGGCGCGGAAGGGCGCCCGGAAATCGGCACCTGCCTTCGTCATCCCGGCGCAAGCCGGGACCTCGTCGAGACCGGCCGAGATTCTCCGGCCCGAGGTCCCGGCTTTCGCCGGGATGGCGGGGTCATCAGAAATCCGTGGCCAACGTCAGCGTCGGGCCCGAGCCGGGGCGGGCGCTGCCGGCGACGCGCAGGCGCCAGTCGGCGGCGAGGGTCACGGCGCGGCCGGGGACGGGGAGGCGGAGCGCGGCCTGCGGGCCGAGGTCGAGGCGGGAGAGGCCGGGCTGCGCCGCCGCCCAGGCTCCGGCGCCGAGGCGGATCTTCCCGTCCAGCGGCAGGGAGACTCGGATCGAGCCGTCGCCGAACAGGTCGCGTGATCGGCCGCCGACCACCCCCGCCTGGGCGTAGGCATCGACCCGGAAGCGGCCGAGCCGAACGTCGCTGACGTCGCCCAAGGCGGTGAGACCGAAAGCGGAGCGGCCGTCGCGGCCGAGCGCCTGACGCCGCTCGGCGAGCAGGTGAATCGGGAGCCTCCGGATCGGCTGCCAGTCGAGACCCAAAGCGGCCTCCGCGCCGGCCAGGCTCCGCAGCGGGCTGGAGAGCCGGACCGACAAAGCGAGCGGCCGCTCGGAGTCGCGGTTCAGGCGGTAGGAAAGCCGGGCGCCGGCCTGGCTGCCGCCGAGAAGGCCCCCGGCGGCGAGCGGCGGAGCGCCGGCCCGCCGGACGAACGACCAGGCGGAAAGCGACCAGCGCCGAGCCGACACCGGATTCGGCTGTCGCGGCAAAGCGAGATCCGGCGGCCGGCGGTTCGAGACCGCCGCGGTCACGATATTCGCGTCCGTTGCCTCCGCCTTCCCGATCGGCGGGGCGGGCGGGGGCACCGGCCCGGACGAAAAAAGCTTGCGCCGCGCCGGTCCGCCCCACGGCCGCACCGCCGACGCGAGAAAGGCTCGCTTCTCTACCTCGGCCGGCTGCGAACTCGGTGGCCCGGTCGCCCATCCTCCGTGGAGGGCCACTCGCGCCGGGCTCGGGGCTGGCGGCGAAGTCGTCCAGGAGGGCGCGAGGAGGGCCGTCCTCAGCGCCGCCCACCCTCCCAGCACGATCGCCAGGAAGCGCAGGGGCGGCGAAGCGGTCATTGAGCCGCGGCGCGGGCCGGAAAGATATGGGCGGTCTTGTCCCAGCGCGGCCGGCCGCCGCGCCTCAGCGCCCGGTAGCGGGACAAAGCGGAGGCGGCGGCGAGCATCATCACCAGATTGCCGACCGCCGTGCGCGGTACGGCGCGCAGGCCCTCGCGCCAGCCATAAGCGGCGGTCGTGAAGGCGGCGCGGACCGCCAGCCGCCAGCCGAGCAGGCCGAGGTTCGCCGCGACGAGGACCGACAGCAAGGCGGGCAAGGGAGCGGGGCCGCTGCCGCCGGCGCCCTGCCACGCCTTGAGCACCAGCCACAGCGCCAGCCCCAGATAGCCGGAGCCGAGCAGGATCGCGGCGAGCAGCGACTGCCGGTCGCGAAGCCGCATCCAGCGATCGGCCAGGCCTGCGCTCCAGCCGAGCCGGTCCCAGCCCGAAAGCGCGATTCCTGTCATCCACCGAGCCTTCTGGCGGACCGAGGCGGCCAGAGTGCCGGGGAAATATTCGCGGACGGCGACGATCGCGCCGCCTTCCCCGGCAATCCGGACGAAGGCCCGCCGCCCGCCGGCTTCGGCGAGCCTGAGGCCGAGCTCATAATCCTCGGTGAGGCTGTCGGAATCGAAGGGCAGGCCGCCGCGGTCCGCCGCGAGACGGCCGAGCGCGCCTCGCGCAAAGGCGCACCCGACGCCGGCCGAGGGGAGGCCGGCGCCGAGCGCGCCACGCACGACCATTTCCTTGCCGTGCGATTCGGCGAACTCGTCGGCATAATGACCGCCGAGCCAGCGCGAATGGGG
>Ga0190275_10000860_pt1 | contig 24126 bp, 17 predicted proteins | sample Popmic550T_FD_133745 | JGI IMG/M metagenome (GOLD analysis project Ga0190275, IMG submission 133745) | Populus adjacent soil microbial communities from riparian zone of Yellowstone River, Montana, USA - 550 T | ecosystem: Environmental > Terrestrial > Soil > Riparian zone > Trees stand | place...
GGCCGCGCACGATCCTTTACGACAACATGAAGCAGGTCAGGCTCTCGCCCTCGGAGTGGAACCCGCTCTTTTTAGACTTCATTAACCATCACGCCGTCACGCCGCGGACGCACCGCGTGCGCCGCCCGCGCACCAAAGGCAAAGTCGAGCGCATGGTGCATTAGCTGAAAGACAACTTCCTCAACGGGCGCTCGTTCGCCGACGTGAACGACCTGCGCGCACAGGGACAGCACTGGCTCGACCATACAGCGAACACTCGCATCCACGCGACGACAGGGCGCCGACCCTGTGACCTGTTGGTTGAAGAGCAGCTCAACCCTCTCTTATCCATCCCCGCTTATCAGCTCGCCGCTGTGAGTGAACGTAAAGTTGACGCCGAGAGCTTCGTGCGGCTGGGGCGCAGCCGCTACTCCGTTCCGCCGGAATACGTCGGCTCTCGCGTCATCGTCGAACGGGGCGAGCAGCGCGTCGTGGTGCGGGCGGGCGATCTCATCATTGCGGAACATGCCCCGGCCCCGCGCCCGGGCGCGTGCATGACGCAGAAAGAGCATGTCGAAGCCCTGTGGCGACTCTCGCTCAAGCGCACGAGCATTCCGCCCGCTCCGAGCTGGCACATCGGTTTTCGTGAGCCGGTGGCCGTGACCCCGCTGGCCGCCTATGAGGAGGTAGCACGATGAGCGCGGGGATGGAAGAACGTGCGACTGCCGCGCTGGAAGAGCTCAAGCTTCTGACGGCGCGCGATCACCTCGACTCGGTGTGCCAGCAGGCGGCTGCCGCGGGCTGGAGTTACAGCCACTTCCTCGGACATCTGCTCGACGGCGAGTTGCGCGAACGACTACGCAAGACCGTGGAGCTTAACCTCCAGTTCGCGCGCTTCCCATACCTGAAGCGGCTCGCGGAGTTCGACTACGCGGCGCAACCCGGTGTGGATCGGAGGCTGGTGGAAGAACTGGCGACGGGACGCTTCCTCTACGAAGGCCGGAGCGTCGTCTTCCTCGGCCCTCCCGGCGTTGGGAAGACTCACTTGGCTATAAGCCTCGGCGTGCTGGCGGCGGAGATGGGACATCGCGTCTACTTCACGACGGCGATAGAGATGGCACGCAAGCTGTCGAAAGCGATGGCGGAGAACCGGCTGCACCGGGAACTGAACAACATGACGCGCCCGAAGCTGCTCGTCATTGATGAGATCGGCTACCTGCAACTCGACACGGCGGAGGCGAGCCTGGTCTTTCAAGTCATCAGTAGCCGCTATGAGAAAGGAGGCGCGATCATTCTGACGAGCAACAAGGCGTTCTCGGAATGGGGCGACATCTTCGCCGGTGACGCGGTGATGGCCTCAGCCGCACTTGACCGCTTACTGCACCGCTGCACGGTCATTAACATCCGGGGTGAGAGTTATCGGCTCAAGCAGAAGCGGCAAGCAACGAAATCGGCCTTCACGATGCCGGTCGCGGAATCGCAGGCCGTCGTCTCGTAGTAAATCTCACGGAAGGTGGGTCAAATCTTGACGCTTGTTACTGGGTCATTTCCAAACGCTTGTTGACATTACAGAATCCGTGCGCCGTATCGAGAGATAGGATTTCTTGTCAGTCCCGCCTTTTAGTAGTAGAGTCCATTCTCGCTCACCATTCTCGGCCCGGACTCGGTCGAAGATGGGGCGCTGACGCGCCATTGCTTACGCTCTTTTACCGTCACTCCTGACTCACACGCTGAGCGCCTTGTCGATAACTCAGCACCTTCGGAGGTCTCACAATGAATCAGACACATGCCTGCGCCTCGCCGTGCCCGCGCGCATTTCGTCGCGCACCCGGTCAGCCCCTGCCTCAGTCGATGAAATAAGGGGAGCGTGAGGTGAGAGTAATCCTCCGTGAAGGCACGAAGATATATGAGATCGGGCGGCACATGGAGTTGCGCGACCGCGGCTCCGCTTGCTCATTCTCCGACGAGTTCTCGGCCCGCACATTTCTGTTCAGACACAGCCATAACCCGTCCAACATGGCGGCGCTTCGGACGCTCTTTCGCGACGAGTATCAGGGCAGCGTCACCGCCAGATTCAGCGATCATCAGGTCGTCAAGGCAGTGTCCAGACTGCTCGCCGCCGGGACACTCCGACTCATTCTGCGCCCGGAAGAGCCGCCCACACCCTTCGTGGCAGGCGCCCTCGGCCAGAATCAGCAAGAAGACTCTCCTAGACGAGCAAGAGCGGAAGCTCCTGCTTCTAATCCGACCCCCGAAACTCCCCCTCCAGAGGGATCGGAGCTTCCGGCCGACGTTGACGCTGCCGCTGTTGCCGCAATCATGCGGCAGGCTGCGCAAGACGGCGTACCCTTCTGTGAAGAGTGAACGAAGACTGCGGCCCAGGGTGGGCCGCGAACGGGACATTAAAATCATGCCCGACCCTGAGACAATTACCCGTCTGCTCTGGTCTCACGCCAAGCGACCGGCTGCGGAGGTCTGGGCTATCGTAGACGGCGCGCGCAAGGACGGACTTGCTCAAGCAGTCCGATTCAGCTCGCTCGATCACTGCTGCCTATACAGCGGGAGACGCGGGCTGGAGTTGCAGGAGGTTGCGCCGTACTTGGTTCATCTGCGGAAGGGCTGGGAGTTCACGCGAAGGTTGATTGAGAAAGGTTGGGGGAAAAGTTGGGGCATCTACTTCACGTCTGACGCAACATTTGATCGCCTTCGCTATCACTTTCGTCAATTCCTGCGTGTGCGTGATGAGCAAGGCCGGAGGCTCATCTTCCGCTATTATGACCCAAGGGTGTTGCGGATATACCTGCCGTCGTGTAACACGGAAGAACTCCGGCTATTTTTCGGCACGGTCGACACATACTTGATAGAGGGCGACGACCCGGAGGTCATGTTGTCTTTTCAATGCGATGGAGGTGAGCTCAAACGAAGTGCCGCTTACTTAACCGAGCGGCCTTCGTGATGAAGGGGAATGGCCTCGCGCACGTGCTTTCTTCTCGATAGCGGCCAAGCAGTGACCTCCGCTGGCGTAACTCTTGCGACAGAGTTTTCATAACTGCGTGTAGAGGACGCGGGCTTTTGGTGAACGGGTATTTTCCAGCAACGCTATGCACAGCCCTCTCTGTGTGATAGACACAGCCGGCGCAGAGAGGGGCGACGGGAGGTCTCTTTCGATCCGCGTGCTACGGACGAAAGAGTCTCCCACGAGGCGGCCCTCGTTCAAAACGAATCCCGAATCACTGGTGCCTAGAATGACGACCTGATCTTTCTCCACATCCGCGTCGAACTCGAAAAATAATTCATCGCCTAGCGGACGGAAAGGTTTGCCGACGATGACGAAGTCGCGGCTCAGCCGAACACAGTAGACGATGCCTTGAGTCACACTTCCCGAATGGGCGTGAGGCAGTGACGGAATGACGCCTCCGGCGTCCGTCTTTAAGCCCGCGGCCACATAGACTTTATAAAATAAGTAGTACCCGCTATCCGACCGGACGGCCAACGCCTGCTGAACAACGCCGACTTCAGGCGTGTGGAGAACTCGATAGTCCCAAGGGCCATTGGTAGCCGGGCGGCTGAACAAAGCAATCCTCTTCGATGACTCGTATGACTCGACGGCAATCACCGGCGGCGTGGAGTTTTGAACGCGCTTTATAAATCGCGGGCCGCTGAAGATGCCTCCGGGCTGCCGTCCGCTGATGACAGTCTCTTCCTTCGAACCAGAGTTCCAGAAGACGAGCGGACTGATGGCGCTGCCGGGCCGCGTCAGTGCTACGGAGAGCGAAGCGTCGGTCTCGATGAACACGCTCCACTGCGGCATGTCCAATTGGGACGGAAGCGCGAAGACGTTATTCGACCCGAGCGCCCCCTTACCTTCAACGGGGTAGAAGCGCAGGACGGGTTCGAAATCTTTCGTCCGGGAAGAGGCGACGATTTCCAGCGAACCATTCCTCTCTAACCATTCGATGCCGTTCACTTCCTCGTCAGAATTCGTCGAGAGCGGCTTCATCCGAATAAGCGGCAATTTCTCCTGACCATGATTTAGCATGATGAACTCCTGCGCGACACACTCAACAGAGACGAGTAGAAGACCCAACGCCGCCGCGACGATTCTCCCGAGCACGGCGCGAAGGGGGACGGCTGTGGGCCGGATAGAAGTGGCGCAACGAAACAAGCCTCACAACCTCCTGAGAATAGTAACGTTGGAGATGGTGCGCGGGATGTAGACGACATCTCCCGCTTGAATCAGCGCGATTGTGGCCCGGGTGGCGCGAAGCGCGTGGTTGTAGGCGTGATTATACAGGGCGTTGTCGGACGCCACCCCATACAACGCGGCGACTTGAGCGAGCGTCTCTGCCGGTTGCATTGTGTGCTCTATGAAACCTTCGCTGCATTGGCTGGTAATAGCCTGAGGAGTCGCCCCTTGGGTGAATCCGACATATGGGGGCCCCAGCCCAAGCCCCGCGATAGCGGGGGCTTCCCATGCGGCCAAATCCGGGTACGACCCCGTTCCGTAGGAAGGGTCATAGACTCGCCCCCCATACTCCACCAGCGCGTGATCACCGAAGATAAACTGCGGATTGGTTTTCCCTTGTCCTGCCGCGCCGTTCTGTTTGACGCATTCCACGTTTCCAACGTGTGTGAACGGGGCTGCTAAGCTTCCGGCGCCGTTGAACGTGCAGTTATGAACTAGGAGCTTTGTGTTAGCAACCTTGGGCACGACTCCGAACACCTGTGCGGTCGTAATACCATGCGTCTTGCACATGTCTACGAAGAATCTCGCCCAGGCCCCACACCGCCCGGTGCCGTCGGGGCGGTTCAAAAGGTCGAAGGTGGTGAAGACATTTTGCAGGGGGGTGTTTAAGCCGTTCAGATAGTACGTGAGTTCTTGATTATCGCGGAGTCGGCGGAAGCCGTTCCCGTCCCCCGTCTTTCCTGCGAACGCGACGTAAGCCGTCGCCACCAGCGTGGCTTCATCGCTGAGCCCGTTTCCCGCACGACACGAGATGTCGAGGAGCGTCCAGTAGGCGGGAGTTCCGTTCGGGTCGCCGAGCGTGGCGTATAAAACGTGGTCGGTGGTTCCTATCTGTCTCCAAGAGTTATCCGGCAGCGTCATTTCCCAAGTGATGCGGAAGGTATCGTAGACGGCGACCAAGTTCGGGAGCGGATTGTCGCTTGTCGCGTTGAAGCTGACTTGGGCGTCTGCCGGGCCGACAGCGATGTTGCCGCTCGTCCACTGTAGCTGAGTCCCGAGGAAGTTGGCCGTGCCCCTCACCTGCACCGTCTCATTCTCCGTCGGCGCGGTCGTGACGTTCAGGTCAACGGTTAGCTGGATGGTCGTGCCCCGCGTATGGCACAGGCGTGATTGATCGTTCTGTGCCCTCCCGTTCTGCCATTCCCTATCGAACTGCCCGGCAGTGTCTCGGTTGATGTCGTGTCCGTTCGTGAATCGAATCCTTTGAACCTGAAGCACTGGCCACTGACACATGTGGAGCAGGGCGTTTAGATGCTTCTGCCCGAGCGTGGCTCTCACGTCCGTATCACCGACGGGCGTGTCCGCGAACTGCTTTCTGTTGGCGAACGCGGTGGCCGTCCCCGTGTTCCACTGAAGCAGCGCCCAGACATCGGGGGTGTTCGGATTCGTGGTAGCGGTGACCAGACTGGTGTGGCTCGGTAGAACGAAGTCCGCGTACCCCTTCCAACGCTGCGCGCCTTGATTGATAGGGAGGTCGCTTGCGAGGGCAGTCAGGTCGTAGACGTTGAGGTTCACGTCAAGCACTGGACTGTTCAAGTCGGCGCTCACGTTCTGGTTGACGGCGACAGCATCGCGCGGGAAGAGGCGGAGGTTCGGTTGAGCGCCCGGCGCGCCGACGCCTTGCCAGTTGATCAGGCTCCAAGCGTCCGGCGTGTCCGGCTGCGTCTCCGCACGCACGGTGATGAACGTCCCCATGTTGACCGACGCCCACCAGTTATTGCCCGAGAGATTCTGCGCGCCCTGAACGTGGAGGCGAATCAGCGTCGGATGGTCCTCCTCAATACACTTGTTAGAAGGGTCGTGCGGCGACTCCGTTCTGAGCTTTTTTAATGGCTGTGACTTTGAAGACACGGGAAAACTTCTACTTTAAGCTTTCGGCTGACATCTTGGCCGACTCAAGTTGAGCCTTCGACCAGAGCATGCCGAGCCTGCTTGTCAAGGGTAAGGCCGAGTTGCCGAGGATGTCGCTGACCCAAGGGTACTGCGGGTCGGTATCGAAGTCTTGGCCGAGCATGTATTGGAGGATGATGAACCTGCCGATGTCGTACTCCGACGTGAAGCCGTGCGCCTCTGCGCGAACGACCCCGGCCTTAATCGCATCTCGGACTGCGACCTCTTCCGACTCGGAACACTGCGCCGGATAGAGTTCACGCAGTATCGTGAGCATCTTGTCGATGAAAGTCTCGAATATGTATTGCTCGAACGCCTTCATCTGTTCTTTACGGATGATCCAAGTCATGCCGAGCTGCCCCGAGTCGCTATACCATTCGTTGAATCAATGATAGTGAGTCTAACGGTTGAGTTAAGAATGATGCCGCACTTAGCGCTGCACAATATCATCAAGAAGCGTGCGATGCCTGTCAAGGAAGCATTTTCAACATTCAGCCTTCTTGAAATTCAATACCCACCTATGCGCCTTTTATGCAAGAGCCTTGCATTAGAAACAGCATTGCATCCGTGCTGGACTTGCAAGCCCTTGTGCTTCCCTTCTCTGATGAGCAGTAGGATTTCAACCAGACATAATGGTAGGTATCGGACGCGCTGTGCTCCGACTAGTAAAGACGATCTAACTTTCTTCCGCCCGATGCGCGAAGATGCCCGCATTATCAGTGGGACTTCCGGTTAAGATGATGACGCTCACTCGCTCTCAGTCCGCGCCCGCCGTCATGAAGCACTTCCGACCGCACTTGAAACTTTCAGAACGGTTGATGTCTCTAATTCCCTGCTATGATTTTGTAAACTAACTGAAGGGTGAGGCGTACCTGACATCAACTATGAAGTGCAACACTGACTAAGATTCGTTGAAGCATTCGAGCGGCGTCCTGAAGCCCAGCCGCTTGCGTGGTCTGGTGTTGAGCTTGCTGGCGATGGCGTTACATTGGTGCTGACTCAGCTCCGCTACGGTGAAGCATGTTGCACTTAGTATATGAATCCGCGATGTCGGGCTGTAAGGCCGGTGACTCACTTCCGTGGCGCGGGCACGGCGCGCTCGCCGTCGCCGCGGACGAAGACGAGGTCTGCCTTCGCGCCCGGGTAGCGAACGCTGACCGTGTTGACCTGCTTCTCAAAAAGCTCAAAGAGTAGTTGATCGCGGAGGCGCGCGCCCGCGAGTCCTTCGGGCATCTCGGCCTCGACGTAGAGCCAGGCGATGTCCGACCGCAGTTCCATCCCGACCCACTTCAGAGCTTTCGTCTCGCCGTCGCGGTTCTTGATCTCGAACGTGTCGCGGAGGTAGGCCAGGACGAGCCGGTCGGCGTCTTTCGTCCTGTCGAGGCTCACCTCGCGGCCCGCGCGCCGCGTCAAAGCCAGTTCGAGGTCGTCGGCGAAGACGCGCAAAGAGACCTCCACCGATTTGCTCTCCGCGTTGTACTCGACCTGCGCGAGGCTCCTGTAGTACTTGTGGGCCGCGGCGGCGTGAGGGAGCGAGGCCGCGCCCGCAGCCCCTGCCCAAAGCGCGGCGCACCCGAGCAGCGCAGCCGCCGTGACGCGCGTCACCAGTCTCATGGGTTCCTCGGTGCCTCCGGCGTCTGCTTCCGCTCCTGCTGCTGCATCGGGTTGGGGCGCGTCCGCTCTTTGTAGAGCTGGAAGCGGGTCTTGACGGGGCGGCGCGGGAAGCTGTTGTTCGAGAGGTTCGTGTCGGCTGTCTCCAAGTGAGGGTCGAGTGTGATGGAGGCGATCTCCTTCTTCCGCATGAGGAGCTTCGAGACAGCGAAGTTGTCATAGCGCCAGATCTCCGCCGGGATGCGAAGCTCCTCGCTCGTGCCGTCCGCGTAGTCGATCTGGAGGATGAGCGGCATCACCAGCCCGCCGACGTTCTTGAAGTCAACGACGTAGAAGTTAGTCCCCGTGCGGAGTAGCGCCTTCTCGCTTTCGGTGAGTGTCGAGAGGAACTTCTGGTACTCCTCGCGGTCGCGCTCGGTGACGGCGAACTCGTCGTAGGTGTTGTAGAAGTCCTTGAGCGTCGGGAACTCGTCGACGCGCTTCGGCAGGGGCGCGTTGCGCTGCTGCGAGAGAGTCTGCGGGTGCTCCTCGCGCTCCTTGCGGCGCGCGGTCTTCTCAGCCTCGGGGTCACGCGTGTCGAGCGCGTAGAGGCGGACGCCCTCAATGGAGATGTCCACGTGGTCGGTCGTGTAGAACCAGCCGCGCCAGAACCAGTCGAGGTCAACGCCCGAGGCGTCCTCCATCGTGCGGAAGAAGTCTGCGGGTGTCGGGCGCTTGAACTTCCAGCGGCGCGAGTACTCGCGGAAGGAGAAGTCGAACAGCTCGCGGCCCAGCACCGTCTCGCGCAGGACGTTGAGGGCAGTGGCTGGCTTTCCGTAGGCGTTGTTGCCGAACTGCAAGACCGACTCCGAGTTGGTCATGACGGGGACCTGCGCCTCGGAGGCCATGTACTCGGCGATGTTCTGTGGCTCGCCGCGCCGCGAGGGGTAATTCTTCTCCCATTCCTGCTCGGCGAGGAACTGGAGAAAGGTGTTCAGCCCCTCGTCCATCCACGTCCACTGCCGCTCGTCCGAGTTGACGATCATCGGGAAGTAGTTATGCCCGACCTCGTGTATGACGACCGAGATCAGCCCGTACTTGGTGCGCGCCGTGTACGTGCCATCGGTTTCAGGGCGCGGGCCGTTGAAGCAGATCATCGGGTATTCCATCCCGCCGACGGGGCCGTTGATCGACTGCGCGACCGGGTACGGGTAGGTGAACGAGTAGCGCGAGTAGACGTTCAAGGTATGCATGATGGCGTGGGTCGAGTACTTCGACCAGAGCGGCTCGCCCTCGTTCGGGTAGAGCGACATCGCCATCACGCGGTTGCCCTCGACGTTGTGCCCTTGCGCGTCCCAGACGAACTTGCGCGAGGAGGCGAAGGCGAAATCCCTCACGTTGTCGGCATGGAAGACCCACGTCTTCTTGCCCCTCGGCTTCGACGCCTCGTTGGCTTTCGCCTCCTGCGGCGTGATGACGAAGATAGGTTCTTTGGCCGTCTCCGCCTGCTTGAGGCGCTGGCGCTGCGCGGCGGTTAAGACATCCTGCGGGTTTTGCAGCACGCCGGTGGCGGCGACGACGTGGTCGTCGGGGACGGTCAGGCGCACGCGGTAGTTGCCGAACTCTAAAGTGAACTCGCCGGAGCCGAGGAACTGCTTGTGCTGCCAGCCGTAAACGTCGTAGTAGGCGGCCATGCGCGGGAACCACTGCGCGATCTCGTAGATGTAGTTGCCGTCCTTCGGGAAGAACTCGTAGCCGGTGCGCCCGCCGAGCAACTTCGCGTCGTTAATCAGGTAGTTCCACTCGACCGAGAAGAGCGTATTCTGTCCCGGCGCGAGTGGCTGCGGCAGGTCGATGCGCATCATCGTCCTGACGACGGTGAAGCGCAGCAGGTTCCCCTTAGCGTCGCGGACCGCCGTGACGCGCTGACCGCCCTCGAAGACCTCCTGTGCGAGCAGACGGTCGAGCGTCGCGTAAGGAATACGGTGCGACTCGGAATACTCTTCGCCGGGCTCGGGCGTCGGCGTGAAGGTCGGGGCCGCGCTCGTCGCGTTCGCCTCGGACTCTTTGGCGAAGATGTTCTGGTCGAGTTGCAGCCAGAGGTAGGAGAGCGTGTCGGGCGAGTTGTTGTAGTAGGTGACGGTCTCTTTGGCAGTGATGCGTCGGCCCGAGTCGTCCAACTCGGCGTCTATGGAGTAGTCGGCGCGCTGCTGCCAGTACCTGTGGCCGGGCGCGCCCGACGCCGCGCGGTACTCGTTGGGCGTCGGGAGTTCCTCCTCAAGCTGGCGGAACTTGTCGCTCGGCTCAGACTTCGACTGCGCCACCGCGGGCGCGCACAAAGTCAGGCAAAGCAAGCACACCAAGAGCAGGCGCATGGAGAGTGACATCGGCTCTTCCCCTCGGTTATTTGTTTAGTTTCGCCTGGATGATAACACGATAGAGAGTCGCCGCTCGAACATCCTCGTCACCGGCAACCTCTTCAGCTTGCTGGTCAATTTCGACGGTTCCGGTGCAAATAGCAGAGACAGAGCGCACGAGTGTTTCACCGTGCACGACCTCACGCGGCCAGTACTGCTTCCCACACATGCCGCACGCTTGCCCTGTCTCTCATTGTCACCGCTGAAGTGTCGAACTGCCCCTTCCTGATCTTCTGCGCTAGCTCGATCCCGCTGATCGCAATCTCGGCCATCATCTCCACTAGGTCTCGGTAGCTGAGTTTGTAAGTGATGTACCATCTGATGCAGAGGATGATTATTGAATGATCAAAGTGACGGCCTTTAAATAGGGATGGCGCGTCGGGACAGTGTTGGAGCATGTGAAGATTATCTGCTCACATCCTAGTTTGCACCAGAACCGCCGTGTTGAACTCCTGCTAGGGACGTCTACCCCAAAGACGTGTGCGGCTGCCGCCCGTTGTAACCCTCCCGCCGGCGGATGCTCCCACTCTCAAAAATTAAGCCGCAGGCCGAACTGAAGCTGGCGCGGGTCAATCGCGGCGGTCGGCTGCCCGAAGCTCGGGAGCGGCGTCGTGCCCGTCCCGAACGTGTTATTGGGGAGGGCGAGGTTCGCGCGGTTGAGCACGTTGAAGCCCTCTGCGAGCACCTCCAGACCGGCACGCTCGTTGAGGCGAAAGCTGCGGCTCAGGCGCAGGTCGAGCGACGCATAATAGAAGCCGCGCCCGGCGTTGCGACCCACGCCGGCGGGGCGGTCGTTGAAGTTAGTGTCGCCGTTGCGGTCGTTGCCCGTCAGGATATTAAAGGGCGGCCGGGAGGCATAGGTGAAGATGTAGCCCAACTGAAAACCTCGCAGCAAGCGACGCGGCCCCGAAGCGCTTTCGGTCGGCGGGGCTCCCGCCGTGCCGCTGACGACAAGGCGGTGGCGCTGGTCGTTGTCCGAGGGCCCCCGCTCGTCTCGAAGGTTGAAGTTATCCTGCGGCGTCGAGAAGAAGAAGTTGCCGGCGTCGTCTATCGCCTTCGAGAGCGTGTAGGAGATGCGCAGTGAAGACCAGCGCGCGGCCCGTTTATTGAACGTGACGACCAACCCGTCGTAGGAGGAAGTTCCCGAACTCTCGAAGCGCGAGATGTTGCCCCAGCTCGGGTCGGGGCGGCCCAGGTTCGGCACGCCCGCCGAGGCGGGAAAGCGCGGCACGTTGGCGTTGCGCGAGAGGATGAGGTGCAGGCCGCGCAGGCGCAGATAGCCGACCGAGACGGAGGCGTCACCCGGCAGCTCGCGCTCGACCTGAAGGTAGAACTGCTCGCTGTAGCTGTTCTCGATGTGAGGGTCAATGCGCGTGATGTTGGGCTTGGTCGTGAGAGTCGCGGGCCGTGCGGCCAGGACGTTGGGAAAGACCGGCGCGCCGGCCTGCGTCGGCGAGAGTTGCACGACGACGTACTTCGAGCCGTCGCGCTGGAGCGCGTTCGACGTGGCCCTGAGCGGGACGCGGTCGAAGTAGAGACCGAGTCCGGCGCGGACAACCGTCTTGCGAGCGCCCGGCGCGTAAGCGACGCCGATGCGTGGCGCAAAGTTGTTCGCGTCCGTCTCCACGGGGTCGTGCAGGAATTGCGCGTCGTAGCGCAGACCCGCGTTGACGGTGAGGTCGGCGCGCGGCCTCCACTCGTCCTGTGCGAAGAGGCCGACGTTCGGGTTCGACTGGAATTGGCCCGGCGCGCCGAAAGCCTGCTGGAAGCTGCTGTATGTGCCGCTCAGGAAGTTGTTGAGGCTGGTGAAGGTGTAGACGCCCTGGAGCGCGCCGGGGAAACTGATTTGGACGCGGTTGTAGAGGAGGTCAACGCCGGCCTTGAGGGAGTGCGCGCCGCGCTGTGTGGAGACGTTGTTGACCAGCTCATAGAGGTCTATGTCTCGCGCCAGCGGCGAGAAGGTGGCCGTGCCGAAGTTGGCGACGCCCGAGATGTTGACCGCCGGGCCAGCCTCGTCGTTGACCGGCGCGTCGAGGCGGCTGCGCGTGAACTGAAAGCGCGCCTCGTTGAGGGTGCGACTGCTGAGGGAGGAGACGAGGCTTCCGGCGAACGTCTGGTCGAGATTTTGCAGAGCCGTGCCGCGACTCGACGCGTTCGGCCCGCCGATGTTGCGCGAGTTGACGGCCGCGATGTCGTAGAGACTGTAGCGCGCCGTCAGCCGGTTTGATTCATTCAGGTCGTGATCGGCGCGCGCGAAGAAGTTGGTTGAGTCATGACCGCCGGGGACGACGCCCGTCTCGACGCGCGCGCCGCGGTAGCCGGCCCGGTCGAGCCGGTCGTTGATCGCCGCCACGTGAGCGGGCGAGATGGTGATGACGTTCGAGTCGTTACGCCGCGTCTGCTCGAAGTTGACGAAGAGGAATGTTCTGTCGGGGCGTAGAGGGCCGCCGATGGTCGCGCCGTACTGAGCCTGTGTGAGCGGGTCTTTGCGCGGCGCGAGCGGGTTGCGTGCGTCGAATCGCTGGTTGCGGAAGAACCCGTAGAGGCGACCGCGCCAGTCATTCGTGCCGGATTGAGTGACAATGTTGACGACGCCGCTCGAAGCGCGACCGAACTCGGCGATGCCGCCGGAAGTAACCACCTGAAACTCGCGGATCACGTCCTGGCTGTAGTAAGTGCCCGTCAGGTCGGCGGCGTCGTCGTTGGCCGAGAGGCCGTCAACGACGAAGCTATTATTCAGGTTACGTTGCCCGGCGACGGAGAGCCCCTGTCCGGGCACGGCGGACGTTTCCGCGAAGCGCTGGTTGCTGCCCGTGTTGGTGCGCGTGACGCCCGGCACCAGTAGGGCGAGGTCGAGATAGTTCCGACCGTTGAGCGGCAGCTCGTCGATCTCGTCGGGTAGAATCGTCTCCGCCACCTGCGTCCGGACGGTCTCGACGACGGGCACGTCGGTCGTGACGTTAACTTCTTCGGCGACGCCCGCGACCGTGAGCCTGAGCGGCACGTCGAGGGCTTGGCCGATTGTCAGCGTGACCTGCCTGTTGTATGCGGCGAAGCCCTGTGCCCGGGCCGCGAGCTGATAAGTCCCGACCGTCAGGTAGGCGAAGCGGTAGCGGCCCTCCTCGTCGCTCGTCGCGGTCTGCCGCTGGTTGGTTTCGAGATTGGTCGCCGTGACGGACGCGCCGCTCACCGCCGCGCCGTTCGCGTCGAGGGTGTGACCGCTCAACGTGGCCGAGGTGACGGACTGTTGAGCCGTCACTCGACGCGCATTCGCAAGCATGAGAAGCGACGTGACGATGACCACCACCGTAAGAGGTGGAAGCAGCCTGCTCGTCCTGTTGGACTTCATTGCGCCCCCTCCGGAGATAGACTCCGCCCTGACCGGTCGCGTGGCGTGGCAAGACTCCGAGCGCCGGATAGGTTCGTGCGAATCCGATTTGAATTACTTGCGGAAGCGTGAGGGCGAATACGCCCTCTGTGCCGGCAGCGTTATTGCGCCGGCCGCCAGTCGGCGGGAAACTTTCCATCCGTGACGTGCAGCCTGTCGTTCGTCCTCCTCATAATCCGTATGTATTCCAGCGGGTGCAGGGGGAGGTGGTGTTTGGTGACGACCTCATCCCACTGCGACCAGTTGAGCTTGTGCAGCTTCACTTTCTCGCCACACTGGTTGAGGCTCTCGGCCGTCCGGCGCAGGAACTCCATCGCGTTCAGGTAGGGGTCGTCGTACAGGAGCGTCTTGTCACGCACGCGTTTGTCCCACGTCTTGAACACCTTGTGCGTTCTTACGTACTCCGCCTCGGTCAACTCCAGGCGAATCATCACGTCTGAGTCCTTGCGGCTATCGCTCAAGAACTGTTTGTGTAACTCCTCTGGGATTGTTCCGACGACCGGGATCATTCTGCCCGTGCTGTCCGTCACCATGTGAATCCCAAGGGTTTCGACCTCGGTCTTGCGGCCGTCGAGTTTAGTCCACATCGCAAACGCGGGCCCGCCAAGCGTCGGCTTCGTCGGCCGCCCGTCTTTGGGGTGGATGTTCACGGAGACGTCGTCGCTGTAGCCGTTGATGGGCTCGCTGCGCGCGGCGAAGGTGAGAAAATACCGATTCGTCTGCGCCCTCACCCAGCGCGTCTGCCCCGCGTGCGTGAGGGGGTTAGCCGTCGTGAAGCTGTCGTCGCCGTACTCGGTTATCGCCAGCGTGGTCGTGCCCCTGCCGAAGACTTCGTTGCCGCGCGCCGCGATGATGTCGAGGCTTGTGGGCGCGGCCGGCTTGTCCAGTTTATACTTCACCGCCGCCATCACCTCGAAGTCCTCGTTCGGGATGGAGGTGGAATGAGACAGTAGGGTGACGGCCCCGTCGGGCGTGAAGCGGAATAAAATCGGGTTCTCGGTTGCCCCCTCCGACCTCCACGTGCCGACGATGTTAAATGGGCAGGGTTTCGGGGCGGCCGTTTGGCCGTAGGCAACCCCGCCGGTCGCTAGGCATAAGAGTACGAGCGAGCAGATAAAAGCGGTTCGTTTCATTCTTCCAGACCTCACTTCCCACTTGTATGCGTTAAGGATTCAAACCCCGGCGGGCGGGCGTCATCGGAGGAAAAACTTTCGTGGCCTGCGACCAGAGGCGCGCCCCTAGCCACGTAGGGCAGGGGTTTGAGGGACGGGGGCCGCCGCGCGGCGGCCCCCGTCCCCGTTAGTCGCGTGGCGTCGGCGTGGCCGTCATTCGGTGGCGACCGCGCCCTTGGCCCACTTCTCGCCGTTGGCCCACGCGGCCTCTCGTTCGAATTTCTTTACCATCTTCGCCGCGTTCTTGCTCGCCCGCTCCGCCTGCACCGGAATCGGGTCCATCCAGGAGACGGTCTCCAGAAGCGAACGGACTGAACTCATGGCAGGTGTCTTACAGTTGCGGGAGAGGTTGTCGTTGAAGAGGAAGAGCATCCCCGTGTGCTGGTCGATGTTGTTGTCGAGGCCGGGGTGGTCCCAACGGAAGAGACGGAATCGGATCGTCTCGATCTCGTCAGGGTCGCCGGTCAGGAAGTGCCAGCCCGGCAGGTTGGCGCGATGCATCTCGGCGAAATGTTTCAGCGCCGCCGGGCTGTCCTGTTCGGGCTTGAGAGTGATGGAGTACATGAACGTGTCCACGCCGATGCGACCCTTGAGGCCCTGGTAGACCCGCTTCAGGTTCGACGTGACCGCCGGGCAGATGCCGTCGCACTTGGCGTACATCATGTTGACGAGCGCGATCTTACCTTTCATCAGGTCGTCGTAGAACTTGAACTGCTTGCCGTCGTAGTTCGTGAGCGTGGCGTTGGTCATGTACGCACGCTTCTGCGCGGTGGCAGAGGTTTCGGTTGCGGGCTTGCTAAGAAATTTTCTTCTGTCCATTAGCTAACGTCCCCCTTCCTGTAGTCGGGGTTGGGGATGAAGTTGGGGTTGTTGTTTGACGAGATGTCGCCCTCGTCATCCCCGACGATGTCCCAACGCACCATCATCACCGTGTCTTCGTGGTTCATGTTGTGGCAGTGGATCAGGTACTTGCCCTTGAAATCCCTGAACCGCATGAAGATTTCGACCTGATCGCGGCCGCTGAGCCTGATCACGTCCTTGCGGCCGGTCTCAAGCGGCGGCGGCGGCAGCATGCCCGGCCCGCCCAACTCGACGGGGAGGCCGCGTGACAGGATGCGGAACTCCTCGAAGTGAATGTGGACGGGGTGAACCCACCCGGCGGCGGGCAGCGCACTCCGCAGAATCCACCTCTCCGTGGTGTTCCTCACGATCTGCGCGTCGGAACGATCCGCGTCAAAGATCTTGCCGTTGATCTGGAACACGCCGCCGACGAGATCGAAGTTCCAAATTCTTGTTCCGACTATCTCGTCGAGGTCAACGTCCGGGTACGTGCAAAGCGTCGAGGGAACCTGACTATTGTCCGCCTCGTCGCCGACCACCCTGAACTCCATGGCGATGTTGCTCAGGTTCGGCGGCAGCGGGTTGGGCGGCGTGCCGCCGACGGTCATCGTCGCGTTGTTGCGGAGGTAGACGTGATCGCCGATGGAGTTGCCAGAGAAGTCGAGCACGAAGTCGTAACGCTCGGCCGCGCCCAGAATGAGGTTGGGCGAGTCGATGGGGTGCTCGAGCAGGTTACCGTCGGTCGCAATCACTGTGAATGGCCGCGGGTCGAGCGACGAGTTCTGCGTCAGGGTGAGAGTCCAGACGCGCGCCGGGCCGGTGTTCAGGATGCGGAAGCGGTACTTGCGCCGGTTGACGTTGAGGAACGGCTGGACTGCGCCGTTGACGCAGAACTTGTCGCCGCCCGCGGGGGCCGTCCCACCGTTGGGGCCGCCGAACAGTTTGCCGTCGGGGCAGAAGGTCTTCGACGAGAGGATGAGCGGGATGTCGTGGACGCCGTAGCCGCTCGGCAGACGCAGGGCGGTCGGGCTGGTGTCGTTCTCGTTGCCCGTGTCCTTGCTGTCGAACATCCAGTAGAAGCCCGCGAGTCCCCTGTAGGTGTTCTGCGAAGTGAACTCGGCGCGGTGGTTGTGATACCACAGCGTGTTCATGGCCTCTTTCGGGTCGCCGTTCGTCGCTTCGTGTGCGTCTTGAGTGAAGCCGGCAAGGACGTTCGGGTAGTGGTTGTCCTTGAATTTGCCGGGGTTGTAGAAGTCGCCCGCGAAGCCGTCGGACTCCGAGGGGGTGTGGCCGTTGTGCAGGTGGATTACGTCCTGCTCGATGGCCCACCCGCCGCTGCCGAAGTGGTTGAGCGGCAGTTTGTTGTGGAAGCGGACGAGGACGGGCACGCCCTGCTGGACGATGAAGGTTGGGCCGGGGGCGATGCCGTCGTAGCCCCAGATGGGCGTCGGCGGCAGTTCCGGGTGGAACTGGTGAATCCCCGGCTTCGTGTCCACCTCGTACAAGACCTGCGGCAGGAACTGACTCCACTTCTGGTGATCGCCGCGCGCAGCCTCGCCGTTATTGATGTTGGCGTGCTTGGTCGGCGCGGGGTTGAGCGATGCGACCGGGGTCTTAATCGGCGGAATCGGGAGCGCCTGAACGAACGCGCTCGTCGGCGGGCTGGTGACGGGGTTTGTGAGACAGTCGTTGTGCTGGGCATGAGCGGTGGTTTCGAGCCAGTGTGTCGGGAAAGATTTGGTGGAAGTGAGGACTGCGGCCCCGCCAACCACGGCGCCTATTTTCAGCGCCTTCCTTCTGCTTATCCCGGACTCGTTTTTCTTCTTACCGTTTTTTCCTTTTGCCTGTTTGATGGGCACGGCATCTCCTTTTATCCTCTGGGGAGGCTGTCTGAAAGTGACTAAAAGGTTGTTAGAGAGCCTGCGGGAGGCGGCGCGTGCGTCGGTAGACGCAGGGGCAGAGTCGCTCCACTTCCCTAAAACGATCTAACAGCCGGAGGCATGGGCTACGCATACACAGCCTGACTTTACATCGGCGATACGTGCGCGCCGCTGAGACGAGTGTTAGTCCCTCGCCAGTTATGTTTTAACCCGACCTGGGATCGATTACGTGGACCTTGACCTTTCGATCAAGTCACGGCACTGTTGGTCGCGAGGAATACTGAGAGAACTACCTGATTGAAAGACGAGAAAACTTCAGGATGTTGAAAGGGTTGAGATCGTCGGCGTGAAGTGACTCACGTCAGTTAAACCGTGGTGACTGGGGCAAGCTGCTACGTCTTTAGGTAAAGCTCTTCACTGTGAGGCGGATTGAATATCACATTAACTAATAGTCGTCAACAAAATTGTGTTCTGAAATTCACCCAAAAACGAACGGCGGTCTTTTACGCAAGCCAGCCGTGCCTGATCTACGGACGAGTCTGGCTCGACAACTTCTCCTTACGGAAGTTATAAGCCGGATAACAAGCGTCTGTAGCCGCGCCACAACTTCTCAAGCCATAAACGAAGACAACCCCTTTGGACGTAATGACTCTTATCAAGTCAGGAGGCGCCGATCTGCGCCATTCGTTAGTTATGGCGAACAATGTTCGTGGCGACATTAAATTGCTACGCTGAAACCGAAGCTTGTTCGCCTCCGTCGGACTTTATGGGCAAAGCTGTAGAACCGTTAGTCATGCCTCAGGGCAGTGACCGGGTCGACGCGAGCGGCGCGCGAAGCCGGATAGACGGTCGCGCCGATTGAGACGAGCACCGCCACGAGAATAGCACCAAGCCAGAGCGCGGGCGGCAGCGAGAAGAATTCCACGTACCGAGCCCCTTGCGGCTTTAAGACGAAACTGAAAGCGAGGCGGTTGGCCGTCTCGTCAATCCCCCAAGCCGCGAGGGCGCCCAAGACGCCGCCAGCCAGCCCAATCATCAAAGCCTCAGCGAAAAAGATGAGTTTAATTTCTCGGTCTTCGGCCCCAATTGCTTTCATAATACCGATCTCGCGCGTCCGTTCGAGGATGGACATGAGCATCGTATTGGCGATTCCCAACGAGGCGACGAGGAGGGAGACCGCGCCGATCAGTCCCAGAGACGAATTGATGATAAGGAAGATGGTACGCATCTGCTTGAACTCGTCGGCGAAAGAAAAACTCCCCAGACCGAGTTCCGTCAGGCGGCTTCGCACGCTGGTCAGGGCGGACGGGTCGGTCACACGGACGACAGCCGTCGTGTAGCTGAACTTTTCGCCCGGCCCTACCGAGCCGCTTTTACGCGCCAACTGCAAGGCCACGCGGCTGAGGGAGTCGAGGTGTTCGTCCTTCCAGCCGCGCGCGGCCTGAAGCGGCAGGAAGACGTTGGCGGTGGGAAGCAGGCCGCGTAAACGATTCCCGTCGCGCTCGTCTTTCAGGACTCCGGCGATGCGATACGTGCGGGCGACGCGCACATCGCCGGGTCGGGCGCTCCCCTCCGCGTCCGCGGAAGGGTCGAGCAGTTCAAGCGTCCGGCCCACAGCTGCGGACGGCGTCCCGTAACCGAAGTCGCGCACGAAATCTTCGTCCACCAAGACCTCTTCGGCTGTGGGGTCGCTAAGCATCCCGCCCGCGGAGAACTCTTTGAAGCGCGCGGCGGGGTCGGGCACCGACGCGCCGCCGACCGTCTTCATCATCGTCCGCCCGTTAGAACGCAGGAAAGCCGTGAAGAAGATGTTGGGCTTGACGTAAACGACGCCGGGTATTTTTTTTATCTCTTCGAGCATGCCGTCGCTCAGTGAGCGTACAGGGATTTTCTCTACCGGAATGCCGCCGACGGTCTGCCCCGTGGGTTTGACTTGGCCGTCGGCACTCTTAACTTTTTCGGGCATGGCGAGGCTGAACAGCGAGCGGCCAAAGACGTGAACCTCGCTGAAGGAGTCGAGGTCTTGGAACTGCTCGACGGCGTTGCGCTGCAAGCCCAAGCCGAGAGAGAGCATCGTGACGACCACGGCCACGCCGACGACGACGCCCGTCGTCGTCAAGGCCGCGCGCAGTTTCGCCTCCCGCAGGTTTCGGAAGGCCAGAGAAATGAGATCGAAGAAGGGCATCGCAGTAAATGAGTTGATTCCGCCGACGTTCGCCGAAGACCTCCGCAAAACTCGTTTCACCCGGAGTCCGAAATCACCCGGCCATCCTTCATCGTGATGAGGCGGTCGGCAAAGCTCGCCGCCAACTCCCGCGCGTGCGTAACCATCAGAACCGTCAGTGCCTCTCGCTCAATCATCTCCCTCAACAGTTCCAGCAACTCCAACGCGCGTGTCGAGTCCAGATTCCCCGTCGGCTCGTCGGCCAGCAGGAGGCGAGGGCCATTGGCGAGGGCACGGGCAATCGCTACGCGTTGCTGCTCGCCGCCGGACAACTCGGACGGCTTGTGCGTGACGCGCGCCGCCAAGCCGACGCGACCCAGTAATTCTTGCGCGCGGCGATTTCGCCCCGCCCTGCTGAAGCCACCGAACGCCAGCGCGAGGTTAACGTTCTCACCGGCAGTCATGGTGGGGATAAGGTTGAAGTTCTGGAAAATCATGCCGACGCTGTGCCGCCTGTAGCGCGCCAACTCGGTTTTATTGAAGGGCATGATCGAGCTTCCGTCGAACAGGATGTCGCCGCACGTGGGCTGGTCGAGGCCGCCGAGCAGGTTCAGGAGTGTTGACTTGCCTGACCCTGAAGCGCCCTGAATTGCGACGAACTCCCCTTCACGGACGGCGAGTGAGACGCCGCACAGGGCGGCGACTCGCGCAGCGCCCGCGCGGTAAGTTTTTGTGAGCGCGTGAGTCTCTAAGAACTCTGCCATAATGAAGTTGTCACCCGAAAGATGTCATCACCTGAAGGATGTCGTCACCTGTTTGGCGCGTACGGTCGCTACCGGCAACCGTGGCGCGTCCTCTTGCCGGACGACCTCTTCGCCTCGGCGTCTTTCATCTATCCGGCACGTAGTTGAGCGAGAAATCGCCGCCGCGCCGACACGGTTGCAGTTCGACCGCGGAGCCGACTCTCCCGGCCTCGCGGCGCAACTGCGCACGCCCCTCCGCGTCCCAACGGGCGGGCCGGGCCGAAGTCTTGGCGGATTCGTCGCCGGCGGGCCGGGCCAGCACCCAATAGCGTCCCGGCGGGACGTTGCTGAAGGAGAACGTCCCGGTCTCCTGAACCGCCGACTCGGCAAAATATGCCGCGTCGTCCGCGTACTCGCGCGCCGAAGGCACGAGGTGAACGTGCAGGCGGTCGTAGCGCAATGTCCCGTCGCCAGCCGTCACAATTCTCCCGCGTATGCCGGCAGCACCGTCGGCGAGCTTAACCGTCAGACTCTCGATGCGCTCTCCAGACTTGAGCGTGAACCCGTTACTCGACACGTTCGTTTGCGCCTTGCGCCCCGCGACGTTCAAAGTGACGGCGCGGACGTACCAGTCATCCGTCGGCAGATGCGCCTCGACGCGATAGCGACCCGCGGCGAGATCGCGCAGGACGAAGTCACCGTTGCCGTCCGCCGCGCTCTCGGAGAATCCATCCGCCGTCGAGAGCTTCTCAATCCCGCGCGTACCGGCCTCGTCAGGTCGGGCGGTGAGGATCATACCCGCGACCGCCGCGTGAGGAGCGTCCTTACACGAGGCCGTGCCGTTGAGTTGCCGCGCGGGTTCGACGACGACGCGACCGGCAATCGAGCCGAGCCGGATGACCTTTAACTCCACCCCCGTCACGCTCGCGCCCTTAACCGTGACGCGATGCAGGTTCGAGGCTAAAGCCAAGTCGGTTCCCAACCCGCCGCGCGCGGTCAATTCATATTCCCCATCGGGGACTCCGTAAAAGCTGAAAGCGCGATGCCCTTCGTCTCCGTAAATGCTTGTTGAGGATTCGGGCGCCCCGTTTGAAAGATGTGTGAGTGAGAGAGAAAGACCACCGGGGGGAGGGGTAGCCGTGATGTCGCCGGAGACAAAGCCGCTGACCGCGTAGCCGCGTGCGTTGAGTAAGCGCACGTCAATACCGCCCGTCTCCTGCCCACCGCCGACGCTTACTTCGGCGGCAGCGTCGCACGTGGCAGAAGGATAATATGTGAACGCGGAATCGTTGTATGCGCCGGGCGGGGCATGTATCGAGTCGCCGCCCGCAGCGGCGACAAGGTAGGAACCGGGAGCCAACCCGTAAATACGATAGACGCCCCGGTCGTCCGTCAACCATCGGCGCTGCGACGGCGTCGGCGTGACTTTATTGCCTGCGCCGTCGCGCACGCGAACCGTGCGCACGTGCGCCGCAATCGCCGGTTCGCCGCCCTGACCCGTCACCTTGCCGGTAATCACGCCGCCCTTCGCCATCTGAATCGTCAACGTATCGCCAACTTTATAATAGTCGGCCTGACGGCGACTGCGCGGAGGCGGCTGGACGGCTACGTAGCTGGCGACCATGGCCGTCAACTGATAGGCCGTGTGCTCCAGATTGTGCACTTGGAAATTACCGTCGCTGTCCGTGCTTGCCATTGCGAAAGGCCCCGACCTACCTGCGGGACGCGCGAGGACGAGCGCGCCCATGAGCGGTTGACCGGACTCGTCGAGGACGCGACCCTTGATTGAACCGTCGGCAGAGCCTGTGGCTTCATCGCCGACGCTCTGCTGCCTCTGCCCTTCGGCCATGCCCGCCGCCTGCCGCGGCGCGGGAGTCGCGCCCGACTGCTGCGCGCACGCCGGACGCGGAATAAGCAGTGCGAAGAAACTCGCCGCCAGAAGAGAACGCCTCAACATTGTTAGACCCCTTACACGCATGTCACCGACGGCTTTCTATTGGTGCGCGCCATCGCCGCGAAAAGCCAACACGATACGCACGCCCGTCACTTGCGCGCCGGGCGCGATGTCGATGTCATCATGTTGTTCGCCCCCGTTGCGTTCGACGCGCAGGAGCGTAAAACCTCTGGCCACGAGTGAATCGTCGAGCGCGACCATCAACCTGCCCGGACGCAGCCCGTTGAGGCTGAAAGTGCCGTCGGCGTTGAGCCTGCTCTGGAAGATGCCTCGACCGTTTAGCTCTGGCTGGTACATAAAAGCGCCGAGCGGGATTTTCGATAACTTCGAGAGGGCAGCCGCATCGCCCGCGCCTTCGACGACTACCATCCCGCTCAAACTCGATCCGCGGAGGACTTTGATTTCTAACCCGGAGACTTCCCTTGTCGAGACCTCGAAAAAGACCGGGTCGCTATAGAAGTTTCCGCGACCGTCGGAGATGACGAAAGCCGCGTAGCTACCCGGCAGCAGATTGCCGATTCGGAACTCTCCCTTCGGGCCGGAACGCAGGCCGTAGCCGAGCGTATCCGACAGCCTCCCGTCCTCTTTCACGGCGACGTAAGCAAAGGTTGTGTCGGGCATCGTCTGACCGCTCTTCGCGTCGATGATGCGGCCCGTCACGTCGTATGTTTGCTCCAGCCGTCCCAGAGCGATGTCGATGCCTGTCACTTCGCCCCCCGGCGTGACCACCACCGTTTCGGCCTTCCATTCGTCTGCTGCGTTGGGGTAAAAGGTGCGCCTGTAAAAGCCGCGTTTGCCGCCAGCCCTGATAGCACCGCTCTGGGCGCTCTCGCCCGCGGCGAGGATGTAGCGTCCGGGGGGGATGCCGTAGATACGGTATGCACCACGGTCGTCGGTTTCGAGCATGGATGGGATGAAGAGCGTGACCAGACTGAAACTCTCGCCCGCTTCAACTCTTATCAATCTCACGTGCGTGGTAATGATGGGTTTCCCGTCTTCATCCATCACACGCCCGGTGATGACGCCGCCGCGCGTCAGCACAAAATCGACGCCCTCAGCCGCCTCCCCGTGTCTGAGTGAAAGCGCCTTGCCGGGCGGCCCGTAATCCCCCGAATTGGTCTGCGCGACGAAGGCCGGTGTGATGGGGGCCAAGTTGTAGCGCCCGGCGGCGATCCCGTTGATGCGGAAACGCCCTTCGCCGTCCGTCGTGGCTCTGGATATCAACGCGCCCGCGGCCCCCGGTTCTGCCGACTGTAAAACCAGCGTCACGCCCGGCGCGGCCCTCCCGTCGGCGCTGACCCGCCCAGAGATAGAGCCGGTGCCCGCAGAAGAGTCCTGCGCGTGCGCGCGGGCCGCTGCGTGAAGCAGCAGCAACAGCAGCGCGATAAGAAAGACCATGCGCTTGCACTCACTCATAACTCGACTCTCCTCAGAAAAAGAAAGGACATTCTTTCGTTACCTTGACAAGCCCGCCACGTGCGCCGCGTTCAATCGCGCGCGCGTTCGCTTGACGGTTATGGGTAGAGCACGCGCGCGTCACGATGTACGCCATCGCCACCGCTCGTCCCGCCATGGGAACGTCGTTCAGCCACGACCACTCGTCGCAATCTCTCCTCGAAGGAAGTCAGGAAGCGTGCGAGTGAAGAGTTCTCGTCGGCCAGCCCTCTCCCCAAGTCGGAGAACCGCGCCATCCACGACGTTGCGTCGCGCGGCAACTCGACGCCCGCGGCGAACCCGAATCTCTCATGAAGCGACGGCCAGTAAACCCAGTGTTCGGGCAGCGTCGTCAACTGCTCCTGTATGCTGGCGTAGATGGCGGCGGTCGTCAGGTACAGGTCTCGCGCGAAATCCCCCGTGCGACAC